>Ga0075530_1000706_pt1 | contig 15958 bp, 24 predicted proteins | sample NGEPerD_2_FD_75101 | JGI IMG/M metagenome (GOLD analysis project Ga0075530, IMG submission 75101) | Arctic peat soil microbial communities from the Barrow Environmental Observatory site, Barrow, Alaska, USA - NGEE PermafrostL1-D | ecosystem: Environmental > Terrestrial > Soil > Wetlands > Peat ...
GAGTTCGATGAGGAAGGGGCAATCGGTATAACGTTTTACGTACTCCATAAAATAGGGAACTTGTCGGTCTACATGATATTCTTTAAGAATAACATGGGTTACCGCCATCCAAAATGCACCATCAGATCCCGCATGGCAAGGGATCCACTGGTCCGCGTGTTTTGCCACCTGACTGAAGTCGGGCGACATCACTACTGTTTTTGTCCCGTTGTGTTTTGCTTCGGAGAAGAAGTGGATATCCGGGGTACGGGTCATCCCTAGATTAGCTCCCATAGAAACACAGAACTTTGAATTGAACCAGTCTGCACTTTCGCACACATCGGTCTGGTCTCCCCATACCTCAGGGAAGGCCGGCGGCAGATCGCAATACCAATCATAGAAACTTAAACTTGTTCCTCCCATCAGTTGGAGATATCGCGTACCGGAAGCAAAGCTCAACATGGACATTGCCGGAATGGGCGAGAAGCCGACAATCCGGTCGGGACCATATTTTTTTACCGTATAAAGATTGGCGGCGGCGATCATTTCGATTGCGTCCTGCCAATTTGTTCTTCTGAATCCACCTTTTCCGCGCGCACGTTGGTAGCGCGCCCTTTTGACCGGATCGTTTTGAAGGCTATCCCATGCCTTTATTGGATCGCCTCCCACAGCTTTTTTCTCTGCGTTGAACAGGTCCAACAACGCACCCCTCATCAAAGGATATTTTACACGGATGGGGCTGTAGAGATACCACGAATAGGAAATTCCCCTTTGGCAGCCGCGTGGTTCATAAGGAGGTAAGGTTTCCTCCAGTAAGGGATAGTCGAGAGCCTGGGTTTCCCACACCACGATACCGTCTTTCACATGGATATTCCACGAGCATCCGCCCGTACAATTCACCCCGTGAGTGCTGCGTATCACTTTGTCATACTGCCATCGGTTGCGGTAGAACTCTTCCCACTTACGGGTCTTTGGGGAAATAATGTCTTCGATCCAACTCATAGTTTCATTATTTAGACTTTGTTCCTACTCCTTTTTTATGAGCTCATCTTGAGTTCAATACGATTTTACCTGTCGTTCGAATATTCTCTTGTTCACAGCATATTTTTTCCTGTGAAGCCAAACCAATAAGACTACACCGACCCAGATTAAAAACGCGATAAATCCATATATCAATAGCGGGCTAATCGCTGTCGCTGATTCTGTTCCACTTTCTTTTTCCACTTGGTCGAGAAAAGCGGTCACTGCGAAAATTTCATCTTTGGCAATCGATTTATTTTTATAGGCTTCCGTCATTGCAGGGAATGGTGGGGCGTTCAGGATCGCTGCTATACCTGCATCCCCGCCCATTCTGCTGAATACGGTCGTCAAATCCTTTGCGAGCAAACCGCCCGGGATAATTCTGTCCGTTGCCAGATTATGGCAGGAAATGCAGGAGGGTCCGCCATTTTCAAATCTTTGTTCACCGGAAAACAAATCTTGTCCCATTGCGATATCCGATTCCGTCGGTTCAAAAGGAACTACTACTTCCTCTTCCTCTACACTTTCTTGCGCGGTCACTTCCGATTTTGCAGGACTCTTACTTTTAATGTATTCAAAAACCGAATTTATTTCAGCATCGGATAGTGCATGGTCGGGCATTATTACCTTATTGTATTCCTCAAATATTCTTACAGCCTCGGCATCTCCACTACGTATCAACGTTTGAGATGATCTTACAAACTTTGTAAACCATTCTAGGGAAACCTTATCCTGTATGTTGGCCAATCCGGGACCAACCAGCCTTTTAGTGGTGGTGGTATGACAAGCGGCACAGGTAGATTTAAAAATTGCTTCGCCATCCTGTGCTTTCGATAATAGACTCAGAAATAAACAGAATACTAATAAAATCGGAGTTGAAGTAGTACGTCCCATCGCTTAAAACTGATTGATTTACGTATCGAAATTAATTATTATTTAAGACTAAATAATTGATATTTATCATGTTTTAGTTAATTTATAATCAATATAAATAATAAAAGGTCTTTTTATCATTTATATGTCCCGATATATGGGCTTTTCTTCCAAATTCGGTCTCCTAGAATATTGGAACGTGTCCGTAAAAAAAATGAACTAAAAGAAAATCAGTCATCCAAATTCAATCCTTTTAAAGAAACCACCGTCCCGTTTTTTTCAATTTCCCCGACGAGTTCGTTGATGGATTTATCCCTGAAATCTTTCAATATCGCTTTTTTGAAAGGGGATACAATGGAATGTGCCGGACAGGGATTTTCATCGTTACATCTCGATAGTCCCAAGAAACATTCATCGAATTTAGAGGTGCCATCGATACTGGTTATGACATCCCAAATAGATTTTTCTCTGTTTTTCTTGTCCATAAAGAATCCGCCCCCCGGGCCTTTAGTTGAGGAAATCAGTTTATGGGCAGTAAGGTTCCGCAGCAATTGTGCGAGAAACGGTTGGGGCGTTTCAAGATCTTTGGCAATCTTTTTTGCCCCGATCTTATTTGTTTTGTTACTGTGAATGGCAAGATAGAAAATAGCCCTAATGGCATATTTAGCGGCGTTCGATAGCATAGACTAATTATTATAAAACCTTAAAGATAATAAAAAGATATTTTTATGGTTAATTATGATTTATGTCATGATTTAGCACTAACCTTGTCCGTAACTTTGCCCCCAATAAATTCTTTCTTTAAAATGGATTTAAACGAAAAAAGAAAAGCTTTAATCGACAATACCTGACCCAATCCTTTTTCATTCAAGTCTCGGAACGCAACACACAAATTCAGCTAGAACTCGTAAACGGCATCATTCACGGCTTCGGAATTATTTTTGACATAGTGGGCATTCCCATTCTAATAGCCTTCGCTATAAAAAGTAATGATACCCCGGGGGTTATCGGTGCAGCGATATACGGATTTTGTTTTTGCAACTTTTTACTTTTTCCACGCTCTACCACAGCTTTCAACATGCCGGGACGAAGCGCATATTCGAAATTCTGGATCACATCAGTATTTATTTCCTGATAACCGGTATCTACACCCCCTTTTTATTGATCTATACGTACAATGCTTTTGGTATTACCCTGCTATCGGTATTGTAGGGCCTGACCGCATTGGGGATTATTTTCAAGATTTTTTTTACGGGCAAATGGAATATGGTCTCCACGATTGTTTACATAGCGATGGGATGCATTCTAATCGTAGACGAACGTACTTTCTTTGATACCATTCCCGCCCCGATAATGACGATGATCAGTATCGGGGGCGTGCTCTATCTTCTGGGCGTTATTTTTTACTTGTGGGAAAAATATCCGTATAACCATGCGGTATGGCATTTTTTTGTGCTCGCGGCCGCTGTATGCCATTATGTAGCTATTTTATTGGCAGTGTGAAGTGTAATGGGTGGACAGTTTTTGACCTCTTACTCTCTTATGGATTTGAGATGGAATGATAATAATTTTAGTAAAAATGGTAAGAGAATGTTTGATAACAATGCCAACTGATAATTAGCAGTTTGATCATAGAATACGGGATGGCTATAAATTAATTCGGTCGGATACCCAGCTGCGGAACCCATTTAAAATGTCGCCATTCCTGCTTGACCGGCGAGGCAAGGTTCTCAATCCCGATAGTTGGCGGGAGATTTTCAGGAATCAGGGCTTTTAAACATGCTCTAAACCAGATGAGTTTAGAAGAGTACAATTTTGAGCAATGTCTATTTCTGATAATTTTGTCCGAAATAAATAATTGTTTATCTTTACATAATATTTCGAAGTACGATATCCATTAAAAGGATAAAACGACCATAATAACCTTTAAAAGGTCATTAGGTATTATGGCGGTCCATTCGGAAATTTAATCTTAAATAAAAATAGCATGGAAACAATAAAAAGTAGTTCAAAGGCTGCATTCGCAATCCTACTGATACTCTCATTATTTATATCAACAAACGTTCTTGCCCAAAATGCAAAAGTAATTGAAATGAAGGGTACGGACCAACTTCGATTTTCTGTTGAAAAAATCGAGGCCGCACCTGGACAAAAGATTACTGTCAAGCTTAGTAACGACACCAAATTTCCCGCGGTTGCGATGTCGCACAACTTTGTGTTGTTAAAACAATCTGCAGATGCAAAGGCTTTTGACAAGGCGTCGACCCAGCATGCCGACAACGGTTATCTTGCTCCGGAATTGGAGGACCAGATTATCGCGCATACCGGTATGGCCGGTGGTGGCGAAACGGTAGAGGTAACCTTTAACGCCCCCGAAAAACCAGGCGAATACATATACATCTGTACTTTTCCGGGACACTTTGCGGCTGGCATGAAGGGTACGCTTACGGTTAAATAATTACCCTCAAGATCCAAGAAGACTTTAAGGCCATAGCTATTATGGGCGTCGATTCAGAAATAAATTATATATAAACAAAACATCATGGAAGAAACACTGGAAAAAACGATCGGTCAAATTGTGGCCGACGACTATAGAAGCGCAGCGGTATTCGAAAAATTCGGTATCGATTTTTGCTGCGACGGCAACCGCGGCATCGAGGAGGCCTGTGCACAAAAAAAAATGGACGCCGACGAACTGCGTAAAAAGCTTGAAATTGCCCTAGCGGAAACTACCGCCGAAGCAACGGATTATAAATCCTGGCCCTTGGATCTGCTGGCGGACTATATCGAGAAAAAGCACCATCGGTATGTCGAGGAACGGATTCCCGTACTCAAATAATATCTGACCAAGATAAACAAGGTACACGGTGCCAGACATTCCGAACTACAGCAGATACACGATCTTTTCGTCGCAAATAGCGGCGAACTCGCCATGCACATGAAAAAAGAAGAACTGGTGCTCTTTCCGTACATCCGTAAAATGGTCAAGGCGAAACAGAGCGGCGAAACCTTGAACGAGCCCCGTTTCGGAACGGTCAAAAACCCGATTCAGACCATGATGCACGAGCACGACAACGAAGGGGAACGCTTCCGACAGATAGAGGCTTTAAGCGACAGCTATACGCCCCCAAAGGATGCCTGTAACACGTACAATGTAGCCTTCGCCCTGCTCAAGGAATTCCAGGACGACCTGCACCTGCACATCCATTTGGAGAACAATATCCTGTTCCCGAAAGCAGAAGAGATGGAAAAGGAGTTGGAAGGTTCTAAATAGGAGGTACGAAGTTGAAACATGCAATCCGTCCTCTTGCATCCGACGAGCGACCTAAGGAGCGAGAGTAATGCACGGGCTAGGGGGAATGTTCTCACTGGCAGAATGATGAAGTATAATACATCCCCCCAACACATAGTAAACCAATAATTTAAAAACACTCAATATGAAACGTCAGCAAATGCCGTTTGGAACGGCTCACTTAAAGAAGGTAAAGGAAAAATAACTACCCAAAGTAAGGTTTTGAACAATTCGCAATATTGCTTCAATTCCCGTTTTGGCGATGGTAAGAGCACCAATCCCGATGAATTGCTCGCTTCGGCACATGCCGGATGTTTTGCCATGGCCTTGAGCCTAATTTTGAGCGAAGCCGGATTTACACCGGATGCATTGGATGTTACCTCCGAGGTGACAATGGATGCGGACAAGCTTGAGCTTACAGGGTCCCATTTAACGCTCAATGCAAAAATTCCTAACATCGATCAGGCTAAATTCGAGGAATGTGCCAATGCCACCAAGGATAATTGCCCGGTCAGTAAGGCTCTGAGCCTTAAAATTACTTTGGACGCGGAACTTCAATAAACCCAATAATGCCATAAAATCAGATGATGAACGATACTAAAGAATTAGCAAAGAAAAAAGCGGAAATTATGGAAGTCATCTGGGTAGCCTCTAGAATGTGGGCGGAGGCGGCGTAAGCCCATGCGAAAATTGTCTTGGAAGAGATGGAAAAACACAGTTAAACAGTATAGAAGATGACACAAAGACTGGATTACAGAACTACAGATCCCAATGCCTTAAAGGGCATGTTGGAAATCGAAAAATACGTGACCGGTTCCAACCTTAAACGGGATTTGCTCGAACTGGTAAAGTTGAGAGCTTCGCAAATCAACGGTTGTATCTGCTGTATAGGCATGCACACCAAGGAGGCTTTGGAGACCGGTGAGTACGAACAACGCCTAAATGCGCTCGAGGAATGGCGCAAAACCACTATTTTTTCGGAGAGGGAAAAGGCCGCATTGGCCTGGACCGAGGCGCTGACGCTGATATCGGAAAACGAAATCTCCGATACGCTGTACAAAACGGTCCGGGGGTTTTTCTCGGAAGAGCAGCTTATCGCCTTGACCATGGACATTATCGCCATCAATGGATGGAACCGATTGGCCAAAAGTTTTAGTACCGTTCCGGAGAGTTACGATTCCTCGCAAAAAGAAAGCCCAAATAAGAGATCCGAAGCATGCACCTGAACAAAAAAATAGCAGTCGTAACCGGTGCTAGTAAAGGCGTGGGCGCGGCGATTTCCGCTGCCCTGGTCGCCAAGGGCGCCAAGGTCTATGGGTTGGCACGTAACGGAGACGACCTAAAGGTGCTTCAAGGGCAATTGGGCGAAAGGTTCGTTCCCGTGCCCATGGATATTACCGATCAAAAGACGGTTTATTCATGGGTAGCTGATGCTTTTTCTAATGGGCGTTCTCCCGCTATTCTTATCAACAATGCAGGGGCCGGTCATTTTGAAAAAATAGATGGGCTGTCATTGGAGCAATGGCACGCAATGATCAATACTAATGTAAACGGACTTTTTTACGTTACCTCGCAAATAGTGCCGTTTATGAAACGTAACAAAGGTACTTGCCATATCATCAATATGGGCTCCATATTGGGAAAAACGGCTAGGTCGGAAGGAGCGGCCTACTGTCTCACAAAGTACGGCGTACAAGGTTTTACCGAGGCCCTGTTCCGGGAGTTGCGATCCGATAATATCAAGGTCAGCTGCGTAAACCCCGGGTCCATAGCGACCGAATTTTTTAAAGATTCCGGCATCGAACCGCATAACAACATGATTCAACCGAAGGATCTGGCTGACTTGCTCGTCCACCTGCTGGAAACTCCGGATAATTTTTTGATCGACGAAATTACGATGCGGCCCTTGAATTCGAAACCCTCGGACTGATCGTTTTTTTAGCGAAGTCAAAACAAAGGGAATAAATTCCCATCCCCGCCGGCAGGGTGAGAAAAACAATAGGAAATCCTAATACTAAAAAGATGGATCTTATTGAAAACTTGGTGCACTTTTTCAAAAAGCCAAAAGAGGAGACCGAAGGCAAGACGCCCGAAGGTACGTGCCCTGTCTGTTGGGGCTATCAGGAATACGATGCCAAGATACGCCAGATGTTCAAGGACAAACAAATAGACGTGAACAACCATCGCGACCGTTATATGAAAGTCCAAAAATTTATGGTCGAACATATTGACGGAATACGTTTAAAACAGGGGAAAATCAAGGAATGTCCGACCTGTGGTCACCACATACCAACGAAAAAAGATTTGATGTCCGAACAATCAGAAAAACCAATGAACATGGAAACAAAAGAGCCGATCAGAAGAAATAAGAATCTACAACCCCTCAGTCGCGACCACCACCACAGTTTACTGCTATGCTGGAAAATACGAACCGGCTTTTCAAAAGGCGTGGAGGTACAAAGAATAAAACGCTATGCGGACTGGTTTTTCGAACACCATATCCGTCCCCATTTCGAGATGGAGGAAAAGCACCTCTTTCCCATTTTGGGAAACACTAATGAACTTGTCAAAAAAGCGATAGCGGAACATCGTAGACTGGGTAGGCTTTTTCGCGATACCGACGATATCCCTAAATCGCTCAGCCTGATCGAGGAAGAACTTGAAAAACATATCCGCTTCGAGGAACGGGTACTTTTTAACGAAATTCAAAAAGCGGCCACCGAAGAGCAATTAAGAACAATTTCAAAACTACATACCGATGAAAAATTCAGAGACAATACCGATGACGAATTCTGGAAATAAAAATAAAACCCAAGGGTTTAAGAAAGTGTACAATAATCTGTTGACCGAATTTAAAAGGGAACAAATGGGTTACGCCTCGATTGCCATCATACCGCAAAGCTGTATCGGAGCTGTAGCGGCAATGATGCTATTATTGAGCGGTCTAACTATAATCAACCTTATATTGTTATTTGTGGTTACCATGTTATGCATGGCATATACTGGGGCAGTTTTGGCACAATTTAAATCCAAGACCACGTTTAACCTATTGATACTGAGCGTAGTTTTCAGTTGTATCGTTATCATTGCCCATTTATTTTGAACCACGGCAAAAAAATCGCTTCCAAAACATCTTACGATGGCCATTAAAACCTACAGCCTTACTTATTTTAACGAGTTCGGCGAAGAATGCGATGCCACTTTCAAGACTAACGAATACCATAGCCTGATGGAGCTGCTCTTCGATAAATATATCGAAGATTGGGGCGACTGTAAGGGTCGGGCATGGTGTGGCACTTGTCATATACAAATCATCGAAGGCAGCATTTCCGAAAAAATAGGTGTTGAGGAAAAAAACACCCTTTCCAAAATCGGGGATGCTACGGAAAACAGTCGCTTGGCCTGTCAGATTCCGGTAAATGCCGAACTGCACCATCTGGTGTTTAAAATGATGGAATGCCCTTAGAATTTTAACTTAACCATCGTATATTCAGACATTTAGGTTAATTTCCTTATGTTTATTCCATGCGGTGTTTAATTCACAAATTAAAAAATCAATTATGGGAAGGCCCGCCACAAGACCGACGAAGCTCCGTGATGGATATTATCTCGAAGTCCGCAAAAGGAACCAAACAACGGGCATAAAACTCTTTCGGGAGACAAAAGAACAGTTGCTGCTCGCCATAGAAGAATACAGAAAGACGAAGGATGTAATCGTTCTCGGTAAAATGAACAACGGAAAGATGAAAAACATACCCGATTTATAAAGCCTCTTTTAAGTTGAAGAAAAGTGACAAAGTCATCTTATTCGCGAATTAAGGTGGCATCTCAATTGGTGTACGTGAATACAGAAATAAACATATGGATACGGTGGAGTCAGCGCAAAAGGAAAAAACGATTTGGACTATCGGGCACTCGACCCGTAGCCTCGATGAATTTGTAGAAATGCTAAAGTCCTTTCAAATTGCGCTGGTGGCCGATATCAGAAGATTTCCCGGTTCAAAAAAATATACCCATTTTAATCAGGACAATCTGCGAATTTCCTTACGGGAAAACAATATTGAATATATACATTTTGAGGCCCTGGCCGGACGAAGAAAAGCACGACCTGACTCCGTAAACACTGCTTGGCGCAACGTCTCTTTTCAAGGCTACGCGGATTATATGGAAACGCGCGAGTTTATGGTCGCAATGGCCAAACTCGAAGCGGCCGCATCGAAACGTCGTACGGCATATATGTGCTCGGAAGCCGTTTGGTGGCGCTGTCACCGTTCTATGGTTTCCGATATCTTAAAATTCCAGGGATGGAAAGTAAACCACATCATGGGGGTCGGTAAACAGACAGAACACCCCTATACCGGCCCGGCAAAGATTGAGGGCAATCGGCTGATATACCAAGAGAGTTCTTAAAAAACCAATTTGTCATTTAGCTGGACTCTTCGTTCCAATAATAGCTATCAGGATAACTGCGATCGCCAAAAATGGCGGTCCCGACCCTAACGATCGTTGCTCCTTCCTCAATGGCAATCTCTAGATCACCGCTCATTCCCATGGAGAGTTCCTTCAATTCGATATCGGGCAAATTAAGGTTTTGGGCCTCATGTTGTATGCTCTTCAATAGCTTAAAACACTTTCGTACTTTTTTGGGGGCCGCACCGAACAATCCGATGGTCATTAACCCCTTTACCTTTAGGGTATCGAATGCTGCAACCTGTTCTATGAACCGCAATGCTTTTTCCGGGGCGATTCCGAATTTGCTTTGTTCGTACGATGTATTTACCTGAACAAAGACATCTATCGTCTTATTTTCCGGAACTAAATGATTGTGTAACTTTTTGGCCAATTTCAATCGGTCGATCGATTCGATACAGGTTGCCCATTTTATTACTTCCTTGATTTTATTGGTCTGTAGATGGCCTATAAAATGTACTTCCGGTTGTAGCTTTTTTAAAGCAGGTCCTTTTTTCTTAAGTTCTTGAACCTTGTTTTCCCCCAATAGATTTTCCCCCTGTTCCAGGGCAAACCGAATGCTATCTGAGTCTACGGTTTTCGTGGCCAACAACAATCGGATTCCGTTGAGGTCTCGATTAGAACTTTTACTTGCAGTCCGTATTCTCTTATGAACGCTGCGCAGGTTCTTAAGGATGAGTTCTGACATCGTATTAATTTTGCTTGGAGAGCATGCTATCCATTTCCAAATATTTCTCTTTCATGAAGCCCAGTGCAAAAGCAGCCGCGGAAGCACCGAAAACCGAATAATCAAAAACAGGTTTAATTCCTACCGAAAATGTCATCGACAAAGCAAAGGCCAACAATAGCAATCCGCTCAATTTTGCAAATAGTTCCGTTTTGAGACCGATCAACAAAAAAATCGCAAAAAGGATCTCTGCGGCCGTTGCGACGATTCCCAATATAGGTATCAGGAAATCTGGCATCCAAGGGTTTAGCAATGCGGTGTACTCGATAAAACTGTCCCAGTTGCCCCAAGTGGACACTTCGCTGTCCCAGAGCCCGAACCTATCGGCGACCGCCGATAAAAGTCCTATGGAAATAGCAAGTCGTAAAAATAATTTTACCGTTTTGGCGTACATATCTTTTTTGTTATCGAATCACCCAAAGGTCGAAACCGCTATATGCTTTTCCAACAGTTGCTCCACCGGAATCTCATCGATGATTTGGAAAAACGAAGCGTGAATCTACCGAATTCACGATTGTATTATCGTGTGGGGCAATATTTAAAAGCATTTGATATACTTTCTCCAGTTCCTTTTCCAGATTTTCGACCATGACGAGATAGTTTATTTGATTTGTTGGGGTATCGTATGTTTTTGTACTGGTTATTTAGGATTAGTGTGCTTGTAAAATTCAATTAAGAGCATGTCTAAAAAACCTACCCTGTTTCGCTTGCGCGCAGATGTTTTACGTCCTCAAGAAACCCCTGCGATACTGGGCGGCGCCATGCGCGTACCTGATAAATTCGAACGAACCCGACCTTTCACTTTATCTATGCAAGATATTCCTTGCAGTCAAGGTTTGTTTTGAAGCGATAGAAGAACTCTATCACGTTCCGGTCCTTGAAAATATTCATGAAATCCCTATTTTCATTGAATTTAAAGTGAACGCTTAACATACGGACAAAATATACTTTTAATTCATTTTTCCACTCTCATTTTATTTGAAAAATTTGAACTGGATATCGTTGGTCATTACATGAACAGCCTTAAAATCTTCGTTCGCCCTGATCTGGTGTCCTATTTTCGGGGGAACTATAAAGGTGTCTCCCTGCTGTAGGACATGATCGGTATCGGCCAATGACAAAACACATTCTCCCTCTAATACAATCAGTACAGACTCGATGGTAGCAAAATGTTTCGGCAAGAGTTCTCCTGCCTTAGCTTCCATCTGCTTAGCTTTAAATATTTCTCCCGTAGCCAATAGCTTTACATTTGGTTCAGTGACTTTTTTCATAATGTAGTTTTAAGTGATTCTCCATCTGAAAATCAGTTGAATCCTTTATAGACATATATTTCCTTTTTAGTTCCCTTGTCCTATTCCTGTTTTTCCATCTCGTCCATGGCAAGGGTAGCATGGGCGTAGGCCGCTCCTGCCCGCATTTCGGAGGCTACCCAAATGGCCTCCATTATTTCCTCTTTGCTTGCCCCTTTTCGCATAGCTTGGGGAGTATGCGCCCTAATGCAATAGGGACATTGCGTTACGTGCGCTACTGCTACCGCAATAAGCTGTTTCGTTTTTTCATCCAGGGCACCTGCCTTAAAGACGGTTTTGCTGAAATTGCGCCATGCCTCGATATTGTCCGGTGCCAAAGCAGCCTTTTTTTCCATGAGTTCCGGTGTCGTTTTAGGATAAAGTGTTTTATTGTCCATAAATGTAATTTTTTAAGGTTCGATCTATTGTTCTAAAAATTGCCGCAACACATATTGCAATATCCCTCCGTTGCGGTAATACTCTATCTCGATCAGGGAATCGAGACGGGCAATCGCCCCGAATTCTATTTTTTCGCCCTTCCCGTTCTTAGCGGTCACCTGTATTTCCTTTAAAGGTGCGATGTTCTCGGAGATACCGGTTATCGTAAATGTTTCCTTGCCATCGATTCCTAATTTTTCAGCGTTGTCCCCATCCTTATATTGGAGAGGAAGCACCCCAAGACCTACCAGATTGCTACGGTGAATACGCTCATAGCTTTCGGCAAGCACACATTTGACCCCAAGGAGGAATGTGCCCTTTGCCGCCCAATCCCGGGACGACCCACTTCCGTATTCTTTTCCTGCAAGGACAATTAAAGGCGTATTTTCCTGTTTGTATTTTACGGCCGCCCCATAAACGGTCGTCTCCTCCCCGGTGGGCAAATAACGGGTGTATCCCCCTTCTTTATCGGCGAGCTTGTTCTTGATCCGCACATTGGCAAAAGTACCGCGGACCATAACTTCATCATTGCCCCTACGGCTTCCATAGGAATTGAAATTCTCCTTTTTTACGCCCTGTTCGATCAGATATTTCCCGGCCGAGGAACGCTCGTTAAAAGATCCTGCCGGTGAAATGTGGTCCGTGGTAATACTATTGCCCAGGACCAATAGGGCACGGGCATCTTTTATATTCTCCAAATCGGGCGCGGTTGCCGAAATATCCCGAAAAAACGGGATTTCCTTGATATAAGTGGATTCTTTGTCCCAGTGATACAATTCACCCTTTGGAATCTCGAGGTTTCTCCATATCTCATTACCCTCGAATATCTCATCGTAATTCTTTTTGAAATCCTTGGGCGAAAGAACACGGCCCAAAATCTCATTGATTTCGTCGTCGGTAGGCCAGATATCCCTGAGGTAAACGGGCTGGAGATTTCTGTCGAAACTAATTGGGTCATTGATCAGATCTATATCTACCCTTCCTGCGATCGCATAGGCGACCACCAGCATGGGCGACATCAAAAAATTCATTTTCACCTGTGGATGCACGCGAGCTTCAAAATTCCGGTTTCCCGAGAGTACCGAGGCCACTACAAGCTCATGTTCGTCCACCGCCTTGGCGATGGCAGGGGGCAAAGGACCGGAATTACCGATACATGAGGTGCAGCCATAACCTACCAAATGGAACTGTAGGGCTTCCAGGTCTTTCATTAGATCGGCCTTTTCCAAATAATCGGTAACCACCTTAGAGCCCGGGGCAAGGGAGGTCTTTACCCAAGGTTTTACGTCTATACCGTGCTCACGGGCTTTTTTGGCCACCAACCCGGCCCCTATCATTACAAAGGGGTTGGAGGTATTGGTACAGGAGGTAATCGCGGCAATGGCCACCGAACCGTCGGAAAGCATAAACTTATCGTCTCCACGATCTATCCAAACCGTTTTCAACCCATCTTTTTCCTTGATCTCTATGTTTCCCTTATGGGTCGATTGTGGAAGCTCATGTACCGGTTGGTTCCCTCCCTCGTCCTTCCATCTTGCTATAGAAAGCTGTGTTTCACGACCTTTTTGGTCAATATATTCCCGTCCAAAGGAATCGCGCAACAATTCGATGAACTTGGGTTTGAACTCCCGTAAAAGTATCTTGTCCTGGGGACGTTTAGGGCCGGCCACGGTTGGCTCAATTGTCGAAAGATCCAGTTCCACGACCGTTGTGTACTCAATATTGTCCTCGTTTTCCCGCCATAACATATTGGCCTTGCAATAAGACTCCACCAAAGCGATCTGCTCCTTGGAACGATCGCTCTTGTGCATATATTCCAACGTCTTGTCATCGATGGGGAAATAGGTGATCGTGCATCCAAATTCGGGGGACATATTGCCAATGGTGGCCCTGTCCGGTACCGAAAGATGGTCGAGACCGTCGCCGAAAACTTCTACGAATTTTCCCACCACCCCTAGTTTTCTTAACAAATTGGCAATAGTCAGCACCAGGTCGGTGGCCGTGGAGCCCAAAGGAAGTTTCCCCGTCAGCTTAAGTCCTACGACCTCGGGCATAATGAAATAGAGCGGCTGTCCCAGAATGGCCGCTTCGGCCTCGATACCGCCAACTCCCCACGCTACCACACCGATACCGTTTACCATAGGCGTATGGCTATCGGTGCCTACCAAGGTATCTGGAAAGAGCTCACCATTTCGTTCGATGACCCCTTTTGAAAAATATTCCAGATTTATCTGGTGACAAATACCCATCCCCGGTGGTACCACACGAAAATTGTCAAAGGATTGTTGCGCCCATTTTAGGAACTGGTAGCGCTCTATGTTGCGTTTGTATTCCTCGTACATGTTGCGACCATAGGAATAGGCCGTTCCGAAATAATCGACCTGTACGGAATGGTCGATGACCAAATCGACCGGAACCAAGGGATTTATGGTATTGGGATCTTTTCCTTTTCGGGCCACTTCTGCGCGAAGCGCGGCAATGTCCACTACGGCGGGGACGCCGGTAAAATCCTGCATCAAAACACGTGCAGGTTTAAATGGGATATCCTTGTCCGATGCCTCTGGCCGCCAATGGAGCAATGTCTCGATGTTTTCCTTGGTCACCGCAAAACCGTCATAGTTCCGCAAGGCATTTTCTAATAGGATACGAATGGAAAACGGAAATTTACCTATTTCATGACCTTGTTTCTCAAGCTCGGAAAGACTGTAATAATCAAAACTTTTTCCTGACAGCGATAATTTTTTCTTGACTTTAAAGGGATCTTTGTCCATAGTATTGATTTTTAAAAATTTAATTCTTTTTTCCCTGCTTCTTATGACAGCTCATCCTTAGGTTCTTGACCAAGGATTTATTTAGTTCTTTTATTTCTTATCCAATCCCTTTCGGTTAGAATCGCGGATGATTGTTCGTGAAACGCATAAAATGAATAATTAAAGAAATCATTCGAAGCTGCAATATTCTATCCCTTCAGCTTCGCTTTTAAATATTCTTGGTTCATTCTGGCGATACTTACCAAGGTAATTCCCTTTGGACATTCGACTTCACAGGCCCCTGTGTTCGAACAACTGCCAAAACCCTCATTATCCATTTGTTCTACCATTTTTATAACCCGTTCCGTAGCCTCCACCCTACCCTGGGGCAAAAGGGTTAATTGACTTACCTTGGCAGAAACGAACAGTACCGCACTGGCGTTTATACAGGCGGCCACACAGGCACCACAGCCGATACAGGTTGCGTTATTAAAGGACTCTTCGGCATCATCATGATTTATGGGAATTGTGTTCGCATCGATCGTATTCCCCAATGTGTTAACCGAAACATAGCCTCCGGCCTGTTGTATCCTGTCGAATGAACTTCGGTCGATTACCAGATCTTTGATGACCGGAAACGCATTGGCCCTAAAAGGCTCGATAACGATTGTATCGCCATCATTGAAGGAACGCATATGCAATTGGCAGGTAGTCGTTAGGCGTTCAGGGCCATGGGGTCGCCCGTTGATCTGCAACGAACAGGTCCCGCAAATTCCCTCACGGCAGTCGTGGTCGAACGCCACCGGTTCCTCACCTTTGTCGATAAGTCCTGCGTTGAGAACGTCGAGCATTTCGAGAAAGGACATATCGCCCTCCACACCTTCCAAAGAATAGGTTTTAATCTTTCCTTTGGAATCGGCATTCTTCTGTCGCCATATTTTTAAAGTGAACTCCATTTTATTCGTTTTATCTTTCCGATACCGATCGACGGGGCAATAATCGAGTAGGAAGGTAGGGATTAGTTCCCTACCTGTCCTCTCACACCACCGTGCGTACCGTTCGGTACACGGCGGTTCTTTAATTTATGCCGTTGGTCTCCTGTAGCAATCGGTGAAAAAGA
>Ga0075530_1000708_pt1 | contig 15944 bp, 15 predicted proteins | sample NGEPerD_2_FD_75101 | JGI IMG/M metagenome (GOLD analysis project Ga0075530, IMG submission 75101) | Arctic peat soil microbial communities from the Barrow Environmental Observatory site, Barrow, Alaska, USA - NGEE PermafrostL1-D | ecosystem: Environmental > Terrestrial > Soil > Wetlands > Peat ...
ATTTTTGTACTTATTCATCCCCTTGATGAATGACCCAGTATTATTAATAAAATTGTATTAATACTAAGACTAGTCATCATAACATATAATCAATAATCTGTCAACCCCTATGAAACAATCAAAACTATTCGGAAAAACGACGAAGGATATACCAAAAGACGAAAAAAGCATTAATGCTCAATATTTAATTAGAGCTGGTTTTATTGACAAGTCGATGGCGGGAGTATATACATATTTGCCACTGGGGAAAAGAGTTCTGACAAAGATTGAAAATATAATCAGAGAAGAAATGAATGAAATCGAAGGGCAGGAAATTTTGATGCCAGCACTGCAAAAGAAAGAAGATTGGTTGACAACTGGAAGGTGGGACATTGATGTGATGATGAAAGTCAAGACTTTTTTTGACAAAGAATATGGCCTCGGGTGGACGCATGAAGAAGTCGTAACTCCGCTGGCAAAAAAATATATCAGGTCATACAAAGATTTCCCTTTTTCAGTCTATCAAATTCAAACAAAGTTTCGCAGTGAAAAAAGAGCAAAATCTGGAATACTTCGTGGAAGAGAATTTTCAATGAAAGATTTGTATTCTTTTCATACAAACGAAGAAGGATTGGATGAATTTTATGAAAAATCGAAAATTGCATATTTCAAAATTTTTGAGAGGGTTGGAATCAAAGAGAAAACTTATCTGACATTTGCTTCAGGTGGGGATTTCAGCAAGTATTCTCATGAGTTTCAAACTCTCACATCTGCCGGAGAAGATATAATTTATATTTGTGAAAAATGTCACATTGCTGTTAATCAAGAAATCATTGAAGATTTGGAAAAATCTTGCCCAGAGTGTGGCAATAAGAATTTGAAACAAGAGAAGGCGATTGAGACTGGGAATATATTCAAATTGAAAACAAGATTTTCTGAAGCTTTTAATTTCAAATATCTAGATGAGAAAGGGATTGAAAATTTTGTTATTATGGGGTGCTATGGAATGGGACCAAGTCGTTTGATGGGAACGATTGTAGAATTGTTAAATGACGAGAATGGGATTATCTGGCCGAAAGAAGTTGCTCCATATCAAGTACATCTGATTTGTTTGGGTGATGATGAAGCTGTCACAAAAGAAGCTGAAAAGATATATCAATCTTTACAAAATGAGAAGGTTGAGGTATTATACGATGACCGCGATGAGTCTGCGGGAGTGAAGTTCAAGGATTCGGATTTGATTGGTATACCCCTTCGAATTGTGGTTAGTAAGCGAACTTTGGAGAAAAACAGCGTGGAAATGAAAAAGAGAAATGAAGCCGAAGCGGAATTAGTTGAGATTAACAAAATAGTAGCAATTATCAAGTAGTAGGAATGGAATATCTATATTTTTATATAGCTAATGCCTACAACCTAATGCCTAATACGTAAGTGCTAACAATAAGTCTATGTTTAAAAAACTGTTTGGATATCTAAGTCATGATATCGGTATTGATCTGGGAACAGCCAATACTTTGGTTTATGTGAAGGGGAAAGGAATCGTAATTAACGAGCCTTCAGTGGTGGCGATTAACAAAAAGACAGGAAGAATTTTGGCAATTGGAAAAGAAGCCAAAAAAATGGTTGGCAAAACTCCCGCTCACATTGTGGCAACTCGTCCACTCGTGGATGGCGTGGTTTCGGACTTTGAAGTGACGGAACAAATGCTCAAATATTTTATCGAAAAAGTTCACAAAGAATCTTTTGCCCTTTTCCCTCGTCCTAGGGTTGTCATCGGAGTTCCCTCAGGAGTAACTGAAGTGGAAAAAAAAGCTGTCATTGATGCCTCGATTAGTGCAGGAGCCAGAGAAGCATATCTAATTGAAGAACCGATGGCAGCTGCAATTGGAGTCAGACTTCCAATTCAAGAAGCATCGGGTAATATGATTGTTGATATTGGAGGAGGAACAACAGAAGTAGCTGTAATCTCATTGGGAGGAATTGTTGCCAGTCGAAGTCTTCGAATTGCAGGAGATGAACTGAATGAAAATATAATCCAATTCGCCAGAGATGAAGCCAATTTACTTTTGGGAGAAAAGACAGCAGAGAACATCAAAATTTCAATTGGTTCTGCATATCCCCTTGAAGAAAAACTGGAAATGGCGATGCGAGGACGAGATTTGGTGACAGGTCTCCCGAAAGAGATTATTGTTAATGACGAACAAGTTCGCAAAGCTTTAGCTAGATCAATAAAAATCTTAGTTGATAATATCAAAGCCACAATCGAAGAAACCCCACCCGAACTTATTGCTGATATTATGACTAGCGGTATTGTTTTGGTCGGAGGAGGAGGCATGTTGCGTGGTCTTGATAAATTGATTAATGAACAAACAAAGATGCCTGTCAGGGTGGCCGATGATCCTTTGACTGCTGTGGCTCGCGGAGCGGGAATTGTTTTGGAAGATATCGAGAAATTACGAGAAGTATTACTTTCAATGGGTAATGAAAAAACCCCAGAATAATTCAAAATAGAATTCCTCTTACATAATATATCTCTTGAGATTGATTATCGTCTTAATAGAACTAAAAAGCATTTGTCTAATTTATGAAAAAAGAGATTAATAAAAAAATTCAAGCTTTTATTTTTTTGTTAGTAGTTGCTATACTGCTAACTTTTTTGAATAAATTAGGATATTTATATCAAATAAAAAGTTTTACGGCTTATTCTGTAAGTTCAATTGGAAAAACATTTCAGGGAGCTTCAAACGAAACGATAGCTTTTGCTGATACCTTAAAGAGCATTGGTGAATTCAAAAACGAAAATATGGAGTTAAGTAATGAAAATTTCGAACTGAAATATAAGCTCTTGCAGCTTGAAGAAATGCAAATCGAAAATGATTTATTGAGAAAGCAATTGAATTTATCGGAGAACGGTTGCATCGACAATAAATGCCAAAAACTAGAATTAGGAGATGTCATCGGAAGAGATCCTGATAATTTTGGAAAATATCTAATGGTTAGTCTGGGCAAGAAACAGAACATCAGTGAAGGACTTCCAGTTATTGCTCCTGGTGGAATTTTAATTGGGAAAGTTGTTGAGGTTTTCAAGGATTACTCTCGTGTTATGCTAATTACAGATTCTGAAAGTTCTGTCAATTCAATAACTCAGAATACTCGAGCTAATGGAATCTCCAGAGGTAGCTATGCTACTGGAATAAAATTAGAGATGATAAATCAATCAGACGACATCAGAGAAAATGACCTCGTGATAACATCGGGGCTCGAGGATAAAATCCCCAAAGGGCTTATGATTGGAAAAATATCAAAAATTGAGGAATCTGCTAATAAGATTTTTAAGACAGCAGAGTTAGAGATGCTCATTGATTTTAATAAGGTGGAAAAAATATTTATTGTGAAAAATGATTGAAAAAAAATTGAAATCTAATTTATTTATATTTTTGCTTATATTTGCATTTTTTATGCAAATTACTTTTGTTCCTCAGTTGTTTGCAAATTATGCACCGAATTTTGTTTTAATCCTTTTATTATCAGGTTCGATTATTGATAGATCCTCAAATATATTTTACATTTCCTTTCTGACGGGATTTATCCTTGAGATATTTTCTGGTATATCTTTTGGATTGATCCTCGTCAGTCTAATCACAGCAGTTTTCTTTGTTTCGATTCTAAGTAGTATTTTTATTAAGAAGCTATATTCGTATAGTCTTTTATTGGTTTGCTTAGCTGGAGTGTTAATATATAATGTTGTCTATATTCTATTGTTGAATATCAATAGCATTCAAAGTATTTTAAACAACTTTAACGAAATTTTTTATATAACTATCATTCAGATAATGTTTGCATTAATTTTGATTTATCCGTTAACATATTTTATTCTGCAAAAGAATGAAAAATAAATATTATATAAAAAAAAGAAAGGTTGAATCTCTCGATGTCGAAGAGCTTTTTTTGGATTCTGCGATGGACAGCGACAACAATATGGAGATATCCTTGGATGACAAAAATATAAAAATAATAAAGAGGTTCTTTTTTTTGGTTCTTTTCATCTTCGCACTACAGGTGTTTCATTTACAAATTGTTAAAGGAGGAGAATATTCTCAAATATCTGAAAATAATTATAAAAGAATGTATGCTGTTAAGTCGTTAAGGGGAATATTTTATGATCGAAATCAAACTCAACTTATTTATAATGTTCCAATTTTTGATTTAGTTATAGTTCCCTATGATTTTTATAAAAATGGAGATAGTCTCAATGAAAAAATAAGTGCCTTGGCAGAAATAATTGAAAAGAACGAAGCAGAAGTCAGGGAAATGATTAGCCAATTGAATCCAACATCTTTTCAAACATATTTGCTTATCGGGAACATTGAGAAGGACAAGGCTCTTATTATTGAAGAGAAAATAAAAAAAATAGAAGGGGTAAGCTTGGCAAATAATGCGATTAGGAATTATGTTGATGGCAAATATATCTCAAATATTGTCGGTTATAGTGGAAGAATCAGTGAAAAAGAGCTGGAGAAAAATCCAAATTATTTTCTGAATGATACCATCGGAAAAGATGGTCTTGAGCTGTTTTATGAGTCGTCGCTTCGTGGAGAATATGGGAGACAAGAAATTGAAGTTGATTCTTTTGGTAGAGAGATTAAAATCATCAGAAAAGAAGATTCAAAGTCGGGCAGCAATTTGGTTTTAAACATTGATATTGAATTGCAAAAGAAAATATATAATGAATTGTCTCAGATAACAGAGAAATTAGAAACGGGAGCCGGGGCATCTGCTGTGGCAATAAATCCGCAAAATGGTGAAGTCTTGTCTCTGGTAAACTATCCATCCTATGACAATAACCTTTTTGCTAAAGGGATTAGTAATACAGAATATAATATGCTGATAAATGACAAGACAACGCCTCTTTTTAATCGAGCGATTGCTGGAGAATATCCGCCAGGTTCAACATTCAAAATGGCCATCGGTGCAGCGGCTTTGCAGGAAAAGATTATATCGCCACAGCGGGTGATTATCGACACTGGAGTTATCAATGTTGGTTCATACTCTTTTTTGGGGTGGGCAGTATTAGGCAGAGTCGATTTAATTCAGGCGATTTCTCAGTCATCGAATATCTATTTTTATACGATTGGTGGGGGATATGGTGAAATCGAAGGACTGGGTTTTGAAAAAATCAAAAAATATTCAAATCTGTTTGGTTTTGGTGATTTGTCTGGTATTGATTTACCGGGAGAAAAGAACGGGCTTATTCCAGATGAACAGTGGAAAAAAGATGTGAAAGATGAGATTTGGTATATTGGCGATACTTATCATATGTCGATTGGTCAAGGAGATGTTTTGGCAACGCCTCTTCAAGTTGTCAATTATACAGCAGCAATTGCTAACGGAGGAAAATTATTCCAACCTCAGATTGTTGATAAGATTATTGATTCGGAAGGGAATATTATCAAAGATTTCAAGCCAAAAATTATCAGAGAGAATTTTATCGATGCAGAAAATTTGAAATGGGTTCAAAAAGGAATGAGAGAAAATGTGGTTTCTGGTTCAGGAGTTTCTCTTTCAAGTTTGCCAATACAAGTTGCTGGAAAAACTGGGACTGCTCAATATTATGGCAACCAAAAAACGCATGCCTGGTATGTCGCTTATGCCCCGTATGACAATCCTGAAATTGCCATAGCCGTTATTATTGAAGGTGGCGGAGAAGGACATACCGCCGCCGTGCCAGTTGTCAAAGAAGTTCTGAAATGGTATTTTGAGAATAAGGAATAAATTAATTAAACCTATGAATACTCACGAAGAAAATTGCTTCAAAATATTTGAGAGGTCCTGTGAAGTTTTGAAACTGAAGGACTTCACTTTTAAACCGAAAGTAATTCGGGCGGGGGACGGCTATGTGAAAAGTTACAAATTAGGTTACACAAATTTGGCATCAAAATTAGTAGTGGTTGATATCTATACCCAAAAGCTCAAGAAGCCAAAAAAATACAGCAGTATTCTTGCTGTGATTGCTCACGAACTTGCTCATCATCAAAAAAGACCATACCGTCAACTCCATAATTTTCGCTGGATTAACCGAATCCACTACCCAGAATTTTATAAACAAGTGACGAAGAACATCAAGAAATTCAAGAAGGATAAATATTTGAAAGAGTTGTATGAATAAGAATAATCCAAAAAAAGTAATAGTTGGAATGTCGGGGGGAGTTGATTCTTCAGTGGCGGCCGCACTTTTGCAAGAGCAGGGCTTTGAAGTCATTGGGGTTTTTTTGCATTTTTGGCATGACATTGTTAATCAAAATGAGTCGCTGGATTTGCACATCGAAAACAGATGTTGTTCTCGTGAGGCAGAAGAAGGGGCGAGAAAAGTGGCACAAAAATTGGGTATCAAGTTTTATGCCATCAATGTTTCCAAGGAATTCAAAAAAGCGGTGGTGGACTATTTTCTTTTTGAGTATAAGCAAGGACGAACTCCCAATCCATGCATCGAATGTAACCGGAGCATCAAGTTTGGTATTATGATTGATAAAGCTTTGGCGTTGGGAGCAGATTTCGTGGCGACAGGACATTATGTGCGAATTTACAATTGTCATTGCAGTGTAGGGGCGAATTGCATTCGCCCAAACGAGCGGATAAAACTTCTCAAGGCGAAAGATGAAAACAAGGACCAGTCGTACTTTTTATATACTTTAACTCAGAAAAAATTGGCTCGTTGTTTGTTTCCTGTGGGGAATTTTGAGAAAAAAGATATTCGAGTTTTGGCAAAAAAACACGGCTTTGAAATTGCTGATCGCAAAGAGAGTCAAGAAATTTGTTTCATTCAGGGAAAACATTATGGGGATTTTTTGCGAAAATATCTCAAACTTGTCCCCGGAAAAATTGTGGATGAAAATGACAATATTCTTGGAGAGCACAAAGGATTGCCACTTTATACAATCGGGCAAAGAAGAGATATCGGAATCGGGGGGACAGGACCATATTTTGTTCTGGGAATGAATCGCCGAAAAAACCAGTTGATTGTTAGCAACCAAAAAAATGATCAAAATTTATTTGCTAAAAAATTTGTGGTAGAAAAAATAGTTTGGACTTCAGGAATAATCCCAAAACTTCCCTTGAGGATGAAAGCGAAAATCAGATATAGAATGAAAGAATCCCCAGCTACTATCAATAAAGAAAATGGAAAATATGTCATTGAATTTTCAAAACCAGAACGAGCGATTATGCCTGGTCAATCTGTTGTCTTTTATCAAAAAGATGAAGTTCTCGGCGGAGGAATAATCAAAAAGGTTCTTACATAATCTTTTGCTGTCGGATTTAGAGACTCGGTCTCTAAAATCTCAAAATATCGAGGTTCAACCTCTTTAATTTATTCTCCAAAATTTCAACAAATAACTATCCTATTTTTAGCAATCAAAAGCTAATTTTTCAATCTTCCAAGCCGTTACGGGTAAATTCATTAATAAAATACTTATATAATTTATGCAAAATATATTTTTTAATTTATTTGAATTTGGTACGATAGTAATGGTTTTTGCTATATTTTTCAAGGAGCGGAAAAACAAAGAACTCCTAGAGACTCTTTTGCTGGCGGTTTTATATGGTTTGATTTTGGAAATTATGAATGTTCACAATTCAGGAACCTATTCTTATGGCCAAGAGTTTATGCTTCAGATTTATAATATCCCGTTAGTGATTGGTATGGGCTGGGCGGTTATCTATTATGTGGCTGAAAAAAGTGTGGAAAACTATCATTTGAAATGGTGGCAAGCTCCTTTTCTGATGGCGCTTGTAGCCTTGATCATTGATTTGGCAATTGATGCCGTGGCTATTCGCTTGGGGTTTTGGAAATGGTTGATTCCACTTGACCAAGAATGGTTTGGCGTGCCCTATGACAATCTCTTTGGATGGTTGGCGGTTGTTTGGACATTTGTGTTTTTTGTCAATTTGAGCAAACAAAATTTCTGGCATAAAAAAATGGCAAAAATTATCAAGTATTCGGCGGCAATTGTTTCTCCATATATTTTGGCATTTCAACTTATTAGTTTCTCAATTATAGCTGCGATTACTTCTGGAAGATTGTCGCTGAGTGAAGTATTGGATTTATTCAATAGTCATGACTATAGTTATGCCTATTATCCAGAAGTGCAAATTGTGAAAGCCTATTTTTTCTGGTCCGTTGTAATTTTTTTATTATTGTATTTCATCAAGAAAATATTTCAAAATCGTCATCAGATAATCGCTAAATTTGAAATCCTTCCGCTAGCAATTGTTCTCTTTTTGCATATTTTCTTTTTGATGAGCATTTTTGTTCAAGGTTTCTACATTCAATATCCAATTTTCATCGTGATTTCTATCCTTTCATTACTTTCTCATATAGCTATATCGTTATTACCTTTTTATCTCGGCCGAAAAATAAACTGATTTTTTTAACCAAAAATACCCGCTTTAAGTAAGGAGGGGCAAGTGGTAATGAAAAAGATTAATTATTCTCTCCCCGAGTGATAGTCATCATGAGGTGCAAAGGATTTCTAGATTTGTTGGTTTCATAGGTTATGAGGGTTTTTCTATAGTGGTTTTCTCCTCAGTCTCCAATCGTAGAAGCTTAGCTTCCATAATCTCATAACTATCATTATCACCCTCTCCTATCACTCTTTTCTCACGGCCGTGAGAAAAGAGTGATATTTATTATTAGGGGAACGAATTTTTTATTTCTCCTATAAACTATTTTCCTTTAATCTTTAAGGAATCCAACTACGAAGTTGGTCGTCCACGGTTTCCTCTTGCGGACGAAGTCAGTTTATATTAAAAAATATACAAATTTCAGAACACTATGATACTACATAGTATCATAGTGTTCAACTATCAATTTCTTTGTATAGATCTTGTTGATTTTTTCTAATTAATCCCTTGAGCAAGGAAAGGTAATGGGTAACTTTGATAGGGAAGTCATGAACCTCCCGATTTACCGAGGGAAGCATTGCATTATTTCAAAGCTACATTTTAGAATATTTTTGACACAATGATGTGAAAATGATAATCTGTAAATATAAAATTAGGAGATGATAACTGTGTCAGATAAAGAAAATAAAATTCCCCAAAATGTGAGAGATGCAATTCCTAAGCTCAAAGAGGAAATGAGAGGCATAACAAGGGAAATGCGAGACAAAATGTCAAATGACAAAGGAGTCGTGACTCAGGAAATTCCGTTAAGTTTCGATGAAGAAGTCAAAAGACTATGGGAAGAAATAGCCAAGATAAAAGAAAGATTATCTTTGGTTGAGGCAAAGACCAAAAAACAACAAAAGAAGCTCTGATAAACTAATAAAATCATCCTTTTATAGTTTATTTTCCAGTTAAATCCTGGATTCCCGCCTTCGCGAGAATGACAAAAACTGTGTTTTTCAAAGGTTCTTAAAGGCATTAAGCCTTTTTTATTTTGTCTGTGCTATTGACAAATAATATGTTTTGTGTATAATACAAAGTCAGGCAAAAAATGCTAGGTGAAAATATAGAGAGGACTTATGAAACTGAGACGAAGGAAAACTGGAAATTACAGCTCACTTCAGAGCTACATAAAGACAGTGAAAAAAATTGTCAAAAGAAGTAAAAAGAAATTGAAAGAAGAGGAAAAATAATTCTCTAAATTATATTAAATTGTTCGACATATTGTCGAGAAAGGGAAGCAAACCACTTCCCTTTATTTTTTTATTGACAAATTTTTTCAAAATGATACTTTTAGGTTGGTGATATCATGGGAGTAGAGATAGAAGATAAAACAATAAGTATGAAAGTTTCTAAACATATGGCAGTATTAGGTATAGAGGTATGTGATATCGAAATTAGTACTTTAAACACGATCAGACGGATTGTGACTTGCCTAGTAGTAGAAAACACTGGGCTTGAACAAGAGATTGAAAGACTAAGACAGGAAAAACCTCTTTAGTCTTTATTTTTTTGTGCATATGAGATATACTAAATATGCAAGTAATCAAATAACCAGTAACCAGTAATTAGTAATTAGCAGTCAGAATATCTTGAGTCTTCTAAAAAATGGCTACCAATTTATTATAATCATAAAAAAATGATAACTTCGAAAGAATTGAGAAAAAAGTACATTGAATTTTTCAAGGAGAGGGGACATCAGGAAATTCCATCGGCATCACTTGTGCCAGAAAATGATCCGACCGTGCTTTTTACGACGGCTGGAATGCATCCACTGGTGCCATATCTACTTGGTGAACTTCATCCTGAAGGGAAAAGACTTGTTAATGTCCAAAAATGTGTGAGGACAGGAGACATAGATGATGTCGGCGATAGCACACATAACACTTTTTTTGAGATGTTGGGGAACTGGTCTTTGGGAGATTATTTCAAAAATGATTCAATCCATTGGAGTTTTGAATTTTTGACGGATAAAAAATGGTTGGGAATTGATCCAGAGAAGATCAAAGTGACAGTTTTTGAAGGTGACGATGACGCCCCGAAAGATGCTGAATCAATTAAGATTTGGCAAGAATGTTTTGAAAAATTTGGAATTAAAACAGAAGTTTTTGATAAAGAGAAAAATAATAACGAAACTGCGAGAATTTTTCCACTTCCAAGGGGTGACAATTGGTGGGGACCAGCTGGAGAAACAGGACCATGTGGTCCTGATACAGAAATTTTTATCGACTTGGGAAAATCTGTGAATTTTGAAAGTTGTCCAAATGGCGATGATTGCAAACCTGGATGTCAGTGTGGAAGGTATGTTGAAATTTGGAATAATGTTTTTATGGAATATAATAAAAATGTTGAAGGAAAATATATCCCGCTTGAAAAGAAAAATGTTGATACAGGAATGGGGATGGAGAGAACTTTGGCGATGTTAAATGGATTCGATAACATCTATCAAACAGATATTTTGGCACCGATTGTGGATAAGGTGAAAAGCTTGATAAAAGATTGTCATTGTGAGGAGGAACGACCCGTTCGGCTATCGCTCAGGGCAGGCTCCGACAATCCCATAACCAAACACGAAGAGTCTGATGACGGGATTGCCACGCTCTGCTCTGATCCTCTCGCAATGACAGTGGAGGAAATTAAATCAGTTAAAATTATTGCTGATCACATCAGAACTTCTGTGTTTTTGATTTCTGATGGGGTTATTCCATCGAATTTGGACAGGGGATATATTTTGAGAAGATTGTTGCGGCGAGCTATTCGTCATGGAAATTTATTGAAATTGCCGAATGGATTTATGTCGCCTCTTGTTGAGACCGTGATTGAAATTTATAAAGAATTTTATCCTGAGCTTGAAAAAAATAAAGCTAAGATTTTAAAGGAAATTGAGAAGGAGGAGGAGAAGTTTGGGAAGACGCTTGAAAAGGGAATAAAAGAAGTTAATGAAATGATTGAGTTATATAAGCGTCGAAATATTGAAGCAGGGGTAGGAGATATTAATACGATGTTTATAAGTGGTGCGGATGCTTTTTATTTTTTCTCTACCTTCGGATTTCCTTTTGAAATGACAGTTGAAGTTTGTAAGGAACAAATCACATTAATAAATTTAGATGGAACGACGAAAGAATTCAATGAAGAATTTAAAAAACACCAAGAACTTTCCCGCACGGCTTCGGCTGGAAAATTCAAGGGGGGTTTGGCGGACTCTAGTGAGGAGACGACTAGGCTTCATACTACGGCACATCTTCTTTTGGAATCTTTGCGACGAGTTTTGGGCGAACATGTTTTCCAAAAGGGGAGCAATATTACAGCAGAAAGGTTGCGGTTTGATTTTTCTCATATGGATAAGTTGACGGATGAGCAGAAACGAAAAGTGGAAGATTTGGTCAATGAACAAATTCAAAAAAATCTTCCTGTGGAAATGGAAGAGATGAGCTTGGAGGATGCCAAAAAAATTGGGGCAATGGGAGTGTTTGAAGCGAAATATGGACAGATGGTCAAAGTTTATACGATTGGAAATGAGACAACTGAAATTTTCTCCAAAGAAATTTGTGGCGGACCGCACGTGAAAAACACCAGTGAACTTGGAAAATTCAAAATCAAAAAAGAAGAGTCTTCTAGTTCAGGAGTAAGGAGAATCAAAGCCGTTTTGGAATAAAAAAATATAAAATAAAAATTTTCAAGCGGTAATGTAGTTTATTGTATTCGTCAAGTGTGCTCCACCTTACCCTTCACCTTCTGCTTTCGACCCTCTACCTTCGATATTAGTATCAAACGGATATTAGTATCAAATATTATCAAAATATTATCAAATATTGACATTTTCTTTCAAATGTAGTATGTTAAAATTAATTCAGATTATTGATTTAATACAGGAGGAGTTAAAATGCTAATTGGAATTACAAGTGCTACTTGTCAAAGAAATCACAAAAATGCAATACAATTTGCATCTGAAATTGGAATCCAGTTTCTTCAGATTTACCTTGGTTCTGAGGATTTGCAAGAAGGCGATGACTATTTTTTGGGAATTTCTAAATTGGCGGATAGGCTTAAAATCGGACTGATTACTCACATTTCCGAAGATTTAAATTGCAAAGATTTAGACGAAATATCAAGAAAACATTTTTTGGTCTTAGAGAACCAAGAAAAGAAAATTGCGGTGCTTCATTCTAATGCAAGTCTAAAAGAAAATATAATCAAGACTTTTAATGAAAAAGGAATAACCGTATATATCGAGAATTATCATAGAGGAATTTCGAAAAAATCTGAATTGTTAAAGCATGATGAATTCGTTGAATTTGTCATAAGAAGTTCAGATATATATGATGTTGGAGCTGTTGTGGATTTTCCTCGATATTTCGGAGATGAAGATGCTGACAGTGCAAAAAAAATAAAAGGACTAATTGTAAAAGACCTTGAAGAATTTCAGAGAGTCGGTGTCTCGGTATTATTTCACACAATTGGAAAAAAAGTTTTTCGTCAGGTAGAGGAAACTGGACTATTCCTGGGGACGGCAATGATATAATTCCACAAGAATTTCTTATAAAGATTGCTGATGAAATTTTTGGTGCAAGAGCCGAGCCGTTAATACTTGAGTGTGAAACAAAAGAACATGCTATACAGGGTGTTAAAAATCTTAAAAGAATCGCAAGTTAAGCAATAGATAGTGGAAACTCTCTATTGCTTCTTTTTTCTTCTTTTTTTCTCATTGACATATTCTGAAATAAATAATATACTATCAAAGTAAACAAAAGAGATAGATGCTTTTTGGATAAAGTCCAGTGGGACTTTGTTTGTGTTATTTTTAAATAAAATTAAATAAATTAAATAAAAAAAATATGCCCAGAAAACACGCGATTGATAAGGTTCGTAATATAGGGATCATTGCCCATATTGATGCTGGAAAAACAACTGTTTCCGAACGAATTTTGTTTTATACAGGAATAAGTCACAAGATTGGTGAAGTCCATAATGGCGAAGCGACTATGGATTGGATGGAGCAGGAACAAGAAAGAGGAATCACAATTACTTCAGCTGCGACTACTTGCATTTGGAAAGAACATCAAGTGAATATCATTGACACTCCTGGACATGTTGATTTCACGGCTGAGGTTGAAAGAAGCCTTCGTGTTCTTGATGGTGGAGTGGTTGTTTTTGATGGTGTTGCTGGAGTTGAATCTCAAAGTGAAACTGTTTGGCATCAAGCTGACAAATATGCTGTGCCAAGAATTTGCTTCATAAATAAAATGGACAGGACTGGAGCTGATTTCTATAAAGGGTTTGATTCTATCCTTGATCGCTTGAATAAAAATGCAGTTGCCATTCAGCTTCCAATTGGAGCCGAAGAAAATTTTGAAGGAGTTATAAACTTGATTAATCGAAAAGCATATTATTTTGAAGGTGTTAACGGAGAGATTATAGTTGAAAAAGAAATGCCAGAAGATATGAAAGATAAGGTTGAAGACTGGCGAGCCGAATTGGTCGAAAAAGTTGCTGAACATGATGACAAATTGATGGAAAAATATTTGGCGAGTGAAACAATTACTGAAGAAGAATTGATGCAAGGCATTCGAAAGGCAACAATTGATAACAAAATATTTCCAGTAATGACTGGAACAGCTTTGAAAAACAAAGGAGTTCAATTAGTCCTTAATGCTGTGATAGATTTTCTTCCATCTCCAGTGGATGTTCCGCCTCTTGTTGGTATCGACCCAAAGACGGAAGCAGAAGTTGCGGTTAAAGCAGACGAGAATGAAGCTTTGGCAATGCTTGTTTTCAAGGTTGCCACAGATCCTTTCGTTGGGCAGTTAGCATTTTTCAGGGTATATTCAGGCGTCTTGAAATCTGGTACCTATCTAATCAATCCGACGAATGGAAAAAAAGAAAGAATCAGCAGAATTCTTCGTATGCACGCCAATCATCGTGAAGAAATTGACGAAGTTTATGCTGGTGAAATTGCTGCTACCATTGGTTTGAAAGATACGGGGACAGGAGATACTTTATGTGATGAAAAAAATCCAGTAATATTAGAGAAAATTACATTTCCTGAGCCAGTTATTTCAATTGCTGTAGAGCCGAAAACAAAAGCTGATCAGGAAAAAATGGGAATGGCTTTGAAAAAATTATCTGACGAAGACCCAACCTTCCGAGTGCACTCAGACGAAGAAACAGGGCAAACGATTCTTTCTGGAATGGGAGAACTTCATTTGGAAGTTTTAATTGACAGAATGATGCGTGAAATGCATGTTGAAGCGAATATTGGTCAACCAAGAGTTGCTTATCGGGAAACAATCAAGCAAGAGGCAAGTGCAGAGGGAAAATATATCAAACAATCTGGAGGAAGAGGACAATATGGTCATGTTTGGATTAAGATTGAGCCACTTGAAACCGGTGCTGGGTTTGAGTTCGTAAATGAAATCAAAGGTGGAGCAGTTCCTCAGGAATATATCAAACCTACTCAAAAAGGTATTGAGGAATCATTAGTTCGAGGAGTGATTGCAGGTTATCCAGTTATTGACATTAAGGCAACTCTTTATGATGGTTCTTATCATGAAGTGGATTCCTGTGAAGCAGCTTTCAAGATTGCTGGTTCGATGGCTTTTAAAGCAGCCTTTAAACAAGCAAATCCAATTATTCTTGAGCCGATTATGAAAGTGGAATCAACAACCCCAGAACAATTTATGGGAGATGTTGTTGGAGATTTAAGTTCAAAACGAGGACAAATTGAAAATATGGGTGCAAGGGGACAAGTAAAAGTTATCACCGCTCTGGTTCCATTGTCGGCTATGTTTGGGTATGCAACTCAAATCCGTTCAATGACTCAAGGTCGTGGAAATTATTCTATGGAATTCGATCACTATCAAGAAGTTCCCAAGAATATTGCAGCTGAAATTATTGGTGAAAAAGATAAGAAATAAAAAAATTCAAATAGGGGATAAATACAGATGTCAGTTATGGCATCTGTATTTTTTATTTGATTGAACTTTATTGAAGTGATATAATTATCTTAAAGTATTAATAGAATACATGCTATGAAACGACATAAGATTTGGTACAAAAGAGAACTTTTCAAAAAACATTTCAAGTCCTATAAAGATTGGGACAATTTTAATCCGCCTTCAGGAGATAAACATCCAGCAAGATATAAGACAGATATTCTTCAGTGTAAAAATCCTGATTGTCCGAGAGAGGGAATGTCCATTAGTGAGCATGAAGCTTTCTATCATTTTGCAAGGCTATCAAGATTGAAAAGATTGAAGATGAGGATTATTGTTTTTTTGGTCAAGCGAAAACAGAAAGTAAACAAGGGTATCTATATTTGTCCGTTTTGCAAAGAGGGTGACGTGAGTGAGGTTTGAGAAAGATCATAGCGATAATATTTGTGCTATTTATCTTTTGTGATATAATAAATAATAAAACATATATTTCTGAAACATAAATTCCCTGCGGGAACTGGTTTGTAACCAGTTCCAAAATGTTTATTAATCTCACAAGGCGTTCTTACAAAATCACATCCGTAAAAACGA
>Ga0075530_1000710_pt1 | contig 15928 bp, 12 predicted proteins | sample NGEPerD_2_FD_75101 | JGI IMG/M metagenome (GOLD analysis project Ga0075530, IMG submission 75101) | Arctic peat soil microbial communities from the Barrow Environmental Observatory site, Barrow, Alaska, USA - NGEE PermafrostL1-D | ecosystem: Environmental > Terrestrial > Soil > Wetlands > Peat ...
CAGCAGGCGGGCCCCGCATCACCCAGGATGGATCATGCGGGAGCTGTCAACGCGGCTGAGGCAGAGCGCCGCCGCGCCGATCGGGCCGACATCGTCGCCCAGCTTCGATGGCGCGATGCTGAGCCGGTTACGGGCATCCCACAGCGACCGGCGCTGGATTTCGGCGCGGAGCGGCACCAGCAGCACATCGCCGAACGCCGCCAGCGAGCCGCCGATCACGACGTGAGAGGGATTCATGATGTTGATGAGATTGCCGATCGCGATGCCCAGATAGCGCGCGGCTCGCTCGATCGCCTGTACTACCAGCGGATGACCGTCCTTCATGGCGACGGAGAGATCGTCGATCGTGATGCCATCGTGCATATCGAGTGGGGGATGGGACGCGCGGACATGCACCGGCGTGGCTGTGTGCGCCTCCCGCACATGGCGAACGATGGCCGACTCCGACGCCAGCATGTAGAGACACCCCTGGTTTCCGCAGCCGCACTGGGGGCCGTCGGGTTCGACAGTGGTGTGACCGAGCTCGCCCGCGGTGCCGACATGGCCGTAGTAGGGATCGCCCTTGATCACGAACCCGGCGACGATGCCGGCGCCGGCGGTGATATAGGCGAGGTGGCTGCGATCGGCGAGATCGCTGGGCGATCCCTGCCAGTATTCGCCAAGTGCGGCGGCCTTGGCGCGGTTGGCGATGGTGGTGGCAAGACCGGTGCGCTCTTCGACGAGCGCCGCGAAGGGGACATCGCGCCAGTTGAACGGGACCGAGATCGCGACGGAGCGCCCGGCGTCATCGACCAGGCCGGGCACGCCGATGCCGATGCCGAGCACGGGCGCGGTGGCGACTGCCCTGAGCTCGGCGACGCATTCTTCCAGCGCGTTCACGAAATCTTCCGGCTCGGCGCTGGTGAAGGATCGGTCCGCGAACCGGACCGGTCCGGCTCGCAGGTCGGCGAGGACCGCGCGGCAGCCGTGCTCATTGAACTCGGCGCCGATCACGAGGCGGGAGCCATTGCGCAACTGCAGCAGTACCTGGCGGCGACCCCGACCCGGCTGGCGCTTGCCGGTTTCGGTCACGAGGTCATTGGCCAGGAGCTGGGCGATCGTCTCGGAGACGGTCGCCTTGCTGAGGCCGGTGCGCGCGACGAGATCGGTCCGGGTGGTCTCCGGAAGCTCGCGCAGCAAACGAAAGATGATGTCGACACTTGCCGGTGCCTGCGGCATATCTGGCCTCGTCCCTGGTCTCATTCAAGCAAAAGGCACTGTACCATGCGGCGGAACGGTGCGGTTCATTCATGTGACCCTGTGCCGGACCTGTCACAATGGTTTACAGATCAAACTATATGGCATTGAAAGCCGGCGCGGATCGTGAAGCGCCTATCCATCGAGCATCCCGGATGAGTCTCGTGCTTCTGTGAATCGCACCAGCTCCCGGACGATTATTGAATGGCAACGTGTTGACGTGTCCCCAAAACGGTATATCTTGTTTACAGGACGAACAAATGCTCCGCACCCCCGGCGCAATGTGGCAGCGCCCGGAGCGGCGCGGATACCGCGAACGTTGGATCGGTTGAGGGTCACGAGCTCGAAAGGAATCACCATGCCGCGGTTGGGAATTGTTGATTGTGATACAAGCCATGTTTACCAGTTCTCCCGGCGCTTGAACCATGTTGGGATCGAGGAAGACCAATGGGTCGATGGCGCAAAAATCGTCGCGGCGTTCGTGGGAACGTCCCGCGTGACCGAGCCAGAGCGAGTATCGGAATATGTATCAGCCATACGCGACGCTGGTGTTGAGCTCGTCGAGCGTCCTGAGGATTTGCTTGGTCGGGTGGACGCGGTCCTGGTCGAGTCAAACGAAGGTGGCGTGCATCGTGAGCGCGCGACGCCGTTCATCACAGCTGGGCTGCCGGTGTTTATCGACAAGCCGCTGGCGACGACGGTTGCCGATGCGCGGGCGCTTGTGGACCTCGCCTTGCAGCACAACGTGCCGCTGCTCTCCGCGTCGTCGTTGCGGTTCACGCCGGATGTCATGGCGGCTCGGTCCGACGATTCGTTGGGCAAGTTGCTGGGGGCGGATGTGCATTCTCCCGCCAAGCTGCATGAGGCGAATCCCGGCCTGTTTCACTATGGGGTGCATGGCGTGGAGATGCTCTATGCGTTGCTCGGTACCGGCTGCCGGGAGGTGAGTTGCGTCTCAGAGGATGGAGCAGAGGTGGTGACGGGACGCTGGCGCGATGGCCGGATTGGTGTCCTGCGCGGGCTGCGCGAGGGGGCGATCGGCTATGGCTTGACCGCCTACGGCGAAACAGGCATTCGCGCGACGACGGTGGACACCACGTCGATCTATCGTGATCTGCTGCGGGTGATCGTCCCGGTGCTGGGGGGCGAGCCTTCGCCGGTGCCTGGCGAGGAGATGGTCGAGGTTGTGGCCTTTCAGGAGGCGGCGCTGGAATCGGCCAAAGCCGGAGGCAAGCCGGTGGAGCTTGCCGTGTAGCTCACCAACGACGCACACGGATAACCAGGGCGAAATATGCATACTCGATCAGGGAAGGGCGGAAGATGATGGCGGATTCGAGGGTACGTGTGGCGCTTGTCGGCGCTGGAGTCATGGCGAACCGGTTTCACTACCCCTCGGTGGCCAGCCTGCCCGATGTCGAGCTGGTGGGGATCAGCGACCTGATCGAGCCCAAGGCGCGCGAAACGGCCGAGCGGTTCGGGATTGCGCCTGATCGTGTCTACACGGACTACCGGTGGATGATCAGCGATGTGCAACCGCGGGCGGTGTACGTGTTGATGCCGCCACAACACCTGTACGAGCCGGTCTACCATGCGCTCCAGCAGGGATGTCACGTCTTTGTTGAAAAGCCGCTGGGGCTCACCGTCGGGCAGGCGCGCATGCTGAGCTACACCGCTGGCGAGCACGGTTGCCTCACGATGGTTGGGTTCCAGCGTCGCTACAGCCCGGCGATGACGTCGATCCGCCAGCAGGTCGAGGCGCGCGGTCCGATTCACTTTGCCGAAGTCGAATTTCTCAAGAGCACCGCCGACCTGACCAAACCAGCGGGATTTTACGATGGCGCCATCGATCCGCTTACGTCGGATGGCGTTCACGCCGTGGATCTCCTTCGCTGGCTCTGTGGCGGCAAGGTCGAGGAGGTCCATGCGGTCGGCCGGCGGCGTGGGATACCGGGTCCGAATTCAAACGCCTTTTCGGCGCACGTCACGTTTTCGACCGGCGCGGTCGGCTTTGTGCAATACAACCAGCTCACCGGGCGACGCATTTTCCGGGCAGAGCTTCACGGACGGAACATTACGGGGTATGTGGATGCCGACCGGGAGTGCTTCCTGGTGGCGGACGACGGTGAGCCGGAGGCGCGGCCTTCGCGGGAATTCGCTCAGGGAGTTGTCCCGGCGGGCGGGGAGCTCCAGCCGGAGCACTGGCAGGGGTTCTGGCACGAGAGCAGGCACTTCATCGACTGCGTGGCGGCGGGAGAGACGCCGAGCAGCAACTTTGCCGATGCCGTGAAATCGATGGAGCTGGCCCAGCGGATCCTGCTTGCGTCTGGCGACCTGTAGTGATGTGGAGCCGGCGTGCCGGGGGGGAATACGTGTAGCCTCGGCCTGCAAATGGCCGAGGTTCCAAAGAGAGTGACGCCGTTGGTGGGACCTCGCCCATTCGCAGGGCGAGGCTACAGGCGGCCCGAGACTGAGCGAGATTCGACGCGCCCGGTCAGTCAGGCGATTGGTGCCAGTGGGTGGCCGAACGAATCGACCGTGGCCGGTGTCCGTGATGCGGGATCGCCTTTCCACGTCGTATGCGAGGTCGTCATCAGGCGATGCAGCAGCATCTCGGCGTGGCGCTGCCGCTCCGGAAGGTACGCCGGATCTTCGGCGACGTTGACGAGCTCCTGTGGGTCCTCTTCCAGGTCGTAGAACTCGACTGGTTGATCCGTGCCCGAAAAGACGTATTTGTACCGGTCCGTTCTCAGGCACGTGCGGCGGAGCTGCTGGTCGTTCGACACGTACTCGCAGAGCACCGATTCTTTCCCCGATGGTGAAGCGGACTGTGGTTCCAGCCATGGCCGGAGACTGGCGCCCGGCAGCGAGCCGGGTTGGGGAAGACCCGCGTAATCGAGGATGGTGGGGGCGAGGTCGATCAGCTCGACCAGGGCGTTGGTCCGTCGTGGCTGATCATCCGTGTCCGCCGGGTCGGAGCCGGGAGGCACGAGGATGGTTGGCGCCTGGATCACGGACTCGATGAATGTCCCCTTGCCGAGTCGCCCGAAGTCGCCCAGCATCTCCCCATGATCGGTCGTGAAGATGACGAGGGTGTTGTCCCACAAGCCGCGCCGGGTGAGCACATCCATGATTTCGCCGACCATGTCGTCGATGAACGTCATCATGCCCCAGTAGTAGGCGATGATCTTGCGGATGAGTTGCTCGCCGCCCGGCTCATCGAAGCGACTGTCGTAGTCGCCGGTGAGCGCGTCGCGCTGGCGGCTGTGCAGCAATGGCGGCAGCGGTATCTCGTCAGGGTCGTAAAGGCTGGCGTAGGGTTCTGGAGGGTCGAATGGGCCGTGCGGCCCGCAGAAGCCGCACCACGCGAAAAATGGGTTTTCGCTGGCGCCGATGCCGTCACGGTCGAGGTAGTTGCGGGTGTTCTCGGCGATCCAGTAGTCAACGTATTCGTCTGCGGCCAGCGTGTTGACGACGGCGGTGGCCTGGTCGCGGTACTCGGTCAGCCGGCGTTGCGCGTAGATGGATTCGTAAGCGCCGGGACGCTTTCGATCCAGCCATTCGGCGTAGGTTGGCCCGAGCTGCGCCGGCCCGAATGGTGATCCTTCCGCTTCGGTCCAGCGGGCGCCCTTGCCGAGCGTGAGCCGCATCTCATCCAGTCCCTTGGGCGGCAGCATGTGGATTTTGCCGAATGCCGCGGTGGCATAACCATCCTGCTGCAGGCGTTCCATGAAGGTTGTCTCCCAGGGAGGGAGTCCCGGTGTCTGCTCCACCGCGTTTTCCATGTAATCGACACCGTGCTGGCGCACATAGCGACCCGTCTGGATGCAGGCTCGGCTCGGAATGCACACTGGATTCTGGATGTACGCCCGGTCAAAGAGGGTTCCCCTTGCCGCCAGGCGATCCAGGTTGGGAGTGCGGATGTGCGAATTGCCCGTTACCCCGAGGGTGTCGTAGCGCTGCTGGTCGGTCGTAATCAAAAGAACATTGGGACGTCGTTGCGATGGCTGCAAGCTGGACATAACGACTGCGCTTCTCCTTTAGTTAACCGGGGCGATTGACCTGGTATGGGGTCAAATGCAGCGCAAGTCGGCACTGCACATGCCATGTCTCTTAGTCATGTGCTACAAGCCGTCGCCCAAACGAATCTATCGTGTCGGGTACGCGCGAGATTGGGTCGCTATTCCACGTTGTCTGCTCTGTACGCATCAGGCGATCGAGCAATAGCTGAGCATGGCGTTGTGTCGCTTCCTGATAGGCAGGGTCGGTGGCGACATTTGTGATCTCCTGCGGATCCTCCTGGAGGTCGTAAAACTCGACCGGCCGGTCCGCGCCCGAAAAAATGTACTTGTATCTGATCGTACGCAGGCACTTGTGGCGGAGCTGCTGATCGTTGGAGACGTACTCGCAGAGAACCGAGTCCTTACTAGGAAGTGATGCTTGGGCTGACTGTCTCAATTGCTGTAAATAGCGCCGGAGGCTGACACCTGGCATGGATTCAGGTTGTGGGATGTCCGCGTAATCGAGGATCGTCGGAGCGAGATCGATGAGCTCGATCAGATCGCTGATGCGCCGAGGCTGATTCTGCTTCGCCGGCTTCGAGCCGGGCGGCACGATGATACACGGCACCCGGATCACCGGCTCCATAAAGTTTCCCTTGCCAAGTTGCCCGAAGTCGCCCAGCAGTTCCCCATGGTCGCTCGTGAAGATGACGAGGGTGTTTTGTAGAAGACCGCGCTGTGTGAGCACGTCCATGATCTCGCCGACCATGTCGTCGATGAAGGTCACCATGCCCCAGTAGTAGGCGATGATCTTGCGAATGAGCTGCTCGCCGCCCGGCTCGTCGAAGCGGCTGTCGTAGTCGCTGGCGAGGGTGCCACGCTGCCGGCTGTGGAGCAACGGCGGTAGCGGGATCTCGTCGGGATCGTACAGGCTCGCATATGGTTCCGGGGGGTCGAACGGTCCGTGCGGGCCACAGAAGCCGCACCAGGCGAAGAAGGGGTTGTCGCCGGTGCCGATGTCGTCCCGTTCGAGGTAATTGCGGGTGTTCTCCGCGATCCAGTAATCGACGTATTCCTCTGCGGCCAGCGTATTGACAATCGCGGTGGCTTGCTCGCGATATTCCGGCAGGCGGCGCTGGGTGTAGATCGATTCGTAAGCGCCGGGACGCTTGCGGTCCAGCCAGTCCGCGTAGACTGGACCGAGCTGGGCCGGTCCGAGGGGAGAGCCTTCTGCTTCGGTCCAGCGGACGCCCTTGTTAAGCGTCAGCTGCATCTCATCGAAGCCTTTAGGTGGCAACATGTGGATATGGCCAAAGGCGGCGGTGGCATAGCCATCCTGGTGCAGGCGATCCATAAAAGTGGTTTCCCACGGTGGGAGCCCGGGCGTCTGCTCGACTTCGTTCGTCATATGGTCGACGCCGTGTTGGTGCATGTAGCGCCCGGTCTGAATACAGGCCCGGCTAGGAACGCACACCGGATTCTGAATATAGGTGCGGTCAAACAGTGTGCCTCGTGCCGCCAGGCGATTCAGATTCGGGGTTTGGATGTGGAGGTTGCCAGTGACGCCTAGCGTGTCGTAGCGCTGTTGGTCGGTGGTGATGAGCAGAATGTTGGGGCGGCGGAGTGTCGGCTGAGGTTCGGACATGGCGTCTGCCTTTCTCCTTGATGCTGTTCCACGTCTATATGGATGCCGATACGTGTTAGTGAAGGTCCATGATTCTTGATTGAGCTGCTCTATGACCTTACGGTCAATGCCATCTCACTCACTTACCCGCCGTGTGCTGCCATACTATGCTGCTTATTCATCCAGATAGTATTGATCTGGTTTCAGGTCCCACCGGATATAGTCCTGTGGTTTCACGGATTGTGCCCAGGCAGTTGTCACTTGCGCGTCCTCGCGCTTGGTGGCCATGGTGTGTGCGATTCTTTCGGGATCCCAGCCCAGAAGAACCCGATCCTCTAGCTCCCGTAGGATGGAGCCACTCGCCGCATCCCGTGCGAGGTCCCGGGATTCAGTGGGGTCCGTCTCCAGATCAAATAATTGCGGCTCGTAGCCATGATAGTAATTGAGCTTCCATTTGTCTTTGCGAATCATGCGTGCGTACCAACCATCGTCTGTACAGGATTCTGAAAAGGCTTCGTCTGTCCATGCTACGTCCTTGTCAGGCGAACGTATCAGGTCGAGGAGGCTTCGTCCGTTGGAATGCGGCAGCGTGGGTGCTTCCAAGGCATCGAGCATCGTCGCCATGACATCGAGGGAGCTTACAACATGCGAACACCGCTGCCCTGCGGTAACTACACCTGGCCAGGAGATCATCGCGGGTATCCGCACGGAGCCTTCGTAGAAGGTGTGTTTCCACCAAAAGCCGTGTTCGCCCAACTGGTCACCATGATCCGACATATAGACGATCATGGTGTTATCAGCGAGATCATTCGCATGCAGGGCAGAGATAATCCTTCCGATCATCTTGTCCATTCGAGTGACTAGTGCCCAATAAGCGGTCCGTGCTCTAATAATCTCCTCATCGGTAGCCTCTGCCTCAGCAATGCCAGCCTGCTGCCACCACCAGCGCATAAAGGGATGAAGATCCTCGGAGAACGAGCCCGGACACTTTGGCATGGTCATTCGTCCGCGGTAGAGATCGTAATCCTCTCGGAGCGCGACATACGGTGGGTGCGGCAACAACAAGCCAACGCTCAAACAGAAGGGGTCCGTCGCATGCCCGTACTTTTTCTGAAGGCCCAGCCGATTGAGGTAGTTGATCGTCTCCGCAGTGACATATTCATCGTAGACCTGGTAGCCACTCTGCCCTGATCCGGACAGTTCAAGGCTGGCACGTTTTGGATGCACTGTGGACGTCAAGGCACCACGGTCGAAGCGACCGCCGACTCCAGCGTAGTGCGAGCCGAGATCGCCAACAAGGCGCTCAGCGTAGCCATGGAGTTGATCGGACCCCACCGAATGCATCCGCCCTATCAGTGTTGGATGATAGCCTACTGCCCCAAGAGCATGGGCAAACGTCGGGATTGCGGAATCAAGGATGTGTTGATTGGTCCAAACGCCGATTTGGTGAGGATGTTGGCCGGCCAGCATCGACATGCGCGAGGGGGCGCACAGCGGAGCGGTACAGTACGCGTTGTCGAAAACCATGCCGCTAGCAGCTAACGCATCGAGGTTCGGTGTTTGTACGAGCGGATCACCATAACATCCAGTGACCGAAGGATTGTGCTGATCTGAAAGGATGTATAGCAGGTTCGGGCGTTCTCGGTCCGACACGTCATTCTCCTCGGCACTGGCGCACACTCAGCGACCTCGTTCACTGAGTGTGCGCCTTTCGCGTGCACCGAATCTCACCGTCGTATCTCTTGTCCCGAAGACGCCAGCGGTGGGGATGTTCTTGCGATGTGCTCGTGACTTAGCTTCTGTTTCGGCTGAGTAAGAGGTGCGTATGTCTCAGGCCGACGATCTGCAAACATTCTGGCGCGATAGTCACGGGTGCCCTTCTCCGAGAAACTATGTCTTAGGACAGGGCTGTCTAGGTCCACAGTACTGGAGACAATCGTTGCAATTCGGCCTGCGTCGACCAAAACAGTGCCGTCCGGGCCCACGATCCCAGTGCGTCCCATCATCAAGCCTGGTTGCCATGCCGTACCATCTGGCACTCCATAGCAAGCCGACAGAAGATACACGGCGTTGTCGACAGCGCGGGACCTGAGAGTAATGTCCCAAACAATCTCTCCCCAGCCACTTTGGACATGTGGCCAGCAAACAACTTCAGCGCCATTCAGGGCAAGGCACCGAGCGCTCTCGGGCCAGCTGTTATCGTGACAGATCATTACGCCCACGCGACCGAAATCGAACTCCAAAATCGGCCACTCTTCTCCCGGCACGACGCCTTTATCTGTCTCGCCCTGAGTGCAATGAACCTTAAAATAGCGACCGATATGCTCTCCGTCGCGAGAGATACCCCAAGCTACGTTGCGCAATGTGGTACCGTATCGGCCTAGCACAGGCGCAATAAGATCGACATGGTTCTTGCGCGCAAAAGCGCACAATTTCTGCGAAAGCTCACCTCCTTCTTCATCGGCCAATTGCCGCGCTGTTTCCTTACTGCTACCTAACCCTGTTACTTGAAATGTTTCCGGCAGGCAGATGAGATCGGCACCTCGTTTCACAGTTTCTGCCATCATGGAGAAGGCGATGCGAATATTGTCGGCCTTTCGTTCGCCAACTGTGGATCCGTCTCTCGCATTTGGCGGTTGAATCCCCGATAGCGTCACGTTGCGCATCATGTCACCTCGGCACTTCCGCCGTGTGTAGCACGGCCTAGGTATCGACCAGCGGATATTGGTTTAGGGCGATCAGCGTCTCCGCCATTGTACCTTTGATCGTAACATGAACAAATACTAATCTGCCAGTAGTCTTGGAACTACCTATTGACACATTATAGAGGCTATGATACTTTCACCACTATAGTGCGATATTACATTCGATTAGTTCTATGGCTATACAAAGTCTTCGGGCTTCGTCTGCACGGCATTCGAGTTTGCCCCGCAAAGACTTCGCTGTTTCATCACTGTTGCGAGGTGCCTTGAGATAGGTTTCCTCCGCTCATGAATCAGGAGGAGGGCTGCGAAGCGATTTGTGCCGAGAAGATCTCAACGTCTCTCGCGGAATGTTTTCCGACTATCCGGACCTAGGAGGACGATCATGGGAAACCAAGGTAGAAACGGCTTAGGGCGAGCGATACCGAACTTCCGTTACAGCCGGCGGGGTGTGCTGAAGAGTGGTTTAGCCGCCAGCTTGGGTGCTGGTGCCCTTTCTACAATACCGGCTGTTGGCGCTAGTGCCAGCCGTCAGGATGTTTCAGGCTCACTGAGGATGTGGGTTTACCCGCTCATCGGCGAGGTTGGCAGAGACGAGGAGATGTGGGCCGAAATCTTGGAGGGCTTCAGCGAAGAATACCCGGACATTGATGTCAATGTAGAAATACAGCCATGGGACCGACGCGTCGCAAAGCTGTCAACCGCGTTTGCGGCTGGCGTAGGGCCGGACGTCTGGTATGTCAACATTGAGGACATTCCTAACCACGCGGAAAGTGGCAGGCTTGTGCCCGTTACCGACCTTCTTTCCGATGAGGAGAAGGATGATTACTTTGAACAGGCGCTGACGGGCCTTTCCTATAAGGACGAACTGTACGCCTTGCCGATTTTGATGACGACGCTCTCCACGTGCTACAACACCGACGTGTTTGAACAGGCAGGAGTCTCCGAGTTTCCATGGACTTGGGACGGGATGCTGGAGGCCGGACCGAGTTTCAAGGAGCAGGGACTATATCTCACGACGTATGAAGCCGCAGATCCACAGGCTAACTTCTATCCCCTCCTGTGGCAGGCCGGTGGGGAAGCCTTCAGCGAGGACGGCAGTCCTGCTTTCAACAGTCCCGAGGGTGTCGAAGCGCTGTCGTTCGCCGTCACGCTCGTCCAAGAAGGATATTCCCCGGAAAGCGCGACATCTGCGGAAAGGATTCCCATCACGGAGACTGCGCTAGGCCAAGGGGAAGTAGCGGTTGGTCTCTCCACGAGTGGAAGTGCCCTCAGGCAATTAAGTGAGGCTTGGGGAGATGGGGTCCTGGAAGTCGGACAGCCGCTCATGCACAAGGAACAAGTAGCTGGCGGTGGGGTAGCTGGATACGGCATCTCTGGAGAGGCGGAGGACAAGGACGCGGCGACCGCTTGGGTCCAGTACATCACGAGTCCGGAAATAACGACGGCCATTAACGAGGCATCGGGCTACCTCGCCCCGCGACAGTCGATCGAAGGCATCCACGCTGACGATCCCATACTGGGTGAGGTCGAGAATCAGCTGCAATATGTCCGTACGTGGCCGTCGTTGCTTGGAGGACGCCAGATTGTAGAGGATGCACTCGCACCGGAGATTCAAGCGGCAGTACTCGGCCAGAAGAGTGCACAGCAAGCGCTCGATGATGCGGCGGCGAGGGCCAGTGACATAATAAATGCCACCGCCGCAGAATAGTTAGTAGAGACCAATTAGTCGGAGGTGCTGACCGGAGATCAGCACCTCTGGTGTCCCTCGTTCGGCACTGCACGACATTGGGAGCGATCGCAGGTGGTGCCGTCCTAGACTCAATGATGGATTGGAATAGGACCAACGAGATTGAGTTCAGCGGAGAATGGGAGAAAATGAATCTGCGGCCCGTTTTGGCAGAGTTGGCGTGACCAGGCACCAGAGCAGAAAGTACGGGATAAGCCTCAATGGTGGGATCGAAGCAGACCTATAATTTATGGTGGCGGCGATCTCAGGAAACACGTGCCGCCTACCTTTTCGTGCTGCCGGTGTTTCTACTTTTTGTCCTGTTCCGGTTTGGTCCAACTGCTGCAAGCTTCGTTCTGAGCTTTACGTCGTACGAGATCGGCGGAGAGGTCACGTTTCTTGGGTTTGATAACTATCGACAACTCCTTGGGGACCCAATTTTCTGGACAAGTTTGCGGGTGACGGTGACGTATACAGCTATCGCCCTTCCGTTAACGACCATCACAGCTCTCGGACTGGCGCTGATGGTATCCAAGGCTTACTGCGGAGTGGGGTTATACCGTGCGATTTTCTTCCTTCCGTATGTAACAAGCATGGTAATGACTGCCATCATTTGGCTTTGGATTTACCGACCTACTGACGGAGGCCTGCTGAATTCCACTCTGGGAGTTACCGGAGTTGAACCTGTCGGCTGGCTGTTGGATAAAGCTACTGTATTGCCTGCATTAGCGGTCATGTCCGTTTGGAAAGGGTTCGGGTATTCAATGTTGATCTTCGTGGCTGGCATTCAGGCAATACCAGTCGCCTATCACGAGGCAGCCCAGATTGACGGTGCAACACCATGGCAACTATTTAGGCACATCACACTTCCTCTTCTCAAACCGGTGCTCTTCTTCGTTCTGGTCATCGAGACTATCGCATCGTTTCAGGTATTCGATGCGATCTATGTTATGACCAGTGGTGGCCCAGCACGCGCGAGCTTCTCACTTGTTTACATGCTCTACAACCAAGGCTTCGTGTACTTCAACTTTGGCTATGCGGTCACGATCGGCGTATTCCTATTTATCGCCATATTTGTCATGACCATTGTCCAACGGAAAGTGCTGGAGAGCAAAGAAACATGAATATCAAATCGACGATAGGGAGTCGCTCATCTTCGGGTACAGCAGTCGAGGAAGTGGTTCTGCACAGGTCACGTTCGGCACTGACAAAATACTTGAGTCGAGGTGGTTTTTACCTTTTCTTGAGCGCCATAGCTATCACCACTCTCGTCCCGTTCATCGCAATGGTGTTGCTAGCCGCCACCCCCTTAGGTGCATTGAATTTGCCCAGCCTAATACCCACATCGTTTACCCTCGACAACTTCCGCCAAGTGTTCAACGGATCGAACCTGCTGCGATGGAGCTTTAACTCCTTAGTATATTCAGTCGTATCCGTGGTGCTGTCGCTGTTTCTGGCATCGCTTGCAGGATACGCTTTTGCAAAGAAGAAGTTTGCCGGCAGAGATGCCATGTTCTGGTCCTTTGTCGCGATGCTGATGGTACCTGGCCAACTCACTATCGTTCCGCTCTTTATTCTGGTTTCACAGGCCGGAGGTATCGACACCTACTGGGGACTAATAGCTCCAACTCTCGCCAATGCACAGGCCGTATTTCTTATGCGGCAGTTCATCAAGGGGATACCAGATGACCTGATCGAGGCGGCGAAGTTGGACGGTGCTTCAGAGTTTCATATCTACTCGCGAATCATTATGCCGCTCTCAATGCCCGTTCTCGCAACACTGGCTATCTTCATTTTTCTCTCTCACTGGAATGAATTCTTTTGGCCCTTGCTTGTTGCACAAAGCGACGATATGAGGACTCTGACGGTCGGTCTCGCCACGATGCAGGCCCGGCAGCCATCCACTGGTGTCATTATGGCAGCCGCAACGTTCACCTTCCTGCCGACGTTTATCGTGTTTCTAGCACTTCAGCGATATCTCGTCCAAGGCATTTCCATGACAGGACTCAAGGGATAGAGGTCTGTATAGTGGGCTATTGCGGCCTGCACGAATGGTGAGTGAGGATTTGCACGCGTACCATCAGCTTCATTCCAAGCCTGCTCATCTTTTCCTTCTTGCAGCGCTACATCGTAGAGAGTATTTCGACAACCGGAATCAAGGGGTAGGAGCAGGAGATGATTGTGCGGGAGCGGGGCATCGCCTCGGTGGACGAGCTCGATCAGTTGTTGACAACACCACCGGAGGCGCTGGTGCGGGATCTCGCCGCGCTCGATGGCGATCTGATGGTGATCGGCGCGGCGGGCAAGATGGGGCCGACCCTGGCAACCTTGGCGCAGCGGGCGCTGGACGCCGCCGGAGGTGGCAAATCGGTCACCGCGGTTGCGCGATTCAGCGATGGCGCGGCGCGAGAACGGCTCGAAGCGGCGGGGGTGACAACCATTGCCGCCGATTTGCACGATCCCGCGGAGCTTGCCGCGTTGCCCGATGCGGCCAATATCGTCTACATGCTCGGCACCAAGTTCGGTACCACCGGCGCCGAGCACCAGACCTGGGCGACAAATACCTATCTCGCCGGCAAGGTGGCGGAGCGGTTTTCGAACGCGCGGTGGACGGTGTTCTCGTCGGGCAACATTTATCCATTTCGACCGGTGACGCATGGTGGCGCCGATGAGTCCGTTCCGCCTGAGCCGGTGGGTGAGTATGCGCAGACGTGCCTGGCGCGGGAGCGGATGTTCGAGCACATCTCCCGCAAGAGTGGCACGCCGGTGACGCTCTTCCGGCTGAACTACGCGATCGACCTGCGCTATGGCGTGCTGCACGATATCGCCAGCCAGGTGCATCGCGGCGACGCGGTTGATATCTCGATGGGCAACGTCAATGTGATCTGGCAGGGTGACGCCAACGCGATCGCGTTGCGGGCGTTGCGCCTGGCCGATTCGCCTCCGCTGGTCCTGAACGTGACGGGGCCGGAGACGATCTCGGTGCGCTGGCTGGTGCATGAGTTCGCGAAGCGGTTCGGGGTCGAGCCGAAGATCGTTGGGGAGGAGTCGGAAACGGCGCTGCTTAACAACGCCGCCGCGAGCTTCGGTCATTTTGGGTATCCGTCCATGCCGCTGGCGACGATGCTGGACTGGGTCGCCGGCTGGATCGAACGCGACATGCCGGCCTTGGACAAGCCGACGCACTTCCAGGCGCGCGACGGGAGGTTTTGAGGGTGTGGGCGGTGTGTACTGGTGAAACGGTCAACTTCCAAGACACCCGTCATGCTGAGCTTGTCGAAGCATCCCCGTTTGCTCCGCTCAGGGTCAGAATGACGGTCTTTGTTGAACAGGACATCATCATGAGGTCACAGCAGGTGCCAACGCTATCTCCAGAAATCCGGAAACGGTTGCATCAGGGCGTGGTGATCCCAGCGCATCCACTGGCGCTGACCGCCGAGCGGGCGCTTGACCGGCAGCGCCAGGCCGCGCTGACGCGCTACTACCTCGACGCCGGGGCCGGGGGTGTCGCGGTCGGAGTACACACCACCCAGTTCGAGATCCGGAAACACGGCCTTTATGAGGATGTGCTGCGGATCGCAATTGATGTCGTCAACGAGCGGGAGCGCCCGGAACCGGTGATCAAGGTCGCCGGGGTGATCGGCGAAACCGAATCGGCGCTGCGCGAAGCCACGCTTGCTCGCGATCTGGGCTACGACATGGTGCTGGTCGGTCTGGGCGGGCTGGCTAGCTGGAGCGAGCGTCAGCTGGTCGATCACGTCGCCCGTATCGCCGAACTGATGCCGGTGTTCGGGTTTTACCTGCAACCGAGCGTCGGTGGTCGACCGCTGTCCTATGCCTTCTGGCGTGACGTGGCCGAAATCCCGAACGTGGAAGCGATCAAGATCGCCCCGTTCAACCGCTACCAGACGCTCGATGTCGTGCGGGCGGTGGCGGAGTCAAGCCGGCGTGACGAGATCGCGCTATACACCGGCAACGACGACAACATCATCGCCGACCTGCTCACCAGCTGGCGCTTCACGGTTGATGGGGAGCAAGTGGTGAAGCGCATCGTTGGCGGGTTGCTGGGGCATTGGGCGGTCTGGACCAAATGCGCGGTCGAGCAGCTCGCCCAGTGTCATGCCGCAATCGAATCTGGTGACAGCGACGCGATCCGGGGACTCCTCACGCTCGGACAGCAGGTGACCGACAGCAACGCCGCCTTTTTCGACAGCGCTCATGGCTTCGCCGGGTGCATTCCGGGGGTGCACGAGGTGTTGCGGCGACAGGGGCTACTCGAAGGTACCTGGTGTCTCAATCCGGAGGAGCTGATGTCGGCGGGCCAGCCGGAGGAGATCGATCGAGTCTACGCGATGTATCCACACCTCAATGACGATGCCTTTGTCGCCGATCATCTCGATCGCAGGATGAAGCAGACAGCCACGATCGGACAGGATTGACCGGTACCATGCACTCCGAACGCTCGTACGACGCATCACTCACCCTGTTCGAAGAAGCCTCGCGGCTGATTCCCGGTGGCGCCCAGACCACCAGCAAGCGACCCTCGGCATTCGCCTTTGGCGCCTATCCGATCTACTTCGAGCGCGCCGAAGGCAGCCGCATTGTCGATATCGACGGCAACGAGTACATCGACCTGGTA
>Ga0075530_1000711_pt1 | contig 15922 bp, 17 predicted proteins | sample NGEPerD_2_FD_75101 | JGI IMG/M metagenome (GOLD analysis project Ga0075530, IMG submission 75101) | Arctic peat soil microbial communities from the Barrow Environmental Observatory site, Barrow, Alaska, USA - NGEE PermafrostL1-D | ecosystem: Environmental > Terrestrial > Soil > Wetlands > Peat ...
GGAAGGAAAATGCAGCCACTACGCACCTCCAAGTGCCTGTTGGGCTTGTGAACTCGCGAGGGCCCTCGTGCGGGGCTGTTCGGAGTGCTCGCCGGTGCGGGCGCTCGACAGCACCCGCACCGGGGGTCTGTCCTGGTGTATTGCCTGGTCCGGCATGGTGGACGGCTCCGGTGCGGGCCGCGCGGGTCGGAGCGGCCCGCATACTCTCACGTCTACACCGAGGGCGCGGTGTAGGAGTGGGCGCCCCGTGCCGGCCAGCGCGCCACCGTGCACGATGAGGTACTCCTCGCGGATCGGGCGGTTGGCGAAGAAGCACTCCAGGATCTCCCGGGTGCCCGCCGCGTAACGGGCCTGGGCGGACAGGCTTGAGCCGGAGATGTGCGGCGTCATGCCGTGGTGCGGCATCGTGCGCCACGGGTGGTCGGGCGGCGCCGGCTGCGGGGGCGGTGCGGCAATCGAAGACACGCCACCGACCCTAGGTTCCTTTGCATCGAGAAGCCATCACACGTTCCCGTTAATGGATAGCTCGACGGCTATGCCAGCAGAGGGCCTCGACGGCGGCGGCGCTCACAGCTCCCTCGCGGAGGATCCGATAGCCGCCGTCCGCCTCGTACTGCGTCAGATCCACCACCGTGGAGGCAGTCCCGGGCAGCTCGCCGCCGTCGAGCTGGAGGTCCACCCCGCCGCGGATGTGCCCGTCCACCTCGGCCAGGCGGCGGGCGTCCGCGGCGCCCGAGCGGTTCGCGCTCGACTGCAACACGGGCCAGCGCGCCGCGGCGAGCGGGGCGAGCGCGCCCTCGAGCGCCGGGACGCGCAGGCCCAGGCGCTCCGGCTCGGCACCGCAGGCCAGCGGGTAGCGGCAGGCCGGGTTGGGCACGAGCAGCGTGAACGGGCCGGGGAGCAGGCGCTCGAGCGCGGCGCGCGTGCGCGGGCGCAGCTCGGGCAGCGCCGCCAGGGCGAGGTCGAGGGCGAAGAACATCACCGCGGCGGGGCGGTCGGGATGCCGCCCCTTCAGAGCGTAGAGCCGGCGAACCCCCTCCTTCGAGTCGGGCTCGGTGGCAAGCCCGTACACGGTGTCGGCGGGAAACAGGGCCACGCCGCCCACGGCCATGCAGCGGCGGAAGGTCTCGACGTCCTGCTCGGTCACGGCGCCGTGCCCAGCGACACTCGCTCGTGGCCGGCCAGGTCGCGGCGCGTGGCCCCGCCGTGCAGCAGGCGGCGCACGGCCTCGCCCTGGTGGGGAGCGTGCTCGAGCGCCAGCCGGGTCCCTCGCGGCGCCTGTGCCACCAGCTCGCGGATCGAGTCGAGCCCGTCCTGGCCGGCCACCAGCGCCTCGCGGGGCTCGTAGCGCAGGATCTCCGGGGCGAGGGCGGACATCTCGTCCTCAGCCACGTACGGGAGGTTGGCCAGCACGAGATCGAACCCGCCGTTCGGTAGGCCAGGGGCCACCTCCACGGCCAGCTCCACGCCCAGGCGCGCCGCGTTGGCCCGCGCCACCTCCACGGCGCCCGGCGAGGCGTCCGACGCGCTTACCAGCAGGTCGGGCCGCTCGTGGCGAAGCGCCAGCGCCACGGCGCCGCTGCCCGTGCCCACGTCGTGCACTCGCGCCCCGCCGGGCAGCTCCAGCGCCACCTCGACCAACAGCTCCGTTTCGGGCCGGGGGATCAGCACCCGGGTGTCCACCGCCAGCTCGATGTGGCGGAAGCCCTTGCGGCCGAGGATGTAGGCCACGGGCTCGCGCATCACCCGCCGGCGCACTCGCTCGGCGATCACGCGCGCAGCGGACCCGGGGATCGCTCGGTCGGGGTCCGTGACCAGCGCGCCGCGCTCCACGCCCAGGGCGTCGGCGATCAGCAGCTCGGCGTCCAGCCGCGGGGTGTCGCAACCCGCGGCGGCCAGGGCGTCGGTGGCCGCCCCCACCGCGTCGCGGACCGGGGCGGCCGTGGTCAAGTCGCCACGGCCGAGGCGGCCTCCAGCTTGAGGCGCTTCTCCTCGGCCTCGAGCGCGGCTGTGAAGTCGTCCAGCTCGCCCGCCAGCACGCGCTGCACCTCGCCCTTGGTCAGCTTCACGCGGTGGTCGGTCACGCGGTCCTGCGGGAAGTTGTAGGTGCGCACCTTCTCGGCGCGCTCGCCGGTGCCCACCTGCGAGCGGCGGCTCTCGGCCTGCTCGGCCTGGCGCGCCGCCTGTTCCTGCTCGTACAGCCGCGCGCGCAGGACGCGCATCGCCTTGTCGCGGTTCTGCAGCTGGGACTTCTCGTCCTGCATCGCCACCACCAGGCCCGTCGGCTTGTGGGTGATGCGCACGGCGGAGTCGGTGGTGTTCACCGACTGTCCGCCCGGCCCGGACGAGCGGTACACGTCGACCTGCAGGTCGGACGGGTCGATCTGGACCTCCACCTCCTCGGCCTCGGGCAGCACCGCCACCGTGGCGGTGGAGGTGTGGATGCGCCCCTGCGACTCGGTCTCGGGCACGCGCTGCACGCGGTGGTGCCGGCCTCGTGCTTGAACACGCTGTAGGCCCCCCCGCCCTTCACGGCAAAGGTGTAGTCACCGTCGTTGAGCGACAGGGCCTCGGTGGAGAAGCCGCGCCGCTCGGCGTAGCGGTCGAGCATCCGGTAGAGGTCGCCGGCGAACAGCCCGGCCTCCTCGCCGCCGGTGCCCGCGCGCACCTCCACGATCACGTTCTTGTCGTCGGCGGGGTCGGGCTGGACCATCGCCAGCCGGATCTCCTCGTCCAGCTCGGCCAGCCGCGCCTCGGAGGTGCGCAGCAGCTCACGCAGCTCGGGGTCCTCGCCGTCGTCGAGCATCTCGCGCGCGCCCGCGGCGTCGGAGGACGCGCGGCGCCACTCCTGCGCCAGCTGGTTGGCGGCCTCGAGGCCGTGCCAGGCCCTCCCCACCTCGGCGTAGCGGTCGCGGTCGGCGATCACGTCGGGGTCGGACATCTGCTCCGAGAGCTCGGCGAAGCGGCTCTCGATCTGCTCCACGAGCTTCTCGATCATCGAGAGACAGGGTACGCGGGCCGCGGGCGCCCGGACCCTCGGCGGCGGGTGGCCGCTAGGCCACCACTTCCATGCCGACCTTGTCCTCGTCGGTCGCCTCGGCTGGGTTCTCCACCTCGAGCACGGCGTTCAGCGCCGCGATGGCCACGGCCAGCTGGGACAGGTCGGGCTCGCGCGTAGTCAGGCGCTGCAGCTGCAGGCCGGGCCACATGAGCGCGCGCGCCCAGCGCTTGGTGCGGTTGCGCCCGAACCACTTGATCACCTCGAAGGCCAGCCCGGCCACCAGCGGAATCCCCACTACGCGGGAGATGAACAGCCAGTGCCAGTCGAGCTTGCCCAGCGGGGCGAACACGAAGATGGCCACGATCATCACGATCAGCAGGAAGCTGGTGCCGCAGCGGGGGTGCAGGCGGGAGAAGCGCTGGGCGTTCTCCGGGGTGAGCTCCACGCCGGCCTCCTCGCAGGAGATCGTCTTGTGCTCGGCCCCGTGGTACTCGAACACCCGTTGGAGGTCGCGCATGCGCGAGATCAGCCAGATGTAGGCCAGGAAGATCGTGATCCGCACCAGCTTCTCGATCACCACGAACACGAACGAGTTCGGGATGTCGTCCTTGAAGAGGTTGGTCAGGCCGGCCGGCAGCAGGAAGAACAGGCCCACGGCGAACAGCAGCGCGAACACGATCGTGCCGGCCCAGGTGGCGCCGCCGATCTCCTGCTTGTCGCCCTGCTCGTCGTCGGGCAGCTGCGCGTTGGCAGAGATGCCGAGCGCCCTGAAGCCGATCTTCAGGGACTCGAACAGGGCCACCACGCCGCGCACGATCGGCAGGCGCAGCGCCTTGTGGCGCTTGGTGATCGACACCAGCGGCTCGGAGTAGATCTCGATCTCGCCCTTGGCCCCCTCGGTGGGATCCAGCTCGCCGCCCTCCAGCTGCTCGGGCGTGGGCTTGCGCACGGCCACCGCCCAGGTGGAGACGCCGCGCATCATCACGCCCTCCAGCACCGCCTGGCCGCCGATCGGCAGGTCGCGCGGGGCCTCCATGGAGGGCACCGGAGGGGCGGGATCGCCGCCGTTTCGATGCCGTGCGGGATCGCCGCCGTTGGCGCGCGCAAGCTCGCCGCCGTTACGGCCGTGGTCGTCGGGGGCGCTCACCTCGCTCATCGTATCGGCGCGGCCGCGGCTGCCCGTGAGCCTCAGAGGGTCTTCTCGAAACGTTCGCCCGGTAATGGCGAGACCCAGGCGCCGCCAGGCAAGGACGCAGGGAGCCCGGGTAGCAGCGCTACCTGGGCGACCGAGAACGCCGCATGGCGGTGATCTGGGGCCGCCATTCCGGGTGCAACGTTGAGAGAAGGCGCTCTTCTAGAGGGTCGGCGGGCAGGCCGCCGCGCGCACGTTGTCCGACTCGAACGACTCCCGCACCACTCCGGCGGGGTCGGCCACGGCCTCCAGTGAGCTCTGGCAGGGCGGGCCGTTCACCACAGCGCGGCGCACCTCGCCGGGGGCGATGGTGCCCACCACGGGGGTGTCGATCACGCCGCCGTCCACGGCCAGGCTCACGGCCACGCCCGTCGCAGTGGCGCGCCCGTCGTTGGCCACGCGCACCACGTAGCGAACGGTGCCGGGCGAGCCCTGCACGCGGGCGCCCTCGATGCTCGCCACACGCAGGTTGGGCAACGGGCCCTGGCGGCATGCCGACGAGATCCTGCGGGCGCGGCGCAAACGCTCGCCGTCCTTGGAGTACCAGCGGTAGTGCACGACGGCGCGGTAGTGCGACCCCTGGGCGAGATCCACCACCCGCTGGCGGTAGGCGAAGCCCGCCACCCCCTCGCGTGACTTGCGCCACACCCCGAGACCGGGAGCGCGCACGGTCGTGAAGCGGCCCTCGGGCGCGCGCTCCTGGAGGGTGACGCGCATCCACATGCGGGCCGTCCTGGGCACGCGGCTCATCGCGCCGCGGAACTCCACACGACGCTCGGCAGGGGTGGACCCCCGCTTGCACAGGGTCACCCTCACCTCTGCCGGAGCGCGGGCCGCCGGCACGGCGGGGGTCTCCGCGCCGGCGGGCAGCGCCGAGAAGACTGCAATCAGCGCGACGGCGACCGCAAGGGTCGCCGCCGGCGCACTACACGTTGGGAAGCGATGCGACATGTGCGTCCAATAACGCTCTGCCGCACCGTTTGTTGCGCCTGCTCAGGTGCCGGAACGACGCGCCGCGCGGCGGCGGAAGCGCTCGACCCGGCCACCGGTGTCCACCAGCTTCTGCTTGCCGGTGTAGAACGGGTGGCAGTTGGAGCAGATCTCCACGTGGAGATCGGACTCGGTGGAGCGGGTGGTGAACTCGTTGCCGCAGGTGCAGCGCACGTGCGCCTCGACGTATTCGGGATGGATCTCGGCCTTCATCTCTTCTGATTCTACTCGTGGCGTCCAGAAGCATCGAGCGCCGGCCGCTCCCGCCCGAAGGTGCGGCTGAACCACAGCTTCAGGCGCACCCACCAGGTGCCCGGGCGGCCGAAGCGGGCGGGCGCGGGCTGCTTGGCCCGCACCAGCTCGATCCAGTCCTGGAGCGGCATCGTGCCGTCGATCAGGTGCGCCAGGGCGGAGGTGACCGGCGCAGCCAGCCCCTCCCGCTCGATCGCGCGGGCCAGCAGGCGCACGGTCTCCAGCGCCTCCACCGCCTGGCCCAGGCGCGCCGGGATCTCGTCCGCGGGCACGCCCTCGGCCAGCAGCTCGCCGGCGCTGCGGTTGCGCGAGGTGGGCGCCAGCGCCGTGGCCACGAGGTCGCCGGTGCCGCTGCGACCGACGAAGGTCCGCGCCTCGCCGCCCGACCGCTCGGCCAGCGACAGAACCTCCAGGAAGATGTCGGCCGCCGCCATGCCCGCGGCGTTCAGGCCCTGCGGCTGGGTGGCGCCAACCGCCACGGCGGCGGCGTTCTTGGCCACGCCCGCCAGCTCCACCCCCACGGGGTCGTTGGACACCTCGCACACCACGCCGGCGCGCTGGAACACCTCGGCCACCCGGTGGGCCAGGGGCCCGGAGTGCGACGCGCACACCAGCCCCGCCCCTGTCTCCTCCACCATCTCGCGTGCGTGAGCGGGGCCACCGACGCATGCCGTGCGCTCCAGGCCGAAAGCGCGCTCGAGCGCCACGGTGGGCGGCGTGCCGTCCGGGGACACGAGGCCCTTGGCCAGCGACACCACGCCGGCGGTGTCGGCCACGCCCAGCCGCTCGATCTCGGCGAGCGCCTCCCCCATGCCCTGCGACGGAACGGCGATGAAGAGCAGATCGGCGCGCGCGAACTGATCCTCCACGCCGCCGAAGGTGCGCACCTTCAGATGCTGGGGTAGCTCCACGCCCGCGAGGTAGTGCTTGTTCTCGCGTGCCTCATCCAGCTCGGCGGCCTGCTCGGGAGTGCGGCAGAGCAGGGTGGTCTGCACGCCCGCGCGCTCCAGCAGGACCGCGATGGCTGTCCCGAACGAGCCGGCTCCGACCACGGAGGCTCGCCTGGGGTGCTGGCCGGGATAGCGCAGGGTCGGGGCGATTGGCGGCAAGCTACCGGTCAATTGCCCGTGCCGCGCTCGCGCTCGAGGCGCCTGCGGGCCCGCGTCAGGGCTGTTAGCACGTATTCGCGCCGGTACACGATCTGTGCGTGGGAGAACCGCAATGGGGTGAGGTCGGCCGCGTAGTGGGTCTGATCGCGTTCGAGCGCCCGGGTCTGCTGGGCGGCGGTGCGGTGGTAGCGGAGACCGTCGGTCTCCACCACCAGGCCGAGGTCGGGCCAATAGAAGTCGACCTCGTAGCCGTTGACCCACACCCCGGTCTGGGGCAGCGCGAGTCCCGCCCCGCGGGCGATCGGGTTGAACGCGCGCTCCAGCTCGGACCTGGTGAGAGTGAACGTGCTTCGGTCGAGGATCTGGCGAAGGGCGGGCACGCCCGCGCAGCCGGACATCGCCTCGATCTCGTTACGCAGCGCTTCCGGGTCGATCAGGTCCAGCTTGTCGGCTTCGTTGACGGCGCGCTCTGTCTGTGCCGCCGGAAGGCGGTGGGCGATGTCCACGAGCGTGCGGGCGGGGTTCGTAACGGGAACGACGCGGTAAAGGGTGGCGTCCGTGGCGGGGATCGAGCGCCGGTGGACTCGGATTCCCGGAGGGTTCGGGTTGCGCTCCCGAGGCACTGTGACCTCGAGCTGGCGAGAGCCCCGACGGATGCCCCAGAGCTCGGCCGCGGACTCATGGCTCAGCGCGGCGCCGTCGCCACACGCCAGCACAGCCGCCATGAGCTCACCGAATCGCGGGAGCCCGCGGCGACCGACCGCGTAGACGCCACGGTGAACTCGATGGAGCCGCCCGCTCGCCAGGCGATGACGGATGGCATCGACGGAGAGACCGAAATCGATCAGCTGTCCGCGGGAGATCACGCCGTGCTGGCGCCGAACCAGGGCCCAGAACCGCCGTCGTTCAGAGGATTGAAGGGTCAAGGGGGCTATAGCCCCCATAAGGCTTCAACTCTCTGAATTCGCCCCCTTTACTGCGCCGTTCGGGGGGGCCGGGAGGCCCTACGTGTTCTGGTACAGCGGCCCGTCGCCGCCCTCGGGCGTGGTCAGGCGCCCGCCCTTCGCCGTGATCGCTCCGCACTGCACGCAGTTCGTGTAGTTCACGATCACGTCCACGTCGCCCTCTTCGGGCGCGTCGTCGGGGATCTCGTAGACGCCGGCGGGGCACATCCACTTCCACGTCTCGGCCACCTCGCGCGGCACGCTCTTCTGGACGCGGATGTGGTTCGGGGCGTCGTCGCGGGTCGCGTTGCCAGAGATGAACACGCTCGAGAGCTTGTCGAAGATGTACTTGCCGTCCGGCTCGGGGTACTTCTTCGACGTCTTGCCGATGAACATCGGCTTCTCGTCCTGGCGGTGCCAGGGCAGGCGCACCGGGATCTTGCCCTTGGTGGCGATGAACAGGTTCACCAGCGGCCCGCCGATGAAGAAGCCCTTGGAGAACGGCTGGCGGGTGTTGCGCACCTCCCACAGCTCCTTGCCGGTGACCGACTCCTCGATCGCGTCCTCGTAGGAGGTGAAGTCCGTGGAACCGTCCGTGAGGCCCTTGTAGATGGCCTCCGCGGCGAGGATGCCCGAGTTGATGCTGTGGTGCACGCCCTTCAGGGCCACGGTGTCGACCATGCCGCCGGCGTCGCCCGCCAGCACGGCGCCGGGCATCGAGAGCTTGGGCATCGACCAGTAGCCGCCCCCGGGAAGCGCCTTGGCGCCCCACGACACGCGCTCGCCGCCCTCGAGGATCTTGCGCACGAGCGGGTGCGTCTTGAAGGTCTGCAAGAGGTCGTGGGCCGAGGTGGTGGCGTCGGCGTACTCGAGGTCGATCACAAAGCCGATCGACACGAGGTCGTCGCCGGTCTTCTCGTCCTTCATCGGGTAGATCCACGTGCCGCCCACCTGGCCGTACTTGGCCCGGGTGCTGACCGGCCACGGACCGATCGTGTGGATCACGCGGTCCAGGGCCTTCGGGACCTTCCAGACCTCCTTCACGCCGAGCTCCCAGGTCTGGGGCTCGCGATCGCGGCCGAGGTCGAACTCCCGGATGGCGGGGCCGGTGAGGTGGCCCCAGCAGCCCTCGGCCAGCACGGTGGCCTTGGCCTTGATGTCGGTGCCGGGCTCGAAGTTGCCGAGCGGCTCGCCGTCCTTGCCGCGACCCTTGTCGCCCGAGCGCACGCCCTTCACCTCGCCGTCCTCCACCAGCAGCTGCGTGGCCGAGGTCTCGGTGAGGATGTAGGCGCCCGCCTCCTCAGCGATCCGCTGCTGGTAGCGGGCCAGCGCCGACACCGAGATCACCTCGTTGCCGTGGTTCTTGAACGGCGGCGGCGTCGGGATCTTGAGAGAGCGCTTGGCGGTCGGCGTGAGGTAGACCGCCTCCTTCTCGACCTCGCCGAAGGCGAAGCCCTCGCGACGCCAGTCCTCCCGCGACAGATCAGGGAACAGCCGCTCCAGCGGTTCCGGCCGCATCACCGCGCCCGACAAATTGTGCCCACCGCACGTCTTGGCCTTCTCTATTACTGCCACTGGAACCTCACCCAGGCTCTCGAGCAAAGCCGGATCCTCAGCGAGCAACGCCAGCAACCGGTTGGCGCACGCCAGCCCGGCGGTGCCGCCGCCGACGATCGCCACGCCCACCTCGATCAGCTCGTCCTCGGCGTCGAGCTCGCGCTTGATGAACTCGCCCTGCGAGTCCACGGGCGGCGGGAAGTCCGCCGGCGCGGCCCTGCCATTCCTGCCGGCCACGAGCCCCCTAGCCCTTCTTCGCCTTCACGGCCTCGGTGAGCTTGGGCAGGATCTTGTTCAGATCGCCCACGATGCCGAGGTCTGAGAAGTCGAAGATCGGTGCGTTCTGGTCCTTGTTGATCGCCACTATGTTCTCCGAGGACTGCATGCCCACCTTGTGCTGGATGGCCCCGGAGATGCCGGCCGCCAGGTACAGCTTCGGCGCGACGGTCTTGCCCGTCTGGCCGATCTGGGCGGCGTAGGGGTACCAGCCGGCGTCCACCACCGCGCGGGTGGCCGCCACCGCGCCGCCGAGTGCCTCGGCCAGGGCCTCGCAGAGCTCGAAGCCCTCGGCGCTGCCCAGCCCGCGGCCTCCGGCCACGAGCAGCTCGGCGTCCTCGATGTTCACGTCGGCGCCGCGCTGCTCGCCGCGCTTGACCATCCGGGCCTTCGTGGAGTGCTCCTCGAGCTGGATGTCGACGTCGACCACCTCGGCCGAGCCGTCGCCGGACTCCTGGACGTCGAAGGCGTTCAGGCGGCCGATGATGATGCCGGGCTCGGAGACGTACTCCACGTCCACGATGGCCGAGTCCTGCAGGATCGGCCGGACGGCGACCAGCTTGCCGTCCTGGGCCTTCACCTCGGTGACCTCCATGGTCACGCCGGCGTTGAGCCGGGCGGTGAGCCCGGCGCCGATCTCGAACCCGAGCAGGCCGCCGCCGAACAGCGCGTAGGAGTAGCCCTCGTCGGCGATCACCTTGGCCATCACGTCAACCACCGGGGCGCCGAGGCCCTCCGGAGCGTTGGCGCGGTAGACCTTCGAGGCGCCGTACTTGCCGAGCGAGGAGCAGAGGTCGTCGGTGAGGTCGTCGCCGCCGACGACCGCGACGGCCGCGTCGCCGCCGATCTCCTTGGCCAGCTTGGCGCCCTCGGATACCGCGCCGAGCGAGTTCGTGTTGAACTCGCCCTCGTAGTGAAGTGCGTAGGTCAGGATGCCGCTCATGCCAGGAGCTTCCTCTCGTCGAGCCAAGCGACGATCTTCTCGACCGTCTCGTTGGTGTCCTCGTCCTCGATGATCTCCCCGGCCGCCTTCTCGGGCGGCGGGTTGATGGCCAGGACGGTGGTGCGCGAGCCGTCTGAGCCGACCTTGTCGGCCTCGATGCCCACGTCGCCGATGCTCTTCGTGTCGAGCTGCTTCTTCTTCGCGCCCATGATCGCCTTGAGCGACGGGTAGCGCGGCTCGTTGATGGCGTCTCCCACCGAGATCACGGCGGGCAGGTCGACCTCGACCGTGTCGTAGCCGTACTCGGCCTGGCGCTCGCAGGTGAGCTTGCCCTCGGCCACGTCCATCTTGATGACCTGGGTGAGCGAGGGCATCTTCAGGTGGTCGGCCACGATGGCGCCCATCGTGTAGCACTCGCCGTCGTCCGACTGCTGGCCCAACAGCACCAGGTCGGGGCTCTCGGTCTCGAGCACCTTGGCCAGTGCGTGGCCCGTGGCGCAGCAGTCAGAGCCGGCCAGGGCCTCGTCGGTGAGGTGGATCGAGCGGTCGGCGCCCAGCGAGACGGCCTTGTGGAGCGCGCGGAAGGCGGACTCGGGGCCCATCGTGACCGCCACGACCTCCTCGACCTCGACGACGCCGCCCTCCTTCACCTGCATGGCGGCCTCGATGGCGTGGGTGTCGAAGGGGTTCAGGTTCTTCTCGCCGCTGCGGTCGATCCGCTTGGTGGAGGAGTCGATGCGCTTCTCGACGGCGGCGTCAGGGACCTCTTTGACGAGGACACAGATCTTCAAGGGTTCTCCTTACGGTTGCTGCGAAAGGGGGCGGTCCGCAAGGGGATACGGACGGCGGGGCGCGATTGTACCGCTCCCGTTGACTGACGGGTCAATCGCCCTGTCTCTCTCCCCGGGGGGCGAATCTCGGAGTGTCCTGCCTTTCCACCGGTATGCGGGGGAAAGACCGCACGGTGGAGGAAGCGATTGCCCGCATGGCCACCGGGCAGCACGGCGTGGTCACACGCAGGGAGCTGCTCGACGCGGGTCTCAAGCCGTCGGGAATCGACCGGCGCTTGGTCAAGGGCGCGTTGATCGTGGTGTACCGGGGCGTCTTTCGCGTTGGCCACACCGCGCCGAGCCGGGAGGCGCGCTACATGGCGGCGGTCCTGGCCTGCGGGCCGAGCGCGCTCCTGTGCGACTCCGCGGCGGGCCACTTGTGCGGGTTGGTGAAGGGACACGCGCCACCGCCCGCGGTCGTGGCGCCGACCGAACGCCGGGTGCCAGGCCTGCGCGCACGCCGCTGCCGCGGACTCACCCGGGCGGACGCCACCGTGCGGCTGAGCATCCCGGTGACCACCGTCCCGCGCACGCTCGTGGATCTGGCGGCCGTTCTCCCCCACGATGCCCTCGCCCGGGCCTGCCACGAGGCCGGGGTGTTGCACGGGACCACGCCGAGGCAGGTGGAGGCGGTGCTTGCTCGCCGACCCAACAGCCCCGGCGCCGGGAAGCTGCGCACCATCCTCCGAGGTGAGGAGCCGGTGACGCTGAGCGGGCTCGAGCGCGCCTTCCTCGCCCGCGTGCGTGCGGCCGAACTGCCGCTGCCGGTCACCAACAAGCCCGCGGGGACCAAGCGCGTGGACTGCCGTTGGCCCGAGCACCGACTGACGGTGGAACTCGACAGCTATCGCTTCCACAACTCGCGCTACAGCTGGGAGCAGGGCCACCGGCGGGAGCGCGAGGCGCGAGCCCGCGGCGACGAGTTCCTTCGCTACACCTACGGCGACGTGGTCGAGAGCCCTCGCCAGATGCTGGCCGAGCTGACCCACCTGCTGCCATCGTCCTGACTTTCCCCCTCATACCGGGGCAAACTCAGGACAGCAGCCCCCTGGCGTCCCGTCCGGCCCTCGCGGCGCGTCACACCGCCGGTACCTCGGCCACCACCTCGAGGTACCGCGCGGTCACGGCGCCGGAGTCGTGCACGAGCGCCCGCACCTCATCCTCCACTCGCCCACGGTCCTCGCCGGGCAGCTCAGCCAGCCGGCGGGCCACCGGCGCCGCAGACTGCGCCACGAAATCCCACAGCGCGTCGTCGCCCCCCATTTGCAGCTCCAACTCCCGCGTCTCGACCTCGAGCCTCGCCGCGTAGGGCTGGAAGTCCTGGCGCAGGCCCTCGTCCCAGCCCCACGCCGCCGGCGACGGGCCGGGGGGGAGCAGATCGTGCTCTCGGGCCACGCGCAGGACCTCGCCGAAGAAGCCGCGGTTGCTCCACGTTGTGAAGCCCACGGTGCCGCCGGGGCGGGTTACGCGGAACAGCTCCCGCACGGCAGCCGGCACATCCCGCGACCAGATCACGCCGAAGCCCGACAGGGAACGGTCGAACCAGGAGTTGCCGAGCAGCAGGTCCAAGCCGTCCTGTTCGAGCCACTCGATCTCCAGCTTCTCGTCCTCGGCGAGATCCCAGGCCCGCTCCAGCGGACCGGCGGCGAAGTCCACCGCTGTCACCTGTGCGCCGCGGCGCGCGGCCGCGAGTGCCACCTCTCCCTGGCCGCAGCCCCAGTCGAGTACCCGCTCGCCCTCCTTCACGCCGCAGGCCTCCACGAGGCTCTCGGCCGCGGCGCGGGTGAAGCGCTCCGATCCCTCCGGCGGCGGAACGTCCCATGCCGCCCAGGCCGGCTCGGTGGGGCGACCCGCGGCCTCGCGTGCCTGCGCCGCCAGCGCGTCCGGCATCTCCTCATCGAACCGCTGGCGAATGCGCGAGAGGCCCAGGAGGCCGAACATGTCCCGTCGCGAGACCCGCTCTCCGGGCCGTTCGTCGGCCACTGGCGCCCGACTACGCCGGGACGGCGCCCCGGATGTAGTCCACGATCTCCTGTACCGAGCTGCCGGGAGTGAACACCTCGGCCACCCCGAGCTCCTTGAGCTCGGGGATGTCGTCCTGGGGGATCGTGCCGCCGAGGACCAGGATGACCTCCTCGGCGCCCTGCTCGTCGAGCAGCTTGGCGATCCGCGGTACGAGGGTCATGTGGGCGCCCGAGAGGATCGACAGCCCCACGGCGTGGGCGTCCTCCTGGAGCACGGTCTCCACGATCTGCTCGGGCGTCTGGTGCAGGCCCGTGTAGATCACCTCCATGCCGGCATCGCGCAGCGCGCGGGCGATGATCTTCGCGCCGCGGTCGTGTCCGTCCAGGCCGGGCTTGGCCACCACCACCCGGATCTTGCGTTTCTGCTCGGCCATCGGGGCGCGGATTCTACGACGACCGAGGCGACCTAGAAGACCGGCGTCTCGGTGTAGGTCCCGAACACCTGCTGCAGCGACTCCACGATCTCGCCCTCCGAGGCGTGCGCGCGCGCGCAGTCAAGCAACGGGTACATCAGGTTCTGCTCGCCCGCGGCGGCCTCGCGCAGCGCCGCCAGCGAGCGCTCCACGCCGTCGCCCTCGCGCCGTGCGCGCACGGCCTGCAGGCGCCCGATCTGCTTGTGCTCCAGTGCGGGGTCGATCCGCAGCGTCTCGATCTGGCCCTCGCCGCCCTCGGTGTAGCCGTTCACGCCCACCACGATGCGCTGGCCGGCGTCCACCTCCTGCTGGTAGGTGAACGACGCGTCGGCGATCTCGCGCTGCGGGTAGTTCTGCTTGATCGCCTCGACCATGCCGCCCAGCTCGTCGATCTTGACGAAGTAGCCGTAGGCGGCCTCCTCCATCCGGTCGGTGAGGGCCTCGATGAAGTAGGAGCCGCCGAGCGGGTCGATCGTGTTCGCCACGCCGGTCTCCTCGGCGATCACCTGCTGGGTGCGCAGCGCCACCCGCGCCGCCTCCTCGGTGGGCAGCGCCAGCGCCTCGTCGAAGGAGTTGGTGTGCAGCGACTGGGTGCCACCGAGCACGGCGGCCAGCGCCTCGATCGCCGTGCGCGTGACGTTGTTCAGCGGCTGCTGCGCGGTGAGCGACACCCCGGCCGTCTGGGCGTGGCAGCGCATGAGCAGCGAGCGCTCGTCGCGCGCTCCGTATGTGTCGCGCAGCTCGCGCGCCCAGATGCGCCGCGCGGCGCGGTACTTGGCGATCTCCTCGAAGAAGTCGATGTGGGCGTTGAAGAAGAAGCTCAGCCGCGGCGCGAACGTGTCCACGTCCAGGCCCCGCTCGATCGCCTGCTCCACGTAGGTGAAGCCGTCCTTGAGCGTGAACGCCAGCTCCTGCTGGGCGGTCGAGCCGGCCTCTCGGATGTGGTAGCCGGAGATCGAGACCGGGTGCCAGCGCGGCATGTCCTTCGCGCAGTACTCGATCATGTCGGTGACCAGGCGCATGGCCGGGTCGACCGGGAAGCACCACTCCTTCTGGGCGATGTACTCCTTGAGGATGTCGGTCTGGATCGTGCCCGCCAGCTGCTCAGGCGGCACGCCCTGGCGCTCGGCGGCCACCACGTAGAAGGCCAGCATCACCGCCGCGGGGGCGTTGATCGTCATCGACGTGGACACGGCGCCCATGTCGATCCCCCCGAACAGCGTCTCCATGTCGTCGGGGGTGTCCAGCGCCACGCCCTCGCGGCCCACCTCCCCCTCCGACCGCGCGTGGTCGGAGTCGTGGCCCATCAGCGACGGCATGTCGAACGCCGTGGACAGGCCCGTCTGGCCGTGGTCGAGCAGGTACCGAAAGCGCTCGTTGGTCTCCTCGGCGGTGCCGAAGCCGGCGAACTGGCGCATCGTCCACAGCCGGCCGCGGTACATCGACGGGTAGACCCCGCGCGTGTAGGGGAACTCGCCCGGCATCCCGATCTCGGCGTCGATGTCGGCCGGCAGGTCCTCCTCGGTGTAAAGGGGCTCCACCGGTTCGCCGGAGATCGTCTCGAACAGCGCCTCGCGCTCGGGCTTCGCCGCGTAGCGCTCGGCGCGCCAGCGTGAACTTTTCGGCATGGATGCCGAATCGTTCGAATCCGTGTCCTGACCGGTCAGCTCCCTGGGTGGGGTGGCCATCGCGGGAAGGGTACGACACGGGCGGCGACGGGACTCAAGTGTTTTCGCGCCAGCGCCGATTGAGTCGGAATGGTCTCTTCAGGGGAGGGGCGGCTGCTCGCCCAGCTGGATCGCGAGCGTCTGATCGACATCGAGACACGGCTCGCCCGCTACCGCCGCGCCGCCTTCGTGGTCCTCGCCCTTGCGCTGCTGAGCAGCGGCCCCTACGTGGGCTGGTGGTGGCTGGCTCCGCTCGGCGGAGCCGCCGTGGGATTCGCCGTGGCCGACCACTTCCTGGCGCGCAGCGAGCATCCGGTCCGCTGGGCCGCCGCCGGCTGGGCCATATCACCGGTGATGATCGGCGTGAGCGTGGCCCTCACTGGCGCTGCCGACAGCCCGGCCGTGTCCTGGTTCGCCCTGCCCGCGGCCACCCTGGCCACGCGCTTCGAGCGCCGCGGGGTGATCGGGGGCGTGACCTACATCTGCGTTCTCATGCTGGGTTCCACCCTGGCCGTGGAGCCGGGCGCCGTTGTGGACAACCCGCCGCTGGTGATCTTCCCCTTCGGCCTGGTGATCGCCGTGGCGATCCTGTCCGGCGCCCTGGCGGGCTCGGACCGCGAGCACCGCCGCGAGGCCGTGCTCGACCAGCTCACCGGCCTGCTCAACCGCACCGCGCTCACCCAGCGCCTGACCGAGCTGGAGCAGGGGGCCGCGCGCAACCCCA
>Ga0075530_1000712_pt1 | contig 15917 bp, 17 predicted proteins | sample NGEPerD_2_FD_75101 | JGI IMG/M metagenome (GOLD analysis project Ga0075530, IMG submission 75101) | Arctic peat soil microbial communities from the Barrow Environmental Observatory site, Barrow, Alaska, USA - NGEE PermafrostL1-D | ecosystem: Environmental > Terrestrial > Soil > Wetlands > Peat ...
TTTAGTACCAATTGCTAGTTCACCAATTGGGTTTACAACCAATACTGAAGGCCAAACCTATACAGTTCAAGTCCAGGCTCAATGTTTCCTAGGAGCTATTATTAGTAGTTGGAGCACATCAGGATCAGCAGAATATTATAGAATTATTACCTATACTCTTACTACCATAGCAGGCATAAGTGGTACAGTCAGTGCTGGTGGCACATATAACACAGGTACAGTCCGAACCATCACCGCTACACCTAGTACTTACTATTCATTCACTAGTTGGACTGGCAGTACAGGCTGTAGTGGCGTAGCTAGTCATACTATTACTATGGATGCTAATAAGTCATGTACGGCTAACTTTACGCCAACCGCTATCGCTGCACCGGCCACTCCAGGAGTTACTGCTAATACAGCCGGTGCTACGACAACTTGGTCATGGGGTGCTGTATCCTGTCCTGGTAATACAGCTCGTTACCAATATAATTACGTCATGAACAATGGTTATACATCGACGTGGTATAACACGGCTGGTCTTTTGTCTACATACAACACATCATCCGTGGGCTACCAATACACTTCACAGGTACAGGCTCAATGTTACAATGCAGTTACTACTAGTGCTTGGGGTGCAACAGGGCAAGCCAGCTACATACGCCCAGTCGCAAACCCTGGGCCAATTACTTTTGGCATAATCAGAACGTCATCAACATACATAAACTTAACGGCTACGTCGTCATGTACTAGCGGATCATATCTGGAGACGCGAGCGGATTTGTGGATAACCGATTCATATGGTGGCTATAACTGGTGGTGGCCTCCTTCAGGCTTGGCTGGTTGGTGGTCTAACGGTGGTCCATGGTTCCACGACACATTCACATATTACGGCTCTTCGACTTGGTGGGGTACAACTAACAGTGACGGATTGCCGTCGGGGATGCCATGGAAATTAGCAGTCGAAATGAGGTGCAAAAACTGGACTACTGGACTCACCAGCGCATCAACCGGTCGCGTGGAAAGCCCAATACTATACGCGCCATAATATTTAATAATTATAGGACAATAGATTTATGCCAACCAACAAAAAAAGACTCATAATCATAACCGTATCGGTTCTACTAGTTATAGCCATGATAGTTATTACAGTCCTACCATTAAAGTCCTTCAACGATAAAGCCAAAACTGTCGATGGAAGCTCAATCACTGATATAGAAAGCAAAGCAGACCAAGCAATCAAGGACAATAATGTTGATCAGGCTAAAAAACTCTACGAAGAGTTAAAACAAAAGTATGCGGACGCCAACAACACCGATGGTGTTGCTGAGGTTGACGGACAATTATATATCCTAAATCATCCAGCTACATAACCACCACAAACTGTTTTAGGCCCAACTGAGGTGGAGAGTGTTCGAAAAAGTAACTAGCTTGGAGTTAAGGTTTCCTGATTCCCAGAGGACGGACCTGCACAGGTGTTATTTTGTAATTTTTTTAATTATTAATATATAGCTTGTAATTAGCTTAAAATAAGTATATTATTTTATTATGCATAGGCTGTATTTGTTGACTTTGGTTATATTCAGTTCGATTGTTTGCGGGTTTGTCCCCCAGATTTCTGGTGCAATCAATAACAGCGTTGTTATTAGCCAAGTTCAAGTGGGCGACGAAGCTTCGGCTAGGAATGAGCTAATTGAGATTTATAACAATAGTTCTACTGATATTGATGTGACCAATTGGTGCCTACATTATGCGAGCGCAACTTCAAATGAGGTTGGAAGTAAATTATCATGTTTCTTGCCTGATAACGATGGTACTCATATATATTTGCCGGCATATTCGTTAGCACTGGCGATTTCAAATCAGCTTGCGACGGCTATTATCCCAAATCTTGGTAGCGATCTAAAGTTTTCAGCGACTTTGTCGGATACGGCTGGGCATGTTCGTCTGATTGATAATAATAGTACCGAGATTGACAAATTGGGTTGGGGTACAACAGCGGCTTCACCAGAAGGTGCTGGGCCCGCGTTAATTCCAGCTGAAGGTAAAGTATTTCAGCGAAAATCTATTAGTCCAAACACACTTCAAGATACTGATGTAAATGGGGATGACTTTGAGTTAGTATCGCCACGAACGGAATATACTTACGGGTCGATATATGAGATTCAAGATCTTTGTCTCAATATTACCGGCATTCAGACAATTTTGCCCGACGGTTATATTACTGACGCTACTGGTAATTGTATTCCTACACCAGTTGATGTATGTACAAATTTAGATGGGCCGCAAATTATCATACCAAAAGGCTATGCACTAGATACAGATGGAAAATGCCAAGTAGATTTATGCCAGAATATCGATGGCTTACAACAAATTCTGCCTGATGGTATGGAACTAGATAGTAGCGATAATTGTGTCTTGCATGATGAATGTCCAAATTTAACGGGTGTTCAATCGGAAATACCTGATGGATACGAGATGTCGGATGATTATAAATGTATGCTTAATCTGCTACCTTTACAGATAAGCGAACTATTGCCTAACGTGGTTGGAAGCGATGAAGGCAAGGAATTCATCGAAATTTATAATCCAAATAATAGTGATGTTGATCTAATAAATTACGTATTTTATGTAGGCACAAACGAAGACGATTTTTATAATTTTCCAATTGATTCGCATATTGAACCAGATCAATACATGGCGTTTTATAATGATGAAATTAAGTTTACACTTTTGAACACAACGAGTAGCGTGAGGCTAAAATCTATTGACGGAATTTTGATTGACGAAACACCGAATTACAGTAGCCCAAAAGATGACATGGCTTGGGCTTTGATTGATGATACTTGGCAATATACTAATCAGCCAACACCGGGTAGTGCAAATTTATCTTCATTAATTAAAAAAGTCGAGAGTGAGATAGTAGTAGAGACAGAAAGTAGTTTGAAACCATGCGCAGCCAATCAATATCGAAGTCCTGAGACTAATCGTTGTAGGTTAATAGTGGCATCATCAACAACCGAATCAGTACTTACGCCATGTAAAGACGGTCAATATCGCAGTGAAGAAACTAATCGTTGTCGCAGTATTGCGTCGGATGTTAGTGCATTAACGCCTTGTGCGGAGGGGCAGGAACGAAACCCAGAGACAAATCGCTGTCGTTCAATTACGGCAGTGTTGGGGGCTAGCGAGTTAGCTCCGTGTAAAGAGGGTCAAGAGCGTAATCCTGAAACTAATCGTTGTCGAAATATTGTAAATATGCCTCAGGCTGAATATGCGCCAGAACAAACTACCGGATCGTCGAATGGTTACATTGGTTGGTTGGCACTAGCTGGTGTCGGCCTAGTTGCAATTGTCTATGCCATATGGGAATGGCGACATGAAGTTTCTGTTGCAATTAGAAAAATCAAGGCATTGATTAATCGCAAAAAGGATAGGTTTACTTAGCTATATTAGTTTTGACGGGTCCTACAGTTTGTATAATTTAGTACCTCACCCTCCACCAAACCAATAAACGACAACCGACTCGGATTTCGCGCTAAAAATAAGTTGTTTAGTCCTTTGTCGTCTGCGGAACGACCCACAAGGGGATCGCCTTCACGCCCATTGATTACATTGGGGTTCAGGTAGTCCTCGACGAGCAATGGACTAAACAACTTATTTTTACGGCAATCCAAGAGGTTATCTTATTATTGATTTAGTGCATGGTGGCTAGCGCTTAGCGGAACAATGCTTAGCGGGTGACGTTCGGTGGGGCCGCCCCAGTTTTGCAAGAAATTGTAATCAATTTTTGAAAACTAGGGGCAAACCGGACGACAGGACCCGCGAAATTTCAATAATCAGTTATAATGTTTAACATATGAGGATTATTGGTATCGATCCGGGGACTGGTATTTTGGGATTTGGTGTTATTGAGGTCGTAAAAGACAAAATAAAATTAATTGACGCTGGTGTGATAACAACTCCGGCTCATACGTCATTAGACGTGCGGTTAGAAGATATTTTTGATAGTCTTAGCCAAATTATTACTGAAACGAAACCTGATTCTATGTCGATTGAAAAACTCTTTTTTTCTCAAAATGTAACTACGGCTATGAGTGTTTCTCATGCACGTGGTGTTGCAATGTTAGCGGGACGAAAGAAGGGACTTCCAATCGCAGAATATACACCACTTCAGATTAAGCAGACAGTTACTGGGTACGGTAAGGCCGATAAAAAACAAGTTCAAGAAATGGTGCGACTGCAACTGAGCCTAGGCAAAATACCAAAACCAGACGACTGTGCCGATGCGCTGGCAGCCGCAATTACCCATTATCTGATGACTCGCGTATAATAAAAGTATATGATTGCGCATGTTTCTGGGATTGTAGTTGAAAAGTTCGGATCGTCAGTGATTGTCGATGTTCATGGTGTTGGTTATGAATTACAAGTTCCAGCTGGCGATTATGATTCTACGCTACTTGGATCAGAAATAAAATTCTATACTTATCATCATATTCGTGAGCAATCTCAGGATTTATTTGGATTTAGTAGTTTGGCTGCCAAGAAATTATTTGAACTGCTTATTACCGTGCAAGGGGTAGGCCCTAAAGCTGCTTTGGCGATTCTTTCTCTTGGTGATAATGAACAAGTTCGCAATGCCATCGCTAACAGTGACAGTTTATTTATAACGCAAGCAAGTGGCGTCGGTAAGCGCACTGCGGAACGAGTTGCTGTAGACCTGTCCGATAAAGTTGGATTAGCTGTGCAAATTACTAGAAATGCTAAATCTCATGGTCAAATTGTGAATGATGAAGCGCTAGAAGCACTAATTGCACTTGGCTACAGCTTGAATGATGCGACTAGGGCGCTTGATGGCGTTTCGACTGAACTTCCTACAGCTGAACGAGTAACAAAGGCCTTGCGGGGTAATATGTGATGGCTATTGAAAGAATAATTGACGCAAGTCTTCGCAATGATGATGTTGATGAACAGCGCATCGAAGTTACTCTACGACCAAAATCGTTTGCTGAATATATTGGGCAAGATCGATTAAAGAGTAATTTAAAATTAGCTATTGATGCGGCTAAAAAACGAGGTGAACCGATTGATCACGTTTTGCTATATGGTCCTCCTGGATTGGGCAAAACTACCATGGCAACGGTCATTGCCAATGAAATGGGGACTAATATTCGTGTTACGGCTGGCTCGGCAATTGAGCGTGCTGGGGATTTAGCTAGTATTCTGACTAATTTAAGCGATGGCGATATATTATTTATTGACGAAATTCATCGTTTAGGACGAGCTGTCGAAGAAGTGCTGTACAGTGCGATGGAAGATTTCAAATTAGATATTATGATTGGCAAAGGTCCAGCTGCACGCAGTGTCAGGCTAGATTTGCCTAAATTTACAGTTATTGGAGCTACAACTCGTACTGGTGCACTGACGGCGCCTTTACGTGATCGTTTTGGCATTATTCATCGCTTAGAATTTTATACTCCAAACGAGATTTCACGCATTATTAAACGTGCATCAAATATATTAGAAAGCAAGATTGACACAAAAGCTGCCGAAATATTGTCAACACGTGCACGTTTAACGCCACGTATTGCCAACCGGTTGTTGAAACGCGTTCGAGATTATGCTGATGTGAATGGGGACGGCGTAATAGACGTCAAAACCACAGAAGCGGCTTTGAATTTACTTGAAATTGATGAATTAGGATTAGACCCAGGGGATCGAAATCTTCTGACTAGTATTATCGATAATTATGGGACTAATCCGGTAGGGCTAAATACAATTGCGGCATTAACAGGTGATGAAGCAACTACGATAGAGGATTTTTATGAGCCTTATTTACTGCAGATTGGTTTTATTGAACGAACTCCGCGCGGCCGTAGAGTCACAGCCAAAGCCTATAAACATGTCGGTAAAACACATATAAAAGGCGAAAGCCAACAAAAATTGGTACAATAAGCTTATGAATCCAAAAAAATCATTACCAGATTATGATCATCCTGTTGCTTATGATGCCGAAGCACGACCATTATATGCTCATCCACCGTCAGAACAAGAAAAGGCCGACACAAAGACACAAGTTGTTCATATGACACGACCGACAGACCCAGGAAAACCAGTTATTAGTGATGCTACCAAATTAAAACACGATCAATCTGTACGAATATTTCCTGAACTTAACTTGAGCGAGGGCGAATATGTTATTAGTGCCGTTCGACGTCATCCGATTGGTTTATTCGTGCCAATTGCAATTGGGATGTTTCTTATCACACTCTCGTTTATTTTGCTGTTAAATTATGATTTAGTATTTCAGGCTTTTCAGTTGAGCAATGATGTTGCGAATTCTTACGTGATTATATTGCCTGTAATTTTATTTGCTATTCTTGTAGCAATTGGCACATATATTGCTTATCATGTCTATGCTAGTAATAAATTTTTCCTTACGAATGAAAGTGTCATTCAAGAAATTCAAATAAGCCTATTTTCTAAACGCGAGCAGACAGTGAGTTTGGCAGATATTGAAGATGCAAGTTACACCCAAATTGGTATAATTCAGCAAATTTTTAATTATGGCTCAATTAGGCTTAGCACCGAAGGTGACGAGACTACTTACCGATTTTCTTACGTTGCCAACCCAAAAGAACACATAGCGACATTAAATAATGCAGTTGAGGCTTTTAAGAACGGTCGACCAGTCGGAGATTAACTAATTGTTTTTGCTAGTCTTTACAAAATCGCCTTCATTTTCGAGAGTGCTTTTGAGGGTGTAGCCTTTACATTTGTTGTCCGTACAGTTAGTAGGCGAATAAGTATATGCACTGCCTGCAGTATCGATTAGAAAACCTTCTGGGTCAGTAAATAGAGCTGGATCAATTGACTTTAAATTATCACTACTTATAGTTTGAGGATAATATTTATTAGCAGGGTAAAAGACCTCTTCTAAACTATAGTACATGGCGTTAATTGAAACTTTTTTCATGTCATCATGTGCCATCACTTCAATATGATGTTTCTGCACAAAGAATAAAACACTAGCTGCACCGATTAATACAGCGACGAATAATATTTCTATAACAGTGAACCCATGAGCATGTTTTGTCATCGTAATCTATTATATCATTGCATTATATAATATTACGCAGACTCGGAAGAAAAAATAAACTTTTTCTTCTCTCGCTTGCTTATCTTATAGCAAATTATGGCTTATCAACGTATAATATAATACAGATAAAAAAGGGGGATTATATGGCAGCGAAAAAGGCAGAAAAGGCGATTTTAAGCGAAAAGCCTACAGCAACTGAAGGAAAATTAAAGGCCTTAGGGTTAGCTCAAGAACAAATTAATAAACAATTTGGTGATGGCGCGATTCGTCGACTTGGTGATACAAAAACTGTTGATGTTGAATTAGTTAGTAGCGGTTCGTTATCGCTTGATTTAGCACTTGGTGGAGGATACCCAAGGGGTCGTATTCTCGAAATTTATGGCCCAGAATCATCGGGAAAAACTACGTTAGCACTTCATGCGATTGCTGAAATGCAGAAAAAAGGTGGCACGGCAGCATTTATTGATGCTGAGCATGCTCTTGACCCTGCCTATGCTCGTAAACTTGGTGTTGACACTGATAATCTGCTTGTTTCACAACCTGACAATGGCGAGCAGGCTTTAGATATTGCCGAGACGCTCGTTAGGTCTAATGCTGTTGATGTAGTTGTGATTGACTCAGTTGCAGCGCTGGTACCACAGGCTGAAATTGATGGCGATATGGGCGATAGTCATATGGGCCTTCAGGCACGACTTATGAGTCAGGCTTTACGTAAATTGACAGGTATCATTAGCAAAAGTAAAACAACTGTGATTTTTATAAATCAAATTCGAATGAAAATTGGTGTTATGTTTGGCAACCCTGAAACAACAACTGGCGGTAACGCATTGAAATTCTATGCTTCAATTAGACTTGATATTCGTCGGATAGGACAGATTAAATCAGGCGAAGAGATTATCGGTAATCGTACAAAAGTAAAGGTTGTCAAGAACAAGATTGCTCCTCCGTTCCGTATTGCTGAGTTTGACATTATGTATAACCAAGGTATCAGTAAAACTGGTGATGTATTGGATCTAGCAGTTCAACATGGTATCGTTGGCAAATCTGGTGCTTGGTTTGATTATGCAGATGGCAAAATTGGTCAAGGTCGCGAAGCAAGCAAAGATTATTTGAAAGAAAACCCAAAACTTTTAGCCGAAATTGAGGCTAAGTTGCGAGTCAAAGTTGCTGAAGAAGCAGCATAAATTAAAAATAATTGATGAAAATTACGGATATTAAGCTGCAAACGCGCGATAAAAATCGCGTTAACGTGTCAGTTGATGGAAAATACCGATTTAGTTTGCATTCGTACCAATTGGTCGAATTGGGCATCAAGATCGGTCGTGAATATGACGAAGCTGAGTTAATTGCGCTAGAGCAGGAAAGTCAATTCGGTAAAGTCTATGGTCGAGCATTAGAGTATTGCTTAATGCGCCCACACAGTTCACGCGAAGTAAAAGATTATTTATATCGCAAGACCCGTTCAATGCGTATCAAAACAGGTGAGCTTAAACCAGGTGTTTCACCAGAGATAATGTCACGTGTTTTTGAGCGTTTAATTGATAAGAATTATATTGACGATACTAAGTTTGCGAAATATTGGGTTGAAAACCATTCGTTGGCAAAAGGATCTAGTTTTAGAAAATTAACAATTGAACTGCGCGCGAAAGGCATTAACGATGAGATAATTCAGCAAGTAATGGCTGGGACAGAACGCAGCGACAGAGAAGAAATACAAAAAATTATTACAAAAAAACGTGCTCATTATCCAGATGAGCAAAAATTAACTATGTATTTAGCTCGGCTTGGATTTGCATACAGTGATATTAAACAGGCGTTAAGTGAACTTAAATAATTTTTAGATTATGTTTCTTCGGCTTGTGGTGCGGTCGATCGAAACGGGTTCATGTATGTCAGTTGATTAGATTTTTTAATTGGCTCGAGTTTCTTGGCAGTTGTTCTTACGATTATATTATAATCATTAATTTCTATAATTTGTGAACGATGTATTAATAATCCAGTGTCGGTTAGGCTCTTTATGATTCCGCTTTTTACACTTAATTGTTGGATAATAAAGCTGCCTGTATCTAGGCTATAATCATCGATTTTGCCTAACTTGTGTTTGGTCTCATCAATGACGGTTAGATCAATTAGCCTGAAGCCTAGTTCATAGACCTTTTTAATAGCGATAACGTCTTCGATGCCGATAAACTCATCATTACTATCTATAATCATTCCAACATTGCTTAGCTCTCGCACATCGGCTATACGAATGAACGAAGGATGCTCAACTAATAATGGACCGTCTACTTCATAGGCGACAATCTTTAGATTGCTAGGATCAATTATCGGATTTTTCGTCACAGCTAATCGCGTACCAGTTTGAAGACCCATGATGGGTGTGCCGATTAATCGAGATCCAAGTAGTAGCATAATATTAGTATAAGCGTTTTTCGGAACTATCGCCAACTATTCAGCAAACGGGTTAATTCTACCTGATGGCACCGCTTGGTCGCTTGAATTTTCATCACTAGTTTTATATTTGTTCAGACGGTTGATAGTTGTTTGGTCAAATGTTGTTGTGCCGTTAGTGGACGAAAAGGCACCGTTACTAAGTGGTTGATTCATAATGTTATTAAGTAATAATATACAGAACACTAATACGACTACAGTTATTACTATAAATATTGTCAAACTATATCTTTTAATAGAAATTGGAGCTGATTGGGGTTTATAAGTTATTGGTTTGTTTTTCATAATATATTACCTTGTATACACCTCTATAACTAACGGTTCAGTTGTAACATCATTATCTGAAACTGGATCGTAATTTAGGTTGACACCTGTGAGTTGCATTTTGGGTGTGTTGCTTTCAATCGATTTTATAAATTTTATAAGATTTGTGAACTTGACAGGGTTTTTTAATGTGATCGTTACGTAACTTTGCTGAACACCATTGATAGATAATGGTGCTATTGCTATAGCTGGTTTTTCAAAACCATAGTCTGTTATTGAAATGCCAGTGTTGGATGCATATTTATCTAAGTCCTGAGTAACTTGAGTCTGATAGTTCTGAGTCGACGCTATCATACTGGCTGCTTTATTTGCTGTAGTTTGGTTAGTCGCAATTTCATTTTTGAGTTGATTGAGAGCTTGAGCGTCATCTTCATTTTTTGTAGATTCGGTCGTGGTGATGCTACTAACTTCGTTCGCAAATTTGCTAAGCCAATCTTGTGCATAGTAAAAACCGACGATTGCGGATCCAATCATTATGAATATGATGAAACTCATAAAAGTTCTTAATGAGGCTGCTTTTATGTTAGGTTTTTTCATTGGGCTATAACCTTATTGATAGTTACATTAATACTAATCGTGACAGGATAGCCAGATGAATCACTTTGGTCAGTCACTATTGACCCAAGACTATAATTTGAAAACAGAGTTGATTTTTCAAAATTTTCTTTCATTTTCGGTACATTAGCAGCTGAAAGTGCACTCGCTTCTAGGGTTATTGGTGTGCCAATTGTACTATTACTCAATGAAAGTTTATCTAACATTATGCCAGCTGGTAATGCTGCAGCAATCTCTGTGATGATATTACTATAATTAGTCTGCTGGTCTAGTATGCTTTTGGCTGTAGCAATATTTGTTCGCATAGTTTCTGCTTGTTGTTTAGCTGAAGAGTATGAAGTGGCAGCCTTGGTAGGTTGTGCGTTCTTTGCTAGCTCTTCGGCAATTGTTTTGTTATTAAGTAATAAAAAATATACAGTAGCACAAGCTAGCGCCAAAAAAGCAATAGCAAATCCTAAAAAGATCATATATTTAATGAGTATGCTGTTTGCATGAGCAGCACGTAATTGTTGTTTTGTGTCGTATGGTAAAAGATTTATCATAACCAAATACTTTCTGGTTTAATAATAGCAAGTCCTGCAACTGTTATGTATCTTGGACGAAGTTGTCTTACTGGTTCGGGCAGTTTGCCAAAATCAAGTTTTTGCCATGGACTAGCAACTCGAGCTGGCATAACCAGTTCATTTGTAAAATATTCTCCAATGCCAGGCATATTACTTCCACTTCCAACAACCAACAGTTGTTCTAGTTTGCGGTCATCTCTGATCCGTTCGTTATAGTAACGCATAACTTTTTGGGTTTCAATGATAATTTGTTTTAGACTTGGCTCAATGGCACTTTTAATCTTTTCTTGTCGAGGTCCAGCATTAAGCCCATTTAGCACTTTTAATTGATGTGCATTTTCGAGCGCGACTTCTAGCTTTTTTGCAATATCTAAGGTGAAAGTATTGCCTCCAACTGCGATTCCACCTGTAACGCGAATTGTTCCACTATCAAGTACAGCGACATCCGTACTAGCTGGGCCGATGTCAACAATAACGCTTGGTAGTTGACCGTCTTCAGTATTAGTTATTAGGCGGGCAACTGCACTCATGCTAGGTTCTACCAAACTAACGATTAAACCAGCGCTTTCAGCGGCAGCTACACATTTGTCTACAATCGTTCGGGCAACTGCACTCATCAAAACTGTAATCTCTTTTTTGTTGCGTTCAATAATTTTATAATCGATATAAAGTGTTGATCCTGGGATTGGGATATATTGATCAACTTCAAGCTCAATCGCATCCTTTAAGTTTTTCTCGACACTAACCGGCAAGTTAAAAGTCCTGGAATAACTACGAACTGTTGGGATACCAATAACCACATGATTGCTAGGTAAATTCCCAACCAATTTCTCCTTAATGAGTGACTGAATGTTTTCGGCTAGATATGTGCTATCACCTTCAAGCGATTCTTTCACCTTAGCAGGTTCTAGATCAATTGAACCATACCCAAGTACGAGCCATCGTTTGGCGTCAATGGCCATAACTTTGACACCAGTATTACTGATATCAAGTCCGATAATTGGTTTGTCTGTATAAAATAATTTTGTCATGATGCCCACTGTGAATTCTAAAGATTATTATAGCATGAGAATCTTGGTACGTGCACTTTTTATTTAATACTCTGGGCAAGTCCAGCGATTGGCAACATAACACTAGCTGCAATTAGTCCAACCATGCCACCCATGACCACGATCATAATTGGCTCTATGATTGAGCTGATTCCTTCGATTGCGACGTCTACTTCTTCTTCATAAAAATCGGCAACTTTTACGAGCACTTTATCAGTTTGGCCGGTTTCTTCTCCAACCAAAAGCATTTGGGATACGATTGGTGGAAACAATTTATTGGCCTCGATAACCGAAGATAGAGTCTTACCGTTTTTTACTTCCTCTTCTGCATCAACTAATGCTTTTTCGTAAATAGTGTTACCAACAGCTCGAGAGGTTACGTTCAAGGCTTCGAGTACTGCGACACCTGCTTCAACGAGTGCAGAAAATGTACGAGCAAAATGAGCTACGGCAATCTTCATGACTATTGTTTTTATAAGTGGTAATCTCAACATCAAATTATCAAATTTAAATTTACCCTTCTTGGTTTTTATATAACGTAAAGTTCCATAGGTGACAGCACCGATTACCCCAAAAATTATATACCAAAATTTTGTAATGATGTTACTAATTCCTAACATAACCAATGTTATGCCCGGTAATTTTGCTTCAGACCCACCTAGGTCTGTTAAAATTTTACCAATTTGAGGAATAACGAAAATCATAAGTCCGAAAAAGGCAAGCACTGTGATAACTATTAAGACTACTGGATATGACATAGAGCTTCTAATTTTCTTGCGCATTGTCATGCTTTTCTCTTGTTGAAGTGCTAGTCGTTTTAAAATATCCTCAAGTATTCCAGCTGCTTCTCCAGCGCGAACCATGTTTACATAGACGTCGTTGAAAGTGTTAGGGAATTTTCCTAAAGCATCGCCAAGTGTCGATCCCGCTTCGACATCATGAATTACTCCAGTTAGTATTTTTTTTAACACTGGGCTTTCAGCGACATGATCAGACAGGGAAGTAAGTGCACGTAAAAGTGGCACGCCTGCTCCAACCATAGCGCTTAACTGTCGAGTGAACATGACCAGTTGATCTGATTTTACTTTATTGCTGCCTAGTATATTGCCCAAATTAAATCCATCTGCCGCGACTTTGGACTCTTTGATACTAACGGGTCTAAGACCTTGTTTTGTCAGTGTACTAATAACACCATTACGATCGGGTTGATCAATCGCGTGATTGACTGTTTCTCCTTTGCTGTCTATTGCGATATATGAAAATATTGGCATTATTATTCTTTTGTCACTCTTATGACTTCTTCAATCGTTGTTTCTCCGCGAAGAGTTTTTATTAGTCCGTCGGTTTGCATCGTCACCATACCCTCAGAAATTGCTTGATTCTGTATTTGATTGCTGGTTGCATTGGTGACAATTAATTTCTGGACAGCAACTGAATTATCCAATACTTCATAAATTCCCATCCTGCCTTTGTAGCCATTAATGGCACCATCATCATTATCGTCAGGATTAGCACGCCACAAAGTTTTAATGCCATTTTCGTCAGTGCCAAGAGGGGTATCTCCACCTATACCCTCAGCGGCGGCTTGTTTTTCGAGTTCATGAATATAACGGAAATCTTGTCCTGGTTTTAGATTGAACATACTTATTATCATTTTTTGTTCTTCTGGAGTTGGTTGATAGCTTTGTCTGGTTTCGTGGCGAAGCCTGCGTACAAGTCGCTGTCCAACGACTACCCTAACAATGCTAGCAATAAGGAATGGTACAATGCCCATATCTAAGAGTCGTGGCAGGCAAGTAGCTGCGTTGTTAGTGTGCAAGGTACTAAATACTAAGTGACCCGTTAGTGCTGATTGCACAGCTAGGTCGGCAGTTTCATTGTCTCGAATTTCACCGATCATAATAATATTCGGATCTTGACGGAGTAGTGCCCTAAGCCCATTAGCAAAAGTCATACCTGCTTTGGAATTAGTTTGAGTTTGATTAACTCCGGGAATTTTATATTCAACAGGGTCTTCGACTGTCGAAATATTGACATTAGGAGTGTTAAGTATCGTTAGGATGCTAAATAAACTAGTCGATTTGCCACTACCAGTTGGACCGGTGATTAGCACCATGCCATGTGGTTCTTTTATGGCTGCATTTATTGATATAAGTGATTTACCCCAACAACCAAGCGACTCTAGTGACACTGCTTGATCTGACTCATCCAAAATACGCATGACAGCTTTTTCACCATCTGCCACTGGAAGTGTGCTAACACGTAGAGCATATTGTTTGCCACCAACCTTTATCTTAAATCGTCCATCCTGAGGTACACGGCGTTCATCGATTTTAAGATTACTCAAAATCTTGATACGACTAACTAATGCGTTTAGCACATTTTTAGGCAAACGGTTGACTTCTTTTAGCGCTCCATCGATTCGATAACGTACTTGAACGAAAGTTTCTCGTGGTTCGATGTGCACATCGCTAGCATGTGAGCGAATAGCGTATTCAAGTATCAAGTTGATGGTTTGAGCGATTGGTGAGTTCTCTGCAACATCTTGTTCAGTAACGGTCTCATTCTCTGTGTCATCAGCGCGTTGAATGTCAATAACTTCATTTAATTCTTGGTTTACATTTCCTCGATATGCTTCAAGTACGGAAAGTATATTCTCTAGAGTCGTGATATATATTTTTGTATTAGTGCCAATTTCTTTTTCAATAAAGTTAACTGCTTGAACGTCATCGGGGTCTTCCATTGCCAAATGACAGGTGCCGTCTTCATCTATTTTGAAAAGGACTGCATTATACTGACGAGCGATACGTTCAGGAATCTTGTTCAGCACATCAGATGGTATATTATGTCCATCAAGTTCAATATATGGGATTTGCGAATAATCGCCGAACGCCTTTGCTAGTGTCTTTTTGTCGACTATTTCGTTTTGAAGTGCCAAATCTTGGATAGAACGTTTTGAACGTACCCCTTCTTCTTTCAAGGAGTCAATTTGCTCTACAGTAGCCACACCACTGCGTATGAGCAATTTTTCCATGGTAACATCTGAAATACGCATACTGCTTGTGCTCCATTGTAAATGATAGAGCAAAAAAGTGCTAGATGTTATAATGTTTTTTGATGTTTAAAGAGTTAAAAAGTGAAGATGAAACGAAGGCTTTTGGTGAGACCATTGGCTCTTTTCTTCGCGGTGGTGAAATTATTGAATTAATTGGAGATGTCGGCTCGGGTAAGACCACACTTACCAAGGGTATAGCTATAGGTTTAGGCATAGACGAATATATACAAAGTCCTAGCTTTACAATCAACCGTGTCTATAAGGGACGCGATAACATAATTCTTACTCATTATGATTTTTATAGATTAGATAATGCTGGGATTATGGCAAATGAATTGCAGGAAGTGATTGGAGACTCTAAAATGGTTGCAATTATCGAATGGGGTGGAGTTGTAGAAGGGGTATTGCCAAAAGATCGATTATCTATTAACATAACTACGCCAACCGAGAATTCACGAAAGATTGTCTGCATGGCAGGTGGAGATGTAAGCAAAAAATTAGAGGAGCAATTGAAATTATGATTTTGCTATTAGATACCAGTACTCCTTTGTGTAAACTGACACTTGTGGATGGTGCTTTGAGCCAAGATAATGAATGGCATGCAGACAGGACATTGGCTAAGGATTTGCTGGGTTATTTAGATAAAACGCTTAAATTATTTGATAAAAAATTGACAGATATTACGGCCATCGGCGTATTTGAGGGCTCAGGCAGTTTTACTGGATTGCGAATTGGTTTGACTGTTATGAATACTATCGCTGATGCTAATGAAATTCCGATTATTGGAGGACGCGGTGAAAACTGGCAAGATGAAATACTTTCTAAATTACAAGCTGGTAAAA
>Ga0075530_1000714_pt1 | contig 15883 bp, 9 predicted proteins | sample NGEPerD_2_FD_75101 | JGI IMG/M metagenome (GOLD analysis project Ga0075530, IMG submission 75101) | Arctic peat soil microbial communities from the Barrow Environmental Observatory site, Barrow, Alaska, USA - NGEE PermafrostL1-D | ecosystem: Environmental > Terrestrial > Soil > Wetlands > Peat ...
ATGAAATGGGTGACCCGCAACCAAGCTGGGAAACCCAGTTCCGAGGCTGCGTTCGCGATGGGCAAGTAGTCCACGACATCCTTCCTACTCGATGCCGTCCCCCTCGTGGGGGATCAGGTCAGATGGGTGCGCTGGGCTTGACGATCTGATTGAGGAACGGACCCACGATGTCGAGGGGGAGCGGGAACACGACTGTCGAGTTATGGTCTGCTCCGAGCTCCAGCAAGGTCTGCAGGTAGCGCAGCTGGAGCGAGGCAGGGCTTCGGCTCAACGTGTCGGCTGCCTGACGTAGCTCCTCGGAGGCCTGTAGTTCGCCGCGGGCGTTGATGATCTTGGCTCGGCGTTCGCGTTCGGCTTCTGCTTCGCGTGCCATCGCCCGCTGCATTGCCTCCGGAATCTCGATGTCCTTGATCTGCACCACGTTGACCTGAACACCCCAGGGTTCGGTTTGGTCGTCGATGATCTTGCGCAGGTCTTGGTTGAGGTCGTCGCGGTGGGCGAGCAGGGTGTCCAGGTCGGCCCGACCGAGCACCGAGCGCAACGTGGTCTGGGCGATCTGGGAGGTGGCGACCGCGTAGTTCTCCACCGCCATGACCGATCTCACGGGGTCGATGACCTGGAAGAGTACGACGGCGTTGACGCGGGCCGGCACGTTGTCGCGGGTGATCACTTCCTGTGGAGGGATGGTCAGGGTGACGACGCGAAGGTCCACGCGGATGATCCGGTCGGCCGCCGGCAGCAGGAGCCGTAGACCTGGCTCGGACAACGGCCGGAGCCTGCCCAGTCGGAAGACGACGCCTCGCTCGTACTCTCGCAGCACAGGCACGCAGAGCATGCCGTACGCCACGATCGCGACCACCACGACGAGACCGATGACCACCCAGGTCACGGCGCGGCCTTCCACTTGTGTTCGAAGTCGTTCCAGCGGGTCGCAAACCGGTCCGTCGGCACCGTCGTGCGTTCGAGGGCGGCACCCCGCTCAGCCGTGTCCTCCAACGGCACCTGGGTAGGAAAGCCCGCAGGCGTGTTCCGGAAGTGGCTGAACAGGGGGAGGCTGGCCAGGACGACCAGCGTCATCACGCCGAGCAGGGTGACGGCATCGACAGGTTCGCTACGGCTGGGCAGCATGGCGAGCGGCAAGACGAAGGCCAGCAGTGTCATGGAGCAGGCGATCCCGCGATGGAACCGACCTGCTTCGGAATGTGGCCAGGGGTCGACCTCTCGCTCGATCTCCCTGCCCCGTGAGGAAGTCGTACACGTGTCCTTGACGGGGCAACGGTTGCAGACCACTGGGTTGGCGCGGTAGCGCATCGTGCGTTGGTGCACGTCGAACGAGACCGGCCACAACCACTGGTCCTCGGGGCAGACCCAGGCGTCGTGGTCAGCGTGGTAGCGGAAGGACCCTGTTCGCCAGGCCTGGGCCCGTCGGGCTACATGTCGCGCGGACAGGTCGCATGCGTGTGCGATGCAGACCAGGAACAAGGAGTAGAGGCTGATCATCCAGACCGACGCGGATACGTTGCTCATGGTCCCACGGGTTCGCTGGGCTGTTCACTCTCGCTGTACAGGACGTCTTCGGGCAGTTCGAGGGTCGAGGCCCGAGTCCGGTAGCGGACACCGAGCCAGCAGATCCAGATGAACGGCAGCACACCACCGACGATGAAGACCACGTCACCGGGGAGCCGCATCCATTCCAGCAGGGCGTTGTCCGGCGTGGTGATGAAGCCCAACGAGCGTGCCTCGAAGTAGCCCTTCGACACCGACTCGTAGAGCTGCAGCACACCGAGTGGCAACAAGGTCGCAAACATCATCCACGCAAGCCCGAGGTTCAGCGACCAGAAGCTCAGCTTCGCCAGCCTGTCGGGCCATCGCTCCGGTGGGATCAGGTAGCGCAGCGCGAACAACGCGAGCCCCACCGCGAGCATGCCGTAGACGCCCATCATCGCGCCGTGTGCGTGGTTGGCCGTCAGTGCTGTGCCGATCTCGTAGTAGGACACGATCGGCAGGTTGACCAGGAACCCAAAGATGCCGGCGCCCACGAAGTTCCAGAAGCCCACCGCGACCAGGAACATCACGGCCCAGCGGTGCGGGAACGGCGCCCCGGCGCGTCCGTGCCGGCGGGCACCGAGCTGGAGGAACGTCCAGGCCTCGACGGTCAGGAAGGTGAGCGGGATGACTTCGGCAGCGGAGAAGAACGCACCGAGCGCCATGTGCTCGACCGGTGTTCCGGAGAAGTACAGGTGGTGCATCGTGCCGATGACTCCACCCGCGGAGTACAAGATGACGTCCAGGAGGATGATGCCCAGCGCGATGCGCTCACGAACGACTCCGATCATCACGAAGATGTAGGCCACCATGACGGTGGTGAACAGTTCCAGGAAGTCCTCCACCCACAGGTGCACCACCCAGAACCGCCAGAACTCGGCGACAGTGAGGTGAACCTCGGTACCGGCAAGCAGGCCGACGGCGTAGAACGCCGGAATGGCCAACGCGGCGTAGAAGAACATCCAGGGCATGTTCCCCTTTGACTCGCCGCGAAGACGCGCACGCATGCCACGGAAAATGATCGCGATCCAGAAGACGAGACCCACGATGAGCAGGATCTGCCAGATTCGCGGCAGGTCGAGGTACTCCCATTGCTGGCCGAAGATCGGCGAGCCCTTGGCCCAGGAGACTCCATGGATGGACAGTGCCTCGCTGATCATGCTGCCGAAGACCACGATTGCGAGGGCCCCCAGGAGTAGGTAGGCAAGCACGTGTTGACGTCGAGGCTCTCGACGCGAAATGAACGGCGTGAGGAAGATCCCGGCCGCGAGGAAGGCGGCGGCGGTCCAGAACAAGGACAGTTGGACGTGCCAGGTCCGGGCGAGGTTGAACGGCATCCACTGGGCGAGGTCGAAACCGAAGAAGCTCAGCAGATCCGCCCGATAGTGCTCTGCGGCCGCACCCGTGAGTGTCTGCATGAGGAAGAGCAGGGAGATGACGAGGAAGAACCATGCGGTCGCGCGTTGGGAGGGCGTGAGCACGACGTCGCCGGGTTGTCGGAAGCTGATCGAGGGGCTGTCCGCGCCGTGCCAACCGATTCGCTGGCTCCACCGCCCGTAGACGGCGAAAAGTGCTCCCGTCCCACCGAGCAGGACGACCAGAGACAGGACGCTCCATACCACAGCCGCTGCGGTCGGCCCGTTGTCGACGAGTGGCTCCGGCGGCCAGTTGTTGGTGTAGGTGTAGTCCTTGCCCGGTCGTTCGGCCGCGGCCGCCCAGGCGGTCCACCCGAAGAAGGCGGTGAGGTCATGGATCTGCTCCGGGTCGGTGATCACGTTCGGGATCAGGCCGTACTTCGTGGAGTCCTCGCCGAACAGGTCCGCATAGTGCTGCTCGAGAACGGCGAACGCCTCGGCCTGGGTGTCGGTGAAGACCAGTTCGCCGCTCGGCTCGTCGTACCGGTTGGTGCGGAAGTCCTCGATGGTGGCGCCGCGTGGGTCCTGCGTACCGCTCGCTGTGTAGCTGTCCTCGGCAAGCGTCGCTGACCGTCGCAGATAGTCCGCGGTGTAGTCGGGTCCGAGGTAGCCGCCGTGACCGAGGATGGAGCCGTACTGCATCAGGCCACGCTCGAGGAACAGTCGCTGGCCGTCGACGATGTCATCGCTTGTGTAGATGACCGCCCCGGATGAGTCGACCACCCGTTCGGGTAGCGGCATGGAGTCGGTGTACGTGCGGTACGCCAGGATGCCCATGACCAGGAACCCGAAGACAAAGACGAGAGCTACCCCCTGGAACCACGTCTTCGACACCAGCATCTTGGAAGTGGCCCGCTTGACCTCGGCCTGCTGCGACATGGCGATACCGGCTCTCGAGTCTCGGCCCCGTTCTCGCATTGTTGCAGCGCGTCCCGGTCACCGGCAACGCCCGTCGCCCTGGGCAACACCGGGCCGCCAACCTCGGCACGTCACGGAAATCGTGCAGTGCTGACGAGATCGAAACTCTCATTGGCTGCCATTCCGCACGACTCTGGGAGCCGCGGACTGCGCCGTGTGAAGCGAGTGGGGCTGGAGTACCTCACGTCCGCAATCCGCGGGTCGCTGCGTCTACCGCGAGGGCGAGCCAATGCTTGAGCTCACTGGCGCCTGGTCACGCATACCAATTGGTTGACGCCTGGGAGTGTCCTTCGAAGGTGACCACGCGGATTGCCGTCCGTCCCAACGACTCCGTCTCAACGACAGAGAGGTCGCTGCCCTCGGCCCGGTTGGCGGCGGAATCACGCAGGGGACACGCCCGGGCTATGAGCGGCTGATCACCTCGAGCGCGTTCGTGGTCGCCGTCGCGTTGGTGGTGGACTGGCTCACCCCACACCGCGCGAGATCAAGGGCGTCATCGACTCCGTCCAGCCGTGGGGTTTGCTGCTCGCGTTGGTCGATGGCGACGTCGACCAGGTGGTAGTGGGACGGGTGACCAGATGGCGCGTCAGATAGGCGAGTGAACGAAGGGCAGGAACTTGTTGACCAGGTCGAGCTTGTCGTCGAGCCAGCCGAGCAGGCTCAGGGTGTTGCTGACCGAGGCGGGCGGGGCGCCGATCAGGGTGTCGGCCCGGAGCAGCCGCTCGAAGTCGACGAGCACAGGGCTGGGGCGGGGCTGCCCGTTGCGGTCGATGAACTCGACGCCGGCAAGCTCCATGACCTTGATGACCTCTTGGGCGAGGATGCCGTAGGCGATCGTCGTCGCGTGCACGCCGTCCAGAGAGAACAGGCCGCCGTCGGTGCGTCCGTCAGGCCCCGACCGGAAGAACCGGGTGTTCGGTACCGGGTCCAGTGCTCGCAGCGCGCGGGGCAACTCGTAGGGAGTCCACCAGGCCGGCCTTGCCCACGGACTATCGAGATAGCGTCGCGTCGCGAGCCGATCGAGGATCGACCCCATGTCGAACAGGTACCAGTCGAGGCCGTCGCTGCGGGCGGCAGCAACTGATTTGATCATCGTCTCGTTGTAGGAGTCGATGGCGGAGTCGATCGCTCGGGCCTCGTCGCCGGTGATGTACGGATCGCGTTTGGGGTCGAACTCCTCGTCGGTGATCCATGGCCTTGTGTAGTAGGGGAAGTACCGGGACTGGGGCCGGATCTTGTTGAAGGTGCCACGCGCGATCGGCGCGATGGTGACCGACGGGACAGTCGCGATGACGACGTGATGGGCGGCGACCCCGCGCAGCTTCGCCTCGAGCAGGGACCAGTCGGCCGCGAACGCGCTGGGGCGCCACAGGTTGCAGCCGACACGGGCCGCCAGACGCTGGTCGGGAGGGAGGTCGCCATACCCCTCGGGTGTCCATGCGGGCTCCAGCGTGACGACCGCGCCGAGTGCGTTCTTGGAGCCCAGGACGACCACCAGCGTCTCCACGCCCTGAGTGGGTCCGCTCATGTCGGCCACGGCGTCCAGAACGGTTCGACCGCGGTTGCCCTTGCGGGCCCGCTGCAGGATCGGCCAGGAGGCGCGGTCCTGGTGGCGCTCCACCAGCTGGGAGAGCGGATCGTCCCTCGTCGGGCGGGCCAGCCGGGAGGCAACCATGGTCGATGTGAGGAGTTGGGGGTCGAGGAGGTCCCAACCGTAGACCGCCATGTTGTGGAACGGGGCCCCGCCGGGCGGAGTTCGCGACCCCTGGCCGCGTTCCCAATAGTCCTCGACCCGGTCCATGTAAGACCGCAGCCACAGTCCCGCCGTCACGATCTCCCAGAAGTCCAGATGTGCACCGAACCGCTTCTCGAACGATCTCGCCAGCCGCTCCAGGTCCAGCGGCAACCCACCCGGTCCGGTTGGCCACTCGTACGTCGGGAAAGTGAACTGCTCGGCAGTCAGGCCCAGCTCGTACGCCGTGATCGCGGGCCACGACAAGTCCGTGCGATGCACGGCTGCGCTCATGAACCCATGTGTCAGGGAATCCCCGACGGTGACGAGGCGGTGCTTGGTCGAGACAGCCGCCCCACGGGGTACCTCGATCCCGAGAGTCGGGTCGCTCACCGGCTCCCGTGGGCTCGGGCTGATCTGGACCTCGTCGGGAGTTGCCCGTTGGTTCGCCATGGCTCCATCACCCCTCTACAGGGTCAGGCACGTGTTCGCCTCGAACGCTACTCCTGACAAGCACCCGCCGACATCGGCCGAGTTCGCTGGAGTCGTCGGTGAACCGAGCGCATTACGGCTTTACGGACACAGCCGTGTTGACCTTCATCGCCGACGCAGTGTGGCCGACGCAGTGTGCTGGTGCGGACGACCGCGGAGGGTGAGGTGCTGGGGACCGTACGGATCCTCGACGATGTCGACCGGTTGACCAGAGTGATCGCCCGGGCGCCAACCACGCCCCGCAGGAGCAAATCGACAAGTACCAGGGCGTCTTCGACGACGGGGCACAACGGCCTAGGATGCGGCGTACGGCAGGTTCATTCATGTAGGCACATAGTTAGATCACCGCGTTTCGAGCGGACCTCACGGGCGAGAGGCTCGGGGGCTCCGGGCCGGCGGTCGAATGAGGAGGTGCCTTCATGACTGACAAGCCTGATGTCGGACGGAACCCGTGGTGGGATCCCATGGGGGTGTGGCAGCAGGTCGGAGAACCGTTCGCTGACTTGGCTGCCGATCAGCGGCTCTCTGGCTGGGGCTCGAGCAATGCGCTACAGGCGCTCTTGGATGGTTTGCGTGCAGGGCTGGTGGGTCGCCCCGTTGTGGTGGGTACGGGCGCGAGTCGGGTTGCGTTCACGCTCACCTCTCTCGAGGCATCAGTGGGCCACCTTGCGGCTGCGGCTGGTCAGGCCGATGACGTTGCGCTCAGCGCCGAGGACGTCGAGTGGCGGACGTACAAGTTCACAACAGTCAGCGCACGGCTCAGCAACGTCCACACCCGATTTCGGGCCAAGCCTGTGCTTGTTGCGGCGCCGGTAGATGTGTCGTTGGAGATGACCGGCGAAAGACTGAGCGCGTTGCTCGCGGAGATCGTCCCGGCTCTGGAGTTCGAGATCACGGCGTCTGGGCGGATGCTGGTACGGCACGCTCGCCGTCCTCGCTGGGGGTATGTGGAGGCTCGGCCCGTGGTAGAGCATGGCGGTTTGGTCCTTCGGCCAAGTGGCGTTGGCCGGGGCGCTCGACTGTGGCGGTTCAGTCGACAGATTGTGCCCGTCCGCCCGAAAATAGCCCTCCCGGACGGGGTGCGGATCACCGGCGTGGACGTGCATCCACATCGTCTCGAGGTGCAACTTCGCATCGACGAGTGGAGGCTCGTCGTGTCGGACTTGGCGTCTCTGTTGAGGAAGTCCCGGTAGCGGGCCAATCAGATCTCGTGGGGTGATTGGCGGTCACATCAGGGTGTGGGCAGTGGACGGGACGGCTGTGCGCGGCGTCACGTCGCATGTGACTCGCTCGTAACCTCCGACGCATGACAGGTTTGGCAGCACAGCGCGAGCATCCCCTCGCATTTTGTCGTCGGAGGTCCTCATGTCGTTCAGCCGCGTTGCCATCGTCAACCGTGGTGAGGCTGCCATGCGGCTGATCCATGCCGTCCGCGAGATCAACGCAGCCGGCGACGGCCCGATCCAGACGGTGGCGCTGCACACCACGGGTGAGGCCAACGCCATGTTCGTGCGTGAGGCGGACCTCTCCTACGACCTAGGACCGGCCTCGGACCGGCCCTACCTCGACCTGGCCGTGCTCGAGAAGGCCCTGGTGGACAGCGGCGCCGACGCCGCGTGGCCCGGCTGGGGCTTCGTCGCCGAGGACCCGGCATTCGTCGACCTGTGCGACAAGCTCGACGTGACCTTCATCGGGCCGAGCGCCGATTCGATGCGCCGGCTCGGCGACAAGATCGGCTCGAAGCTGATCGCGGAAGAGGTGGGCGTGCCCGTGGCGCCCTGGAGCCGCGGGGCGCTCGACACCCTCGAGGAGGCGCTGGCTGCCGGCGGGGACATCGGCTATCCGCTCATGCTCAAGGCGACGGCTGGTGGTGGTGGTCGGGGGATCCGCATGGTGGTCTCGCCGGCCGACCTCGAGGACGCCTACCAGCGCACCAGCGACGAGGCGTTGCGGGCCTTCGGCAACGGCACCGTCTTCCTCGAGCGCCTGGTGACGGGCGCCCGCCATGTCGAGGTGCAGCTGATCGCTGACGGCCACGGAACCGCCTGGGCGGTCGGCGTACGCGACTGCTCCATCCAGCGCCGCAACCAGAAGGTCATCGAGGAGTCCTCCTCGCCGTTGCTGAGCTCTGGGCAGGCCGAGGAGCTCAAGGTGTCGGCCGAGCGGCTCGCCCTGGCCGTCGGGTACGCCGGAGCCGGCACCGTCGAGTTCCTGTACCACCCCGGCGAGAAGACGTTCGCGTTCCTCGAGGTCAACACCCGGCTCCAGGTGGAGCACTCGATCACCGAGGTCACGACCGACATCGACCTGGTCAAGGCTCAGATCCACGTCGCGCAAGGGGGCCGCCTGGAGGGGGAGATGCCCGCCGAGGTCGGGCATGCGGTCGAGGCCCGGCTCAACGCCGAGGACCCCGATCGCGAGTTTGCGCCGTCCCCAGGGCGCATCGTTCACCTGGACCTGCCCTCCGGCCCGGGCATCCGAGTCGACACCGGGGTCGCGGAGGGCGACACCATCCCTCCTGACTTCGACTCGATGATCGCCAAGATCATCGCCTACGGCCGCACCCGCGAGGAGGCTCTGGCCCGACTACGCCGGGCGATGTCCTCGACGACTGTGGTGATCGAGGGCGGCGTCAGCAACAAGAGCTTCGTGCTCGACCTGCTGGCGCAGCCCGAGGTCGTGGACGGCACCGGCGGCTGGGCCGACACGGGCTGGATCGACCGGGTGCGTACCGAAGGCCGGCTCGTCGCCCAGGCGCACGCCGGCATCGCAGTGGTCGCGGCCGCCATCGAGGCGTACCTCGACCGGTTGCGGATCGAGACGGCCCGGCTCTTCGAGACCGCCCACGGGGGCCGACCTTCCGCCTCACACCAGGTTGGCGTGCCGGTCGAGCTCAAGCTGCGCGGCGTGCCCTACCAGGTGTCGACGGTCAACACCGGACCCGGTCGCTTCAGGGTGAGCGTCGTCTCCGGCGCAACCGAGCAGACCGTCGACGTCCATATGGAACAGATCGACGACGTCCGCCGACGCCTGGTCGTCGGCGGCCGGAGGTACCACCTCATCACTGCCACTTACGTGCCGACCACGCTCGTCGAGGTCGACGGCGTCGCCCACCGGATCAGCCGAGACGAGGGCGGCGTGCTGCGCGCGCCCGCGCCCGCGCTCGTCGTCGCCACGCCGGTGGGCGTGGGCACCGAGATCGAGGTGGGTGCCGATGTGATGGTGCTGGAGTCCATGAAGATGGAGACGGTGGTGCACGCGCCCTTCGCCGCCCGGGTCAAGGAACTGCTCGTCATCACCGGCAGCCAGGTCGAGACCGGCACCGCCCTGATCAAGCTGGAGCCGCTCGGCGAAGGCGTCGACGATGCCGTCGCAGACGTCGGTCCCGCCCTGGACCTGCCGGAGGCCGACGAAGGCACGGAGCCGGAGGCACGGGGAGCTCGGGCCAGGGCGGCCCTGACGGCCGTCGTGCTCGGCTACGACGTACCGCCGGAGGACCAGGACGCGGCGCTGTCGGAGTACCTCGCGGTGCGTGACCAGATGCGGGCCGACGGCGAGTCCGTCGTGGCCGCCGAGCTGTCCCTCCTGGCGACCTTCGTCGACCTCGCGGAGCTGAGCCGCAACCGGCCCGTCGACGAGGATCGGCACACCGAGCTGAGGGTGCACACCTCGCGTGAGCACTTCCACACCTTCCTGCAGAGCCTCGACGTGGAACGCGGGGGGCTGCCCGAGCAGTTCCGAGACCGGCTGATGCGCGCGCTCCAGCACTACGGCGTGGAGGACCTCGATCGCACCCCCGCCCTGGAGGGGGCGATCTTCCGTATCTTCCTGGCCCAGCAACGCTCGACTCCCGAAGTCGCGCTCGCCACCGCCGTCCTGGGGTGTTGGATCGACGAGCCCCCGCCGTCGGGGGAGCTCGCGGTCCGAGCGCGCGCACTGCTGGAGCGTCTCGGTCGCATCACCCAGCTGCGCTACCCGGTGGTCGGAGACCTGGCCCGGAGCGTACGTTTCCGCTGGTTCGACCAGCCGGCCGTGGACGCCCAGCGGTCTGACATCCTCGCCGGGGTTCGCGACGAGCTCTCGGTGCTTGCTGCCAACGGTGACATCACTGACCGCGCGCGGCGCATCGAGGCCCTGGCGGCCATCCCCGAACAGATCGTGCGTTTCCTGGCCGAGCGGCTCGAGCACGGAGTACCAGCCCGCGAGCCGATGCTCGAGGTGCTCGCCCGGCGTCACTACCGCGAGTACGACCTGCGCGACCTGCAGGCGATCGAGTCGGGGCAGCGGCCGGTCGTGGTGGCCGGCTACTCCCTCGACGACCGACCGACGCGGTTGGTGTCGGCGGTCGGCGCCGTGGCCGAGCTCGCAGACCCATCTGGTGACCTCGTCTCGACGGTGACCGCTCACGTCGGTGGCCGCGGGGAGGACGAGGAAGCAGTGGTCGACCTCTACCTGCACTGGTCGGAGGCCCCCGAGGCTGCCGACCAGACGAGTGCACACCTCCGGACCCTGCTGGCGACACTCCCGGTGGCCAAGGACGTACGACGGATCTGCGTTGCGGTCTGTTCCGGCGGCGACCGGCCGGTGGGCTACTACGTGTTCCGCCCCGACCGCGACGGTGAGGTGGTCGAGGACGACCTCACCCGCGGCGTCCACCCGATGGTCGGGCGGCGCCTGAACCTCTGGCGGCTGCGCAACTTCCACGTCACCCGCGTGGAGGCGCCCGAGGACGTCCTGCTCTACGAGTGCGTCGCCCGGGAGAACCCGGCCGACCGGCGCCTCGTGGCACTCGCCCAGGTGCGCCAGATGTCCGTCGTACGCGACGAGTCCGGCACCGTCACGGCGCTTCCCCACGCGGAGCGCGCGGTGGAGAACTGTCTAGAGGCGATACGTCGCGCCCGCGTGGCTCGCGGAACCGCGGGGGCGAAGCTCGACTTGAACCACGTCTGGGTCCACGTCTGGCCGGTGGTCGACGTCGACGAGGCCGGACTGACCGCCTTGGGCACCAAGATCAGCCCACTGACCGACGGAGCCGGCATCGAAGAGGTCATCGCACAGGGACGGGTGGCCGTCGCCGGCGGTGAGCCCCTCCCGGTGGCGGTGCGTTTCGGCGCTCAGCCGGGGGCCGGCGTGGCCTCCAGCGTCGAGGCGCCTCCGACCGAGCTGCTGCGCCCGCTCGATGACTATGCCTCCAAGGTCGTCCGGTCCCGGCGTCGAGGACTGGTCTACCCCTACGAGCTCAGTGCCGTCCTGACCGGTCCTGGTGGCTCGCTGGTCGAATACGACCTCGAGGACACCGGTGAGCTGGTTGCGGTGGATCGCCCGCGGGGCCTCAACAAGGCCGGCATCCTCGTGGCTGTGGTGACCACGCCCACTGCGTTGCATCCCGAGGGGGTCACCAGGGTGGTGCTGTGCGGGGACCCCACGAAGTCGCTGGGCTCGGTCGCCGAGCCGGAGTGCATGCGTGTGGTGGCGGCGCTGGACCTTGCGGAACGGATGCAGGTGCCGCTCGAGTGGTTCGCCCTGTCCGCGGGTGCCCGGATCTCGATGGACTCCGGGACCGAGAACATGGACTGGGTCGCCAAGGCGCTGCGCCGGATCGTGGAGTTCACCCAGGACGGCGGTGAGATCAACGTGGTGGTGGCGGGCATCAATGTCGGGGCCCAGCCCTACTGGAACGCCGAGGCCACGATGCTGATGCACACCAAGGGGATCTTGGTGATGACCCCGGACAGCGCGATGGTGCTCACCGGAAAGCAGTCGCTGGACTTCTCCGGTGGGGTCTCGGCCGAGGACAACTACGGGATCGGCGGCTATGACCGCGTGATGGGCCCCAACGGTCAGGCGCAGTACTGGGCACCCGACCTGGCCGGCGCGGTGGACGTCTTGATGTCGCACTACGAGCACACCTACGTGATGCCGGGTCAGCACAGTCCGCGCCGGGTGGCCACCACCGACAGCCGGGACCGCGACATCTCGTCGTACCCGCACAACGTGGAGGGCAGTGACTTCGGCACGGTCGGGGAGATCTTCTCCGCCACCACGAACCCGGACCGCAAGAAGGCCTTCGACATTCGCACGGTGATGGGTGCGGTCGCCGACCAGGACCATGCCACGCTGGAGCGCTGGGCCAGCATGGCCGACGCGGAGACCGCGGTCGTCCAGGACGCCCACCTGGGTGGCTACCCCGTCTGTCTGCTCGGCATCGAGTCGCGTTCGGTACGACGCGGCGGCTTCCCCCCGACCGACGGGCCGGACACTTACACCGCCGGGACGCTCTTCCCGCGGTCGTCGAAGAAGGCCGCGCGTGCGATCAACGCAGCCAGCGGCAACCGGCCGCTGGTCGTGCTGGCAAACCTGTCGGGCTTTGACGGGTCGCCGGAGTCGATGCGCAACCTGCAGCTGGAGTACGGCGCCGAGATGGGTCGCGCGATCGTCAACTTCCGCGGCCCGATCGTCTTCTGCGTCATCTCCCGCTACCACGGGGGCGCCTTCGTGGTCTTCTCCAAGTCGCTCAACCCGAACATGACAGTGCTGGCGCTCGAGGGGTCGTTCGCGTCTGTGATCGGGGGTGCGCCCGCCGCAGCAGTGGTGTTCGCCGGTGAGGTGGCCAAGCGCACCGCCGCGAGCCCAGAAGTGCGCGACCTCGATGCCCGGATCGCCGAAGCGACCGGCTCGGAGCGGATCGGCCTGGTGGTCGAGCAGTCCGAGCTGCGTGCCGGGATGCGGGCTGAGAAGATCAGCGAGGTTGCCGCCGAGTTCGACGCGATCCACGACATCCACCGCGCCGTCGAGGTTGGGTCGGTCGACGCAGTGATCCCAGCGGCGAGACTGCGGCCGGAGATCATCCGCGCGATCGAGAGGCATCTGAACACGCAGGAATGAGGTCCGATCGTGCCGGACGCCGCGACCGATTACGTCGCAGATCGGCCGGCGTCAACGACTCCCTCTCACGGTGTTCGGCGGCAATAACACGCTCTCAGATCGTCGCACGAGCTCACTCTGACTACTCGCACACTCGCCCACGCCGCACACGCCCAGCCAAGGACTGCGAAAGTCCACTGTGAGAGGCTTTCAACATACGAGGTGTCCCTTGCTCGGCGCCGAAACGGGTGTGTGGTAACTCCGATTCTCCTGCCCAGCAAGGGCATTCTCGTTCTACGCCACGCTCACGCCGCTCTCTTCATCGGTGGATCAGGGCTGAGATCCAGCCGGTGATTTGGCCCGACACTATACAGCACAGGGCGTGACCGGAGAATGACGAAAATGCGCTCTGGACACCGCCGACCCGTAGGAGTAGTCGTGGGTCTGTGGCTCCGATAAGGAAGGGCGAGCGCACATTCGTTCGCCGACCGAACATGTTCATCGCGTCGTCAAGGGAGGCGCTTCCCGTCGCGCGCGCCGTGAGGAGTCAGTTCGACCACGATGTTGACGTCGACATCTGGAACGAGGGGACCTTCGCCATAAACGAGGGCGCCCTGGAAAGCCTGTTGAATCTGAGTGCCTTCTACGATTTTGCGGTCGCGATTTTCACCCAAGACGACCGTGCCCGAATTCGCGAGCGAGAGGTTGCGGTGACCCGCGACAACGTCATCTTCGAGTTCGGGTTGTTCCTGGGGTCTCTGGGCCCGCACCGCGCGTTCTTCATCGCGGAAGAGGGAGTCGACGTCTTCAGTGACTGGGCAGGGGTCACGACCGCCGAGTTCGCGATGCGCGACAACCTCGACGCCGCCGTCGGCGCGGCCTGTGACCAGGTGCGCGGGGAGATGGAAATCGTGGATGAGCTCACGACATTCAGCCTGCTGCCCTCGACGTCCTTGGCCTTCGCGTACTACAACAACTTCCTGAAGAACGTCTTGGATTCCTTCCGGATATTCAAGAGCTTCCAAATCCTGGAGCGGGACGAAGACGGTCACCTCGATGAGGAACACCCGACCGAGGTCAGGATCGGAAACCGGCGCCCGTTCGTCACGGTCGAACTCCCCGACCAGCTCCGCGGGCTGGAGCGGGACGGCCTCGCTCAGCGGACTCGGGATTACCGGCAGATCGTGCTCAAGACCGAGGCCCGCACCTATCCGCTCTATATTGCCGCGACGTCGGAGGTCGGTGACGACGGTGACCTGGAGCTCATCGACATTCCGACGATCCTGTTGGCCTCGAATCGGGCTCTCGAAAGGATCTTTGGCGAGGCATTCCTGGCCAGGCATAATCGCCGCAGCCTGATCGAACAGCGCGAGATCGCGAACTTCGAGCTGACCTTGTTGAAGCTCATTCACAACGCTGCGCAGGACCGGTTCTTCAACTTCAAGATGTGGAACTTCGAGTAATCGGTCGTGAGTGCCACAGGGGGTCGGATGGCGGGCGCGGAGGACAACGTCGGTTGGGCCGGAGTCGTTATCTCGGCTGTGCTCCTCATCGGATTCGCCTTGCTGCTGATCTACTCGCTCGTCGTCTTCTGGCCTCTTGACCCTGGCTCGACCGGCAACGACGTCCAGTTCCTCTGGTGGGAGGCTCGCCGGCCCAGTATCACCGCGAGCCTGTTCCTGCTGGTCGTCCTGGCCGGCGGGATCGGGGGTTCAATCCACGCCGTCCGCTCCCTGTCCTGGTACGTGGGGAACCGCAACCTCCGCTACAGCTGGCTGCTCATGTACTTCTCGCTTCCGGTGGTGGGCGCGATGCTGGCGCTGATCACCTATGTGGTGCTCCGAGGGGGGCTCATTAGCAACTTCTCGGCGTCGGAGGACGTGAACCCGTATGGAGTGGTCGCGGTGGCCGCCCTGGTCGGACTTTTCTCCCGCGAGGCGGCCGATAAGCTGCGCTCGGTCTTCGAAGCCCTCCTGACTCCTGCCGAGCAGGGCAAGGACCCCGCCATCGAGCTGACCATCGCTGACGCCCAGCCCAGGAGCGGAAGCGTGGGTGACCTGGTGAAGCTAAAGGGAACCGGTCTCTCGTCGGCGACCTCGGTGGCTGTCGGCAACGTGACCACGAAGTTGTTCCAGAAGGTGTCCGACAACGAACTGGAGTTCTCGGTGCCGGCCGGGTCGAAGAACGGAGCCATCACTGTCACCGGGCCCTCCGGCACCGCCACGTCATCGTTCCAGTTCACAGTCGTCTGAAGGTGACGAGCTCGAGGTTCTCCTCCAGCACTTGCACGTCGGCGTACCCCTCGGAGGCAAGCATGGGCAAGGAGGCGGTGAGGTCCTCGAACTGCCTCCGGACCGATGCCTCAGGAACGGGCCGTTCGCCACGCCCGGCGTTGCGAGCAATGCAGACCTCGGGTCCCGTGGCCAGGACGATCGCGACCGTCGGCACGTCGAAAGCCCGGGCAACTTCCAGGGTCCGCGCTCGGGCGTGCGGCTGGACATTGGTCGCGTCGACGACACTAATCCGGCCGGCGGCCAACCGCATGCGCAGGATCGACCGCAGCAGATCGAACGCCTCTGCAGTGACGCTCTGGTCGGCCTCGTCATCAGAAATCATCGCCCGGCACTGGTCGCTGGAAAGGACCTCGTAGCGCCCGAAGTGCCGGTGCGCGAACGACGTCTTCCCCGAGCCGGACGCGCCAATCAGCATGACCACGCACGGAGTCGGCAGCAGGACCTCGCCGGGAGACTCGTGCACGCCGCACAGCCTAGTGCGGTCAGTCTCAGACCTCCTCGTGTGCCACGAACGTAGAAGGGAGCCCGATCATGTAGGCAGGGTTCTTTGATGCGGTGCTGTGCGAGAGATGAAGGTATGGCCCTTTGGAGCCGCCCTGCGGGGGGAGGCTTCTAACCACCGC
>Ga0075530_1000715_pt1 | contig 15869 bp, 7 predicted proteins | sample NGEPerD_2_FD_75101 | JGI IMG/M metagenome (GOLD analysis project Ga0075530, IMG submission 75101) | Arctic peat soil microbial communities from the Barrow Environmental Observatory site, Barrow, Alaska, USA - NGEE PermafrostL1-D | ecosystem: Environmental > Terrestrial > Soil > Wetlands > Peat ...
AGGAGCTACCTATACCAACGCCCACATGAGAAAGCCGATCATTGTCACTCGACGGCCGAATCGTCTCACCAGCAACCTAGCAACATGATGTGCATCGAAGTTCGAATCTGGTGCACTCAGCCACCCAGTCGCCGGGTTTCTGGCTCTCTCCCTACCGTCGCTAAACAGCCCCGAAGAAGCGCAGAAACGCGCCACCAATTGGCTATGGTCCTGCGGAGGGTGACCCGAGAGACGCTAGTCTGTGCGGACAGTGGGGCACCTCTGGCGCTTTTTCTCAACTGGCCTGTTTTGGGGGTCACACTTGCGGGTGACCAGATGGTCTCTCGATGCGCCTAGCAACATGATGTGCATCGAAGTTCGAATCCGATGCACTCAGCCATCCAGTCGCGTGTCTTCTGGCTCTCTGCCGGCTTTCGGAAATCAGTCCCCAAGAGCCCCGGAAAACCGCCACCAAATGGCGGTCTCCTTCTCGGTGAGGACGGTAGAGAGAGCGTCTCGGCGCGGAAACCGCGCGTTCCTCCCGGTTTATCTCTACAGGCCATTTTCGGGGGTCACACTCGCCGGTGAACAGATGGTCGTCTCGAGACCGGAGAAGCCTCGGGCATCCACCAAAATCGAGGGTCCGGGAGCCCCGCTCGCGTCGGTCTCACTTCCGTTTCTGCATCTCGCGCCACGCGCGATCCTGCCGGCGCAGGACCGACCGCGAATGGCGCCGGCGTACCTCGGCGACCATCTTTCCGACCCTGTTCATGTCCGCCCACACACGCTCAGGACGCACGCCCAAGGCCTCCGAAAAGGAGTCCGTCGTCGTGTTCTCGCGCATGAATTCGCGAGAGAGCACGATCGTTTCGGGATCGATTGAAAACGTGCTTTCGTGAACCTTCGTGTGCTTCGCCACCAGGTCCACCTGCAATGGATCTTCCAACGCGCGGACGAGATCATCAGCCGTCGGCTGCTGCCCCTGCCAAAGCGAGTGCACGGCGGACCGTTGCATCAGTTTCACCCGGTTGTTCAAGCGATGCACTGCTTTCACGTGGATGTATCTCTCCTGAAAGAACCGCCTGATGACGGACCAATCCGTGAAGTACACGCCGTCATGCATCCCGGGTAGCGAGAACGGTAGCGAGTTCAGCACGGAAGGCACGATCTTCTTGCCGGCCGCATCGGGTCCGAATTGCTCGGTCAGGATGTCGGGATGGCGCTCAAGCGCGCCGGCGAGGCGGAGAACCTGGCTGGCGTTCGAGTCGTTTTCCAGCCCGAAATAGTAGGCCTGCACCGGGTCGAAGCCCGACAAGCTGCGGTTCTTGCATTCGAACACGAAGATGTAGCCGCCCCAGACGAGCACGGCGTCGAATTCGAACTGCTCGCCGTCGCGTTTCACCTTGAAGCCGCGGCAGGCCATGCCCCGCTTGACGAAGAATTCGCGCACCCCCGCTTCGAACGCCGCTCCCTTCCGCGACAACGGCTCGCGGAGCCTGCCCAGGTTGGACAGCACGACGCTCGCGATCTTGGTGCCCAGCAGTCCAGGCGCGAACAGGATGAGTTTGCCGCTGGCGATCTTCACCAAAGGACAGTCGTACATGTCGCGGCTCGTTCGGCCGAGCGACGTATGCCCGATGAAAATCCTTGCGGCATCGGCAGAGAGACCGACCCGTTGCAGGCCGGCTACAAGCTCGCCCTCATCGAGAACGATGACACCGCCGGGACTGATTTCGAAGCGCTCCTCCGCCAGGCATTTCAGAAAGGCGTAGCCGCGCAGCCACTCGACCAGCCGGAGTCCGGCGGGCCGCGAGGCGTCGTCGGCCACCGAATATCCGAGCATTTCGCACAGCGCGACGGCCGAATGGATCTCCTCGGCTGAAACGTAGCCCGCGGGAAGCAGAGGCGCCGATCCCGCGATGCCGAGCTCGCGTTCGTGCATCCGTGTTTCTTCCGACATCTCGATGAAGCTTTGCATCATGCGGTCGTGCAGCCGAGCGTTCGCGATGAAATCGAAGAACCAGGCCTCCGTCGGCTTCGTCGCGATCAACCGGCGGGTCTGAGCGGGCAGCCCCTTCGGCAGGGCTTCGCCCGACAGCACGGACCACTCCGTCCCGAGAAACCTGTGGCGTTCCTCGGTGCGCTCCCACCGATGCCAGAAGATCCCGAGCACTTCGGTGGAGCCCGCCTTGTGGATGGCCTCGTCGCCGGGAGGTTCGAAGTCCGGGATCACCAGGAGCTTGTCCGTGCCGAACCAGCCGTTGGTATGGCCCTCCATGAGAAGGGTGCTGGTCAGTGTCGTGACGATGGCGTCGGAAACGGCATCCGGCGAATAGTCGTTGCCCTTGTCGTCCTGCAGGACGACACCGGCCATGGCTTTAAACGCCTCGCGACGGCGCGCGGCCGCATCCACCCGCGCGCTGACGTCCTTGCACTGCGCGTTCGCGCGCTGCAGGTACGCCGCGACCCGAACCTCGGGCAGAAGCTTTGATACCTCGCAGTTGGCCAGGAACACGAGAATGCTGCGGTATCCGTTCTCGATCATCCGAAGCATCGCGCGCTCGCGCTCGCAACGGGATCGAGCATCGTCGTCTACGCGGTCCTTCAGATATCCGGCCAGCTTGTCGAGAAGTTCGTCCCGGCACGCTGCGCTCGTCGGATCCGGATGCTTCAGCAGGAGACGGCCACAACGCCGGACATGGCCGAGCAATTCCTCGACGAGCGTGTCGTCCAGGGAGAGTCCATCGAGATGCGCCTTCAAATCCGGCCATGACAGCGCTTCGAGGGCGCCCTTAACCGCGCCTTCGCTCAACCGTTTTTTGGAGTCAGGTTCGGTCACCAGCATTTCTTTTCGCTGCGACTAGCTTCTTTGCTGCGACTAGCTTCGCGCTGAGGGAGGTTGCCAATCCCATATAGGTCGCGGGCAGTAGTAGGATAGGTATCTGCTTACCGCCACAAGGCGTGGCGCACATCTATTCGTTTGACATCAGCCGATCTGCGCATCGGTCTGTCTGGCTCCCGCGGGCGAGCGTCGTCGAGAAGCCGCGCTCCGCAGCGTTCAGTTCTCGCGCACTCGATCGTGCGTGGTGGTCACTCAGCCAATCGATCAAGCAGCGCTCGGAATGATTCCGAGACGAGCGGCGGCATGCGCCCGGCCGAGACCCATGGACAGATCGTCGCCAAGGGACTGAAGCACCTCAATTGAGTCGAGGAACTGCGGCAAGACGGCTTGGGGCAGCAGGAGTGCGAGGTTTTCCAACCGCCGCATCAGGTTCAACCGCGCCGCGACAAGGTCACGATCCGCGGCGGCGCACTCTACAAGCCGGAACACGGCTTCGGCCGCGGTCCAATCGTCGGTGATGGATTGTGCTTTCTCAAGGCAAACATTCGCAACGGTATCGGCCAAAACAGCATCCTGCCTCTGGACGGCAATATGAGCGGCGGTCGCAAGCGCCATTTGAATGTTCTTGTCTTCGAGGCTTGCGGCGTCGCGCCGGAGGGCCTCCATCAGGCTTCGCACCTGGTCATCCAGCTCGGCCGGCGTCCCAAACGTAAAAATGAAGGGAGTCAGGCGCACGAGGGAGTCAACGGTCTGTTCCCCGGAATAGATGTCCGCGAGCTCGCCCAGTTCCGCAAGCGTGGGCTCTTTCGGACGGCGCCCGCATTCCCCAATCGCCGGGAATATCTCAAGCGGCTCAATCTTCTTGTCGTCGATCCATTTCCGGGCGGCGTCGAACCATTTCGTCCATGCGGGGGGCGCAACCCCTTCCGGCAACCGCGCCATGGCCGCCTTGACCCGTCCTACCGCGTCAGCGATCAGGAAGTGCGGATAGATCCACTCCGGACGCCATCTGGGCTCTTCCCGCATATCGAGGAAGACGGACAGGAAATAAGGCTTGCCGGTCATCCGCATCGCCCAGGAAACGAGCTTGGCCTCGTCGATATCCGTGACGCCGCAGGCCCGCACCACCAGAGAGGCATGAGCCGCGCAGGCAAGACGCCGCCAGAACGCGGGTTTCCGCCGCAACACCTGATGCCGCGCCGCATGCGCTATCGCTATGACAAAGGCGGCAGCGAACATGCCGCAGGACTTGCTCAGGCGGGGCATATCGCCGAACAACCGTTCCAGCAGCTTTTCGCCAGCCGTGGCAAACCGGGCGTCCCGCTCAATCCAGTCGGCGCAGATTTCAAACGCGCCGGTGAGCGCGAAATGATCCTCAAAGCCCAGGGCCTCCTCAACCATTGCGAGGAGCGGGTCGGCGTCGAGTTTCCGCAACATCGCGAGCGGAACAAGGCCGGGAGCGCAAAACGCGAGAGACATGGAGCGCATCGCCTGTTGGGAATTGCGTGAGAGGCGTGAGCAGCGCTCTGCGGCGAGCTCGCGCTCCATGAATTCGGAAAGCGACACGGAGCCGTCCCACGGCGCGAGAAGGTGATCCCAATGACGGACATCGTCGGGAACCAGGTCGGCTTCTCCGATCTGCCGGGCCTCGACCTTTTGGCGCAGCTCCTCGCTAAAGCTTTTCGGCGAGGTGGCCAAAATCTGAACGGCCTCCAGGAAATCCCCATTCGAGAACTCGGGGCGGGCGACGAGTTCTCGCAATTCCGACCGATACACCTCTGCCAGCGTATGCTCGGTCAGGCATTTTTGGAGCAACCGGCCTCGTTGCGCGGGGTCGCCCGACAACAGGCCCGCATTCTCAAACCGGAGTTGCTGCTTCGCCATCTGCACGACGCCGGTGCCGTCCGCCTCGACGAATATCTTCGCTTCAACGGGGTCGCCGTTTTGATCGGAAAGCGGCGAAACAGCTTCACCCTGCATGGATTTGCGGAACGCGTCGAAAAGCTCCCCTTGAGACAGGGTTGTATCCTGAGAGACGCGAACCGGCCGGTTTAACGAAAGGTCATACCGAGCCGCGATGGTTCCATCCGCCAGCACGTCCGACTGCAATTTGCGGGGCAGCCTCTTAAGGGCGTAGCGGGCTTTGATGCGCGGGAGATTAGGGGGTGTCGTCGTCATCGTCTGTATCCGCTACGCGTTCAATAAAGGACCTCAGGTGATTCACCACGGCCTCGTATCGTTCAGGAGCCAGCGACCGCAATGGATCAATCAGGCGCCGCACCACCCATCGATTATAGGCTGAGACCTTGTCGTCGTCGGTCAACTCGAAGGGCAGCGCGAGACTTGCAACGCCGATCTGGCGGACCGCCTCAACCCAATCCGTCGACGGGTTGCCTTCCCACCGGTCGGCCCAATCGTCAGGTGTGGGGCGAAGCTCCAGGATCAGATTGGAAAGCGCCTCCGCGCGGGAGGTGTCGCTCTCCGATTTCCAAACCTCCATAATCGCGGATTTCACAGCCATGTTGATCGACGCGAACCAGGCGACCTCCCTGGGGAAACGCGGCACCTCCGCAACCCGCGCCAGATCAATGCCGCCACGGATCGCCAGCAGCTCTGCCGCCTCAACCTTCCCGCTCCGCCTAGCCGAGCCGGCGAGTTCCGCGGGATCGACGGGCATGAGAACCGCGCCGGAAACGCGCAGCCGGTGCCGATGCGTCCGCCGCTCGGCTTCCAACAGCAGCTCCCGCGCATGAAGCTCTTCAAGGATGTCGAGCGAGGTCAACGTCCGCGCGCGATGACCCTTTTGGTCCTGGGCGAAAGCCTCTTTATTGAACGCGCGGTCATCAAAGACGACCGCCTCAGCTCCGGCCAGATCCGAAAGGAGGTGCAGGGTCGAGGGCGGCAGTTCCACATCAGCATCGTCACCGTCCCGCCTGGAGCGTCTCGGCCCGAAAATGATCTTCCCGGCGGCGTTGGCGGCGCGAATGGCCCCGCGAATGTCGTCGATTTTTTCCAGGACCTCTGTCAGGTGCCGGTCATGGTCTATCAAAACCAGCGCTTCCTCCTCCACGCTGGCAGGCATGTAGACCTTGCCAAAGGCTTTGAGCACGGGGTCCAGCAAGCCGGTGTATTGCAGATAAACCAGCGCCAGATCGTCTATGAAGAGCGGGCGCTTGGGGTCCGGTCGCGCGGAGGATGCCCAGCCCCTGTCCTGGACGGAAAAGTATTGCCTGGCCGTCTCCTCGGTCGCCTGGTCAATCGCCCCCAGATCAACAAGGACCGCAAGAAGCGCATGCATGTCGGCAAGCCTTTCGGCATGAGCGGACGGGTCCGCCTCGATCATCTCCAATCCGGGGCGGTGGACGGGCGCCGGCCGGAGGACAATGCCGTCAGCAGCCTCGGCCGCCCGGATGAATGAGGCAAATTCGACGCCGACCTCTTCGGCAAGCGCATCGCGGGGGCTTGAAGCGGAGCGCAGCACCTTGAGGCGCCCCCGCGCGATGGCCTCTCGAATTTGCTGGGCGCGTTTGAGGCGCGATTTCTGAAACTGCCGGATTCGGCGCCGGCCGTCGAACAGCTCGTACAGGGTGCCGGCGGGGAGCACGATCTCTTGGAAGGCTTCGAGCATTTTAGGCAAAACACCGAGCCATCCCATGACCATCAGCGCGGATACATCCACGCCAACCCGCCGCAGGTCTCCGCACCTCCCAGGGTCCCTGTTGCCGCTGAACAATGGTATGGCGACGCGCTTGCGCGGGTCGTCCAGGGCGCTGTTGCGCACAAGATTCCTCAAAACCACATCGACGACAGTCGTCCCCAATGCCGGAGCGGCGATGATGAGGGGGAGATCGCCGCTGACAATGGACTGGTTGATGGTGCGGGTCCGCTCGCTCCATTCCAGCTGCTTGGGCAGCAGCTCCTTCAGCTCAAACCGCTTGACGGGGCCGTCCTCGCCCGAGAGATCCAGCGCGCGGCGAAACCATTCCTGCGCCTCCGGAACATCATCCTCCAGCCCTTCCTCGATAATCAGCGTATAGGCGCCGAGCCAGACATGCGGATCATCCTCACACTTCTGAATCGCCGCTCGCATCAAATCGAGCATGGAGCCTTGTCCGCTGGCCTGCGCCAGACCGGCGGCCTGGATGAGTTCTCGTGCGCTATACCGGGACGAATCCTCGAAGATAGCCGCGAGCGGTTGGGCCAGCGTTTCCCACTCGCCGGACTCGACCGCGATATTGATTTCCAGGTGAACATCGCGGGCCGCAGGCGTCTTCCGAAGCTCGTCGGCCACCCGCTTTGCACCGCTGAGCCTGCCGAGTTGAATGAGTTGCCATCCGTAATACCGCGCCAGCTCGGGATCGCGCTCTCGCAGGAACGGATGCCGCTCAATAACACGGACAAAATTCACGCCATCGCCGGCGCGGGCCAATGCCTGGGCCGCTCCCGCGATGTCCTGGGGATCAGCCGTATGTTGATAGAGCTCTTCGGCGTAGCGCGCCAAGGCCAAGTGATCTCCTTTGCGCGCCAGAGATCCGACCAGGGAGCGCAGGGATTCAGGGGTCTTCGCGGCCTCATAAACGCGCATATCCTCCAGGACCGGGTCCGCCCCCTCGCCCTTTGCGATCTCGGCTTGAAGCCCAGAAATCACGTCGGGCGAAAAGAGGTCCCGGTTGTCATCGAGCAGCAGCTTTGCTGAAGCAGACTCTTTGGCCTTGGCAAGCGCCTGAATCTCGAGGGACACTGTTCCATGCTTTCCAATGCCGGCTTCGAGGTCGGCGCGGTGTTTTGCGATCAAATCCGCGACCGCCTTCGGATCGTTGCCGTGCAATGCGATCACCAGCATTGCGCGCAGCTCGTCATCGGCCAGGCCGCCCATGTTGGCCCGCCCTGCAAGATACGCGGTGATCGGCGCGGCATCGAATTCAGGATCGTAAGCGAACGCGAAGGGCAGCCGCGCCAGAGCGGTCTTGGGATCGGCCATGTCGGCCCGGAGGCGTTTGAGTCCGGCCGCGTTCCGGTGCGGATGGAGCAGTTCGCACCAGGCAAGATAATCCTCGGCTATGCCTTTGGCCTCGCGCAATTGCAGCTCGGTCAAAATCGGAAGAAGGCGCGTCAGGTCCGTGATCGCCGCATCGAGCCGGACGGCGGTGATATTTGGGGGCAGGACGGAATGCGCGCGCCTGAGATCGAGGGGCATTCCCAGAAGAGGCAGCTCCTGCTCGGGTTTCGGGAGAATGGATGCGATGAGCACCGCCGCCCTGATAAAGAGAAGATAGGGGCCGTCCGCGAGCTGTTCCTCCGTGGCGGCGACGAGTGCAACGCGAGAAGCCTCGATGTCCTCTCGATGCAAGTGGAGAACCGCTAGGTTTTGCAGCCCGCTCATCGTGAGATCGGACACCGGGAGCTTTTCCTCTTGCAGCCACGCCAACGCCGCTTCGGCACCGCGCGCCCGAAAAAGAATGTTCAGCAATGTGGAGCGGGAGTCCGCATCAGTGCGGTCGCGGACGAGCTTAATGGCGTCGTCCACGTTGCCGCTTGCCTCGGCCATCCTTGCCCTAGCCACGGCATCAGGTTCATCGCCCGGCAGGGCTTGCGCCCGGCTGAGAAACGTTTCGGCCTGTTGCAGGTCTTTGCGGACCGACGCGCTGCGAGCCGCACGAAGGAGAATCCGTCTTCGCAGCGCTGAAGACACCTCCGCGTATTGGCCTTCAACCAATGCTTCAGCCAAGGGCTGGAATTCATCCGATCTACCCGTTTCGGGGAAAAGGGACCGCTTCACGGCGACGGCAAACCGCGTGGCGAGATCGCGCTCGGCGGCTTGCGCAAGAGCGACTGCTGCCAGTCCGTTGTCAGTCGGGACAACGGAGGCTTGTCCGGACGACGGGACAACGCCAATCTCGCGCAGCTCTTCAACGAGCCGTTTTGCGGTGGCCGCAGGAACCTCGCTGATGTCCTCGCGCAGCGTTCGGAGGGCAATGAACTGGTAGTGTTTTTCAACCAGATGCGGGTGCTGTGTCAGGCGGCGCGAAAATTCACCCCATCCCACAACGTGAACGCTAAATAAACCCTCCTTCTCGTGCTGCTCGGTTATGGCGCGCGCGTGATCTTGAAGTTTTTGGTCATCGTCCGCCGTGGTGACGATAGTGAACTCCTTAAGCGCCGGCCGGAATTTCTTCGCCTTGGCAACCTCCGCGTCGATGTCTTTGGTTCTCAGAGGCTGCGGCGGCCACTTGCTTCTGCCCTTGCATTGGACGCCGGCATAGCCATTCGCCTGCGGCCTCCCATAGACATCCACCCCGTTTTGACACTGCCCCTGACGCCCATAGCGCGTTGTGTCGCGATCCCCCCATTCCTGCCCGAAGAGATCGGCGGACATATTCTCGAACTCGTCCCAGTCCGTGGGATGAGGCAAGAGGGCGGTGCTCGGTGTAACCATGCCGTGGCCCGGGTCCCAACCGCTTCGGGCCAAGGCCATTCGTGAAATACGAAAGACCTTGACGCTCCGCTGCCATATAGCAAATATATCAAACATGACAAACACACAAGATGTTGCCGCCACGCTTCGCGCCATCCGAACCAAGCTTGACCTCACCCAGGAGCAGCTCGCCGAGCGGCTCGGGGTCTCCTTCGCCACCGTCAATCGGTGGGAGGGCGGCACCACGCCGCAGAAGGCGGCGCGCGAGGTGATCACTGCTCTCGCGCTGGAGGCCGGAATCGGCACCGACGAGGATAGCACTGAAGGCGGCGAGCCGGCAGCCGGCATCACGCGCCGCAGGCGGCGCGCCACCACCGCCGCGCCGTCGACGAAGCCCATGGAGCAGATGCTCTGGGATGCGGCCTGCTCGATCCGGGGCGAGAAGGATGCGCCGAAGTTCAAGGACTATCTGCTGCCGCTGCTTTTCCTGAAGCGGCTATCGGATGTGTTCGACGACGAGATCGCGCGCCTCGCCGAAGATTACGGCGATCGCGAGACGGCGCTGGAGATCGCCGAGGGCGACCATTCCCTGCTGCGCTTCTATCTGCCGCCCGAGGCGCGATGGGGCGCGATCAGCGGGCGCGAAGCCGTCGAGTGGCCGGTTGACGACAAAGGCCAGAGCACGAAGCCCAAGGATATCGGCGAGCATCTGACCAAGGCAGTGCGCGCCGTCGTCAAGCAGAACCCAATGCTCTCCGGCGTGATCGATGTCGTCGATTTCGCTGCTGAGCGAAACGGCGAGCGCGATATCAATCCGGCGAAGCTCCGTCTCGTTGTCGAGACCTTTTCAGATCCGCGCTATCGCCTGGGGCTTGCCGATGTGCAGCCCGATTTCCTCGGGCGCGCCTATGAATATCTGCTGCGCAAGTTTGCAGAAGGCTCGGGCCAGAGCGCGGGCGAATTCTTCACCCCGACCGAAGTCGGTTTCCTGATTGCGCATATCATGCGGCCTCGCCCCGGCGAGGATTGCCATGACTACGCCTGCGGATCGGCAGGCCTGCTAGTGAAGCTGCAACTCGTGGCGCGTGAACTCGATCCGACGGCCAAGGTGCCGCTGAAGCTAACCGGCCAGGAGCTTATGGCCGAAAGCTACGCGGTCGCTCAGATGAACGGCATTATCCATGACATGGAAATCGAGATCGCCCGCGGCGATACGATGATCAATCCGAAATTCCGCACCAACGAAGGCAAGGTGCGCGGCCACGATATCGTCGTCGCCAATCCGATGTGGAACCAACCCTTCGCGCCGGATGTGTTCGCCAATGATCCGTTCGACCGCTTCCGCACCACCGGCGGCGTCACCACAGGCAAGGGCGATTGGGCCTGGCTTCAACACACGCTCGCCTGCCTGAACGATCATGGCCGCGCTGCGGTGGTGCTCGATACAGGCGCCGTCACGCGCGGCTCGGGCTCGAAGAATGAAGACAAGGAGCGCAATATCCGCAAGTGGTTCGTCGATCGCGATCTGATCGACGGCGTAATCCTGCTGCCAGACAACCTCTTCTACAACACCAGCGCCGCCGGCGTGATCGTGGTGCTGAACAAGCGCAAGCCCGCCGCACGCAAGGACAAGATCGTCCTCCTGAACGCTAGCCGGCGGGTCCAAAAGGGGCGACCGAAGAACTTCATTCCAGAGGATCATATCCGTCCGCTCGCGGCGGCATTTCTCAAGGGCGATCCGGTAGACGGCGAGGTTGCCATAATCACTCGCCAGCAGGCGGAGGACGCGGACTACAACCTCAACCCGAGCCGGTGGGTTGGGCAGGCGGACACCGTTGATCGAAGGCCAATAAAGGAGCTCGTAACCGAGCTGCTCCGCCTGGATGACCAGACACGGGAAATCGACGCCTCACTGGCGAAGATGCTGGTGCGGCTATGATCAACGAAGCATGGCCGCTTCGCCCGCTGGGCGAACTTTTCGAGATCGGCGCGGGCAAAACCATGTCCGCCGCCGCTCGTGCCGGTGACAACAAGACGCGGTTCCTTCGCACGTCGAATGTCCTCTGGGACGAGATCGACCTGACCACCGTGGATGAAATGGCCATCCCCGCCCATGAACTTCAGGGAAAGCTGTTGGAGCCTGGCGACCTTTTGGTCTGCGAGGGAGGCGAGATCGGGCGGGCAGCGATCTGGAACGGCGAAGCTGAGACCATGTCGTTCCAGAACCACCTGCATCGGCTTCGGCCAATTGCTGACGACGTGGACCCGCGCTTCTACGTTTACTTTCTGCAATCGGGCTTCACGCAACTCGGCATTTTCGAGGGTGCGGGAAACAACACCACTATTCCAAACCTGTCACGCAACCGGCTCGCCGCCCTAGACGTGCCGCATCCTGGCATCGACGAACAATGCGACGTCGTTCGCGCGCTCGCTCGCGTGCGGCAAGCGATGAAGCTGCATGACCGTAGCCTCGCCTCGACTAAAGAACTCAAGCGCGCCGCGATGCGGACGCTGTTCACTCGCGGGCTGAAGGGCGAGGCGCAGAAGCAAGCCGAAGTCGGCCCGGTGCCCGAGAGCTGGATAGAGATACCCATTTCGTCGCTCGGGCGGATCGTGACCGGAAACACGCCTCCCACGAGGGACCAGGCGAATTACGACGGTGGCGATATCCCATTCATTGCGCCCGGCGACATCGAGCACGGTTGTGAAATCCGTTCGACCGAGAAGCTAATAACCAAAAAGGGGTTAGTTACTTCTCGCCCGATCAAAGAGGGCGTCACTTGTTTCGTTTGCATCGGGTCGACGATTGGAAAGGTTGGATACACGAAAGCGCCGCTTTGCGCGACAAATCAGCAGATCAACTCGATCATTCCCGACAAGCAGTTCGATCCGCTGTTCGTTTTTTACCTGATGACTTACTGGTCAGATCACGTCCGCAAACAGGCTTCCCCTAGTCCAGTCCCGATCCTGAGCAAGGGGGCATTTGAGCGCATCGAGATTTTCTCATCAGTAGATGAAGGCGAGCAGAAAGAAATCGCCGCAATCCTATGTTCCATTGATCGCAAGATCGAACTGCACACGCGCAAGCGCGCGGTGCTTGACAAGCTATTCCAGTCACTCCTGCACAAGCTGATGACCGGCGAAATCCGCGTGGCCGATCTTGATCTGTCGACGCTTGCCGGGGCTCCTCTTGAGGGAGTGGCCGCATGAGCGACCTCAAGATCAGCGAAGCTGGCACGGTCCAGTTCCCGATGGTGAAGCACGCAGCCGAAATCGGCTGGACTCCGCTCAACCCGGAAGTCGCAAAACAGAAGCGCGGCGGCGAAGCCGGCATGTTGCTGCGCGACGAGCTTGAGGCAAAGCTCGCGGAATTCAATCCGTGGCTTTCGGCCGACGCGCTGCGCTCGATCATCGAAACGCTGGACGCGATACCCGCGACCGTCGACGGCAACCGCGAGATGCTTATGTGGCTGCGGGGGATGCGCGGTTGGTACGACGAGAGCGAAAAGCGACATCGCCGCGTTCAGCTCATCGACTTCGACAACACCGACGCGAATGTGTTTCACGTCTCCTGGGAATGGGCATTGAAGCCGCCCGCCCGCAAGGGCAACCGGGCGGATGTGATGTTCTGCGTCAACGGCGTGCCGGTCTGCATCGTCGAGCACAAGAACCCGAAGGACGGTGACGCCATCGAGCGCGGGATCAAACAACTGCGACGCTACGAGATCGAGACGCCGGAACTGATCGGCGCCCCGCAGATTTTCAATGTCACGCACCTGCTCGACTATTGGTATGGCGTCACCTGGAACGCGACCCGCCGCGACATGGCGCGCTGGAAGCAGACCCCCAACGAAGCCTATCGCTTCGCGGTTCAGTCGTTCTTCGAGCGCACAGATTTTCTGCGCATGCTCCAGCACTGGATTTTGTTCTACGTTCAGGACAGCGAAACGCGGAAGTCGATCCTGCGCCAGCATCAGCGCCGCGCGATCGACGCGATCATGGCCCGCTGCGCCGACCCGACCAAGACGCGCGGGCTCGTCTGGCACACGCAAGGGTCGGGCAAGACATTCACGCTGCTGACGGCGGCGAAGCTGATCCTCGAGCAGAAGGAGCGCTTCCAGAACGGGACGGTGATCCTCGTCGTCGATCGCACCGAACTTGAAGGGCAGCTGAAAGGCTGGGTCGAGCGCGTGCTCGGCGAAATGCAGAACCAGGATATCGCCATCAAGCGGGCGAACACCAAGGCCGAGCTTCAGGAGCTTCTGGACGCCGACTTTCGCGGCCTAATCATCGCGATGATCCACAAATTCGAGGCGATCCGAAAGGATTCGTCCGTCCGCGACAACATCTATGTGTTCATCGACGAGGCGCACCGTTCGGTTGCGAAGGATCTCGGCACCTACCTCATGGCGTCAGTTCCGAACGCTACGATCATCGGCTTCACGGGCACTCCGATCGCCGACACCGAGCAGGGCAAGGGCACGTTCAAGATTTTCGGCGCCGAGGACGAGAACGGCTACCTCGACAAATATTCGATCAAGGAATCGATCGCCGACGAAACCACCCTGCCGATCAAACACGTTCTCGCGCCGAGCGAGATGACGGTGCCGGTCGATCGGCTGGACAAGGAGTTCTTCGAGCTCGCCGCCGCGGAAGGCGTAACCGACATCGAGGAACTAAATAAGGTGCTCGACCGGGCGGTGGGCCTGCGCGCGTTCCTGAAGGCCGATGACCGCGTCGCCAAGGTGGCGGCGTTCGTCGCCGAGCACTTCAAGGAGAACGTGCTGCCCCTCGGTTACAAGGCGTTCGTCGTCGCGGTCGATCGCGAAGCTTGCGCCAAATACAAGCAGGCGCTCGACAAGCTGTTGCCGCCGGAATGGACCGAGGCCGTCTATACTGAGAACGCCGCTGACGTAGTGGATCGGCCGCTCGTGGCCGAGCTGCAACTGAGCGAAGAGCGCGAGGAAGATGTCCGCCTGCTGTTTAAGAAGGCAGACAGGGACCCGAAAATCCTGATCGTCACCGACAAGCTTCTGACGGGCTACGACGCGCCGCTGCTCTATTGCCTCTATCTCGACAAGCCGATGCGGGATCACGTCCTGCTTCAGGCGGTCGCGCGCGTGAACCGGCCCTATGTCGACAAGGAAGGCATTCAGAAGAAGGTCGGACTCGTTATCGATTTCGTGGGCGTGCTCCGCGAACTGAAGAAGGCTCTACAATTCGACTCGTCGGATGTGGACGGCGTGATCGAAGACCTCGATCTGCTGATGCACGATTTCCTCGACAAGATCGCGAAGGCAAAGGCCGACTATCTGGATGCAGGCGAAGGCGGCGATGCCGACGAGCGCCTTGAGCGCCTCGTCTACGGGCGTTTTCTAGACCCGGAACCGCGCAAGGCATTCTTTGAGGCTTACAAGGATATCGAAAACCTCTGGGAAATCTTGTCGCCCTCGAAGGAACTCGTCGATCACATCGGCACCTACAAGCGCTTGGCACAGCTCTATGCGGCGGTTCGCAATGCCTATGCCGACAAGGTCGGTTTTATTGCCGATCTCGCCTACAAGACCCGCCAGTTGGTCGAACAGAACGCGACGCAGGAGGGCCTCGGTCGTCTTACCAAGAGCGTCACCTTCGATGTAAAGACCCTCGAAGCTCTTCGTTCGGACAAGGGCTCGGACGAAGGTAAAGTATTCAATCTCGTCCGCGGGCTTCAAAAGGAAATCGACGACAACGCCGATGCGGCGCCAGTGCTTCAACCCTTGAAGGACCGGGCCGAGCGCATTCTCAAAGACCTTGAAAACCGCAACACAACTGGCCTCGCGGCGATGGACCTCTTGGCAGCGCTTGCCGCGGAGAAGGATGCGGCAGCGAAGGCGGCTAAAGAAACGGGGTTGTCGCCGAAGGCCTTTGCGGTGTTCTGGGCGCTTAGGGACGAACCTGCGCTCAAGGACGCCGCAATTGATCCGCTAAACCTCGCGAAAGAAATGGAAAAGCTGCTGGTTCGTTTCCCCAACGCACGCGTCAACGCCGACGAGCAGCGGCAGCTCCGCGCCGCGCTCTATCGGCCGCTCTTGGGGCTCGGAAAGAAGGAGCGGACCAAGATTGTCGATTTGGTTGCCGAGATTGTATCGCAATGAAGTGGCCAACGAACGGTGCTCTCACGCCGGCTGCAAGACTGAAGCGGCGCGTCGACATGTGGGTGGTGAAGCTTGTTGTGATGCCTCGCGTTGTCCGAGTGCAACGTATGACGCGGAAATGGGGGTCGTGCTCGATGGCAGGCACAATCTCACTCGCGATTGACCTGGATGAGGAGAGCGAAGGCTTTCAGGATTTTGTCATCGTTCACGAACTCCTGCACTTGAAGGTGCCGAACCACGGGCGGCTATTCAAAGCACTGATGACCGCCCACGTGCCCAAATGGCGAGCCATGGACGTTCTGCGCAAGACATACGTGCGAACCGGCAGATAGTATGTCGCTATGACTATCGTGTGCCTTGGTTGGGGTTCTCTCGTGTGGGACCCGGGCGAACTGCCCATCCGGAATAATTGGCAACCCGCGGGGCCGTCGCTACCGATCGAATTCGCGCGTAAATCTCGTGACGGCCGAATTACGCTCGTCATTGCCGAAGATAC
>Ga0075530_1000719_pt1 | contig 15847 bp, 17 predicted proteins | sample NGEPerD_2_FD_75101 | JGI IMG/M metagenome (GOLD analysis project Ga0075530, IMG submission 75101) | Arctic peat soil microbial communities from the Barrow Environmental Observatory site, Barrow, Alaska, USA - NGEE PermafrostL1-D | ecosystem: Environmental > Terrestrial > Soil > Wetlands > Peat ...
CTCACCGGATAACTCACCGGATAACTCACCGGGGGGGGCAACCACTTCACCCGATAGCCAACCCGACCAATCGCCCAGGGATGGCCAGAGCGGCCCGAGCACGAGGCAGCCCGAACCTACTCCCAGCGCGGACTCCTCGGAGCCGACGGGTTCCGAGGATGGCGGCTCACCCTCGGCAAGTCCGACCCCGACCCTTGCGCCACCCGACTGTGTAGAAGCGACGCCATGAACACCTCACGAGACCGCTCACGTCACTCCCCCTTCCGCGGGGACCCCCGATGAGCGCACAGGAGTCGACGGCCGGCTTCACGCACCGCCGCCGCCGCGGCGCCGAGCTGTTCCTCCTGCTGCTGAGCCTGGTGGTCGGCGTCGGGGCCTACGCTGCGGTGGGTCTGGGCGTGGAGGGGACGGTGCCCGTCGACATCCTCGGGTACGGCGGGTGGCTGGCCGCGCTCTGCCTCATCGCTCACCTGGTGATCCGGTTCTTCGCGCCGTACGCCGACCCGGTCCTGTTGCCGATCGTCGCCGCGCTCAACGGACTCGGGCTGGCGATGATCCGTCGAATCGACCTCGCCGAGCTCGCCCAGAACGAGGACGCGAACACGTTCGCACGCGACCAGCTGATCTGGATGACGCTGGGAGTCGCCCTGTTCGTCGCCGTACTCGTGCTGCTGCGCGACCACAGGCGACTCCAGGCGTTCACCTACACGTCGGGCTTCGCCGCCCTCTTCCTCCTGCTCCTGCCGCTGCTCCCGGTCCTCGGCACGGAGATCAACGGCGCGCGCATCTGGATCCGTCTCGGTCCTTTCAGCTTCCAGCCCGGCGAGATCGCCAAGGTGTGCCTGGTGATCTTCTTCGCCGGCTATCTCGTCCTGCACCGAGACGCGCTGGCCCTGGCGGGACGGCGTTTCGCCGGCATCGACTTCCCGCGGGGGCGTGACCTCGGACCCGTCCTCGCAATGTGGCTGGTCAGCCTCGCCGTCCTGGTCTTGCAGCGTGACCTCGGCTCGTCGCTGCTGTTCTTCGGGCTGTTCCTGGTGATGCTCTACGTCGCCACCGAACGTCCCGGCTGGCTGGTTGTGGGCGGAGCCCTGTTCGCGGGTGGCGCCTATCTCGGCTTCCTGTTCTTCGGCCACGTCCAGTCCCGGGTCGACTCGTGGTTGGACCCCTTCCCCAGCGACACCGGGAGCTACCAGATCGTGCAGGGGATGTACGGCCAGGCGTGGGGAGGGCTGGTCGGCCGCGGCTTGGGCCAGGGTGATCCGACCCTGATCCCGTTCTCCTACTCCGACTTCATCTTCGCCGCCATGGGCGAGGAGCTGGGCCTGACCGGCGTGATGGCGATGATCCTGCTCTACGGCATCATCGTCGAGCGGGGTCTGCGCACCGCGCTGGTGTGTCGCGACGCGTTCGGGAAGCTGGTCGCGACGGGTCTCGCGGTCACCTTCGCGCTCCAGGTCTTCGTTGTCGTCGGCGGTGTCACCAAACTGATCCCGTTGACCGGTCTGACCACGCCGTTCATGTCCTACGGCGGCTCCTCGCTGGTCGCGAACTGGGCGCTCATCGCGCTACTCCTACGCATCTCCGACCACGCTCGCCGGCCGCTTCCCGACCTGGGCGGGCCTGAGGAGAGCGAGACCACACAGGTGGTGAGGACGCGGTGAACAAGCCGATCCGCACCATGTCGATCGCCTGCATGCTGCTCTTCGTCGCGCTGCTGGTGAACTCCACCTACCTCCAGTACCTCCAGGCCGACGACCTGAACTCCCGCAACGACAACAAGCGGGTGCGCGACGCCGAGTTCTCCCGGGAGCGGGGCGCGATCGTGGTCGGTGCAACGCCGGTCGCGGAGAGCAACGAGGTCGACGACGAGTTCGAGTTCCAGCGCACCTACCCCCAGCCGTTGAAGTACGCACACCTCACCGGCTACTACTCCTACACCTACGGCCGCGCGGCCGTGGAGCTGACGGAGAACGAGGTCCTCTCCGGCAGCGACCCGCGGATGTTCGTGAACCGGGTCGTCGACCTGATCGGCAACAGCCAGCCCCAGGGCGGCAGCGTCTCGCTGACCATCGACCCCAGAGCACAGACCGCGGCGTACGACGGTCTCCGCGCGCTCGGCGAGAACATCACCGGAAGCGTGGTCGCGCTCGACCCGTCGACGGGGGGGATCCTGGCAATGGTCTCCTCCCCGACCTACGACCCCGGTGTTCTGTCCTCGCACCGGTTCACCGCCATCCAGCAGGCATGGGAGCGCCTGCAGCGCGACCCGAGCCAGCCGATGCTCAACCGCGGCATCCAGGAGGTCTATCCTCCGGGATCCACGTTCAAGCTGGTCACCGCCGCCGCCGCGTTGTCGAGCGGGCAGTACGAGCCGGAGTCGTTGGTTCCCGGACAGGCGACGCTCGACCTGCCGGAAACCGATACCGATCTGGTCAACGAGAGCGGAACCGACTGCGGCGGTGAGAAGATCTCCCTCACGCGTGCTCTGGAGGTCTCTTGCAACGTCTCGTTCGGCTGGCTCGGCCTGACTCTGGGTGCGGACGCGATCGGTGAGCAGGCCGAGAGGTTCGGCTTCGGCTCCTACTACCTCGATGACCTGAACGGGCAGGTTCTCAGCAGGTTCCCCGAGGACCCTGACGACCCGCAGACCGCTTTGTCGGCCATCGGTCAGTTCGACGTGGCGGCAACTCCCCTGCAGATGGCGATGGTCACCGCGGCCATCGCCAACGACGGAACCGTGATGAAGCCCTATCTCGTGGATGAGGTGCGCTCGCCCGACTTCGAGGCCCTGGACAAGACCGGCCCCGAGGCGTTCCGGACCAGCGCAGTCAGCTCGTCCGTGGCCCAGGACCTGACTCAGATGATGATCGAGGTGGTGGACCGGGGCACCGCGACTACTGCGCAGATTCCCGGCATCAAGGTGGCCGGCAAGACGGGAACGGCGCAGAGCGCCCCGGAGCGGCCGCCGTACGCCTGGTTCGTCTCGTTCGCTCCGGCCGACAACCCGGAGGTGGCTGTCGCCGTCCTGGTCGAGGACGCGGGCGTGGCGCGGGACGCGATCTCGGGCAGCGGGCTGGCCGCCCCGATCGCCAAGCGTGTGATGGAGGCGGTGGTCTCGCAGTGACGACCTCCGGAACCCACCGCAACGACTCGTTGGGCGAGGCGCACCGCTATCGGTTGGACGAGCGGATCGCCACCGGTGGCATGGGCACCGTGTGGCGTGCCACCGACACCGTGCTCGGCCGTGAGGTGGCAGTGAAGCTGCTGAAGCACGAGTACGCCGACGACCCGCTGTTCCGCACCCGCTTCGAGGCCGAGGCGCGCAACGCGGCCGCGCTGCACCATCCCGGTGTCGCGTCGGTGTTCGACTTCGGAGACGTTCCCAGCAGCGACGGGGCCGACACCACCCGCCCGTTCCTGGTGATGGAACTGGTGCCTGGCCAGCCGCTGTCGGCACTTCTGCGTGCGGGCGAGCCGATGCCACCGAGCACCGCCTCGGACCTGGTCGCACAGGCCGCGGACGCCATCGACGTCGCGCACGGGTTGGGCATCGTGCACCGTGACGTGAAGCCGGCGAACCTGATGGTGACACCGCAGGGCCGGGTCAAGATCACCGACTTCGGGATCGCGAGAGCCGCTGACGGCCTCGCGCTGACCAGCACCGGCGAGGTGATCGGCACTCCGCACTATCTCTCACCCGAGCAGGCTGAGGGCAAGACGGCTACTGCGGCCAGCGACATCTACAGTCTCGGGGTCGTGCTCTACGAGGCACTGGCCGGGCACCGACCGTTCGCCGCCGACACCCCGGTGGGAACGGCTCTGGCGCACCTGCGCGAACCGGTACCCCCGCTGCCGGACGAAGTCCCCGAGCACCTCCAGCGGGTCACCATGAAGGCGTTGGCGAAGGACCCGGACGACCGGTTCGAGTCTGCCGCGGACCTCGCGGGGGCATTGCGCGGTGCGCCGGTCCTGGGAGGTTCCGTGGATCCTGCGGTCGACTCGCCGTCGACCAGGGTGCTGACCGGGGTGGGTGTCCTTGCGGCCGGGGCAGCTCTGGCCGGGGCTTCCGGGGAGGAGGACGAACCGACTCCGCAGCGTCGTCGGGGGCTGGCTGCCTACTGGCCAGTCGCGGCCGCGGCGGCCGCGGTGCTCCTGATCATTGGGCTGGTCAGTGCGTTGAACGGGACCGGCCAGGGGGACACGGACGGCAACCAGCCGGGGGCGACACAAGAGGGGCAGCCACGAGACGACCGAGTTCGCGTGCAAGAGGCGGAGTACCTCGGGATGGATGCCGACCTGGCCGAGGACCAGCTCGAGGACCTCGACCTGCAGGTCCGCGAGGAGACGTTCGGCAACCCCGATGGCAGGCCGGAGGGGACTGTTGCGTCGGTCGACCCCACCGGGCTGGTCGAGCCCGACAGCGAGATCACGCTGGGTGTCTGGGACCAGGCGCCAGAACCGGAGGAGGTGGAACCAGAGCCGGCGGAGGACGACGAAGAGTCCGACGAGTCTCCCGAGGAGAGTCCCGAGGAGACCCCCAGCGAGGTCCCCACCGAGGCGCCGACGGACAACGGCGAGGGCAAGCCCGAGAAGAGCGAGAAGCCTGAGAAAGGCAAGTCGGAGGACAAGAGCTAGCGATGACCAGCGACCAGGACCCACCGGGAGGGGCCACGAACCCCCGCGGGCGTCCCGCGGTGCGTGTGGGCGGCCGCTACGAGCTCACCGATCTGCTCGGGCGCGGTGGCATGGCGGAGGTGCACAAGGGCACCGACGTGAGGCTGGGCCGGACCGTCGCGGTCAAGCGCCTGCGGACAGATCTGGCCAGCGACCCCACCTTCCAGGCGCGGTTCCGCCGCGAGGCACAGTCATCAGCCTCGTTGAACCATCCAGCGATCGTGGCCGTCTACGACACCGGTCAGGAGATGTCGAGCGACGGCACCGATGTCGCCCAGCCCTACATCGTGATGGAGTACGTCGCCGGCCGCACATTGCGCGAGATCCTCCGCGAGGGTCGCAAGATCCTGCCCGAACGCGCGCTCGAGATCACCTCGGGTGTGCTCGCGGCGCTGGACTACAGCCACCGCGCCGGAATAGTTCACCGCGACATCAAGCCGGCCAACGTCATGCTGACACCTTCCGGCGACACCAAGGTGGTGGACTTCGGCATCGCCAGGGCGGTTTCCGACGCCTCCTCGGCGATGACACAGACCGCTGCGGTGATCGGCACCGCTCAGTACCTCTCCCCGAACAAGCCCGCGGCGAGACCGTCGACTCGCGTAGCGACGTCTACTCGACCGGGTGCCTGCTCTACGAGCTGTTGACGGGTCGGCCTCCTTTCGTGGGGGAGAGCCCCGTCTCCGTGGCCTACCAGCACGTCCGGGAGCAGGCCGACCCACCGTCGTCCCTCGATCCCGATCTCTCGCCCGAGATCGACGCGATCGTGATGAAGTCCCTGACCAAACCCGTCGAGGACAGGTATCAGAGTGCGGCCGCCATGCGTGCGGACATCGAGCGGTTCCTCGCCGGGAAGCCCGTGGTGGCGCCCGTCGTACCCACCGATGACGCCACCACGTTCCTCCCTCATGAGGCGCCAGCTCAGTCCACCGGTTTCTTCACCGGTTCGTCCGATGACGGGGAGGAGCAGAAGAAGCGCCGGTGGCCGCTGGTCTTGCTCGCGGTGCTCATCGTGGCGCTGCTGATCGGCGCCGCGATCCTCGGTCCGATGCTGTTCAACACCGAACCCGAGCAGTCGTCGGTTCCCAACCTGGGGATGACGACCCGGGCGCAGGCCGAGGAGCAGCTGATTGACGCCGGTCTCACCCTCGGCGATGTCGACCGCCAGCCGTCCGATGACGTCCGGAGGGGCCTGGTCATCTCGCAGAGCCCTGACCCAGGCACGACCCTCGACGAGGACGCTCCGGTCGACATCCTGGTCTCCTCGGGAGAGCGGGACGTGGTCGTGCCCGACATCCTGGGCGAGAACCGGGTGGCGGCCCGCCTAGAGCTCGAAGGCCTTGGTCTGCGGGTGAGGGCAGTGGAGCGGGACTCCGACGAGGAGGCCGGCACCGTGATCGACAGTGATCCCCGACCCGTCACCAGCGTCCCGGCGGGCTCACTGGTCACACTGTTCTACTCCGACGGACCGACCGAGGTGCCCAGCGTCATCGGGATGGAGCAAGGGAGGGCGAGCCAGGCGCTGACCAACGCAGGTTTCGAGGTCAGTGTCAGTTTCGACCCGACGACCCGTGCCGAGAACGGCATCGTCCTTGGCCAGAGCCCGGGGGCCTTCACCGAGCAGCCTACGGGCACGACCGTGGTGATCATTGTCTCCTCCTACGAGGAGCCCGAGCCGACGCCGAGGCCCACCCCGACGCCGACCCCGACACAGAGCAGGTCGCCCTCACCGACACCGACCACTCTGACCACGCCGCCGACGGCTTCGACCACGCCGACCGACGACAGCTCCGACTGACGCCAACTCCGATTGGACTGTCGTCACCGTGCCCGCGACTACCGGGCGACCTCGTCCACCAGTCCGGCGGGCGAGTCGGCTCAGGTTTCGCTGTCGCCGGGATCTCCGTTGGTGTCACCTGCCGGGCGGGCGAAGCCGAGGTCGAGCGGCCCGTCGTAGCCCGGCAGCCCAACATCTGGGTCTTCATCGACTTCCCAGCCGAGCTGGTACTCCTCGACGTACTCCCGGTAGATGCTGATGTACCGATTCGTGCCGATGCTGGTGAGCATCTCGTCGGAGTTACCCACCGCGGTGATCACGTAGGGCGGTGAGTACGGGATGTCGTGCAGCACCACCGTGTTTCCCACGCACTTGATCCCGGTGGTCGAGATCACCCGCTGGCCCTGGATCGTCATTGCCTCGGCGCCACCGGCCCACATGGCGTTGACGACGGCCTGGATGTCCTGCTGGTGCACGACAAGGTTGTCGGGACCGACCTCGGCCGAGTCGACAACCTCCTCGGGCGCGTCGTCGAGGGTCACCGAGAGCCCCGGTCCGCGCACAGGCTTCAGCCCTGCCGGCTGCTGTAGGACGTCGATCTCGTCTCGCAAATCTTCGACCGCGTCGTTGTCGACCTGTGCGGCAAGGGTGTCGACCTCGTCGGCGAGCAGGTTCACCCTCGCCTGGAGGCTGTCGGCCTCCTCCTTGTGCTCACGAACCAGCGAGCCGAGGTCGCCGTACCTCCCCGCCCTCAGGTCGGTGCCGTCGGAGTTGACTGCGCTGGTGACGAACAGTGCCCCTGCCAGGACGAAGGCGACCAGGACGAGAAGCCGCCAGGCCAGGGATCGTTGGCGGTAGGTCTCGAAACGTCGGTCGTACGCCGCGGTGAGGCGATGCCGCAACGACGCGCGACGCGGCTGCGGACCGCGGTGGGCCCTGCGGTGGACCCTGGGGTGGGTCCTGGGCGACTCGCCCATCGCTAGCGGTTCAATCGGGAGGTGTTCACAGACGCACTTTCATGGGGAGCCCTGACCCCGACTACGCTAGCCGACGACTAGCAAACCGCCATCCAAGGGAGTTGCAGGTGTCCAGTTCGAGCCGGAGCAGCAAGGCCGGAACCCGCGGAGGGTCGTCCAAGGGTTCGCCTCCGCCCAAGCCTGGTCCGGTGCGCTCCATTGTCCGGACGGGCCTAGCTGCGCTCTTCGTGGTGGCCGGCATCGTGTGGCTGGTGCTCTATATCAACGTCGCGCAGGACGGGGCGGAGCTCACCTGGATGGGCGACCTGGAGCGTTGGAACTTCATGATCGGCATCGGCGCGATCCTGCTCGGGCTCGCGGTGGCCGCGAACCCGGCAACGCCGTTAGGACGCGGACGCGGCGTGGTGGTCGGGATGCTGGGCTGTTTCCTGGTCGGCCTGATCTGGATCGTCGTCTACTACATGGCCGGCGACGCCGGTGTCCCGGTGATCCGCAACCTCGATCAGTACAACCTGCTCGTCGGGATCGCCTTCATGGCGGTGGGCTTCGTCTACGCGACCCGCTGGGAGTAACCCGGACCGGACGCGAGCAGGAACCAGCGAAACCACATCGCTGTAGTTTCATCCACAGGGTTTATCCCCAATGTGGATACCCGCCGCCTAGCAACGCAATCCCTGACTCAGGCGAGGACGAGGGTGCGGGTAGCCAAGGCGACGAGAAGCAGTACGCCGACCCCGGCCAGGCCGGCGATCTGCCACCGCGTCCGGTGCTCGCGCGGTGCGTAGACCAGGATCGCGGCAATCAGCGCGCCCCCGACGAATCCGCCGACGTGACCCTGCCAGGAGATATTCGGGACGCTGAAGGTGATGAAGGCGTTCACGCCCAGCAACAGCAGCATCTGCTTGACGTCGCGGCGGGTCTTCAGCGCGACCACGAAGTAGGCGCCGAACAGCCCGAAGATGGCACCTGAGGCGCCGGCCGTCGCGGCCAACGGTTCGGAGAAACCATAGACAACTGCGCTGCCGGCAAGACCGGAGAGGAAGTAGATCGCAAGGTAGCGCATCCTTCCGAACAGCTGCTCGAGCTGTGGGCCGAACAACCACAGGGCAACCATGTTGAACCCGATGTGCAGCAGGCTTACGTGGGTGAACATCGAGGTGACCAACTGCCACCACGCACCATCCATCACCCCATCGGGGACGAGGAAGATCCTGCCGTCCGGGACTCGCACCTCACCCCCGTCTGCGCGCAGGGCGAGCCGATCGAACCATCGACTGGATTGGCCTCCTGTGACCAGGATCAGCAACCACACTGCGGCGTTGATCGCGATCAGGACCTGCGAGGTGAGTGCCGGGTTCCCCGGAACGTTGCCGCCGAACGCCGTACGCCCGGACCTGGTCGACTTCGCACCCTCGCTCACGCACGACGGGCATTGGAAACCCACCGCTGCCGGGCGCATGCAGTCAGGGCAGATCGGCCGCCCGCAGCGCTGGCATCTGACGTGTGACTCGCGGTCCTGGTGGCGGTAGCAGACGGGTGGGCCCGGTCCGGGCGCACCCGCTGACGGCTGGTTCGGGGTCGGCGGTGTGCTCAGCGCCGTTCCACTTCAACGGACTCGATGACCACAGGCTCCACCGGTCGGTCGCCCCCACCGGTGCGGGTCGTCGCGATCTGGTCGACGACCTGCTGGCTGGACGAGTCCTCGACCTCGCCGAAGATGGTGTGCTTGTTGGTCAGATGTGGCGTGGGTCCGACGGTGATGAAGAACTGTGAGCCGTTCGTGCCGGGGCCGGCGTTCGCCATCGCGAGCAGGTAGGGCTTGTTGAAGGACAGCTCGGGGTGGAACTCATCCTTGAACTGGTAGCCGGGACCACCGGTTCCGGTGCCGAGCGGGCAGCCGCCCTGGATCATGAACCCGTCGATGACCCGGTGGAAGCCGAGACCGTCGTAGAACCTGCCGGTGGTCGGCTTGCGCGTCGTCGGGTCGGTGTACTCCTTGGTCCCTTCCGCGAGCCCGACGAAGTTCTCGACGGTCTTGGGCGCATGGTTGGGAAACAGGCGTACGACGATGTCGCCGCGGTTGGTCCTCAGGGTCGTCAGAAGATCTGCGTTCGGATCGGTGCTGGGCTCTTTGCTGCTGGGTTCCTCGGCCGCCACGGTGCTGCCTTTCGGTTCGTGATCAGAAATCACATCCGATCCTCCCATGTCGCCCAAGCCAGAGAGGGCGAGGGTTTGATTCACGACGGGTTACGGGCATGATCAGGGCAGGACCGGGCAGAACATGTGAGCAGTACACGTGAGCAAACGAGGAGAGGACAGCTCGACGATGTCGAAGTCGAAGTCAAAGAAGATGCGCGAGCACGCGAGTGGGCTCGCCGACAAGGTGGCTCCCCACGTGGAGTCCGCCCGGGACAAGGCAGGCCCGGTGATCGCGGATGCCAGGGACAAGGCAGGCCCGGTGATCGCGGATGCCAGGGAGCGAAGCGCACCGGTCGTCAATACCGCCCGGGACAAGTTCAGCAGCGACGTGATGCCCGCATTCGCTGCTGCGGTCGCCTCGGCGAGCGAGGCCACTGAAGAGGCCCGCGGGGAGGCAAAGAAGCGCGGTCGCGCCACGGCTGCGGCGCTGAAGGGCGAGGTCGAGGCGCCCAAGAAGAGCAGACACCGGTTCCGGAAGTTCGTGAGCTTCGCCGGTCTGGCGGGCATCGCGGCGCTGATCGCCAAGTCGCTCTCGGACCGCAAGGCCAGCACCGCATGGCAGTCGTCGTACCAGCCGAAGCCCCCGACCTCGGCCGCGTCGACAACGCCCCCGGTCACTCCCGCCACGACCTCGATCTCTGCCGACGCCGCCGTGGGCACGTCGACCGACGACGGGGCCGCCTCGACACCGGACGAGGCCGCGTCTGACGCGACCGACACGCCACACCCAGCCACCACGCCCGACAACCCGGCTGAGGAAGTCCAGATCAAGAAGGACTAGCTCGATCGCGATACCTGCCGTCTCGTCGGCAGGTCCACCGGACGGTGCTCGTCGACCCATCGATCGATCTCCTCCCAGCGGGAGAACAACCAGTCGATGCGCTCATCGCGCCCGTCCGGTATCTCTGCGCGCGGAACCCGCCACCACCGCATGATGATCTGCTTGTCCATCGGCAGCTCGCGCCACAGGTCGGACACGGTGAGCAGGTGGTCGAGTCCGGTGTGCGCGACCAGGACGATGTCGGCGTAGGGCGCAGCGTCGAGAGCGGCGAGTACGCCGCCGGGGCGTGGCGCCAGCACGTTCTGCATGTTTTCGGCGCGTCTTGCCATGGCCTCGAGGCCGAGGCGCCGCAGCTTCTCGATGGCCCGCCGCCGCCGTTCTGGGGTGAAGTTGCCGCCCTCGGGAAAGATCACGAAGGCGTCGTTGGCGTCGAGGTTCGAGGCGAGGTCGGCGATCTGGGCTTCGAGGTCCTCGGATGCTCTCGGGTTCGGGGAGATGAACCTGCTGGGCACCCGGTTCAGGATGACGTCGATGGCGGGGTCCCAGGCCAGCGTGTCCTTGAGGACGACGCGAGGTTCACGGGAGTACCAGTGCATCAGCGCATACATCAACGTGAACGAGTCCCCGGGTCCTGCATGTCGACAGCACACCAGCAACGGTTCTCCCGGGTGGGCGTCCGGTGTCGGGCCCTCAGTGACTATCTTGAGCCGAAGCACCCTGCGCGCCTCACGGAAGAAGATCCGTAGGTAGGCCTGCGCGATGTCGTAGTGCACGCGCTCGAACCAGGGCCGCCGGATGAAGTACCCGAATCCGGAAACGATCCACAGCCCGAAGAGCTCGATCAGGATGATGCTTTCCAGCACCAGGTGCATCAGGACCAGCCACAACAGCCGGAGGGGCCGCAGCCTGCCCTGCACGAGTGGCGACAGTAGCGCTGCACCGACCAGCCACACCGGGATCGTGGTGAGGATGACGAGCGTCAGGACGATGACCCCCGGGGCGACGACGACCCGTCTGAAGAACGTCGTCAAGTCACGTTCTCCTCGAGGTAGCTGACCGACGCCTGGTAGGCGGCGTCGATCCTGCGCTGCACCCCGGCGAAGTCACGGTAGGACAGCAACGAGTCATCGCGGGCCGATCCCCCACCGGTCGGCAGGATGTGGGCGGTGACGTTGTCGGGAAGCATGGACATCTCGCGGTTGAACCGGTGCCTCCTCGCGATCTCGAAGGAGACCCGCGCGACCTCCCAGGGCTTGCGCGGTGGTTTCAGGGGCCGGTCGATCCGTCCCACTTGGAGGATGAAGATCGTTGTCGCGCCGCATTCCACGGCTCTCCCGACCGGGATCGAGTTCACGATCCCACCGTCGAGGAAGTGCTCACCGTTGACGCGGGCCGGCCGGAGCAGGCCCGGGACGGCGGCGGAGGCCACCACGGCATCGACGACCCGGCCCTCAGTGAACCAGTGCTCGGCTGCGCGCTCGATGTTTGCCGCGCAGCACTGGAACGGGATCACCATGTCGTCGAAGGTCAGGTCGTCCAGCTCCTGCTGCAGCCGCTCTCGCAACGGCTTCGCCGAATGCAGATGGGTTCCGGTCCGCACGGCCCGACCGACCTGGCGGACGGCGCCATCGCCGTACACCTCCTTGCTCCCCGCCGCGCTCTCCCACAGCTTCATGAGTCGCTCGATCACACCGGTGGACGGGTCGGCGGCCACCAGTGCACCGTTGAGCGCGCCCACCGAGGTGCCAAGGATCAGGTCCGGTGAGATGTCGGCCTCGAAGAGGGCGCGGAGCATGCCGACCTCTACCGCGCCGAGCAACCCCCCGCCACCGAGGACGAACGCGGTGTCCGTTGACCTCATCGGTCCGCGGGCACGACGTCTGCCTCGGCCTCGAGCCTGGCCAGGACGTCCCTGGTCGCGCGACGCTCGGCCCAGAAGGACAGGATGGGAACGGTGCCCATCAGCAACGTGGTGAGCGTGAAGACCGCAGACCAGTTCGCCTTGCGGGACAAGATGAAGGCGAAGAACAAGAAGATCATGTAGACGAAGCCATGGCTGGGGCCCACCGTTGCGTTGATCCTCTCGCCCAGCTCGTAGACGTCGCTGCCTTCGGTGTACAGCAGATGCCGCGGCCAGGCGAGCAGTACCAGGGGAATGAGCAGCACGCCCACGATGTTGGCCAGGACTCGATATCGGGTGAGGGCGGCTTTCACGAGCTCGACGCTACCTCGTCCGAGCACCACCGCCACCAGACGACGACCGCGAAGGCAGCGAACACCCACCACTCCAGGGCGTAGAGCAGGTTCCTGAGGCCGGTGAAGGTCTCGGGCTCGGGTAGTGAGTCCGGTGTGAGCGCGGCCAGGCCCGTCGTACCGTCGGTGTCTGTCGGCCCTTCCGGCACCATGACTTCGCCGATCACGTAGGCACCGTAGAGGTCCTGGTCGACGCGCTGGATGGCGTCGGCGATGCGCAGCTCCGGTAGTACGTCGTCGTCCGGGTCCGGGTCCGGTCGACCCGAACCCTCGGGTGGCTGCAGCCAGCCGGTGAGGTTGACCCGCCCCGCGGAAAGGTCAGGGGCGGCCGGCCGCGGCGTCCAGCCGCGTACGACGAGCATGGCGGGACTCGTGTCGCAGCGGTCCCGACACACCGCGACCGGTGTCACGACCCAATAGCCCGTCCGGCCCTCGAGCTCTCGATCCGACACTACGAACGTGCCTTCGACCACCCATCTCCCGGCGAGCTGGACGGGCTGCCCGATCGCAGCACCCGGGAAGGGGTCGTCGGGCGACATCACGTTCTCCAGGGGCTTCGGATCCGCGCGGGCGAGGTCGGTTGCCTCCGCGTTCCGGCCCACCTGCCAGGCGTCGTACTGCCACAACCCCAGCCAGGCGGCGGCCGTCGTCGCCACCAGGACCAGAAGGTGCACACCGATCAGCCGGGGCGAGAACAGCAGGCGGAGCACACGATCAGCCTACGTTCCGCTCAGGTCGTGACTGACTCCGCAACGAAGCGAGCGATCGCCGCGCCCAGCCGGTCACCGGCGTCCTCCTGAAGAAAATGGCCGGCGCCCTCGATGACTGGGTGCTCGATGCCTTCGGCACCGGGCACGGTCCCGCTCAGCAGCGGAGCCATCGCTCCCGTGATCGGGTCACCATCGCTGAACGCCACGAGGAACGGCTTGTCCCAACGAGCGAGGGCGGTCCAGGCGTCGCGGTTGGCCTGGGTGGCCGGATCCTCAGGTGTGGTGGCGACCAGCGTCGGCATCGCCCGGGGTCCCGCCTTGTAGGAGTCGTCGGGAAAGGGCGCGTCGTAGGCGGCGAGCACCTCGTCCGGGAGAGAAGTCAGGCACCCCGACTGGACGAACCGGCCGATGTCGAGTGACTTGCTCTGCTCCACCGCCTTGCGAAACGCCCACCACACGCCGGGCATCGCGTGGTCGCCTGTGGGCAGTCCGGTGTTGGCCGCCACGACGGCGCCGAACCGGTCCGGGTTCTCGGCCACCAGGCGCAGCCCGATCAGCCCGCCCCAGTCCTGGCCGACGAGGGTGACGTCGTGCAGGTCGAGGACGTCGAAGGCGAGGGCGCGCACCCATTCCACGTGCCGGGCGTAGGAGTGGTCGCCGAGGTCCACCGGCTTGTCCGACCGGCCGAACCCCACCAGGTCCACTGCGACGGCGCGCACACCGGCCTCAGCGAGGACCCGCATCACGTGTCGGTAGAGGTAGGACCAGGTGGGCTCACCGTGCAGCAGCAGCACAATCGGTCCGTCGTCCGGTCCCGTCTCGACGTAGCACATCGAGATCTCGCCGCCCTCGCCGTCGGGGACTAGGCCGTAGCGTGGTGTGTAGTCGAAGTCGGGGAGAAGCCGGAAGCGGTCGTCGGGGGTCCGGAGCAGATTCATCGGACCATCCTGTCAGGGCACGATGTGGCTGTGAGCCACGTTCGCCGATGCTAGGCAGACACAGCGACGCCGAGAGAGTGGGCGCCGATGAACTTCGGGGCACCCTTCTCGTAGAAGACGTCGAGCTCCTTGAGAGTGAAGCCCCGCAGTCGTCAACAGGTCGACGATCGGCCTGGTGAGGTGGCACCCGCCGAAGAGGCGCATCTCCAGCGGGTCCAGACGTCGCTGCCAGCGGCGCACCGGCTCGTCCGGTGCAAGCCCGTGCTCGAGGAAATGCAGCGTCCCGCGCGGCTTGAGCACCCGCCGTACTTCGGCCAGGGCGGCGGCGACGTCGGGGATGGTGCACAGCGTCCAGGTGGAGAGGGCTGCGTCATAGCTGTCGTCCTCGAAGGGCAACGACTCGCCGTCCAGGCCCGCGCGCTGCACCGGCATCTTTGCCGCCTTGAGGCGCTTCCCGGCGAGCTTCCAGCCGAGGTCGGCTGGCTCGACTGCGGCAACCTTGGTGACGGTCGCAGGGTAGAAGGGGACGTTGTGTCCCGATCCGAAGCCGATCTCGACGACGTCACCCTTGAGCCCTTCGCAGACCCGGCTTCGCAGCGGTGCAACCGACTTCGTCCCGCACGCGACGTTGACGATCCGCGGGACGACACGGTTCTCATAGAATCCCATTGTCTGCCGTCCCTTCTTCCGAGTACGACGAGGGCTCATCCGGTTCGCGACGACCGCACAGCGGGAAGTGTATGGTCGCGCCCTGTGGCGGGGGCACGTCCGGCGGCGTAGCCTACGACGCGAGCACCGGAGAAAACCCGGCCCAAACCGGAAGGTACGCGATGAGCGACCGCATCCACGTCACGATGGCTCTCGACCTGTTCGTCGAGGATGCTGCGGCGATGCGTCAGGCGGCCTTCGAGCGGTTGCAGGGCGCGTGGAGCAGCGAGGACGATTTCCCCTACGAGTCGGAGGCCGACGTACCCCTCGACGAGGCGGTGCACAGTCTGCTGGCTGACGCGCTCCCGGCGGAGCTGCCAGGGTGCCGACGCAGCCAGCTCGAGGTCGAGGTCGAATCACAGTCCGGGGCGGACTCGAAAACGGACTCGCGGGACGATGCGGACGCCACGGAAGACGACGCCGACGCTGAGCCCTCAGCGGACGGTGACGGCGACGAGTCCGACGATCCCAGCGAGTCCGACGAGTCCGACGAGTCCGACGACAAAGACCGCTGACCTGGATCGCGGTGCTTCGCAGCGGCGTTGATGAGCACGACGAGCGAACCTGTTATCCATCCGATTCCGGTAACTAAGGTCCCTCAGGCCCGGAGCTCAGATGGGGTGACGGTGCAGGAACGACGCGATGGCCAGCGCCACTTGTGCGGAGTGGGTGAGCGCCAAGGAATGATCAGCGCCCGCCAGGACCATGTCTTCGGCCTGCGGTAGCCAGGCCAGGACTAGATCCCGTACCTCCGCGAACCACGGGCCGCTCTCGGTGCCCCCGACGTACAGGACCGGCTGGCTGATCCGCCGCGCGTCCTCTGCCCC
>Ga0075530_1000721_pt1 | contig 15840 bp, 14 predicted proteins | sample NGEPerD_2_FD_75101 | JGI IMG/M metagenome (GOLD analysis project Ga0075530, IMG submission 75101) | Arctic peat soil microbial communities from the Barrow Environmental Observatory site, Barrow, Alaska, USA - NGEE PermafrostL1-D | ecosystem: Environmental > Terrestrial > Soil > Wetlands > Peat ...
ACGCTGGTGCTGGTAACCGCCGCCATGAGCGACGCCACCTCGCCGATGCCGTTCCTGCCGCTCACCGTCGAGTACGAAGAGCGTCACTACGCCATCGGCAAGATCCCCGGCTCGTTCATGCGCCGCGAGGGTCGACCGGGCACCCAGGCGACGCTCAACGCCCGCCTCATCGACCGTCAGATCCGGCCGCTGTTCCCCAAGCAGCTTCGCAACGAGATCCAGGTCCTGGTAACGGTGCTATCGGCCGATCAGGAGAACGACCCGGCGCCCCTCGCGGCCATCGGCGCCTCGGCGGCGTTGGCGATCTCCGACGTGCCGTGGAACGGTCCCGTCGCCTGCTGCACTGTCGGTTACCAGGACGGCCACTACGTGGCCAACCCGAGCATGAAGGCGCTCCACGAGGGCGAGTCGCAGCTCGAGCTCACCGTCGCCGCCAGCGACGAGGCGGTGCTGATGGTCGAGGCCGCCGCCAAGGAGCTACCTGAGGACGTGATGGTCGGCGCCATCGAGTTCGCGCAGCAGCAGCTCGAGCCGGTAGTCGACCTGCTCAAGCGCATGCGGCAGGAGATAGGCCTCGAGAAGCGAGAGTTCGCGCAGGCCGCCGAGCTCGACGAGACGCTCATCGCCGAGGTCGCCTCATTGGCGCGTGACGCCGGGCTGCGCGACGCCTTTCTCACCCAGGGCAAGCACGAGCGCGACAAGGCGATAAAGTCGCTGCGCGACGGCATCATCGAGCGCCGTGTCGGTGACCTCGAGGCCGAAGGCGCGGCTGAACTCGTCGCACAAGTCAAGGCCGCCTTCGACAAAGCCGAGAAGAGCGAGATGAGGCGCCTGGTAATCGAGGAGAACCTCCGCACCGACGGCCGTAGCCCCGACAAGGTCCGACCGGTCTGGATCGAGACCGGCGTGCTGCCACGTGCCCACGGTTCGGCCGTGTTCACGCGCGGCGAGACGCAGGTGCTCGGCGTCACCACCCTCGGCACCGGCCGCAGCAACCGCCTGGTCGACGACCTCGGCCTCGACGACACCGAAGAGTTCATGCTGCACTACAACTTCCCGCCGTTCTCGACCGGTGAGGTCAAGCGCCTGCGCGGCACCACGCGCCGCGAGCTCGGCCACGGCAACCTGGCCCGGCGCGCGCTTGTCGACATGCTCCCGTCCCAGGAGCAGTTCCCGTACGTGATCCGCATCGTGGCCGAGACGCTGGAATCGAACGGCTCCTCGTCTATGGCCTCGGTCTGCGCCGGCTCGCTTTCGCTTATGGACGCCGGCGTGCCCATCCGCGCGCCCGTCGCCGGGATCGCCATGGGTCTCGTCATGGAAGGCAGCGAATACCGCATCCTCACCGACATCCTCGGCTCCGAGGACGCGCTCGGGGACATGGACTTCAAGGTGACAGGCACCAGCGACGGCGTCACCGCTCTGCAGATGGACATCAAGATCGCGGGTATCACGCCGGCGATAATGCGCGAGGCGCTGGCTCAGGCCCGCGAGGGTCGCCTCCACATCCTCGGCAAGATGCACGAGGCGCTCCCCGCCCCACGCAGCGAGATCAACGTCAATGCCCCTCGCATCCTGCAGGTCAAGATCCCGACCGACAAGATCGGCACGATAATCGGACCGGGGGGTAAGCAGATCCGCGAGCTCGAGGCCATGGGTGCCACCGTCGAGGTCGGCGAAGACGGCACCGTGCGCATCTACTCGGAAGACTCCGACGCCGCCAAGGCTGTGAAGGCGCAGATCGAGGCGCTCACGGCCAGCGCCGAGGTCGGCAAGGAGTACGACGGCACGGTGGCCAAGGTCACCGACTTCGGTGCCTTCGTCAACCTCTTCCCCGGCACCGACGGCCTGTTGCACATCAGCCAGATCGCCGAGGAGCGCGTCGAGCGCGTCGAGGACTTCCTCAAGGAAGGCGACAAGCTGCGCGTGAAGGTCAACACCATCGACGACCGCGGCAAGATCGACCTGGTGCGGCCCGAGCTCGAAGGTAAGGTCGCTCCGCGTGCCCCGCGTGCAAGTGGCGGGGGCGGCGGCCGGGGCGGCCGCGGTGGCGATCGACCGCGCCGGTCAGAGAGCTGAGCCCTGGAGGCCGACTCGACCTAAGAAGCTAACTTCATTGGGGCGGCGGCGCACCTTATATCCCGCGCCGCCGCCGAAGACCGCAACAATATCTTGCGAGCGCCGAGCTGCACCGACCGCTGCACACGTCAAGGCCGCACCACAACGCGGCCCATGTCGCGCAGCTATACCGAAGGTGACGGCCGGCAGGTATGACCAGATCATGTTCGCCCGGCATTTCCGCGCGCATGGCGACGGCAACGTGGACACTTGACCACAACCGCGACCGAGCGCAAGGGGCCGGCCTAGGAGAGAGATGGCAAAAGAGGAACGTAGGTTACGGATGATCCCCCTTGGGGGCATGGGCGAGATCGGCAAGAACATGTTCGCCTTCGAATACGACGACGAGATCCTGCTGGTCGACGGCGGCTTGGCTTTTCCTGACGCCGACATGCTTGGCGTCGACATCCTGGTGCCGAAGATCGACTGGGTGGTCGAGAACGCTCACAAGATCAAGGGCTGGGTGCTCACGCACGGGCACGAAGACCACATCGGCGGCCTTCCTTACATGCTCAAGCTGCTACCGAAGATCCCGATGTACGGCGCCAAGCTCACGATCGGCCTGCTGCGCGGCAAGTTCGAGGAGTTCAGGCTCAAGGAGTCTGACGTCGATCTCCATGAGATCACCACCGACGACCGCATCAAGATCAGTCGCAACTTCACCGTCGACTTCTTCCAGATGACCCACTCGATCCCCGACAACTCGGGGCTCGTCATCCACACGCCCATCGGCCGCGTGGTGCACTCGGGCGACTTCAAGCTCGACTACAACCCCGCCGACGGCCGCACCAGCCACCTCCACAAGCTGGCGCAGGCGGGCCAGGAGGGCGTGCTACTACTGATCTCCGACAGCACCAACGCCGAGCGCCCCGGCTACACCCCCAGCGAGCGCGACGTCATGAACGCCGTGGACGACATCGTCGCCCGCGCCAAGGGCCGCGTCATCGTGACGACGTTCTCGAGCCACATTCACCGCCTGCAGAACTTCGTGCGCGTCGCCGAGAAGCACGACCGCCGCGTGGTCATGGAGGGACGCTCCATGATCAAGAACACCTCCATCGCACAGGACCTCGGCTACCTCAAGGCCAAGGACCCGTTCGTCTCGAGCGACGACCTCGGCGACATGCAGAACGACAAGATCCTGTTCCTCTGCACGGGCTCTCAGGGCCAGCCCATGGCCGCGCTCTCGCGCCTGGCCGCCGGCACCCACCGCAAGATCCGCCTGCAGAAGGGCGACACGGTCATCCTCTCCTCCAACCCCATTCCCGGCAACGAGGAGGCGGTCGGCCGCGTCATCAACCAGCTCTACGCGCGCGACGTCAACGTCTTATACCCACCCACCTACAAGGTGCACGCCTCGGGCCACGCCAGCCAGGAGGAGCTCAAGCTCATCCTCGACCTCACCAGGCCGAAGTTCTTCGTGCCGTGGCACGGCGAGATGCGGCACCAGGTCAACCACCTGCGCCTCGCCCAATCGATGGCCCACCCACCGACCAAGAGCATGATCGTGGCCAACGGAGACGTCGTCGAGATCACCCGCGACGACATCAAGGTCGCCGGCCAGGTCGAGGCGGGCATCATCCTCATCGACAACATGGGTAAGACCGGCGACGAGGTCACCGAGCCGATAATCCGCGACCGTCAGGCGCTGTCGGCCGACGGCGTCGTGGTGATCATGGCTTTGGCGAGCAAGTCGCCGACCATCGAGGTGATCACCCGCGGCGTCGTCCAGGGCAACAACGGAATGGTCAAGGAGATCGAGCGAATCGCGCTGGAGAGCCTGCAACGTGGGGTGCGCGAGAAGCGGTCGCTTAGCGACATCCGTGACGACATCTTCTACCCCGTGCGGCGCTACCTAAGGAAGCAGACCGGCCGCAACCCGCTCATCGTGCCGACCGTCATCGAGAGCTGAGCCCAAGCTCACTCCTCGGTAGGACTGACCGCCGCCCGGGCCGTGCCTGCGGCGGCGGTCGTCTTGGTCCACTCCAATAGCTGGCGCAGCGCAGCGGCCAGCGTCTCGCGCCCCTGGCTCGGCAGGTCGGCGTCGATGAGCAGTGCGTTGCTCACCCGGCGCATGGCGTCGAAGCCTGGTGCCGGCACGTGATCGCCAACCTCGAAAAGCGCGATGGCGCGGTCTAGCGGCACTTCGTAGACGGTATCCACCTCTTGCGGGTCGAGGAGGTACTCGGTGAGCGGCCGCTCGTCGCGCACGACGTAGACGTCCTGGAACTCGCGGTCGACTACGGCCGGCGCCTGGTTCGGGTAACGCCGCTCCGAGCGGACGGTCATGAGAAAGTCGAGCTGGCCGGGCCGTAGTGTCAGACCAAGCTCCTCCTCCGCCTCTCGCAGGCCGTCAAGGATCGTCTCGCCGCTGCGCAAGTGTCCTCCCACGCTTACGTCGAGCTTGCCCGGTTCGATCTCTTTCCGCCTGTCGCGACGCTGGATGAGCACCGAGTCGTGCTCGCGGACCACCCAGATGTGGATGGCGCGGTGCCAGTCACCGTCACGGTGGACTTGGCCACGAGCCTTCACCGCGCCGCTGGGCAGGCCAGCATCGTCGAGGATGTCGAGGAGTTCCGCGTTGGGGTCGCTGGCCACGGCGCGATGATAAACCGCGTCGCTCGCCTCACGGCGCCGCTCCGGTCAGCACCGGCGACCGGGCGCTTCAGGTCAGGCGGTGAGCAGCCCCACCTCAGACGGTGAGCAGTCCCACGGCGGCGCCAACCACGCCTACGGTAAGGCTGGCGACGCCCAGCCACACCAACGCGATGAGACCGTTGGGCTTGGTCGGGTCCCGGCCTATGACGGACAGGAAGAAGCCCGCCGGCATGAGGATCGCCGCCAGCAGCACGCCGCTCGAGAGCTGGGCGGGCAGCCCGCCGACACCGGCCAGGTCGACGAAGAGCCCCACGACCAGGCCGAGGATGACGAGCACGCCGGCATGCGCGTGCCCGGCCCTGAAGAACGACTTCTGCAGTGCGTTGGTGGGGAACTTACCGCTCACGACGCGGAGCAGGAAGGTGCCGCCGTAGGCGATGGCCACGACCGTGAGCAACACGATACCGGCCTCTCGGGCGGTGGCTGCGGCTATCAATTGAGTTGCGTTCTCCATACCGTTCTCCCTCTGCAAGCGGTCATCTTGTCGCTGGCAAGATAACGGTCACGAGGTAATCTTGTCAATGGTAAGATGCTGTCGCATGAGCTACCACCATGGGCGACTTCGCGAAGAGCTATTGGCCGCAGCCGCCTCGACGGTGGCTGCTAAGGGCAGCGCCGACCTCAACCTCCGCCAGTTGGCCCGGGAAATCGGTGTCTCCCACGCGGCTCCCCGCCACCACTTCGGCGACAAGCGCGGCGTCCTCACCGCCCTCGCCGCCGAGGGATATCGGCTACTTACTGCTCAGGTCGCCGACGCAAGTGACTTCCTCGAAGCGGGTGTGGCCTACGTGCAGTTCGCCATCGAGCATCCCGGGCACTTCCCGGTCATGTTCCGGCCCGGCCTCGTCGACGAAAACGATCCGGACCTCGTCGCCGCCAGTGAGGCGCTACGCGCCACGCTCATCGCCGGCGCCGCGACCCTGCCGCGCGGGTCAGGCAGCGGCGCCGGCCATTCATGGCGCGACGAGCTACCCCCCATGGCCCTGGCGGCCTGGAGCGCCGCGCACGGCTTCGCGACGCTGGCCATCAACGACAACTTCGCCGTCGACGACGAAGCCCGTCGCGGCGAGTCCCTCACCGCACTAGCGCGCGAGACGCTGCGCCTGCTGGGCGGGCCGTGATAAGCTAATCACTCGGTCACCGCTCTTCTGCGGCCGGCCAACACGGGATCGGGGTGTAGCGCAGCCTGGTAGCGCACTTGACTGGGGGTCAAGTGGTCGCAGGTTCAAATCCTGTCACCCCGACCATGTGATCTCTCAGGAGATGGGAAACTCCCGAACCTACGATGGTTCGGGTTTTTCCTTTGCTGGCGGTGGGCCTGGGGGTCTGCCGGTGCCTTGGTAGCCGCGGCTCGGATCGAGGGTGCGCCGCCAGGTAGTCCTTAAACGTCTGTTGGAAGAAGCCAACGCTGGGCTTCCACTGCGTCCTCGTCCAGCAAGAGCTGATCTTCCCCGCCGCCGCAACGAAGCCAAGCGCCACGGCGTACCCGCTCGACGAGCGCGCGCCTCTTCCAACTACTGAAGCCGAATTCTTGGGTTCAGGTAGGCGTAGAGCAGGTCGGCAGCCAGGTTTGACAGCGCGAAAGCAAGCACGGCGACCATGGTGATGGCCTGCAGGAGTGGCAGGTCGCGGCGGTCGATGGCGAAGGTGAGCAGGCTACCGAGTCCCGGGTAGTTGAAGACGTTCTCGACGACGATCAGACCGCTGATCAGCCAGCCGAAGCTGATCGCGACCACAGTGATGGTGGGCAGCAGCGCGTTTCCCAGCACATGGCGGTAGATCACCTGACGGCGCGATATTCCCTTGAGAATCGCGGTCCTCACGTAGGACTTGTTAAGCTCCTCCACCACGGTGGCGCGGGTGAGGCGAGCTATGTAGGCAAGAATCACCAGCGTGGCTGTGAGCGCGGGCAGTATCAGCATCCGCAGCGCCTCGAGGAAACCGGCTTCCGGCCTGATCGAAGAGTTGGCGGGGAACAGCTTGAGTTCGAAGGCCAGCAGCTGAATGAGCACCAGACCGGTAACGAATTCGGGCAAGCCTACGACCGCGAGGGAACCCACGCTGATCAGGTTGTCGAGCGGCCTGTTTTCGTTGAGCGCAGCGATCACGCCCAGGAAGACGGCCAGTGGAACGGCGATCGACAGGGTGAGCGCGGCCAGCATCAGCGAGTTGCCCAAGCGCTCCAGTACCAGGGGCCGGATCGCCTGGCCGCTCGAGAACGACGTTCCCCAGTCGCCGCTGAGGAAGCTGGACAGCCAGCCGAGGTACTGCAACGGCAGCGGCTGGTCGAGCCCCAGTTCGACCCTCACCCGCTCGAGCGCCGCGGCACTGGCCTCGCGGCCCAGCATGATGCGGGCCACATCGCCAGGCAGGAACTGGGTGAGCACGAAGATGACCAGCGACGTTAGCAGCAGCGTGAGCAACAGGAATCCAAGCCGCCTGAGGATGTATCTAGCCACCTGACCCGTCCCCTTGACCGGTGCTCTCCCCACTCTTGCTCCAGGCCGGCTCCTGAGCCCGCTCCAACTGCTCGATCGGGATGTGACAGTAGATCTCCGTTTGCCGCCGGGCCCCACCTGCCAGGGGGGCTCCTCAGTCCGGCACACCTCCCCTAGGAACCTGGGACAGCGGGCGTGAAACGGACAACCACCGGCAACGGTTGGTTCGCTGCCGTTGTCACCATGAAGCCGAATCGGTTCACGCCGGAGCCGTGGATCGGGACGCGGAATCGCCGAGAGCAGCACCTTGGTATAGGGGTGGAACGGCGGCTCAAGAACTGCGGCCTTGGGCCCGCTTTCCATCAGGCGACCGTGATGGATAGCCGCTATCTCATCTGCCAGGTAGCTGACCACGGGTGCAGGACGGTGCGAGAGGGGACGCTGCGGAAACATGCTCCGGTACTAGCACGCGAAGGAGCGCCGACCCGCTACCCGTCAATGATTTGACCGAATGTCCAGCCGGCCGGAGTGATTCTGTAGGCAAGCGGACAGTAACGAGGCGAGGGCTCGTACCGGCGACTCACAGAAAGGAGGAAATCACGGAATGCGTAGATTCTCGCTGTTGATGCTCGTTTCCCTCCTGTCGCTCGCGAGCGCACAGCCCGAGCGGATCATGCGTGAACTCGGGCTGGACTTGGAGATAGCCACCATTCCGTTCGAGGAGATATTGAGCGGCGGGCCTCCACCCCAGGGGATACCGGCGCTCGGCTTCGGGGGACTCTCCGGAGTAGTAGGCTCGACACCGGCACCTGAGTTCATCGCGCAGGAGGAGGCCGCTTCCTGGCTGCGTCCCAACGAACCGATTATCGTCGTTTCCCTGGGCGGCGAGACCAAAGCGTACCCGCTTCAGATTCTCACTTGGCACGAAATCGCCAACGACGTAGTCGGCGGGGTACCGGTGGCGGTCACCTTCTGCCCGTTGTGCAACAGCGCCCTCGCCTTCGACCGGCGCCTGCCCATAGAGGCCGAGGCCGGGGAGCCTGGCAGAAGTGAGAGCGTCACCGTCACCTTCGGCGTTTCCGGTCTGCTCTACCTGTCCAACCTGCTGATGTTCGACGACTCGACCCACACCCTCTGGTCTCAGCTCATCGGCGAGGGGGTAGTGGGCGCTCTCGCCGGGCACGAATTGACCCGCTATCCGGCCCAGATCCTCTCCTTCGAAGAGTTCCGGGCTGCCTATCCGGACGCCCTTGTGATGTCGCGTGAGACCGGGTTCAACCGATCCTACGGACGGAACCCGTACGCCGGTTACGACGACGCCGATTCTCCTCCGTTCCTCTTCCAGGGCACGGTCGACGGCCGACTCGCTCCCAAGGCCCGTGTCGTTACCATCGACGCAGAAGACCCGGTGGCTTACCCCTTCGACCAGCTGGAGACTGAGCGCGTGGTTCACGACGAGATCGACGGCTCGGAGATCGTCGTTTTCTGGACTCCGGGAACGGCGTCGGCACTCGGCGCGTCCCAGATTGCCGCCAGCAATGATGTAGGAGCAGTAGGGGTGTTCGAGCGGACGGTCAATGGACAGAAGCTGACATTCGAGTGGGATGGCGAGGCCTTCGTCGACCGGGAGACCGGGACACGCTGGAACATACTGGGTCAAGGGCTCGATGGTTCCTTGGCCGGCGAGCAACTCGAGCCTGTCATCCACAACAACACGTTGTGGTTCGCTTGGGCAGCCTTCCGGCCGGAGACCCGGATCTACCAGTAGCCGAGCACCTCACTCAGCCTCTTGTCGTGAAGACGGTCAACAGACCGCCTACCGTCAGCCAGTAGTAGACGATGTAGCTTCCCGCCAGCAGAAGCAGCGCCGCACTGACCGGGGCTATATAGCGAACGGCTTGCCGGATCCGGTTCACCAGTGCGCTCTGGAACAGTGCGATGCTTAGCGTCAGCAGCGCGATCACCAGCCCCATGCCGAGACCGTAGAGGACGATTTGTAGGGCCATCTGGGGGAGAGTTGAGAGCGTCAGCGTGCTGCCGAGCACAGCGAGGAACACCGGTAGGGTGCAGCTCAGGGAAGCGAGACCGTAGGCGAGGCCGAAAGTGAAGTAGCGCGGCGCACCTTCGCCTGCGACCCGCGAGAGCGGCGCGGATAGACGCTCTCCGAAACTGGTGTAGAGAGTTCCGCCCACGGCGAGCCAGGCGCCAACCGCGATCAGTAGCGCGCCGGTCGCCAAACCTAGCCAAGGGAAGCTGCCGGCCAGCGAACGGGCGCCCGCGGCGATAGTAATACCCACGGCTGCGAACAGCAGTATGAAGCCGACCGTGACCGCAACACTGACGAGAAGAGCGCGACGGAAGCGGCCGAACGGCGAGGTGTGCTCCTCGCTCGTATCTGCGACGAACAGAGCCAGGAATGCCGGCAGCATCGCGAAGCCGCATGGGTTGGCGGCGGAGACCATGCCGGCCCCGAACGCGAAGCCCAGGGGCAGTAGCGTTGCCAGCCGGTCGAGAAGAGCGCTGGACGAACTGGACAGCGTCTCGACGCCCACGCTAACGGCGCCGGATTGAACGCCGGTCAGGAGTCCTCCCAGCACCGCTGCGCCCGATGCGAAAGCGACCAGCGCAACGAATATGCCCACCTGTTGCGCCTGAGCTGCTCTCGCCAACGCTAATCCGTTCCGGCTACGAGGTCCTGGACCATCCTGCGGAGCTGGTCCTCCGGGAGGTAACCGGTGTGCTTCGTCAGGACCGTGCCGCTACTCGAAATGAACAGGGTTGTCGGCATGCCCCGCACCTCATAATCGCGGACCGGATCGACGCTCAAAGCGTAAGCGGTCGGGTAGTCGATCTCGTACTCCCGCAGGAACTCTCTGGCCTGGTCATGCGATCCCAGCCCGATGAACGGCCCAATGTCCACTCCCACCAGGATGAACTCCTCTCCAAGCTCATCGTGGACCCGTTGGAAGCCGGGCATCTCCTGCCGGCAGGGCGGACAGAGAGCGGCCCAGAAGTTCAGCACCACCGGCTGACCACGACCCAAGAGCTCGCTGAAGTACAGCTCTTCCCCGCCCAACTGTTCTTCGCCCTGGTACGCCACCATCTTGAAGTCGGGCGGACCGCCCTGAGCCGCCGAACTGATCCCAACGAGTATCGCTATCGTCGTGAGTGATGCCAATGCGGCAACAAGGACCGGCATCCTCCGACGACGATCCCGCTTTCCTAACAGACTCTTGCGTAGACATCACGTCTCCTCCTCGAGTCGCTGCCACAGTACGGCCACGGCCCGAGGAGATTCCGTCTAACGGTTGACGTGCGATTGGATCAGTTATTGCGACGCGGAAGGATGTTCCGCCTTGCCAGAGTGAGCGGCACTCATCCGACTCGCTCGATTACGATCCGCCACTCGGACGCACCGACCTCCTCGACTTCGAGCACGGTATGTCCGGCGCTCTCGGCCCAGCGGGTTATGTTGTCGAGCGCCAGCGGGTAGTCGATCAGGACTTCCAGGTGCGCGCCGGCCGGCAGCGCCTCCAGCTTCTTCCGGGCCTCGAAGAGGGGGTAGGGGCAGATCTCGCCTCGAACGTCAAGCGTTTCGCTGGTCATTTCGGCCTCTTAGTTCACTCATGTCGGGACCGGCTGCGCTTGTCGCTGCATCTGCCGGACGGGTCTCATGAACATCCACCAGGAGGTCGCCCACGCACCGCCGATGATGCTCACCGTGGTCACGACACTGGCCACCGACAGCACCGAAAGCCCCGTCAGGCTGTGGCCGATGGTGCAGCCGCCGGCAAGCTGCGCCCCGAAGCCCATGAGCAAGCCGCCGATGATCGACTGCATCAGCCGGTCTCCCTTGGGTACGCGCCAGCGCGCTTCGCCGTGGCTGAGCGCCGAAAGGAACGCACCAAGGAAGAGTCCGACGATCAGGAAGGCTCCCCAGTCGAGCGCGAGTCCGCCCTGGAAGATTCCCTCGAACCAGACGCGCATTGGGCCTGTCATCGACAGTCCGTAGACCCGACCCGTGGCGGCCGAGCTTAACCACGCCGCGATTCCGATGACACCCAGGGCGGCTCCGGAAACCTGCCAGCTCCAGCCGCCGCTGCGGTACTTGCTGGCGCCACTTCGCACGAGCCACCAGCCGACGGCGATTGCCAGCGGGACCACGACTAGCCAGGGGTTCACGCCAAGGAGATTGGCGAGAGTCAGGGATTCACCGTCGGCACTCACCACGCTCCCCTGCAGCGCACGCTCCAGTGGCGCCAGCGCACCTCCGCTCATTATCAGCAGGCCGGCACCGAAAGCGATCAGGGCGAGCAGTGAGCCGGCCAGCCCCTCACCTACCCTGTAGCAGGTACCGCTCGAGCAACCTCCAGCCAGCACCATTCCAACGCCGAAGGTAAGCCCACCCAGCAGGTTCGCGGCCCACCAGAAGGGCGGGACCGTCACGGGGAGAAAGCCTGAGGTGCTTAGCGCAGTGACGCCCACGAGTTGCACCAGTACCGCCAGCGCCCAGGCACGGAACATGGTGCTGTCGGCGGTGAGTAGGATGTCGCGGAAGCCGGTGTTGCTGCAGAAGCGGCCGCGCTGCAGCCCGTAACCGAACGCCAGGCCCACGACGAGGCCGGAAAGGATCATCATTCTCCTCAGCGCCAGCAGACGCTGCTGGTGCGGGTGCTGGTGGCGGCAGGGACCTCGACCTCGGAGACTTCGAATCCCTCGGCCACGAGCGAGGGGTAGGGATCGGTAAGGACGTGGATGTGTTCTACGCCGTAAGCGGCGAGGGCGAGCCAGCCCGTTGCCGCCTGTGCGGCGTCGGCCCCGTACACCAACGGATGGGTGTCCCCGGTTATTCGTACCGGGCCCAGAGCCCGATTGAGAGCCGACCAGCGGGGAGTCTCACCTCCCGGCATGATCTCGATCCCAGGCAGGTTGACTGCCCCCGCGAGATGCCCCTGGCGATAGGCAGCACGCTCACGCACGTCTACCGGAGCCACCTCGTTCTCGGCGACGTGCACCTGCGCCTCGTCGAGAGAGACGATCAGTCGGCGGTCGAACTCCGAGGGCGGCGCCTCACGCTCCGCCTGCGGTTCGGGCCCGTCGCTCAGCTCGCCGCCGCCTGCCAGCCAGCCGTCCACACCGCCTTGCAGGAGCCGTGCGTCGATGCCGAACGAGCGCAGTACCAGCAGCACCAGGGCCGCTTCCTGGCCGTCCCCGTCGTCGTAGACCACTACCAGGCCGCCGGGCTCGAGGCCGAGCGACTTCACTTGCTGCTCCAACTCTTCGAGGGTTTTCAGTCCGCCAGCCGTCTCACCGAATGAGATCAGATCACGCGCCCAGAGCCGTCGAGCGGCCGGCAGGTGGCCGCGACGGTACGCCAACGGACCGCGGGCGTCGACCAGTGTGGCCCCATGCGGGACATCGCGCGCGATGAGTTCCGCCGCCTGTGGAAGGGGCCGGTTCAGCTGCCACAGGCCCAGGCCGGCCGCGCCGATGAGCAAGGCTGCCACCGTGGCCTCCAACCCCGAAGTGATCAATCCTCCCTTGCTTCTCAACTGCCTACCATCGATTCGCTCGCCTCATCAAATTCTCGCTCTTCGTCACATCGATGCTTCGGGTCTGCGGTTCAAACCGGGCCGCAGCAGCGGTCGGGACACGCGGCTGGAAAGGTGCGGCCGGACGCAAGCGCGACGCCTATCGGGTAACCGGCCGTTTCACGCTCCGGCACGGTCGTCTGCAGATGCACGGCCCCCATCGGCCGCGCGCCCACGGGCAGCGTTCCAACCAGCTCGAACTCGGGGACGCTCACCACGGCAACGGCGTCACGGCCGGGCAGCGGGACGAAGAAGTGCTCACCCTGGGTGCCGAAAACAAAAGTGCCGGTAAGCGGGTTGCTCTCCTCGGGGAACTTGACCGCCTTCACTACCTCGTAACTCTCGGTGTCGACCACTGACAGCTCAGAGGAGTTTCGGCAGATGACCAGACCGTAGCGGCCATCCAGCGTGATCTCGCTGGTGATCGGGCCGCTACCCAGTCCCTCCTCCGGTGAGAGCCTCGCCACCTCGACCGGGTTGGCGGGGTCGGCAAGGTCGAATATCGACTCGCTGCCATGTGCCGAACCACCCTCGACGATGGCGTTCTCGACGAAGAGGACGTTGCCGGTGGGCGATACGGTGGCCATATAGGGCTCGACCGGGGCGCCATCCAGAGACTCGACCGGTGTCACCGATGCCCGTTCAAAGGAGTCCAGCCTCACTGTGGTTAAAGTGTCGCCGCCACGGTCGGGAGCGTAAGCGTAGGCGCCATCGGAGGTCAGCGTAATGTCACAAGGGCTGGCCCCATCGTAGGTGTCGAACTCTGCGACCACCCGTCCGAAGTCATCGCCCTCAGGATCGGCGCCGATCTTCAGATACCTGTCGGCGAAGCGCGCCGCGACGATCAGGTAGCCGCCGTCGGGCGTCAACTCGGTGTAGTTCTGACTCGACCCGGTAGGCAACTCGACCGCGGGCTCCCCGGTCGAGAGACGCCACGCGAACACCGACTCGTTCGGTCCGCCCGCCCAGATCAGGTCGCGCTCGAAGTCCCACCTGGTGGCGGGGAACGAGTAGCTGCCAGAGAGCGGCAGCGTCGCCACCACCTCGAGAGCATCAGGATCTATCAGGCTCACGCTCGGTCCCACGCCGGCCCCGTTGTCGCCCGCGTTGGAAACGACGATCAGATTGCGAAGGCCGTTCTGCGCGAATGCGTAGCGCCATTGGCCGAGCACCAGCGCGGCGGTGCCGGCGGCTGTGAGCTTGAGGAAAGTGCGACGATTCACGATCCTGCCTCCACTTCCAGAGGGGTGTCCTGCCGGTTTCCCCACTCCCCCCAGGAGCCCAGGTAGAGCCTCGGTCTAGGGTGTCGCAGCATCTCCAGGACCGCCAGGGTGTGGGCTGCTCTGACGCCGCTCTGGCAATAGATGATCGCCTCTGGCTTCTCCAGGACAGGTGCGAGCAGTTCACGCAACTCGCTTTCGGGGCGTAGTCGCAACTCGGTGTCGAGGGCGGAGGTCCAGGGGAAGAGGATGGCGCCGGGAATGTGTCCGCCGCGCTCGGCCGCTCTCAGTTCGCCACTGAACTCCTCCGACTCGCGGGTATCGACGATGGCCACAGACCGGTCACCAAGACGGCGCAGGAGCTCATCGATCGCGACAAGCGAATCCTGAGGCCAGACCTGCTCACGGTTTTCTTCCGCAAGGTTGGAACGCACATCTGTTTTCAGAGCAGCCGTTAACGTTTCGGCTCGGGCGAATGCCTCGCCCTCGCCGGCCAATGAACCTCCTTCGGCCAGCCAGGCCTCGAGCCCGCCGTCGAGAAGGCGAACGCACTCGAATCCTACGGCGCGCAACGTCCACCAGAGATGGGCTGCGTCCGCTCCTCCACGGCCGCCATAAATGACGACTTCGCGCTCCCCTGCTGAACCGACGTTACGGCCGACTTCATCGAGCGTCGCCAACCTCCGGACGCCATTTTCGACCGGGTTCAACTCGCGGGCAGGAACGTTGATGGCTTGGGGCAGGTGCCCATCCCGGTACTGCCTCACACCTCTGGCATCGATCCGCAGAGGGTGCTCCGTCGCCGGCTTCTCGAGACGTTCCAGCAACTCGCTAGCGGTCAGGAACGGTTCCCGCACGTTTCGAGTCGAGGCTTCCCTGGACGCAGTCAAGGGCAAAACGCTCATGCCAGCAAGGCTAGCTTGCTGACAACTTCTGTCGTGTATCTCTCTTTACCTGGTCCATCACCCACGTCGCCACAAGGCCCGGCCAACGCTGTAAACCTCTTTACCTACGCGCTCCGGAGCCGGCGAGCAGGATAGGCGAACTACTGCTCTCGCGTCTGGAGGAACGATGGACATCGCATCTGCAATCTGGGCCGGAGTCGTCGCTACTGCGGTGATGACGGCTCTGATCTACGCTGGTCCCATGATGGGCATGCCGAAGATGGACATGATCGGCATGCTCGGCAAGATGTTCACCCCCAACGCCACCGCCGCCAAACCGTTGGGCACCCTCCTGCACTTCATGATGGGCGCCCTGTTCGCAATCCTATATACCTGGCTGTGGTCGCTCGGACTCGGCTCGGCGACCTGGGGTTGGGGCATCGTCTACGGGCTCGTGCATGGGTATGGTCGCGGCCGTCGTGATGCCGATCATGATTCGCATGCACCCGCGCCCACCAGAAACTCAGATGGGTGCGAAAGCGATCATGGGAATACTAATGGGGCACGCCGTCTTGGGGCTGATCGTGGCGCTCGTATACCGCACCTGATCGCAGGTGGGTGATCGCGGCCGCGCGTTCGGACTCTTCACGTACCTTTCACTGGCCTTTCAGCAGAGGCGCGGGAAGGGCCCATTTCTGGGCAAGGAGGACGATCACGACTAAGCCAACTTGGCCTTCCGCGCCACGGACGCCATTCCGGAGGATTGCAGACTGACTAGGGCGTGTTCACACTATGTGGTATGATGCGGCATGCAGTTATCCCAGCAACATTTCGAGTTGATCGAGCACCTGTTACCGGTGCAGCGCGGCAACGTGAGGCTGGATAATCTACGAGTCCTGAACGGCATTCTCTTCGTCGCCGTCAACGGCTG
>Ga0075530_1000722_pt1 | contig 15834 bp, 17 predicted proteins | sample NGEPerD_2_FD_75101 | JGI IMG/M metagenome (GOLD analysis project Ga0075530, IMG submission 75101) | Arctic peat soil microbial communities from the Barrow Environmental Observatory site, Barrow, Alaska, USA - NGEE PermafrostL1-D | ecosystem: Environmental > Terrestrial > Soil > Wetlands > Peat ...
CATGGATATGCCGGGGAAGAAAGAGAAGATGGATATGGCGGCCTCGAGCGGCTCGGCGATCCATGCGCCCTCCCCACCGGTCTGGGTCATGGGCGCGGTGTCCTTCGCCGTGCTCGCCATCGGCGCCACCATCGCGCTCACCTTCGGCGGCGGGGGCCATTAGGGCCCACGGTTCCAAGCCTGACAAACCCTCAAACTCGTCCGATTCCATAAACACAACTTCAAACCTTAGGCATTACAACCCCTTAAGGTTGTAGGCCTCGCCTCGTTCAAGGGATTCTTGTCATGCGTACCGCCCTCGTTGATCCTCTCCAAGGCGATCAACTCTCAGGACTCATGAGCCGCGCAGCGTTCTTCACCGAAGCGACTGCCGCATGCCGGCAAGCGGGCGCCGACAGCCCACTGGCGCTCATCATGATTGACATCGACAGCTTCAAAGCCATCAACGAGCACTATGGTCACTTGGTCGGCGACCGGGCGATCGAGGCCGTGGCCGATGTGGTGAGCGGCTACGAAGCCCCCGTGGGCCGGCTTGGAAGCGACGAATTCGGCATTCTGCTCAAAGGTCAGACTCTCGCCGGAGACCTCGAGGTCGCCAATGACCTCCACGCCGCTCTCAGCGAACTGAAGCTCGAAACGGCTGAATGGACCGTTCATGTGACCTGCAGCCTTGGCGTGGGCGAATTCCACACCGGCGACGCTGTCGACGATTTGATAAAGCGCGCTGATCTCGCGCTCTATCACGCGAAACGTGACGGACGCGACCGGGTGGCGACCACACCCCCCGACTCTTGGATGAGCCAGCGCCCGCGTCTTGGCGTCAGCCTCGCCCGCTGGCTGAGCGAGCCCTCTCCGCACATGAGGGACCGTCGGAAAGGCGCCCCCCCGGGGGACGCGCTCTACGCGCGCGTCTTCGCAATTATCGACCTGTTGATCTCGGCGGGCCTCAGCGATGAAGTGGCCGCTCAGGTCATGGCGCAGAGGCTGACCACGGCCGGCGTTCCGGCGCCGAAGGAGGGCGAGGAAACAGATTGGTGGAGGTCCATCCTGGATCGCAGAGCGGCGTTCCGGGCAGGCGACGCCACAGACGACATCTTGAAGGAGTATCACAACGTCGTCGCTGCAATCGAGTCCATTGCCCCGCATGAGCGGGTTGAATGTGCGCTCGCCAACGATATCTGGGATCGCCGCCGGATGGTTGCCAGTCGGCGCAGCCCGGCTAACCGTCTCGTCATCTCCTGAGCCTGCTTTAGGCCCATAAAAGCCCATGGGGGCTCGCGCCTTTTCCCGGCGATCATCGACTATTTGATGCACATCCGCGGCGCGGAATAGACGCCCTTCGGATCAGACCTCGGCGGCTTTTACGCCTGGCTCGTAGGCCTCGTAGACAATCACGGGAATTTCCAGATCGCCGAGATGGGTCTCAATGAGCGGTTCGACCTCGCTCCATTCGAGACCTCCAACCCCTGTTGCCAGTCTGGGCAAGGCAACGGAGGAAATACCCTGCTCTTCGAGGATGCGGCGCAGCTCCTTAAGGGCATGAATGATATTATGCGTGGTCGCCTTTCCGGGGTGGGCATGGTTGTCGGGCGCCGGGTCTTGCGTCATCAGATTAATGATCACCCGCTCTGGCCCCGCCCACAACCAGGCATGCCCGGCCTTCGGATTTTCTTGATGGCAGTAATGGCGGAAGTCCTTCGCCATCGCCGGGTGCCGTTCCCGCAACACAAGCGCGAGCCCCTGGTTGAAGTGATCATGCGGAGCAACGCCGTGGGCAATTGCCTGTGCGTCACTCAAGAGAATGTCACCGCGAACTTTCGTAATCACCAGGCCACCTCATAATTTTGGGGAATTGCAACGCGCTCAACCTATGGCTGATCGACCATAGTCACTTTGATCTATGGCAAGACCATCTCGCTGAGCTGATCGCGAGAAGATGCTAGAAATCCGGAGCCGGAGAAGCTCCCTTGCGCGTCGGCGAAAATGGCGCCCCGTAGGGGTTTCGAACCCCTGTTTCCGGCGTGAGAGGCCAGCGTCCTAGGCCACTAGACGAACGGGGCGTTGGGCCGAGACAGGACCAAAGCTATTACTTGGGCCTGAGAACCGGATCAAGGGTTATTGAGCCTTGAGCCGAATACGGGAAATCACCTTGCCGGTGGTGATGTCGATGACCGCGATCTCGGGTCCGGCGCTCGAATTGAGATGGAGCGCCAGCCGGTCGCCATCAAGGGCCAGCGAGGTGACGGTGGCGTCCGGCGGGATTGTCAGCGCCGTCTCGACCCCGGAAACAGCCGGTGCGGCGGGCGCCGCGGCCTTCCCGGCCTTCCCCTGCCCCAGATGTGAAGCTTGATAGACGATGGCCGCCATCACGAAGGCGAAGCCGCCGACCAGCAAGATCCCCATGGCGATCACGGCGATCTTGAGCACCCGCACCTGACGCGGGCTGAACACCGACCCCGGTAAAGGCGTATTGTCTGGCTCGTTCACCGCCATCGTCTAAAAGACCTCAATGCCAAGATCAAACCAGCCACCTGCCGAACACCTCACCGCCGAAGTGGACGAGAGCCACGCAGGCCAGAGGCTCGACATCTTCTTGAGCGGGGCCCTGCCGCAGATGAGCCGCACCCGTTTGCAGGCCCTGATCCGCGAGGGCCAAGTGGCGTCAAGCGGCGCGACCATAGAGGACGTCAAATATAGGGTCAAACCGGGCGACAGCTTCGAGCTTGCCATCCCGCCTGTCGCCGAAACCGAGCTGCGCGGCGAAGCCATTCCCCTCGACGTGGTCTACGAGGACGACGCACTGATCGTCATCGACAAGCCGGCCGGGCTTGTGGTGCATCCGGGGGCCGGCCAGCCCGACGGCACCCTCGTCAACGCGCTCATCGCCCATTGCGGCAAGTCCCTGTCCGGCATCGGTGGCGTGGCGCGGCCCGGCATCGTCCACCGCCTCGATCAGAACACGAGCGGCCTCATGGTCGTGGCCAAGACCGACCAGGCGCACCGGGCGCTGGCCGACCAATTCGCCGATCACGGGCGCACCGGCGAACTGGCGCGCGGCTATCTCGCGCTCGTCTGGGGGGCGCCGCAGCGTACCCACGGCCGCATCGATGCGCCCATCGGGCGTCACCCGACGAGCCGCACCAAGATGGCGGTGCTGAAGCCTGACAAAGGACGCCACGCGGTCACCCATTGGCGCCTGGTGGAGACCTACGGGCACGACAAGGATGGCCCGATCGCCTCTCTGCTCGCCTGCACGCTCGAGACCGGGCGCACCCATCAGGTGCGCGTGCACCTGGCCCACTTTGGACACCCGCTGATCGGCGATCCGCTCTATGCCCTTGGATTTAAGTCAAAGCTGAAGAAGCTTCCTGAAGCCGCGCAAGCCAAGCTTGCCGCGCTCGACCGCCAAGCCCTTCATGCCGAACGACTTGCATTCGTGCACCCGGTGACCGGCACCTTACTAGAATTTAATAGTCCACTACCTGCCGATCTCGCCGAGATTGCGGATACACTCAAGGAACTGTGATGACCTCTGAGTCTTTTATGCATGTAGCAAAAGCTTTATAGAGGAAGTCGCCGGGGGGCGGTTGAACGGGAAGAGCGCGGCCGCTTGAGGTCGCTGGAGACGGGTGCCATGGCCGCCAAAAGTTTGCCGAGTGTGAGCGCGCATGGCGGACTCACACGCTATCTCGAAGAAATCAGACAGTTCCCGATGCTGGAGCCGCAGGAGGAGTACATGCTCGCCAAGAGTTGGCGCGAGCATGGGGACCGCGACGCCGCGCACCAGCTCGTCACCTCGCATCTCCGCCTCGTGGCGCGCATCGCCATGGGCTATCGTGGCTATGGCTTGCCCGTGGGCGAGGTCATCTCGGAAGGCAATGTCGGCTTGATGCAAGCGGTCAAGCGCTTCGATCCCGATAAAGGCTTCCGCCTCGCCACCTACGCCATGTGGTGGATCCGCGCCGCCATCCAAGAATATATCCTGCGCTCGTGGAGCCTCGTGAAGATGGGCACCACGGCGTCGCAGAAGAAGCTGTTCTTCAACCTGCGCAAGATCAAGGGCCAGCTCAAAGCCCTTGAGGAAGGCGATCTGCACCCCGACAACGTGAAGAAGATCGCCACGAGGCTCGGTGTGCCGGAGGACGACGTCGTCTCCATGAACCGGCGGCTCGCCGGCGATAGTTCGCTCAACGCACCCGTGCGCAACGACGCCGAGAGCGGCGAGTGGATGGATTGGCTGGTCGATGACAGCATCGACCAAGAGACGGCGCTCGCCGATTCCGAGGAGAAAGAGCAGCGCCACGACATGCTGCAGGATGCGCTGGAGGGCCTGAACGAGCGTGAGCGTCGCGTGTTCGAGGCGCGCCGCCTCGCCGAGGACCCGCTCACCCTGGAGCAGCTCTCCACCGAGTTCGGTGTGTCCCGCGAGCGCATCCGCCAGATCGAGGTTCGCGCCTTCGAGAAGGTGCAGAAGGCCGTGCAGAAGGCCGCCAAGGCGGCCGAACCCGAGCCGGCCGACGCCGAGCTCTGAAATCCCCGAGAACGCGGAGCCGGCCCGCCGTCAAGGCGGGTGGGAGAGCGCCCGCCAAGCAGTTAAGGTGGCCGCCGCCATCGGAGCATGCGCGGGGGGCCAGAGCCGGTGAAACATCTGAAAGTCAGCGGCATCGAGGTCGCCTATCTCGATGAGGGCAGCGGCCCTTGCGCCATGCTCGCCCATTGCTCCAGCGCCTCCCATAAAGAATGGCTGCCGCTGATCGAGACGCTGAAGGAGGACTGGCGCGTGCTCGCGCCCGACTTCATCGGCTACGGCCAGTCCGACCCCTGGCCCATCGACAAGCCGTTCAGCATCGAGGCCGATGTGAAGGTCCTCTTGAGCCTCGCCAAGAAGACCAAGAGCCCGCTCCACCTTGTCGGTCATTCCTACGGCGCGGCGCTGGCGCTTGAGGCCGCGCGCAAGCTGGGGAACCGGGTCAAGAGCCTCACTCTGGTCGAGCCCGTGTCCTTCCATCTCTTACGCCTCGAGAACCGGCCCGAGTGGAAGGATGTCGAGAAGCTGGGCATCTCCGTGCTCGATCCCGTGGCCAAGGGCGACGACCGCAAGGCCGCCGGTGCGTTCATGAGCTATTGGCTCGGCCGCTGGCGCTGGTGGCTGTCGCCCGAGCGCTTCAAGAACGCCATCGCCACCACCATCCCGAAAGTCGCGCTCGAATTCTCCATCGCCATCGACGCCCGGACGACGCTTGCCGACTACGCCGAAATTACCGCGCCGACGCTGCTGATCGTCGGCGGCAAGACGCGACCGCCGACCCGAGCCGTCGTCGAGCTGCTCGGCGGCGCGCTGCCGAACGCGCGCGTCGAAGTCTTGAAAGGCGCAGGCCATATGAGCCCCTTCACCCATCCCGCCGAGCTCAATCGGATGATCCTCGACCATCTTGCCGCTCACCGGTAGCCGCGAGCGTCTCCTCAGGCGAGAGCTCTTCGGCGTCCTTGGCGAATAGCTCCTCGAGCTCGACTGCGGCGGTCAGCGCGTTGGCCCGCATCTTCTCGCTGTCCGTGTAATATTTATAGGCGTCGTAAAGCCGCTTCTCGTCGTGGCGCTTGAATGTTTCGGTGAGCCGCTTCGCCTCGTCCGGTTTCAGCCCCAGCCCGCGCAGCAACTGGGTGGTCAGCTCGAGCGCCGCGAGAAACGTCTCGCGCTCGATGATGGTGACACCGAGATCCATGAGCCTATGCACATGGATACGGTCGCGCGCCCGCGCGTAGATCGGCAGATCGGGAAAGTGCTTGCGCACGACCTCGGCGACCCTCAAGGAGGCCTCCACGTTGTCGATGGCGAGCACGAAGGCTTGCGCTTTGTGGGTTCCCGCCGCACGCAGGATATCGAGCCGGCCGGCGTCGCCGTAATAGATCTTGGCGCCGAACCGTTTGACGAAGTCGACTTGGTCGATACTGCTGTCGAGCGCGGTGAACGGAAGGTGGCGCGCGCGCAAGACGCGGGCGACGATCTGGCCGAAGCGTCCGAAGCCCGCAATGATCACATGCCGGTCGCCTTCGGGCGGCATCTCGTAGGGCGGCGCCTCGGGCTTGAGCGCGCGCACCACCCGATCGTCGATGAGGAGCAGCAGCGGCGTCGCCGCCATCGACATGGTCACCGCCAGGGTGAGCAGGCTCGCCGTGTCGCGGCCGATCACCCCTTCGAACACCCCCACCGAGAACAGCACAAAGGCGAACTCGCCGCCCTGGCTGAGCACGATGCCCAGGCGCCGCGAGGGGGCGTCGCCGATCCCCCACCAGCGCCCGAGACCATACAGAATTGCCGCCTTGATGGTCACAAGCCCGGCGACGATCGCCGCCAGCGCCATCGGCTTTGCGACAAGCACGCCAAGATCGATGGACATGCCGATGGCGATGAAGAACACCGCCAGCAGAAGACCCTCAAACGGGGCGATATCCGCCTCGATCTGGTGGCGATATTCGGAATCGGCGAGCAGCGCGCCGGCGATGAACGAGCCGAGCGCCGCCGACAGCCCCACCTCCTGCATGATCACCGCCACGCCCACCACCGTGAGTAGCGCGGTCGCCGTCATCGCCTCGCGCACGCCGGTGGCCGCGACAATCCGGTAGAGCCGGCTCAGCAGGAAGCGCCCGGCCACGATCACGCCAAGGATGGTAAGGATCGCGATTCCCGCGCTGCCGAGATCCATGCTCGGCTCGTCGCCGCCGAGCGCGAACAGCGGCACCAGCGCGATCAAGGGAATCGCGGCGAGGTCCTGGAACAACAGCACGGAGAAGGCGAGCCGCCCGTGGCGCGTGGTGAGCTCGCCCTTCTCCTCCAGCACCTGCAAAGCAAAGGCCGTGGACGACAGGGATAGCGCCAACCCGATGAACAGCGCCTCGTTCAAGGCCAGCCCAAGGGCCGCTCCGATCGCCGCGAGGACAAAGGACGTGGCCACCAGTTGCGCCGTGCCAAGACCGAAAATGGCCGAGCGCATGGACCACAACCGGATCGGGCGCAGCTCGAGGCCGATTACGAATAGAAGCAGCACCACGCCGAACTCGGCGAAATGCAAAACCTTGTCCACATTGTCGAGGGCATAAAGGGGGCCGAGGACATACGGTCCGATGACCACGCCGGCGGCAAGGTAGCCGAGGACCGAGCCGATACGGGCCAAGCGACCGAATGGAGCAGCAATGGCGGCAGCGGCGAGAAACACCGCTACTTGGATCAACTGCGCCGTTGTCATGGTCGCCTCGTACCCTCCTGCTCTTTCGGTACCACGCGATTCGCCGGGCAGCTAGCAGCGGCATCGGCGGCAACATCAATTGCCGGTCACGGGCCGAGGCTCTAGGACTTGACCACCATGGATTCAATCCACGACCGGCCCGAGCCGACCCTCCGCGAGGCGCTTCCCGTCTGGGCCAAGATCGGTGTCACCTCGTTCGGCGGACCGGCCGGACAGATCGCCCTCATGCACCGCGTGCTTGTCGAGGAACTCGGCTGGATCAGGCCGGAGCGCTTTCTGCACGCGCTCAATTTCTGCATGCTGCTGCCTGGACCCGAGGCCATGCAGCTCGCCACCTATGTCGGCTGGCGGCTGCACGGCACACTTGGCGGGCTGGCCGCCGGTCTCTTGTTCGTGCTACCGGGCGCGTTCGTGGTGCTTGCCCTTAGCATCGCCTATGCCCTGTTCGGTCAGGTGCCACTGGTCGAGGCCGCTTTTGTCGGCATCAAGGCCGCGGTGCTCGTCATTGTCATCGAGGCGTTGATCAAGGTCGCGCGGCGCGCGCTGCATCGCCCGCACGATTGGGCCATCGCCGCGGCCGCCTTCGTCGCCATCTTCTTTGTCGCCGCACCCTTCCCGCTGATTATCGCCGCGGCAGCACTCATCGGCTTCCTGCTTGCGCTGGTGTTCCCCGTCCCCGTCCCGCCGCCGCTCGTGACGCCGCCTGTCCCCTTGGGACGTACGTTTCGCACCGCTGCGCTGTGGCTCGCCATCTGGATCGCACCGCTCCTCGCCGTGGCTGCCCTGTTCGGCCGCGACGACGTCACCGCCGACATCGCGCTCTTTTTCTCCAAGCTCGCGGTGGTCACGTTCGGCGGCGCCTATTCGGTGCTGGCCTATATGGCGCAGCAAGCGGTCGAGACCTATGCCTGGCTGAGCGCCGGCGAGATGCTCGATGGGCTCGGCCTCGCCGAGACGACGCCCGGCCCCTTGATCCTCGTCACCGAGTTTGTCGGCTTTCTCGCTGCCTACCGCTCCGGGGAACTGCGGCTCGCCTATGGCCTGTTGGGCGCGGCCGTGACGCTATGGGCCACATTCGCCCCCTGCTTCCTGTGGATCTTTGTCGGCGCGCCCTACATCGAGCGCTTAGGCTCGAACGCAAGGCTCGCCGGCGCACTGCGCGGCGTCACCGCGGCAGTCGTCGGCGTGATCTTGAACTTGAGCGTGTGGTTCGCGTTGCACGTGATCTTCGGCCGCGTGGCGGCTGAATGGCACGGACCATTTCGCCTATGGGTGCCGGACCCCGCCAGCTTCCACTTGGATGCAGCCCTGCTGGCAGGCCTCGCCGCGATCCTTCTGCTTGCGTTTCGCCTCGGCATTGTCACCACGCTGGCGATCACCGCCGGCGCCGCCCTCGCCTACTCGCATTTCTCGCATGCAGCCTAAACGCAAAGCGCGGGCTAAAGGCCCGCGCTTCGTCACGACAGTAGTGGTTCTCGCGGAAACTAGTCGCGGGGCACGTACAGGTTCACGAACGGCGCCCGGATCCAAGTGCCGCGCGGGCCCTTGCGCACCGAGGTCAACGGCGCTTCGACGTCCGTATAGGCATCATTCGTCCGCACCGAGGTGGTCGGCGCTTCGACGTCCGTATCGTAGCCGTTGCTGCGCCACCAGCGGCCGCGCCGCCAGCCGGCCTCTTGGACCAGCGCAGTCTCCGCCGCAGGTTTGGCGAGGCCTGCCGGACCGGCCGATGCCGGCGCGGGCAGGAACATGGCCGCTGCGAAAAACGCCGCAACGAAACCGGAAATGATCAGTCGGGTCATCCGTCCTCCTTATCGAGGGTTGGGGGTTTGGCTGTGATCCGCTGTTGGAAGCCGTATCCTGCCAATGTGGCGACACGTGGGGCGCCATGCAACCCCCAAACTAGAGCCAACCTTTGTGTTTGAAATAAATGTACGGCAACACGGCAAAGAGCACCATGAGCCCCAGCGCGAACGGATAGCCGAACAGCCAATCGAGCTCCGGCATCGCGTGAAAATTCATGCCGTAAATTGAGGCAATCAATGTCGGCGGCAGGAACACCACCGCCGCCACCGAGAAGATCTTGATGATGTCATTCTGTTGAATGTTGATCATGCCGAGCGTCGCATCGAGCAGGAAGATGATCTTGCCCGACAGGAACGTGGCGTGGTCGGTGAGCGAACTCACATCCCGGGCCGCCGTACGCACGCGCGACTGCAACGGCTTGCCGTCTTTGCGCTCATTGACGGCGTAGGAGAGAAAGGTGAGCAAGCGACCCAGTGAGTGCCCGCTCTCCCGCGCTTTCGAGGTGACCTCGCCCTCGCTTCCGATCGACCGCAGCAACACGTCGAAGCGCCGCTTGCGCGATGCCGCGGCCCCATGATTCTCGAACACCGAATGCGACAGCAGCTCCACCTCGGCCTGGATACGCTCGATGAAGTCGGCCAGCCGGTCGACAATCGTGTCGATCAGCCCCACGAGGACCGCCGGGCCGGTCGACAAATCGGTCTCTGACCGGTTGCACCGCGTGAGGTAAATCTCGAAGGCGCGCGGTTCGGCGTAGCGCACCGTGATCAGCCTTGTGCCGGCGAGGATGAAGCTGACCGGCGTCGTCTTGGCCACCAGGTCCGCACCTTGGTACAACAGGGTCGCCGTCATGAAGTGCGCGCCGTCCTCGTGATAGAGGCGGTCGGAGACCTCGATCTCCTTCTGCTCTTCATGGGTGGGCACGTCGATTTTGATCGACTTTTCGACCTGTGACTCCTCCGCCGGCGTTGGGTTGAGAAGGTCGATCCACACCGCCTCTTGGGTGATCCTCGGCTTGCCGGTCTGGACTTTGAGCTCGCCAGCAAGAAATTCGTAGATCGTCAGCATGGGCCCCGATCCCCCGTCCCTTAAGTCGGCTATCCCGAAAAACCCTTATATACCAAGGCCCATATGTCCAGGGTGAGACATTGTAGACCAATCTGAGCTTTGACAGGGCGCGGCGGAAGGACTACCCAAGTCAATTATGGGTTGGCTGCGCAAAGAACGAGACCTGATTGGCCTGGTCGTCGTCTGGACGTTACTGCTCCAGTCGATTGTGCTGCCGTTCACCTCCGGGCTCCATGCTGCGATGCTGGTCTCGGGGTCGGAGAGCAGCATCCTCTGCACCTCCAGGGGGACTGTCGTCACCCCGGAAAAGCCTGGGCAGGACCGCCAAAAGCCCGACTGCCAGTGCTGCCACATGTCCTGCCGCCAAGGGTGCGGTGGCGGCAGTGGCATCCTGCCCGACTTGGCCCGGGTGCCCTTGCCGTCCTCGACGGTCATCGCCGTCACCGGGCCGCGCCTCGATGCGCCCGCGCCGCAACCGGCCAAGCACCATTCCGCACAGCCTCGCGCCCCTCCCATCGCTTAGCTCTTAAGCGCAAGCCGATCGTCTTTGCTGACGGCCGTCTTCGGATTCGAAGACCGCTCCGGCTCGCGCGACATAATCCAAGTCAAAAATTCAACTAGACGGGCGCTCCCGGCAAACCCATGCCGGCGCCCATCGGGGGGCTACCACAATGCGTATTTCACATCTTCGCGTCGGCGTATCGGCGCTCACCCTCTGCCTCGGCACGGCCCTTGCGGCCGTCCCGGGCACTTCACACGCCGACTCGGATCATGGCTCCGGTCCGCTCGCCGACACCCACGCGCCGGCCGGCGTCATGTTCGACCACATGCACAAGGCCGGCGGCTTCATGGTCGGCTTCCGCTACGCCTATACGGGCGCCGGCGGCGACATGCTGCACGGCACCGGCAAGGCAAGCGATCAGGAGATCATCGACAACGGCTGCGAGCCGCACAGCTGCTCCATGACCGCGAGCGATATGGCCATGAAGATGTACATGCTCGACATCATGTACGCGCCGACCGATTGGATGACCCTGATGGTCATGCCCATGTATATGAGCCACGACATGACCATGCGGCCGCTCACTACTTCCATGAGCAGCATGGACCACATGGACATGCCGATGGACGAACACAGCGCGCATATGCATAGCGGCAGCCACTCCCACGGCACCGAGGGCTGGGGCGATACGATCTTCGGCCCCGAACTCAAGATCGCCGACGGCCCTGGCTATCATCTGCAGTTCGCGCCGATGATCAGCGCGCCCACCGGCGACGTGGACAAGAAGACCAACGGCACGTTCACCCACTACATGATGCAGCCCGGCTCGGGCACTTGGGACTTCGTGCCGAGCATCACCTATACGGGCCGCGCGGATCGGTTCGCCTGGGGCGCGCAGGTGCTCGGCGTGGTGCGCATGGAGGAGGAGAACGACAGCGGCTACCGCCTCGGCGACGTGCTCCAGGCGACAGGCTGGGGCAGCTATCGCTTCGCCAACTGGATCTCCGCCTCGATCCGCGGTCTCTACACCGAGCAGGGCGAGATCGAGGGCCACTATAACGGGCCGCACAACCATTCGAGCCCGCCCGACCTCCAGGCCAACTATGGCGGCCGGTTCTGGGACATCGGCTTCGGCATCAACACCGTGGTGCCGAACGGCGCGCTCAAGGGCTTGCGGCTCAGCGCCGAATGGCTTCAGCCCGTCGGCGAGGACGTCAACGGCTATCAGCTCGAGCGTGACGGCACGCTCTGGGCCAACGCCAGCATGGCGTTCTAGACCGGACTGCGGCCGCCTCTCGTGGAGGGGCGGCCGCTAATTCTTCTGCACGATGCAGGCCCCGCCGGCGGACCTCAGCTTCGCGCAGATTTTTCCCGCGTCTTCGCGGCTGTCGGCGCCGATCTGCACTTGATAGAGCGCACGGCGGCCACGGCTGAGATTGCGCGCGGGCGTCACGAAGGGTTCCCGGTCGCCCAACACGGACACATGCTGCCGCCTCAGCCTGGCGAACATGGCAAGCGCCTTGGCCTTGGAGAAGGCGCTCGACACATGCGCGCCCCACGGACGCCACGCCCCGCTCGCGGTGAGCGGCTCGGTCTCGTACACCGCCCGCACCACGAGCGGCGCGAGCTGCTTACAAGATTCCTGCACGGTGTCGCCTTCTGTCTTGAGCGAGTCCGGCAACTCGGTCTCAGCCAGCTTCCATTCCTCGGCGGCGCGCCCGGTGACGAAGATCACATAGGCCCGCGTCTCACCCGGCAGGGTTCGATCGCCGGCAAGCCAGCCCCGGACCCGCTCCTCGCCGGCGTTATAGGCGGCCGCCGCCAGCCCGAAATTGCCGAACTCTTTGTAGAGGTCGGCCAACAGGCTCGCCGAATGAACGATCGCCGATTTCGGCTCGAACGGATCGGCAAGACCGCGGTCGTCCGCCGTGCCGGGCATGAATTGGGCGATGCCTTGAGCGCCTTTAGGGCTGACGGCGTTCGGGTTGAAGCGGCTCTCCCGCCAGATCAGCCGCACGAACGGCATCGGCGGCAGCCCGCGCGCCTCGGCCTGCTGCTGCATCAGCGGGCAGACCGTATCCACGAACGGCTTCGGCCCGGCGGCGGCAACGCCGGCGGCCTTGATGCCGGCGGCGACCCCGGTGATCTCGAAAGCGTTCGCGGCCTGCGCAGCGCTCCCACCGAACACAAGCAACGCAAAGAGAAGCAGAGCCTGCAAGGCGCCCATCATGCGGCCACTCTGGGCCATGGGCGCGGGCGGGTCCATCGGGGGCTTTCGCAGAAAGTCGCTTAGTTCTTCACGACGATGCAGGCGCCACCCGCCGCCTGAAGCTTGGCGCAGAGCTTATCGGCGGCATCGCGGTCATCCAGGTCGATCCGGGCCGAATAGCGCAAATCGGTGCCCATGCTCAGGTCGCACACCTCGACGATGGTGGGGCTGTAGCTGCCGAGAATGCCGTCGTGACTCTTCTTAGCTTGGTTGAAGTCGTCGAGCGTCTCTTGCTTGTCGAAGGACGCGGCGATCTCCACGCCCCATTGCGGGCCGGATTGGCCGGCTGGGGCGGCTTCAGCCTTTGAGCCGTCGCCTTGGGAGCCATTGCCTTGGGAGCTGGCGGTGCAAGGCGCGAGCGGCTCCCCTGCCTCCACAGGAGGCTCCGCCAGCGCCGGCACCGCAGCAAGCATCAGTCCCAAAGCCGCAATCGGGAACATCTTCATGGGGAAAATCATGCCGCGATTCTGGGGTTCAAGCCAGACCGGCCTCGCTATACGGCAAACCGCGCGTGAACGGCCTAATCCGGCCAAGCGGCCATCGCCATCTCGGCGATACGCTCAAGCTCCTTACGGCTCGCGCCGCTGGCCGCCTGGATCGCCATGCCTTGGATAACCGTGGAGAAATACCGCGCCAGCGCGGCGGGGTCGGCGTCCGCCGCAAGCTCGCCGTCGGCTTGCGCCCGCTTCAGGCGTTCCCGGATCGCTTTCTGCGAGGCCGCGCGCCGGGCGGTTAGCTCGTCCCGGATGCATTGAGCATGGTCGCCGGACCCGGCGATCCCTTGAACCAGGAGGCAACCGGCGGGACTGGACTTATCCGCAAGCGACCGGGCCGTGCCCCGCAGAAGCGCGGCGATGCCGTCGCGGGCGTTCAGGACGGCGAGCGCCTCCCGGACGAAGCCGGCCAGGGTCTCCGCGTAACGATCCAGCGCCTGGCGGAACAGGGCTTCCTTATTGCCGAAGGCGGCATAAAGGCTCGGCGGGTTGATGCCCATGGCGGCGGTGAGGTCGCAAATGCTCGCGCCCTCGTAGCCCTTGCGCCAGAACACCTCCAGCGCCTGATCGAGAGCCTCGTCCTTATTGAAGGTCCGGGGGCGGCCAATCGCCACGGCGTCGTCTCCTGCCATTTTTCCGATCCCTATCACCTCCCATCTTTGTAGTGGTCGTTATATAATGCTCTTGACAGCAATGGTCCAGCCTCACATATGTAGCGCTCACTACGTAATTCATGAACGGGAGTACGGCCCATGTCTAAGAAACTCACTGGAAAAGTTGCCCTGGTCACCGGTGGCTCGCGCGGCATCGGCGCGGCCATCGCCCGCGCTCTGGCCGAGGATGGCGCCGACGTCGCCATCAGCTATTCGGCCTCGGAGGACAAGGCCAAGGCCGTGGTCGCCGATTTATTGACGAAGGGCGTCCGCGCCCATGCCTTCCGGGCCGACCAAGGCAACCCCGCCGAAGTCGCGGCCTTGGTCGATGGCGTCATCGAGCGCTTCGGGCGTCTCGATATCCTCGTCAACAACGCCGGCGTTAGCGGCCGGACCAATGGCACCGGACGTAACGCATCGGACATCGAGCGACTGTTCGATGTCAACGTGGCCGGCGTCGCCGCGGCAGTACACGCCGCCGAGCACTATCTTGGTGACGGCGGCCGCATCATCAATGTCGGCTCGATTCTTGGCGAGCGCAGCCTGTTCCCCGGCGTCGCCGACTACGCCGCCACCAAGGGCGCGGTGGCCGCCTATACCAAGGCTTGGGCGCGCGATTTCGGCGCGCGCGGCATCACCGTCAACAACATCCAGCCGGGACCGATCAACACGGACATGAACCCGGAGGACGGCGAGATGGCCGATGCCTTGAGGCCACTGACGGCACTTGGCCGGTATGGTCAGCCTGAGGAGGTCGCCGCCGCGGTCGCGTTCCTGGCGAGCCCCGCGGCCAGCTACATCACCGGCGCCGACTTGACCGTCGACGGCGGAAGCATCGCTTAGACACCATTTCACGATAGGAGGTTCCGATGATTGAGCTCAGACCCTTCGACACGCTTGGCGGCGCCAACCATGGCTGGCTCAACGCCAAGCATCACTTCTCGTTCGCCCGCTACCATGACCCGAAGCGCATGGGCCATGGCAGTTTGCGGGTCTGGAACGACGACGAGATCGCCCCCAACACGGGCTTCCCGCCGCATCCCCACGCCGAGATGGAGATCATCACGTATGTGCGGCAGGGCGCGATCACCCATGAGGACAGTCTGGGCAACCAGGGCCGCACCGAGGCCGGCGACGTTCAGGTGATGAGCGCCGGCTCCGGCGTCCGTCATGCCGAGTATAATCGCGAGCCGGTGCCCACCACGCTGTTCCAGATCTGGATCGAGCCCGGGGTGAAAGGCGGCGAACCGTCCTGGGGCGCCAAGCCCTTCCCCAAGGCGGGGCGCTCAGGCCAATTCGTCCCACTCGCCAGCGGCTTCGAGGGCGACACCGACGCGCTACCGATCCGCGCCGAGGCCCGCGTGCTCGGCGCCACCTTGAAGGCGGGCGACACGGCGGAGTATCGGCTTGGCACCGCGCGACACGCTTACCTGGTCTCCGCGGCCGGCAGCGTCGAGGTCAACGGCCTGCATGTGAATGCACGCGACGGCGTGGCCATCGAGAACGAGACCGTGCTGACCGTCAAAGCGCTGGAGGATGCCGAGATCGTCCTGGTCGACGCGCCTTGAGCCATCGAAATGGGGCGGCGCCTGAACGGGCGCCGCTCCTCTCTCCGTCCTCAGATCGAGATGAGGACCACGCCCACGACGGCGGCAACCAGCCCGAGCACCCGATGCCAGGGCATCGCCTCGCCCAGCACGAATACGCCAAGCATGGCCCCGCCGACGATGAACATGCCGTAGACGGGAACGACGATGTTTGCCGGCCCAAGCGACAGCGCGTGGAACAGGGCGGTGAC
>Ga0075530_1000723_pt1 | contig 15828 bp, 11 predicted proteins | sample NGEPerD_2_FD_75101 | JGI IMG/M metagenome (GOLD analysis project Ga0075530, IMG submission 75101) | Arctic peat soil microbial communities from the Barrow Environmental Observatory site, Barrow, Alaska, USA - NGEE PermafrostL1-D | ecosystem: Environmental > Terrestrial > Soil > Wetlands > Peat ...
AGTTGGAATTGAGTTGTGGATAGGCAAAGATGATCAGTTTGTTCATCGGATAAATGTTAATATCGAGATGGATCAAGCATTTTTGAAAGAACTTGAAGGAAAAATTGAAAAAATTGATAAAACTTTAAATGAAGACTCCGAGCAAGACACAATATATTTTAAACTAGGTATTGAATTGAATATGAATAAGTTTAATCAGTCTACAAAGATTGAAAAGCCCAAGAACGCAGAAAATTTGCTTGAGGCTTTGATGAAAGGTTTTATGGAAAGTGCTTCAGAGCAGATTGAAATAGCTCCAGACACAGATACTGAACCAGATTCAGATATAGACAGTAATCCCGACGAAGAAGTTGATACTGAACCTATTCCTGCTCCTGACACGGATGTTGACGTTGAACCTCTTCCTAATCCTGATGTTGAAAACGAAATAGAACCTATTTCTGATTCAGACAACGATGGCCTAACTGATCAAATGGAGCTTGTATATGGAACAGATATTAACAATCCAGATACTGATGGCGATGGATATACCGATGGAGAAGAAGTTGACGGTGGATATGACCCCTTGCTGCCAGGAGGTGCGAAATTAAATATAAATGAATTCTTGGAAGTTGAATGACTTTTTAACTAATGTTAATCGAAAAATAAAAAAACAAAGGTCGAATATATTTTTAATTTAAAGTATAGGAATTTCAATATTCACCCGTGAGTAAGCGACATTATATAATGTCGCTTACGGGAACGCTCAGTTATATTAATGTGTTATTAAACCGAATTTAATTTTTAATTTAAAATTATGTATATATTATTGTTAACCTATCTAATGCTTACGATACTGTTTCTTTTGCTGATTAGTATAAAGCAAATCAATGAATATGAAAGAGGCGTGAAATTTCAAGTTGGAAAATATATTGGAACAATGAATCCTGGTTGGAGAATTGTTATTCCAGTTTTTCAATCTTTCCAAAAAGTTGATATTCGAGTGAAGGTGGTTGATGTTCCTGATCAAGATGCAATTACCAAAGACAATGTTTCTATAAATGTTAATGCCGTTCTTTATTATAAAGTGGAGAGTGCAGAAATTGCAATTTTGAAAGTTGAATATTTTGATTATGCAGTTTCACAACTTGCTCAAACGACGATGAGAGATGTAGTCGGCGAAGTTAGCCTAGATGAATTACTTTCAAACAGAGATGAGATTTCAGGTAGAATTCAACAAATTGTGGACAAGGCTACTGATCCTTGGGGAATCAGGATTGAATCAGTCGATTTGAAGCATATTGAACTTCCAGAAAATATGAAAAGAACAATTGCGAAACAAGCTGAGGCAGAAAGAGAGAAAAGAGCGGTTATTATTAAGGCGGAAGGGGAGGTAGTTTCGGCTGATAATATGGCAAAAGCAGCTACAATCTTAGCTTCAGCACCTGGAGCTCTTCATCTTCGAACACTGCAGTCTTTAAACGACCTGAGTTCTGATCAATCAAATACAGTTATCTTTGCAGTACCCTTGGAAATTCTGAGAGCTTTTGAGAATAGATCAAAATAATTATTTAATAGTGAGAGATATATGAAGCCAGGGTTTTTTGCGAAACTCTGGCTGGTCGTTTTTTGATTATATGATAGCTATTAGAGTCAGGCTTGCCTTGAAATTAAAAGTGTGATATAAAGGATAGGTGTTATATAAATGAGAATAGTTAATGAGGTGTGTTAGCTCAGTTGGTAGATCCGCCAGCTGGCGGACTCTTTAAGCTGATGGTCACAGGGTCTCTCGTTCACTTGTGAATTTACATAAAAAATATAGACGAAAAAATAAATCGGGGGGTGTTAGCTCAGTTGGTAGAGCAACAGCCTTTTAAGCTGATGGTCACAGGTTCGAGTCCTGTACGCCCCACAAAAAAATAAGACACGGATAAATCCGTGTTTTCGTATAGCTCAGTTGGTAGATCCGCCAGCTGGCGGACTATTAAGCTGATGGTCACAGAGCCTGTCCGCCAACTGGCGGATTCGAGTCCTGTACGCCCCACAAAAAAAGACACGGATTTATCCGTGTTTTTTATTGTTGTTTTTGAATTTGACAGTATTACTTTTGCATGGTAAAAATAGTTTAATATATACAAAATACATATATATAGAAATAAAAGAGAAAAGATTAAGGAGGATGAAATAGTGAAATTATTGCATAAATATATCTTGGGGTTTCTAATTGTGATGGCGATTGTAAGCGTTGCCATATATCAAATTTTCCCAGAGGAAGGTTTTTCAGAAACAAAAAACTTTCCAAAAAACTGGACAAAAGGAAGCGATGGAATTGAGATAACCGAGCTAGATGTCCCAATTGTTGATTTCGGTGAATATTATTCAACTGATGTTAACAATAAGGAAAGGTTGCTAATCACACCAAAGAAGACACGTCTCGATGTCTTGGTTCGTGCCAGTGATATGGAAGATGCTGAAACAATGCAAAAAATATTTTTGTCAGACAACATAATTGTTTATGTTATCAAAACGCCAATAGGAATTTATTATAGTACCGAAAAAATATCAAAAGCAAAAATATTTTACTATAATAAATTGGATTTAGAAGACGATGAAATAACGATAACATATATACCAGATATAAAAGAAGCCATTTACGCTTGGTTAATAGTATCTGTTATTGTGTCAGGAGCAATATTTCTTTCTTACTACGAGAATTATTTAAAACGAAATAAAGATGGAGGTAATCTATAAATTCCTCCTATTTTTTTGTCAAAATTCGAAATTATGCTATGATTAATCTATCTTTAGTAATTCAAAACAATTTATGATAAATAAAGAAATTAAGAGTCTTATTGAAAAAATAGTAGGGGATTTGTATCGAGGTATAAAAATCCCTGATTTTGTGGTGGAGTGGCCAAAGCAGAAGGAATTTGGGGATTATGCATGCAATGTGGCACTGATTCTGGCAAAAGATTTGAAAAAATCGCCAATGGAGGTTGCAGGTGAGATTATTGAGAAAATCAAATCGGAAAAGGGAAATGAGGAAATGTTTAAAAATATTACCGTCGTAAATCCAGGGTTCATTAATTTTAAAATTTCTGACAAATATTTGATTGATAACTTGGATATGATTTTGAAAAAAAGATGTCGGTTCGGAGCATCAGAGATTGGCAAAGGGAAAACCGTCGTGGTTGATTATTCAGCACCGAACATTGCCAAGCCGATGCATGTCGGACATTTGCGTTCAACTATAATCGGACAAGCGCTCTATAATATTTATAGTTTTTTGGGATATAAGGTGATTAGTGATAATCATCTTGGTGATTGGGGAACACAGTTTGGAAAACTGATTTACGCCTATAAATATTGGGGAAATCGGAAAGAAATCGACAAGAATCCAATTGAAGAGATGACAAAACTTTATGTGAGATTTCATAAGGAGGCGGAAAAAAATCCAGATTTGGAAGAATTGGCGAGAAAGGAAACGAAAAGACTTCAAGAAAAAGATGATGAAAACATCAAAATTTGGAAATATTTTGTCAAAGAAAGCCTGAAAGATTATAACAAAATTTACAAAATATTGAATGTGAAATTTGATTTGGTGCTTGGTGAAAGTTATTATGACGAAATGCTGGCGGGAATAGTAAATGACGCACAGGAGAAAAAGTTTGCCAGCAAGAGCGAAGGAGCTGTGGTGATTAATTTGGATAAATATAATTTATCTCCTTTTTTGATTCAAAAAACTGATGGTGCATTTCTTTATGCGACAACTGATATTGCTACGGCAAAATATCGTGAAGAAAAATTGAAAGCAGATAAGGTTCTTTACATTGTGGCTAATGAGCAAGCATTGCATTTTCAAAAACTATTCGTTGTACTCGAAGTACTCGGGATATATAAAAATGTTGAAAAGGAACATGTTAAATTTGGAATGGTACTTGGAGAAAGTGGTAAGAAATTTTCCACTCGCAAAGGGGAAACTGTGAAGTTAGTTGATTTGATTCACAGGGCAGTGGAGTTGGCACAAAAAGCAGTGGAAGAAAAGAATCCAAAACTGAGTAGAAATGAAAAAAAGAAAATTTCTCGTACGGTGGGACTGGGAGCCATCAAATATAATGATTTATCTCAAAACAGATTGACAGACATTGCTTTCGATTGGGACAAGATGCTTTCTTTCGAGGGGAACAGCGCCCCATATCTGCAATATACATATGCCAGAATTAACTCTTTGATTGGAAAATTCAAGAATCTTCACAAGTTAGACGGAATCAATCCATTTGAAAAAACGAATTTTGAGCTCTTGGAAGAAAAAGAAGAAATAAACTTGATGCGTCACTTGATTAAATTTCCAGAAGCAGTTGAAATTGCAGCCAAGGAAAATGGACCTCATTTGATTGCACTTTATATCTATGAGCTTGCTTCATTGTATAATTCTTTCTATAATTCTCTTTCAATCTTGAAATCTGAAAAGAAAGTGGCCAAGGCGAGAATTGCTCTCTCCAAATCGGTTGCGATTACCCTTCGGAACGGTTTGAATTTATTGGGAATTGATGTTTTGGACAAGATGTAGCATATTTAGTGGCTGCTGATTTTCTCCAATTAATCCTCCCCTTGGATAAGGGGAGATAAGGAGGATTCCCCTCTTGAGAGGGGGCTGGGGGTGTGTAAAAAACTGGCGAAGATAGGCTAAATTATTTATTTGAATTTCAATAATTCTATCTCATTTAATGAAAAATAGATGAAAATCAGCAGGCCCTATTCATAGGAATCTCTGAAAACGAAGTTTTTGTCATTCTCGAGAAGTCGGGAATCCAGAATTTAAGGCAAAAAATAAATTTCAAAAGTTAATTTTTGTAGTTTATTAGAGTTTCCTATATGACATCTTGTGTTTAGTTAGATACTTAACCGTTAGACCATTACAAGTGTCTTTTAAAATATATTAAGCTTGGGAGCAGAATATAGGAAGTAAGTATTGACAGATATTTATCTTGTGCTACTGTTAAATAGTCCTAGGATTTATCACTTATTTTAAAAGCTAGACCTCCCACCCCCCCCGAAAAAATCAAGATAAATCCCAGGACACTTTTTTCAAATTCAAGCAGTTGCTTGCTTTTTTGTTGGATTATAGGATTCTCCCCTAGGATTCTCCCCTAGGATTCTCCCCCTGCTATTGACAAAATGTTTGATTCTTGCTATTTTTTAATGGCTAGTCTTTCTAACACTGAAATCAGTGTAACATAGACTAGCTGGCTAGACTGAGCGAGCAAAAACCATTCATCCCCTCAATTGTTTTAGCGACCCAGTACGATGCTCAGCTAGCTAGAGAACAACAGCCAGTAGAAGAATGCTTATGGATGCCTGCAGAAGCAGTTTCTATAAATACCCTCATTCTTCTCTGGCTCATTTTAATTCATTGCTTACCATAATATCTTACAAGCTGTGATTATATAACCCAAAAACAGGATTCGTCTTCGCTGGTCAATGAAAAAATGCGGCCCTTGATTGTTTAATATATTCTGTTATAATGCTATTATAGATAAAATACATTAAGTTAAAGCTGTGGTTTGCCAAAAAAATAACAATGATAATAATCAATAGAGCTTTATTCTTATTTAATAAGTTTGTTTTTACTTGTTAGATAGGAATAAGGCTTTTCTTATATTTGAAAGCGCTAATAAAGTCAACTTTAATCATAATTTAAATTTATGCAAAAATATCGAACACATAGTTGCGGAGTGTTATCAAAAAAAGAAGAGAACGAAAAAGTGATTTTGTCTGGTTGGGTAAATTCCCGAAGAGACCACGGGGGACTTATCTTTATTGATTTGCGCGATCGTTATGGAATTACTCAAATCACTTTTGATCCGAAAATTTCCAAACAAGCCTGGGAAATTGCTGACAAAGTTCGCAGTGAATATGTTGTCAAAATTATCGGAAAGGTAATTCCAAGACCAGCTGATATGATTAATTCTAAATTGGCAACAGGTGAGATTGAAATCGAAGTGGAAGAAATTGAAATTTTGTCTGAATCAGAAACTCCACCGTTTGAAATTAATGACGATAAGGGTAATGAGGCGAATGAATTGATTAGGTTGGAATATAGATTTCTTGATCTTCGTAGAAAGAAAATGCAGGAAATGCTTCGAATTAAAGATCAGTTATTTCAGCATGTCAGAAATTATTTTCAAACTAGAGACTTCATTGAGGTTCAAACACCAATTTTGGCGAATTCATCTCCAGAAGGCGCAAGAGACTTTCTGATTCCTTCCAGATTACATCCAGGAAAGTTTTATGCTCTACCTCAGGCTCCTCAACAATTCAAACAACTTTTGATGATTGGGGGACTTGATAAATATTTTCAAATTGCGCCTTGTTTTCGAGATGAAGATCCGCGAATGGATCGAGCCTATGGAGAATTCTACCAGATCGATATGGAAATGAGTTTTGTGGAGCAGGATGATATTTTTGAGATTATGGAACCATTGTTTGTCGAAATCACTGAAAAATTTAGTAAAAAGAAAATAGTTGCCTTGAATGAAGATGGCAGCTTTCAAAGATTGCCTTGGAGAGAAGCGATGGAAAAATATGGATCAGATAAGCCAGACTTGAGATTTGATTTACAAATCAAGCTAGTCTCAGATTTAGTGAAGGGGTGTGGATTTGGTGTGTTTGCTGATACGGTTGAAAAAGGTGGAGTTGTTCACGCTCTCAAAATTGACGGTGGCTCAAAATTTTCACGAAAAGAAATTGACGAGCTAACGGAAGTTGCCAAAGAAAAAGGGGCAAAAGGATTGGCATATATCGTAGTCAAAGAAGATGGGGAGTTCCATTCGCCGATTGTGAAATTTTTAGGAGATGATTTGACGAAAAAAATCGCCATTGAGGTTGGGGCAAAATCAGGCGATATTATCTTTTTTGGAGCAGATAAATGGAAAACAGTTTGTGGTGCTTTGGGGGCTGTGCGAAACGAATGTGCTTCAAGACTTGGACTGAAAGATAATTCAAAAGCGGCTTGGTGTTGGATTGTTGATTTTCCAATGTTTGCCTATTCTGACATTGAAGAGGGTCGGATTGATTTTGAACACAATCCATTTTCAATGCCGAGAGGTGGGATTGAGGAACTCGAAACAAAAGATCCACTGGAAATTATCAACAATCAATTTGATATATCTTTGAATGGATTTGAGTGTTTGAGTGGTGGAATTAGAAATCATAAGCCAGAGGTAATGTATAAGGCTTTCGAGATCGCAGGATACACAAAGGATGAAGTAAATCAAAAATTTGGTGGGATGATTAAGGCTTTGAAATACGGAGCACCTCCCCATGGTGGTTGTGCTCCTGGAGTGGATCGAATTTTGATGACTCTTTGCGATTATGATTCAATTCGAGATATCTATGCTTTTCCAAAAGATGGGAAAGGTCGGGATTTGATGATGGATAGTCCAAGCGAAGTCAAAGAAAACCAGCTGAAGGAATTACACATCAAACAGAGTAAAATCTAAAATAAATAGCGGGCAATACAACGGCCCGCTTTTTATATTATATAGATATGATATAATGGTTATGTAATTAATATTAGCAAAAAATGCTGCAAAATAACATTGAAGTTGAAGTGAGAAGCTTTATAGATAATGAACAATATTTGAATTTTCTCAAAAAGCTGAAAATTGAAGCGGAATTCATGGGAGAGCTGAATGAAGAAACTGTATATTTTTCAGGAGATCAAGATTTGAGACTAAGGAGAGATTTAAATGATGCATATCTAATTTTGAAAAAAGGAAAATTGCATGATAGTTACAGAGAAGAATTTGAGATTAAGATTGCTGTGACAGATTTTGAAAGTATGCAAAAATTGTTAGAAGCACTCGGATATCAAATCGAAATAATTTGGTTGAGAAAAAGAATGGAGTTTAAACAAGAAGATTTGAAAATTTTGTTGGACGATACAAAGGGTTATGGTAAAATTATAGAAATTGAAAAGATGGTGAATGACAGAGAAAAAGAAAATGTCTATGAGGTGCTTGAAAATAAATTAATGAATTTAGGAGTGAGAATTACATCAAAAGAAGATTTTAACAAAGCCTTCGAATATTATAAAAAGAATTGGAAAAGTTTAATAAAATAAATTTTGAATTTATGAAATATGAGGCAGTAATTGGGATGGAAGTTCATGTGGAATTGAAGACTGAATCAAAAATGTTCTGTACTTGTGCGAACAATCCTGATGAAATCCAACCGAATAAAAATGTTTGTCCAATTTGTATGGGACATCCAGGGACATTGCCAGTGGCAAATAAAAAAGCAGTTGAATTTGTGATCAAAACTGGTTTGGCTATGGATTGCCAAATTGCGGAATTTTCGAAGTTTGATCGAAAGAATTATTTTTATCCTGATTTGCCAAAAGGCTATCAAATTTCGCAATATGACAAACCTCTTTGTGAGAACGGAACGATTATTGTTAATGATAAAAAAATAGGAATCACTCGAATTCATCTCGAGGAGGACACAGGAAAACTTCTTCATCCAGCTGGAGCGGATTATTCTTTGGTTGATTTGAATCGTGCTGGGACTCCATTGATGGAATTGGTGACAGAGCCGGAAATCAGGTCTTCAGCCGAAGCCAAAGAGTTTTGTAAACAATTTCAACTAATTGTCAGATGTCTGGGAGTTTCTGATGCGGATATGGAAAAAGGGCAAATGAGATGTGAAGTGAACATCAGTTTGAGGCCAGTCGGACAAGAAAAATTTGGGACGAAGGTTGAAGTGAAAAACCTGAATTCTTTCCGAGCGGTAGAAAGGTCGATTGAATATGAGATGAAGAGGCAAGCAGAAGTCTTGAATGAGGGAGGGAAAATTTTTCAAGAGACAAGAGGTTGGAATGCAGACAAGCAAGAGACCTATTCTCAGAGGAAGAAGGAAGAAGCACATGACTATCGCTATTTTCCAGAACCAGACTTGCCTCCTTTGGACCTGACGAAAGAAGCTGGGGTTTTCGATGTCGAGAAAATAAAAGAAAGTATCCCAGAATTGCCACTTCAGAAAAAATATAGATTTATAAATCAATATAAATTGACCGAAGATAATGCCAAAATATTTTCAGAGGACAAGGAATTGGCAAATTATTTTGAAGATGTTGTTTCGGAATTGAATGCTTGGGTTGAGGCAAAGGGGATTGATGGTGTTTTGATTGAAAAACTTACCAAACTTTCGGCAAACTATATACTGACTGAACTCCAAAGATTGTTGTACATCGAAAATCATTCTGTATATTGTTGCAAAATTACGGCGGAAAATTTTGCCGAATTTATTACGTTGATTCAAGAAGGAAAAATTTCCAGTAGTGGCGCTCAGACAATGCTGGCTGAAATGTTTGCCACAGGGGGAGATCCTTCAAATATTCTTGACGAAAAAGGGCTAACCCAAATGAGCGACGCAGGTGAAATTGAGAAGATTGTTGATGAAGTAATTGAGATAAATTCAAAATCAGTTGAAGACTATCGGAAGGGGAAGGAAAATGCCATCAAGTTTCTGGTGGGTCAAACGATGAAACAAAGCAAAGGAAAGGCAAATCCCCAAATGGCTGAAGAAATTTTGAAGAAGAAGTTAGACTCACTGTATAATTAGTTTCTGAACGAAATTCTTATATTTTGAGGGAAATTCTTCAAATAATGTTTGAGGTTTAGCCTAAGCTGAAAAGATTTTTGAGGAATTTGACCAAAATACAAGGATTGCAGTAGGAATTAATTGTGCAGTGAGTCTATTAAGTTAAGATATATTTTTATCACCACCACCCCAGCCCCTCCTCATCTGAGGAGGGGACTATCTGAAAACATTTATAAAAGCGAAGCGTTTAAATCCCCTCCTTATGCAAGGAGGGGTAGGGGTGGTTGAGAAATTAGATTTCCACTTTTCCTCCTTATGCAAGGAGGGGTAGGGGTGGTTGAGAAATAAGACTTCCACTCTTCCTCCTTATGCAAGGAGGGTTTTTTGTGATTGTTCAATTGATTGTATCTGGGTCGTATCTATATTCCTCTATTTTTTTGGAGAACAGGATTTAACCTGTAAAATCGTGTTTTTCACAAATAGCTTACACTCTGAAGAGTGAACTCCATTAAGAATGAACAAAGAGACAGGATTTAACTTTAATTTTCCCGCGGGAACTGGTTTGTCGGTCTATCCAGCCGACAGGAAACCAGTTTCATAATGTTTCTTTATCTCACAAAGCTATAGCAACGAAACTATCGCTATAAAATTTATTTGTAGGGATTGGTTTGAAACCCATCCCTACATCAAAATAATAGGAACGGGTTATCAAACCCGCTCCCGCATATAATTATTAGTTTCCGATGTCTTTTCAAGGAGTGGTAGCGGTGGCTTGAATACTGGATAATTTCAGAGCTTTATAAAAATTTCTTTAATAATCTTTCTGCTTCTTTGTGATTTTCAATCCATAAAATTCTTTCATCTTTTTTGAACCAGGTGATTTGACGACGGGCATATTGATGAGTACGAAATTTGATTCTTTGAATTGCCTCTTCAAGGCTCATCTCAGCATGAAGATAGGAATTCAACTCTTGGTATCCAATCCCGCTCATGGCAGGCAGGTCTGTTTTATATTTTTTGATTAAGTTCTCTGTCTCGTCAAGTAATCCTTGTTTCATCATTTCGTCGACTCGTGAGTCGATTTTTTTATATAATTTTTCGCGGTCAGTTTTGATTCCGATCAGCAGAACATCAAAAAGGGGTTTTCCTTTGGTTTGTTGAATTGAAAATGGTTTTCCAGTAAGCTCAAAAACTTCAAGAGCTCTGATTAATTTTCTTTTATTATGTGGTCCGATAATGTCAGCCGATTTTGAATCTATTTCTTTAAGTTTTTTGAATAAGTATTTACCTGTGTGCTTTTCCAATTTCGTCCGGATTTTGTTGTTTGGCGGTGCTTGAGGAATTTCAAGATTATCTACGATAGAACTGATATACAATCCCGTTCCACCCACAAGAATCGGGACTTTCCCTTGTTTATGGATATCGTTTATTGTTTTTATGGCGAGTTTTTTGTATTGAGCAAGGGAGAATTTTTGATTAGGTTTCTTGATATGGAAGAGGTGGTGGGGGATATTGTCGATAATAAACATTTTGTCGTTTTCTCGATAGTTCCATAGTCCCGTTAGGGCTGTGGAACTTTTTTGCATTCGTGCCTCATTTTGGTTCCACAGCCCTTCGGGACTATGGAACCATCGACTGGAAATAGGCGAGCCAGTCGCAATCTCCATTTCTTGATAAACTTGTCTTGAGTCGGCATTCACAATTTCGCCATTATATTTTTTTGCCAACTTCAAAGACATTTCAGTTTTTCCTGAAGAAGTAGGTCCGAGAATGACGATTAGAGGTTTGAGAATTGACATATAGAGTTTTGGTTGTTAGAATATATTTATAAATGATATGGAGGTGGCATAATATGCCGATTGATAAAAATAAAATTATTGACAGCAAGAAAGAAACGGAAGAAGTTTCCAAAGCGATTAGTAATTTTTTGCGAAAAAGTAAACTTGCGTTTACTGCTGAAGAAATAGTTGGCCAGTTATTTAAAGACTATGGACCAGAGGATCAAAAGAACATAGAAGCATACATCTTTATAACTAATCTAAGAGAGGAAGGTGTTATAAGTGGTAAAAACCCTGCTGATGGTAAAACTTATTATTGTATGTAATTCTCTAAATTCTGAATATTCAGAATTTTTTTTATTCCAAAATCTCTCCTTCCAAGTCTCACAGTCTTTTTATGTAATTATTCTCACAAATTCGCTAACAATACAAACGGTATGGTAATATGTATTACCATACCGTTTGTATTGTTGATTTCTATTTGTAAAAGTATTATTGACATGGATAATCAGTCTAGAATCTTTAGAACCTTTGTAGTTTGACAAAAATGTTAGAGGTGATAAGCTAAATAAAAAAGGAGGTTTTAGAAATGGCATATTTAGCAGAATTGGGAAGTATAGAAGTAGCTGCGACTCATAAAGTAACGATTATAGCGACGTTGGTGGAAGGAGATGAAAGAAATATTGAAAAATTTATTAAAAGGGAAAATAAAAAGTGGATAAATTCAATAATTGAATCAATTACTTTCAAAGAAGAAGATATTGTTGAGGTAGTCCTTTCGGTTTCGGAGCCAAATTATTTTTCAGAAGGAACGGTCTTTCCGTTGGCGAATGCCTCCGAAGGAGAAGTATTGCCAAGCAGTGAGATGCTTCGTCCTATAAAAGACATCGAAAAGCAGATAAAATTTTATTTAATTTCTATCCGTTCAAAGCTTCGTCTAGATAAGATTGAAATTGATAAAGTGGATGTAGAAGTTAAACAAATATTGTTTCCTGAAGATGGAAAACAATATATGATTCTGTACGAATATTAGTACAGAATTTTTTTATTCCGCAATCTCACCTTCCAAATTCCAAGGCTTCGCCTTGGTTATTTTTATTCTTACAAATTCACCAACTTTAATTCCTATCTTCTGATTCCTGATTCCTAATTTCACTTTTACATCTTTTCCACTTCTTGACTTTCCATAAGTAAAATCATCATCTGTTTTTTCAATCAACATGTCAATCGTTTTCCCAACATACTTTTCATTATTTTCCAAGGCGGTTTTTTTGAGCAACTCTGTCAGAATATTTTCTCTTCTCTTCTTTTCTTCCCAACTCACGTTATCTTTCATTCTTGCGGAAATTGTGCCAGTGCGAGGAGAATATTTGTTGATGTAGGCCATATCAAATTTAGCCTTTTCCATGAGCGTAACTGTATTTTGAAATTGCTCTTCGGTTTCAGATGGAAAGCCAACAATTATGTCTGTGGTAATCGAAATGTCGGGAATTCGGTTTCTGATTTGGTCCACGAGACTGAGAAAATGCTCTGCTGTATATTTTCTGTTCATTATTTCCAGAATTTGATCGTCTCCAGATTGAAGAGCAAGATGAATATGTTCAGTACATTTTTCACATTCGGAAATCGCCTTAATTAATTCTTCAGAAACATCTTTCGGATGACTTGTCATAAACCGAATCCAAAAATTTCCAGGAATTTCATTGATCAGTTGTAATAATTTTGGAAAATCAATTTCTTCTGTCATTCCCGCGGAGGCGGGAATCCAGTTCACGGAGCCAGACTTACTTTTTAGACTGTTATCTATAGAAATATCTGATTCCTGATTCTTAATTTCTGATTTATAACTATTCACATTTTGTCCCAAGAGAATAATTTCTTTATAACCATTTTCAATTAAATTTTGAATTTCAGATAAGATTTCCAAAACTGTTCGAGATTTTTCTCGACCCCTGGTATAGGGGACAACGCAATAGGAACAGAAATTATTACATCCGGTCATAATTGGTACAAAGGCAGTTATTTTGCTTTCGTGCTGAGGGGCAATGCTAAAATAGTCGTTTGTAGTATCTTTATCATTTTGAATTTGCGTATTGTCATTCTGAACTTGATTCAGAATCATTTTTGTATCGACACTTATTTTTCCTATATCGGCAATTAATGACTCCTGAGATATCGGAATAATTAACTCTTCTTTATCAGGAGCTGAATTTGTCCCCCCTGATAAGGGGGGTTGGGGGGTTTTGAATGCGGTAAGCTTTTTTTCATTCGAAAGAAATTTCAATCTTTCGGGCAATTTTTCAATCTCTTTTATATCAATGACCAAATCGAATAGTTTTGCAAATCCATCCTTATCGCTCTCAAGTACACATCCCGTGATGACAGTATTAAAATTGGGATTATATTTTTTATATTTTTTATATTTATTGAAATTTCCAGAGATTCGATTGACAGCAGACTCTCGAACACTACACATATTGAGCACCACCAAATCAGCATCTCTCTCTTGCAATGTTTTTTTATAACCTGCCAATTCCAAAACCCCCGCAATTCTCTCCGAATCCGAGTGGTTCATCAGACAACCGTATGTTTTGATAAAGTATTTCATATGTATAATTTTTATTAGATTCGTTATGTCTGTTGCGATTTATAATAACAAAAAAAAGAGGTTCAATCAAGAACCGTTATAAAATAGAAACTATCCTTGTTCCTGGTCCAAAAGATCTATGGCTTTGTCCATTGAATCTTTTTCGACCATTGTTAACAAGTAGATTGCGGGTAGACATATTTACGATGCCTTCAACATTTATTTTTTGACCCTTAACTAATAACTCAACATTGATAAAAAGTTCATTTGAACTCAATTTTGCTTCTTTCGCAATGTTCACAATATCTGTTATTGTTAAATATGGTGTCACTTTTTTTAAACCCTCCTAATTGATGTCTTAATAATATATCTACAAGGATGATGTGTCAATAATTGCTGTATGAAAAAATAATCCCCGAAGAGGGGACTATTTATTTTGAGCTTGCTATAGATTCTTTTCTTTCTGAACTTATGAAGTGCGATTTTTTATCTCACTTGTAATTTTCTCAATGAATTCAGTTAATTCCATTTTTTCTCCTTTTCCATCCCCACGACTTTCAACGGTAATGTTTTTTTCTTCAATCTCTTTTTCTCCGACAACAATGAGATAGGGGATTTTTTGCATTTTCGCTGAGCGAATTTTCTTTCCGAGAGTTTCGTTGTCTTCGTCAAGTTCGACGCGGATGCCATTGGCAAATAGTTCTTTCTTTATTTTTTGTGCATAGGCAAGATGTTTTTCGGATGAAATTGGAAGAATTCGAACTTGCACTGGTGCAAGCCAAACGGGGAAGGCGCCGGCAAAATGTTCGATTAATAAAGCCATAAATCTCTCGTAGGATCCCAAAACTGCTCTGTGAACCATCACAGGGTGTTTTTCAATTCCGTCATTATCAGTGTAGAGAAGATTGAATTTCTTCGGAGTCGCAAAATCGACTTGCACTGTTGGAATTTGGACTTCTTTGCTCATGGCATCTTTGAACATAAAATCTAATTTTGGTCCATATAGTGCTGCCTCGCCCTCGCATCTTTTGGCATTCAAACCCATCTCATCGGAAACAACCTGCAACATTTCTTCACATAAATCCCAATCTGCAATTTCGCCAATATATTTATCTGGATTGGCATAGTCACGAACTGAAAGAGAAACCCAATGATTCTCCCATAATCCCAGAGCAGTATAAAAATCTTTAATTATATTTATTAATCCAATTATTTCACTTTTAACTTGATCTGGTCTGCAAAAAGTATGTCCATCTTCGACAGTGATAGCATAAACTCGATTTAATCCACCGACTTCACCCGTTTTCTCGGCACGGTATTGTTTCTCAGATTCCATATAGCGAATTGGCAAATCTTTATAAGACCGAATTCTCGAGGCATAAATCTGTGTTTGATGTGGACATTGAACAGGTTTCATAACCAAGTCATGGCCAGCCTCAGATGTTACATGAAATAGTTCCTTGCCGAATTTTTTGGCATGACCAGAAATTTCATATAAATCAATTTTTGTGAGGTGAGGTGTCATCACTTTTTCAAATCCATAATTTCGACAAACGCTCTCAATATGTTTTTGTAGTTCTTCTTTGATTATTGTTCCCTTTGGAGTGAACAAGGGGAGTCCAGGACCCACAAGAGGGGAAAAACAAAATAAGTCTAATTCTTTGCCCAATTTTCGATGGTCTCTCTTGGCAGCTTCTTCAAGACGAGCTTGATAGGCTTTCAACTCTTCGTTGTTGTCAAATGCCACGCCATAAATTCTCTGCAACATTTTATTTTTTTCATCTCCACGCCAATAGGCACCAGCAATTTTTGTTAGTTTGAAAGACTTGGCATCAAGTTCACCGGTGGAATCGATGTGTGGACCTCGGCAGAGATCAACAA
>Ga0075530_1000726_pt1 | contig 15805 bp, 10 predicted proteins | sample NGEPerD_2_FD_75101 | JGI IMG/M metagenome (GOLD analysis project Ga0075530, IMG submission 75101) | Arctic peat soil microbial communities from the Barrow Environmental Observatory site, Barrow, Alaska, USA - NGEE PermafrostL1-D | ecosystem: Environmental > Terrestrial > Soil > Wetlands > Peat ...
AAAACCGGTGCCAGCCTGGCCAGGTTTATGTCATTCTCCAACGGCGTATCTGCCAGCAACCCCAAGGACAGCGAAGGACCGGGAACTGGCCACTCCCATTCCTGGCGACGATGCGCACCACTGACAAACTCTCCTCGGGTTTTCAGGGTCTGGATATATTGGTCTCCAACTTGACGCACGCGAAGGGCAGCTTGCTGGCGATTAAGCTCTGCGGCAGGCGTGTCGTAATAGCAGTTCACCAGGGATTTTTTGCTGCCTTTTGTCGCTTCAGGCTGAGCCTGCAACCAGCTCAGAGCTTTTATTAGACTGCCAGGTTCAAGGCTCAGTTTGATTTCCAGCTCTTCAGCCATTCCTCACGCACCTTTAAATTCCACGAACCAGAAAGACAAAAACCGGTGACCCTGAGGTCACCGGTTTTCGATACTAACTGATTAGCTGGATTGGCTGATCAGAAGTAGTAGACCGCACCAACAGAAGCGATGGTGCGCTCGTCACCACCAACTGCAGGATTTCTCGGGTCACCAAGGTCATCAGGGTCTCGATAGTATAGCGCGCCGTCGGCATTGGACAGGTAGCCTTCGAAGTAGACGTACATGTGGTCAGACAGGTTGTGCAGCGCTTGCAGAATGATGGTGTCATTCTTGTCGCCAGTCGCATCAACGTCCTGAACCTGATAAGACAACGCAAACTGGTTGGCGCCCATAGTGTAAACACCCATTACACCGAGGATGTCTTTATCATCGGAACGGGTCTGGAATTCACCAGTCACACTCAGGTTACCCATGCTGTAGGTCGCAGCCAAGCCATAGGTGTTTTCATTGGAGCCCGCAGCCGCTTCGTTGCTGTCCATTGCAACCGCTAATGACAGAGCGTCTACGGCATAAGTCGCGGACAGCTGATACGGATAGGACTTATTGGCACCTGCACTTTCCCCGTCGCCATTAATCTGGACGCCAGCGCCCAGAATCAGACCACCAAAAGACGGGGACTGGTACTGAACCTGATCGCCTTCGGAAGTAGTGCCCGCTGAGGAGATATCAGAACCAACCTCGTGGAAGTTACCGATCTGAACGACTGCACGCTCATAAACGCCATCGTCAGAACCTACCCAGATCTGGCCAAAGCTGTCGCCTCTCACACCGATGTAAGCTTCGTCCAGGCTATCAATGCCGTTGCTTTTAGACTTGTTGTCAGCGTTGATACCTTCAAGCTCAAGCTTGAAGAAACCAGTAATGCCAGGGGCGATTTCGTGGTCGTGCTTCACACCTAAAGTGGAGCCGTTGTCAGCGTGTTCAATAGTGGAGCGAGCACCATCGACATTGATGTGATTAACAACATACTGAATGTTGCCGTACACTTGCGGCATGGAATCCATCTTGGCCGCCAATTCAGAAGCGCTTTCCATTGCCAGCACAGAGCCGGAGAAAGTTGCGGCTGCAATTGCAGATGCGATGAGTGTTTTTTTCATGTTGTATGTCCTTTTGCGAGTTAATTCAGGTTTTAACAACGGGTTAATCCCGATTTCTGTAAGGCGCCCCAGAACAACTGGATGGCTCCAATCTTATTGCTGCCTCGTGTCAGATTTATGACATAACGGCAACTTTTTTATTATTAAGACCCGATTTTAACCAGGTCTATACATTTCAACTACTTACAGCACTCTCTTAAAGCACTGAGTGATAACACTGTTTTAATACAATAACGTCTGCTTTGCAAATATTTAATGTCGCATTTTTAGCTCATTTGGCCACAGAAGCATAAACTCTATATCTGCGTCCCTGGAAGCCGGGGATCGGCGCAGGGCCCTATCCAGCTTTAGTATTCTCGAACTCACTGCTAACGTTCAGATACTGACAGCATGAAAGTTACCGGTCCGTCATTGATTAAACCCACCTTCATGTCGGCACCAAAGCATCCCTCTCCAACCCTTTCAGCGCCCATTTCAGTCCGGGCGAGACCAAGGAAGTCTGCATAGATTTTTTTTGCAATCTCCGGGCTGGCCGCACGGGAGAAGCCGGGGCGGGTTCCGGAGGCGGTGTCTGCGGCAAGTGTAAACTGGGGAACAACAAGGAGAGCACCACCGGTGTCGAGTACACTTCGGTTCATACGGCCCGCTTCATCAGAAAAGATACGATAAGAGAGAATTTTTCGGCACAGTTCTTTTGCCTCATTCTGCCCGTCTCCCTGCTCTACACCCAGCAACAAAAGGATGCCTGCGCCTATCCGTGAAATCTCACGGCCATCAACTTCAACGCTCGCTTCTGACACCCGCTGGACAAGCCCTTTCATCTGGTATTCTGATCACTCCGGCCAAATGAGAATTAAAATCAGGTAAGAGTGTATCCATGCACACTGACTCCCGCAACCCTTTCACGTTACAAGATGTCAGCCCGCATTTTTGCCCGTTTTAGCCATCACTTCATCAACACCACGCATGAGCGCATCCACAATGGCCGGCTCGGAGGCGGAGTGCCCAGCATCGCGGATAATACGCAAATCCGCTTCCGGCCAGGCCTTGCTAAGCGCGAGAGCGTTGTCCAGCGGGCAAACCATATCGTAGCGCCCATGCACAATAATGCCGGGGATATCCCGGAGTTTGTGGGCATCCCTGATAATCTGATTATCCACAAGAAATGCAGAATTCATGAAGTAGTGGCACTCGATTCGCGCGAGCGAAATCGCAACATGGGGATGGCCAAAGTGCTCAACAACCCGGGGGTTGGGGTGCAGGGTCGCACACCGCCCTTCCCACACTGACCAAGCTTTGGCAGCCTGAATCTGTTCCAGCTCGTTGCAACTGGTCAGCCTGCGGTAGTAGGCGCTCACCATGTCCCCGCGCTCGCTTTCGGGTATCTGCGCTTCAAACTCCTGCCAGTAATCCGGGAACACCCGGTTTGCGCCGTTTTGGTAAAACCAGGAAATATCTCGTGGCCGGCATAGAAAAATACCTCGAAGCACAAGGCCCAGCACCCGCTCAGTATGCGTTTGAGCGTATACCAGGCTGAGAGTCGATCCCCAACTGCCGCCGAACAGCAGCCAGCGATCAACACCCAGAAACACGCGAATGGTTTCCATATCCTGAACCAGCCTGTCAGTGCTGTTTCCCGCCAGTTCAGCCAAAGGTGTTGAGCGGCCAGAACCGCGCTGATCCATCAGAATAATGCGGAATCGTTCTGCATCAAAAAACCGGCGATGATAGTCCTCACATCCTGCCCCAGGGCCACCATGAACGAAAAGCACAGGTATGCCGTCCGGGTTCCCGCTTTCTTCGACATATAACTCGTGGGGCGCTTCAACCGCCAGCCGGTGTTTGGCATAGGGTTTGATGTCTGGGTACAAATTGAGCATGGGCCACTCCGCCGATCACATGGAATTCAATAGCATTGTAGCGGAGTTGAATGAGTGGCGGACGAGCTTTACGAAAAGCATAAGCACAAAAAAGGCCGGTGCTGCTGCCAGCGCCGGCCTGATTCAAAGCACCAACATTACTTCTTGCTTGCGCGCTTACGATCGCTCTCAGTAAGGTGTTTCTTGCGCAGACGGATAGACTTGGGCGTCACTTCAACCAGTTCGTCGTCGTCAATAAATTCCAACGCCTGCTCCAAAGTGAACTTGATCGGCGGCACCAGAGCAATGACCTCATCCTTGCCGGAGGCCCGCATGTTGTCGAGCTTCTTACCCTTGGTCGGGTTGATCACCAGATCGTTGTCACGGCTGTGAATACCGCAAAGCTGACCCTCGTAAACTTCCTGACCAGGATCAAGGAAGAGCTTCCCGCGACTCTGGAGTGTTTCCAGAGAGTAAGTCAACGCTGTGCCCTTCGCCATGGAGACCAGCACACCGTTCTGACGGCTTGTCACATCACCAGCCTTGATTGGCCCGTAATGGCTGAAGGTTGAGGTAAGAATGCCCGTGCCAGACGTCATGGTCAGAAAGCCGTTGCGAAAGCCGATCAGGCCACGCGCGGGAATAGTGTATTCAAGACGCATACGGCCCTTGCCATCCGGAACCATGTTGGTCAGATCGCCTTTACGCAGGCCCATTTGCTCCATCAAAGGGCCCTGATGCTGCTCTTCAATGTCGACAATGACGTTCTCATACGGCTCCTGTTTCTCGCCGTCTACTTCCTTGATGACCACTTCCGGGCGGCCTACCGCCAGCTCGAAGTTCTCGCGGCGCATGTTTTCAATCAGCACAGACAGGTGTAGCTCACCACGGCCAGATACCTTGAATTTGTCCATGGTTTCGCCGTCTTCAACCCGCAGGGCCACGTTGTACAGCAGCTCTTTTTCCAGACGTTCCTTGATGTTACGACTGGTGACGAACTTGCCCTCTTTACCGCAAAAGGGCGAATCGTTGACCTGGAAGGTCATAGACACTGTGGGCTCATCTACCGTCAGCGGTGGCAAAGCCTCAACATTATTCATGTCGCATAGGGTGTCTGAGATATGCAGCTCATCCAGTCCACTGACGCAGATGATGTCGCCAGCTTGGGCTTCGTTCACTTCGACTCGATGCAGACCGGAGTGCCCCATGATTTTCAGGATGCGGCCCTGACGTTTCTTGCCATTGGCGCCGATGGCAACCACTGGCGTATTGGTTTTCACCTTGCCGCGAGCGATACGGCCGATACCGATCACGCCCAAAAAGCTGCTGTAGTCCAGCTGCGAGATCTGCATCTGGAAAGGGCCATCCATATCCACCGAGGGCGCAGGCACGTGGTCAACAATCGCCTGGAATACCGCGTCCATGTTATCGCTGAGATCTTCATGCTCCAAACCGGCAACACCGTTCAGCGCGCTGGCATAAACAATGGGGAAATCCAGTTGCTCGTCGGTGGCGTCCAGGCTGTCAAACAGATCGAATACCTGCTCTACAACCCAATCCGGACGGGCGCCGGGACGGTCGATTTTGTTGACCACAACAATGGGACGCAGCCCCGCCGCGAAAGCTTTCTGGGTCACAAAGCGTGTCTGTGGCATCGGCCCGTCGATGGAATCAACCACCAACAGCACACAATCCACCATGCTCATCACCCGCTCCACTTCGCCACCAAAATCCGCGTGGCCCGGGGTGTCTACAATATTGATATCGTAACCGTTCCATTTCAACGCAGTGTTTTTGGCCAGAATGGTAATGCCACGCTCTTTTTCCTGATCGTTGGAGTCCATGACTCGCTCGCTCTCAAGCTCTTTACGATCCAACGTGCCGGACAGGCGCAGCAGCTTGTCTACGAGCGTGGTTTTACCATGGTCAACGTGGGCAATAATGGCGATATTACGAAGTTTTTCAATCACAAAATTAATCCTGCGGCATGCACTAAAAGACCTGAGAAGGCCGTTCACGGGCAATACCCGTACACGCCATCTCAAATCCGTAAAATGAACTCATCCACCGGAGCCTGGCGGCTCGGCGCCTCACATGTAGCATCCGAATCCGTCATCCGGGCCCATGCGGAGAAAGTGAAGCGGCGCGTAGTATATCGAAAACTCTGCACTGTTTATATGAAGAAGAACGCCTATTTCTTAATCAGCGCCATCCGTCAACCACAGCGCACCAAACTGGGGCGATACCTGAAGCCACTTTACAATGTCGCACCATTGTGGTGCGCAACGTCACTGCCGCGGCAGATCGATCACCAGAATCAGCCCGCACAAACCGTCTGAAAACGCGACATCCAACCGCATAACCGCCGCTATGGGTTCAGCCGGTCAAAACTGGCAAGCACCTTGCTTTGATCCACTCACCAAGTTTTTCAAGCATCTGTAGAACCGAAATGTGAAGGTAAGAATGAACAGCTTTTGCTAAGCTGCGCAGACCTGCAAAACAAACCGGAATTCAGCACCACTGAGCAATCCGGAACATGATCACGAATACACCCTTACTAATGGAGCATGCACAATGTCCAAGACAGTTGATTTGATTAAAGAACACGAAGTCAAATGGGTAGATATGCGCTTCACCGACAGTCGGGGCAAAGAACAGCATGTCACCATTCCTGCAACTGAGGTCAATGAGGACTTCTTCGCCGAAGGCAAGATGTTTGACGGTTCCTCCATCGCCGGCTGGAAAGGCATCAACGAATCCGACATGATCCTGATGCCGGACGACAGCAGCTCCGTCCTTGATCCGTTTACCGAAGAAAGCACCATCAACATCACCTGCGACATTGTTGAGCCTTCTACCATGCAAGGCTACGAGCGGGATCCGCGCTCCGTTGCCCGCCGGGCCGAAGAGTATCTGAAATCCACCGGTATCGCAGATGGCGCTCTGTTTGGCCCTGAGCCAGAATTTTTCGTCTTCGATTCTGCGAAGTGGAAAACCGACATGCAGGGCTCCATGTATTCGCTTCACTCAGAAGAAGCAGCCTGGGTCTCCGGTGACGACTTTAACAGCAACAACATTGGCCACCGCCCGGGCGTGAAAGGCGGCTACTTCCCGGTACCTCCGGTGGACAGCCTGCACGATCTGCGGGGCGCCATGTGCGCTGCCATGGAGTCCATGGGCCTGGTTATTGAGGTGCACCACCATGAAGTGGGCACGGCAGGCCAGTGCGAAATCGGCGTTGGCGCGAACACGCTGACCAAAAAGGCCGATGAAGTCCAGATCCTGAAATACTGCGTGCACAACGTGGCCCACGCCTATGGCAAAACCGCGACGTTCATGCCCAAGCCCGTAGTCGGAGATAACGGTTCCGGCATGCACGTGCACATGAGCCTGAACAAAGACGGCAAAAACCTGTTTGCAGGCGATAGCTACGCAGGCCTGAGTGAAATGGCGCTGTTCTACGTCGGCGGCATCATCAAGCACGCAAAAGCTATTAACGCGTTCACTAACCCGGCTACAAACAGTTATAAACGTCTGGTTCCGGGCTACGAAGCGCCGGTTATGTTGGCTTATTCTGCGCGTAACCGTTCTGCGTCAATCCGCATTCCGTATGTAACTAGCCCGAAAGCCCGCCGTGTGGAAGTTCGTTTCCCGGACCCGGCTGCCAACCCATACCTGGCGTTCGCTGCGCTGATGATGGCCGGCCTGGACGGCATCCAGAACAAGATTCACCCTGGCGACGCCATGGACAAGGATCTGTACGATCTGCCGAAAGAAGAAGCCCTCAGCATTCCGAAGGTTGCTGAAACCCTGCAGGAAGCGCTGGATTGCCTGAAGGCAGATCATGAGTTCCTGACCCGTGGCGGCGTGTTCACCGAAGATATGATCCAGGCCTACATCGATCTGAAGCGCGGTGAAGTTGAACGCATCAACATGACCACCCATCCGGTTGAGTTTGAACTGTACTATTCTTGCTAAAAGCTGCTTTAGGCAATTAGCGGCATCTAAAGCCCCGCTCACAACGAGCGGGGCTTTTTTGGGTTTGTTTTTGTGATCTTCCGCACACTGACACCGCTCTTAACGATATGTAACGAACATCTCCCACTGCTGCATTGAAAAGGCCTTCCCGACGATTGATAATCAGTACAAACACTACTGCAGGTTGTGCATATGAACCCAATGTTTGGAATGACCGCAGGGCTATTGCTCCTGATCGCAGGGCCCGTGGCCGCAGAGGTCTACCGCAATGTGGATGCTCAGGGCAATGTAACCTTCTCCGATGAACCTTCGAAAGGCGCAGAGACGGTAAAGGTGAAGCCGGTTACAACAATTACCCTCCCCAAACCGCAAAACGTCAGGGAAACCGACAAACTCAGGGAAGAAGTAAAACGGGAAGGCTCGGTTTATGAAAGCGTCTCATTCACCTACCCTGAAGATGAACAGGCATTCTACAGTGGCAGTGGCGACGTGCGCTTTGAAATGCACAGCACGCCTGGCCTTGAGCCTAACCACAAATACGAAGTAACGCTCGACGGCCAGCCAGTTGGCCAAAGCTCTTCGGGCGCGGTTACCGTCAGCAATGTGTTCCGGGGCACGCACGAGGCCGGCATCCACATTGTGGACAGAAATGGCGTTCAGATTAAAACCGGCAACTCGATTCGCTTTACCGTTCATCGCCCTTCCACTCAGAATTAATGTCACTTTGGCGCACCATTACGGTGCGCTAGCGCCAGCATTGTGCAAAACTGTGAGCAGCAACGGAGCAATGCGCTCAGGCTGCCCGACGCCTTTCATTGCAAACCCACCCTGAAACAACGCGCCTTCACCCTAATTCTCCCTTGCTTACGCAAACAACCCACCCACATTCCGAAACTGGTTCAGTTTTTGCTGATTGCTGTTACAGCAGACACTCCATCCCGCTCCTCCAGCTTATAACCAACAGGAAGCACGTATGGCACTCTCGTCAGCCAACGCTAACAGGTACAAGAGCATGCTGGACAACCTCACGACCGCGGTTCTTGTGCTGGAGAGCGATCTGATAATCCGCTATCTGAACCCAGCGGCAGAAAGCCTGTTTGAAACCAGCATGACCCGCAGTTCAGGGCTTCACCTCCGCGACATCCTTCTTGATGCCGAGAGTACCTTCAACACCCTGCGCACTGCAGCCGAGTCGGGCCAGTCTTACACTCGCCGGGAAACAGCATTCCTTCTTGCCAGCGGTTCACAGAGAATTGTGGATTACTCTGTTTCGCTCCTTGACCAAAACCCTGCAGCACTGCTCGTAGAGGTGCAGCCGCGGGATCGTCTGCTGCGGATAAGCCGGGAAGAAGATCTGATATCCCAGCAGGAAACCACTCGGATCCTGGTGCGTGGCATGGCCCATGAGATAAAAAACCCGCTCGGGGGCATTCGCGGCGCCGCTCAATTACTCGATCGGGAGCTATCGAGTGCCAACCTGCGCGAATATACCCGGGTTATCATTGAAGAAGCCGATCGTTTGCGCAGCCTTGTTGACCGTATGCTCGGCCCCAACAAAGCACTGAAACTGGCACCGACCAATATTCATGAAATCCTTGAACGAGTGCGCACCCTGCTGGAAGCAGAGTGCAAAGGCAGGGTGCTATTCCAGCGGGACTACGACCCCAGCCTGCCGGAGTTTTCGGGAGACAAAGAGCAGCTGATCCAAGCCTTCCTCAACATTGCTCGCAATGCAGTGGAGGCTGCCTTTGAAAGCGAGGCCAACCACCCTGGCGGCCAGAAAACACCCACCATTACGTTTCGCACCCGCGCCCTGCGGCAGGTCACCATCGGCCCCAGTTGCCATCGGCTTGCATGCAGGATAGACATCATCGACAACGGGCCGGGAATCACGCCAGAGCTGCGCCAGAATATTTTCTACCCAATGATCAGTGGCCGTGCCAATGGCACCGGACTCGGGCTGTCCATTACCCAAAGCATCATTAGCCAACACCACGGGCTGGTCGAGTGTGAGAGTGAGCCAGGCCAGACAGACTTCATCATCTTATTGCCCCTGGAGGGCACCCTATGAGCCAACAACCCGCCAACATCTGGATCGTCGACGACGATCGCAGCATACGCTGGGTGCTGGAACGCGCCCTAAGCCAGGCTGGCATACAGTCGACCGTTTTCGAGAGCGGTGAAAACATCATGAGGCGGCTGGAGCGCGAGCAGCCCGACGCCATCATCAGTGATATTCGGATGCCTGGGGTAGATGGCATCACCCTGCTTTCACACATTGTCGAAGCATACCCAGACGTACCCGTCATCATCATGACCGCCCATTCGGATCTGGAAAGCGCCGTTACCAGTTATCAGACCGGTGCTTTTGAATACCTTCCTAAACCGTTCGATGTAGACGATGCCGTTGCCTTGGCAAAACGGGCTGTCGCTCACAGCCACGAAAAGCGGGCGGTTTTTCAGCCGCAAGAGGAGACCATCCAGCACAGCACCGAGATTATCGGTAAAGCTCCCGCCATGCAGGAAGTTTTCCGTGCTATCGGCCGACTATCCCACTCCAACATCACCGTTCTGATCAACGGTGACAGCGGAACAGGAAAAGAGCTGGTTGCCCAGGCACTGCACAACCATAGCCCCCGAGCCCGACATCCGTTTATTGCCCTTAACATGGCAGCTATCCCGAGAGATCTTATAGAGTCTGAGCTCTTCGGCCATGAAAAAGGCGCTTTTACCGGTGCTACAGCGGTACGCCAAGGTCGGTTTGAACAGGCCAACGGTGGGACCCTGTTTCTGGATGAAATCGGAGACATGCCAGGCGATACCCAAACCCGCCTGCTGCGGGTTCTGGCAGATGGCGAGTTCTACCGCGTCGGCGGCACCACGTCCATCAAGGTTGACGTTCGCATCATCGCCGCCACTCACCAGAACCTGGAGAAGCTCGTTCAGTCCGGCTCCTTCCGGGAAGATCTTTTCCACCGACTGAACGTTATCCGTGTGCACCTGCCGAAGCTAGCCGAGCGCTGCGAGGACATTCCCCGATTGATGCAGCACTTCCTGCAACGGGCCGCCAGAGAACTTTCTGTGGAGCCCAAGATCCTGCGCCCAGAAGCCGAAAACTACCTCACAACGCTGCCCTGGCCCGGCAACGTGCGCCAGCTTGAAAACACCTGTCGCTGGCTCACTGTCATGGCTAGCGGCAGAGAGATTCACATTGATGACTTGCCCCCCGAGTTGCGACACCAGAGTGAGACTCATACCACCGGAGCTACTTGGCAGGAGGGACTTAGGAACTGGGCCGATCAAGAATTAAAAAGAGGAGAAAAGGCAATTCTTGGGTCAGCCCTGCCGGAGTTTGAAAAAATCATGATTGAGACCGCTCTGAAACACACCGGGGGGCGCCGCCGGGATGCATCAGTTCTTCTCGGCTGGGGACGGAACACCCTCACGCGCAAAATCAACGAACTGGGTATGGATAACATCGAGGAAGAGTGAGCTTGAGACGGAAACAGACATAAAAAAACGGCTGTCTGAACAGCCGTTTTTTTCAACCCTGACTAAACCACTCTCAGGTCAACGTCAGAACGGTATATCGTCATCAAAATCATCAACCGGCTCAGGCATGCTGGTGCCCTGCGACGGCTGGTTCTGGTTCTGGTTATAACCACTCGACTGCGCAGGCGGCGGATTGTTCTGAGGCTGCGCAGTTGGTGCTGATTGCTGAGGGCGTCCGGCAGGAGCACCTTGGCTCGCGCCGCCACCGTCACTACCACGACTGTCCAGCATCTGCATCTGACCGTTAATATCGACAACCACCTCGGTGGTGTAAACGTCCTGGCCTTCTTTGTTCTGCCATTTGCGCGTCTGCAGCTTGCCCTCGATATAGACCTTGGAACCTTTGCGCAGATACTGCCCGGCCACTTCGGCAATCTTTCCAAACATCACAATCCGGTGCCATTCCGTTTTCGGAACCAGCTGGCCAGTCTGGCGATCCTTGTAACTCTCGTCGGTAGCAATATTCAGGTTCACCACGGCATTGCCGTTAGGGGTATAACGGGTATCCGGATCCTGCCCGAGATTCCCGATAAGAATAACTTTGTTTACGCCTCTTGCCATGTTCTGCTCCTGATTCTGTTTTCAGGGACACCCGCATTCCTTGCGAGTCTCCGGATTTCAAGAACTGCTACCCTGTCGGACGAAAGGAAAGTCCGCAAGTAACGCCTCATCAAAGTACTGTCGATCCACCTTAAGATAGGCGGTGGCAGCGTTTTCAACAATGACCACATCCTGCACACCCGGCAAGCGGCGAAGACTGCCATCAACTTCGTCGTACTGGTCGCTGACCATGTCCCGCAACTGTACCACGAAACCCGAGGTGTGGCCCGGTGCAGGCATGGTCAGAGCGACCATTAGCCAGAGCCCGAGAACGATCACCATAAACCAGACAACACCTTCGATTCCAACCTGCTGCAGCAGTAAACCGCCTAGGGCTCCGCCCAGAAACGCACCCATGAACTGCGAAGTGGAATACACTCCCATGGCCGTTCCCTTGCTTGCGGCCGGCGCCTCTTTACTGATCAGAGATGGTAGACTGGCTTCAAGCAGATTGAAGGCCATGAAAAAGAAAAACAACACGGCCCATGCGACCGGAAGGCTGTCAGATATTCCAGAAAGCCCCGCAGTTGCCAGTGTAAGCAAGGCAATCGCACCACACAAAACAGGCTTCATTTTCCGTTTCTTCTCTCCAATGATAATAAGCGGCACCATGGCAAAAAACGAGGTAAGCATCACACTCAGGTAAAACCACCAATGCGAACCACTGGCCAGCCCAAGTTCATCCTGCAGAACGGATGGAAACACCAGAAACAGGGAGGTCAGAACCAGGTGTAGTGCGAAAATCCCGAAATCCAGTCGCAACAAACGCCTGTCAGACAGAACACGACCCAGCATCGCCTTCGCGGGGTGTGTATCGGCACTGATTTTGTGCTGGTGCGGTGTAGGTACTACGCGACTCACAATTAACAAAGCGATCATCGCGAGCACGGCGGTTGCATAGAAAATTCCGGACAACCCCCACACCGAACCTAGCAGCGGCCCAAGGACCAGAGAGACTGAAAAGGAAAGCCCTATGGAAATACCCACAGTCGCCATGGCCTTGGTTCGCTCTTCCTCACGGGTCAGGTCACTAAGCAGTGCCATGAGCACACTCGCAATAGCTCCAGACCCCTGTAGAATCCGACCGGCGATAACGACGTATATAGAATCCGTGGAGCCGGCCAGCATGCTCCCTGCGGCAAAAAGAATCAGGCCAATATAGATCATACGCTTGCGGCCAACGCGATCTGAAAGCAGGCCGAAGGGAATCTGTAGCAGCGCCTGGCTCAGCCCGTACGCACCAATGGCAAAGCCAAGCAGTGCTGGCGTCGCACCTTCAAGCCCGTCACCCAGCAGCATGAATACCGGCATGACCATGAACAGCCCAAGCATACGTATGGCATAAACCAATGCCAGCGCAGATACGGAGCGTTTTTCCAGCGTATTCATGGCAGTTGGCTCCTCTCCCGGGGTTGAAAGCGTGACCTTGCGAAGGAACATATGTTCCACAGGCGGCGCATTGTAACAGAAGGTTCTCCGGCGGGGCACAGGTACAACTTCACCAGCATTTTCGCCGCAGCCGGCGTAACGCGGTATAATTTACGTTTTTTCCCCAAGCGAGGTGTTATGGATCATATCCAGATCAAAGGGGCACGGACCCACAACCTGAAGAACATCGACCTGGATATCCCAAGGGACAAACTGATCGTCATCACCGGTTTATCCGGCTCAGGCAAATCATCCTTGGCATTTGATACACTTTATGCTGAAGGTCAAAGGCGCTATGTGGAGTCCCTATCCACCTACGCGCGTCAGTTCCTCTCCATGATGGAAAAGCCGGATGTCGACCACATCGAGGGCCTGTCCCCGGCTATTTCTATTGAGCAGAAATCGACATCACACAACCCTCGCTCGACGGTTGGCACCATCACCGAAATCTACGATTACCTGCGGCTGCTGTTTGCCCGGGCGGGCGAGCCTCGATGCCCGGAGCACGGTCAGCCGCTTGAAGCACAAACCGTCAGCCAGATGGTTGACCAGGTGATTGCCATGCCAGAAGACAGCAAGCTGATGATCCTTGCGCCGGTTATCCGGGACCGTAAAGGCGAACATCTTCAGGTCGTGGAAACCATGCGCAGCCAGGGCTTCATCCGGCTGCGAGTAGACGGCACCGTTTATGACATAGACGATGTGCCAGCGCTCGACAAAAAGCGTAAGCACCAGATCGACGTGGTTGTTGACCGCTTCAAGGTAAAGCCCGGCCAGGAACAACGGCTTGCCGAAAGTTTTGAGACCGCTCTTGGGCTGGCGGACGGCATCGCTCTGGTTGCCCCGATGGATGGCGAGGCAGGCGGCGAAAGTGAAGAGCATACCTTTTCCGCGAAATACGCATGCAAACAATGCGGCTACGCGCTGAGCGAGCTGGAGCCAAAGCTGTTTTCCTTCAACAACCCCGCCGGGGCATGCCCTACCTGTGACGGCCTGGGCGTTAAACAGTTCTTTAATCCGGAAAAAATCGTACAACATCCAGAGGCAACACTTGCCGCCGGTGCCATCAAAGGCTGGGATCGTCGGGCGGTTTACTACTTCCAGATGCTGGGCAGTGTTGCCGAACACTATGGAATGGATCTCGAAACACCCTGGGAGGATTTATCGGAGGACTTCCGAACGACACTCCTCTTCGGCTCAGGCACCGACGATATTCCGTTTCGCTATGTGAATTCTCGCGGTCACTTCATGGAAAAATCCCATTCTTTCGAGGGCATCATTCCAAACCTCGAACGCCGCTACCGGGAAACGGATTCACCGAGCATGCGCGAAGAACTGGCGCGCAACCTCAGCACCCAGGCCTGCACGGATTGCAATGGCTCTCGCCTGCGGCGCAGCGCTCGTCACGTTTTCATCGATAATCGCAATCTGCCAGACCTGACTCGCCTTCCCATAGGGGAAGCTTATGCCTACTTTGACACTCTCACGCTGCCCGGGCGCAGAGGCGAGATTGCAGAAAAAATCACGAAAGAAGTCCGGCAGCGGCTCCAGTTTCTGGTCAACGTAGGCTTGGAGTACCTGACGCTTGAACGCAGCGCTGACACTCTCTCGGGGGGTGAAGCCCAGCGAATACGGCTGGCCAGCCAGATCGGTGCCGGCCTTGTGGGCGTTATGTACATCCTTGATGAGCCCTCCATCGGCCTTCATCAACGGGATAATGACCGATTGCTCAGCACCCTCACGCACCTTCGTGATCTGGGCAATACCGTCATCGTAGTCGAACACGACGAAGAGGCCATCCTTGCAGCCGATCATGTTATTGATATCGGCCCGGGTGCAGGCGTTCATGGCGGCCAAGTTATCGCTCAGGGTACACCCGCGCAAATCCTGGAAAATCCGGATTCATTGACGGGCCAATATCTCAGCGGAGCCAAACAGATTGCCATTCCCGAAACCAGAAACAAGGGATCAGGCGAAACTCTGACGCTGACCGGGGCAACTGGCAACAACTTGCAGCATGTCACTCTCACGCTGCCCTTGGGCATCATGACCTGCGTGACCGGAGTTTCAGGCTCTGGTAAGTCGACCCTGATAAACAGCACTCTCTACCCGGTGGCTGCTGCTAAGCTCAACAAAGCCACCAGCCTCAATGCGTCTCCCTACGAAGGGCTTAAAGGACTCGACCAGCTGGACAAGGTCATCGACATAGATCAGAGCCCCATCGGGCGCACACCCCGCTCAAACCCAGCCACCTACACCGGCCTGTTTACGCCGATACGAGAGCTGTTCGCCGGCACTCAGGAGGCACGAGCAAGGGGCTACAAACCCGGTCGTTTCTCCTTCAACGTGAAAGGTGGGCGATGTGAAGCATGCCAGGGCGACGGCATGATTAAGGTAGAAATGCACTTCCTGCCGGATGTGTATGTTCACTGCGATGTGTGTAAAGCCAAACGCTACAACCGGGAAACCCTGGAGGTACGCTACAAAAGCAAGAACATCAATGAAGTTTTGAGCATGACCGTTGAGGAAGGCCGGGAGTTTTTTGACGCTGTGCCGTTTCTCGCCAGAAAGCTACAGACACTGATGGATGTAGGGCTTTCCTACATTCGCCTTGGGCAAAGCGCCGTAACTCTGTCCGGCGGTGAAGCTCAGCGGGTGAAGCTTGCCAAAGAGCTATCCAAGCGGGATACAGGGAAAACCCTGTATATTCTTGATGAACCTACGACAGGGCTACACTTCTACGATATCCAGCAGCTGCTAAACGTGTTGCAACGCCTCCGGGATCACGGCAACACCATCGTGGTCATCGAGCACAATCTGGATGTCATCAAGACGGCTGACTGGGTTATCGATTTGGGCCCAGAAGGTGGCTCAGGGGGCGGTCAAATTATTGCGGAAGGCACGCCAGAACAAGTCGCTG
>Ga0075530_1000727_pt1 | contig 15799 bp, 14 predicted proteins | sample NGEPerD_2_FD_75101 | JGI IMG/M metagenome (GOLD analysis project Ga0075530, IMG submission 75101) | Arctic peat soil microbial communities from the Barrow Environmental Observatory site, Barrow, Alaska, USA - NGEE PermafrostL1-D | ecosystem: Environmental > Terrestrial > Soil > Wetlands > Peat ...
CAGGCTTCGGCGGCATCCGCGGATTTTTTGTCCACTTGCGCCACCGGAAAGAGCGCGATGGCGGGAACACTGAGGTTAACCAGTGCTTCGGCTTCGCGCAGTAACTCGACCACGCTTACGCGCTCAACATCCGGCATCGAGGGAATTGTCTGACGTCCGTCGCCATCGATAACGAACAGCGGATAAATCAGATCGTCAACTGTAAGCCGGTGCTCGCGCATCAGGCGGCGGCTGAAGGCGTGCTTGCGCATCCGCCGCGGACGGGTTATCGGATAATCGCCGGTATAAATTGACATGGCAGTTTCCTGTGGTGGCAGGATGGTCGCGCATCACACGCGCGTGCGCGCCATCCGGAACGGAACGCGGGATGGTTCAAGGATAGCGAACATCAGCAATAGTTTCGAGCCGCGGAGGACGCATCCAGACGCTCTCGATAAATGCGGCGAAGACAAGATGGGCGAGGGTAAGTGCGGCGCAGGCATGCAGATTGCGGCAGCGCCTTGTTATACAGGTAGCGCGCCCGCGCGGTGGGCTGGTTGGATATTAAACGCCACATATCTCACGGTGAGGTTTAAGTCAGCGCAACCACTCCCTGGGGCGCAGAAAGTCTGTGTACAGGCGCGCCTCCGGGCTGTCGGGCGCGGGCTGCCAGTTGTATTTCCATCGCACGCGCGGCGGCAGTGACATCAAAATAGATTCGGTACGTCCGCCGGATTGCAGACCGAACAACGTGCCGCGATCGTAAACCAGATTGAATTCGACATAACGCCCGCGCCGGTAAAGTTGAAATTCGCGCTCGCCACGTCCGAAGCTGGAATTCTTGCGGCGCTGAACGATAGGCAGATAGGCCAGTAAAAAATGATCGCCTACGCTGCGCAGGAACGCAAAGCAGGTGCCGAAACTCCATTCGTTCAAGTCGTCGAAAAACAGGCCGCCGATGCCGCGCGACTCGTTTCGATGTTTCAGGTAAAAATACTCGTCCGCCCACTTTTTGTAGCGCGGATAGACCGCTTCTCCATAAGGCTGACAGGCTTGCCGCGCCGTGGCATGCCAGTGAACGGCATCCTCTTCACACCCGTAATAGGGCGTTAGGTCGAAGCCCCCGCCGAACCACCACACCGGCTCGGCACGAGGTTTGCTGGCGATAAAGAAACGCACGTTGGCATGCGCGGTGGGGACGTACGGATTGCGCGGATGCACCACCACCGAGACGCCCATGGCCTGAAAATCGCGACCGACCAGTTCCGGCCGGTGCGCGGTTGCCGCCGGCGGCAGTTTTTCACCGCGCACGTGGGAAAACGCCGTACCCGCCTGTTCGAACACGCGCCCCCCCGAGAGCACGCGGGTCCGTCCCCCGCCGCCGGCTTCGCCCGTCCAGGCATCTTCAATGAAGCGTACTTTAAGCTCCTCGCGCTCGAACGCCGCGCAGATGCGATCTTGCAGCGACAGCAGATAGGTTTCGACCGCGTGCGGTTCGGGTTGCGCGGCGCTGTCGTCGATTTGCATTAGCCTGCGCGAATAACTCTGCTGGTATTGGCGTCGCGGATCTCCGTGGGCCGTGCATTGTCTCCAACCGGCGCGTCGAGCACAAAGTCGAGCTTGTCGCCGAAAATTTGTCTGACTTCCGCGGCGTTCGTAGCAGGCGGTTCGCCCTCAAGATTGGCGCTGGTGGAAACCAGCGCGCCGCCGGCCCGGCGGCACAATTCCGCGGCGACCGGATGCGCGGTGACTCGCACCGCCAGAGTATCGTGATTTCCGCGCAACAGAGCCGACGCGTCACGCGACGCCGGTATCAACCAGGTTACCGGCCCCGGCCAGGTTCGTTCGACTCGTTGCATTTGGGCGGGTGTAAGTGGATCGAGGAAAAATTCAAGCTGATCGAACGCTGCCGCGATCAGGATCAAACCTTTATCGGGCGGCCTTCGTTTGAGATGCAGCAACCTCTCGACTGTGGCATCAACGGTCGGGTCGCAACCCAGACCGAACACCGCTTCCGTCGGGTAGGCGACAAGTCCGCCAGTGCGAACAGTCTCCGCTGCGCGTTCGATTGCTTCAGTCAGCGGGTTGTTCGTCACGCAAGCGCCTTACCCGGCTAACGGCGACGCGTCAGCCGCTCGCGCTGCGCTTGGGCGGCGCACGGCGGCGCGCTTTCTTGGCGGGCGCCTGCTCAATCAACTGTTCGCATTCCTGCAGGCTCAGCTTGGCAGGCTCCTTGTCCTTGGGGATTTTGGCGTTCTTGCTGCCGTTGGTCACGTAGGGCCCGTAACGACCGTTCAGCACGCGGATTTCGGTGTTGCTGAATTCCTGGATAATGCGATTGGCGTCAAGCTCTCTCTTTTCTGCGATCAGCACCAGCGCTCGGTCGAGATCGATCGTGTATGGATCATCATCTTTCAGGGAGACAAACTTGTTAGCATATTTCACATAAGGCCCGAAACGACCAATGCTTGCGTGCACGGGCTGTCCGTCGGCGGTCTGGCCTAGATTGCGCGGCAGCTTGAACAACGGCAAAGCTTCGTCCAGGGTAACACTATCCATTTTCTGTCCGGCGCGCAGGCCCGCGAAGCGCGGCTTTTCCTCGTCATCCTTGGTGCCGATCTGGACGAATGGCCCATAGCGCCCCATACGCACGGTCATGGGGCGGCCGCTTTCAGGATCTTTGCCGAGCTCGCGGGACTGCACGGCCTGCTCGCGCGACACGTTCATTTCCTTGTCGTCGACCAGCGCCTTGAACGGCCCCCAGAACTCGCGCATGACGGGCACCCACTCTTTTTCGCCGCGCGAGATCTCGTCCAGCTCGTCCTCCAGCCGGGCGGTGAAATCGTAGTCAACGTATTGCCTGAAATGCAGGGTCAGGAATTTGTTGACCACGCGCCCGATATCGGTCGGGTGAAAGCGTCGTTCGAGAAGCTCCGCGTACTCGCGGTTCTGCAATGTCGAGATGATGCTGGCGTACGTCGACGGGCGCCCGATGCCATATTCTTCCAGCGTTTTTACCAGGGTTGCCTCCGTGTAGCGTGGTGGCGGTTCGGTGAAATGCTGCTCCGGACGGATGCCGAGCAGGTCCACGATTTCGCCCTCATTCAGCTCCGGCAACAGGCGTTCGTCGCTTTCCACTTTTACGTCGTCGGTACCCTCGCGATAGACGAGCATGAAGCCTGGATCTTTCACCGACGAACCTGTGGCGCGAAAGCGGTGATGCTCGCCGCAGGATAAATCCACGGCGACGGTATCGAGCAGCGCGGGAATCATCTGGCAGGCGACCGTGCGCTTCCAGATCAGATCGTAAAGCTTGCGCTGATCGGGCTTTAGATAAGACTTCAGTTCATCCGGGATGCGCCAGGCTGAAGTAGGCCGGATCGCCTCATGCGCTTCCTGCGCATTTTTCGACTTGGTTTTGTACTGGCGCGGCGCATCGGGCAACTTGGCCTGACCGTAACGTTTGGCGATCAGTTCGCGCAGTTCGCCTAGCGCATCGTTGGCCAGTGTGACGGAGTCGGTGCGCATATAGGAGATAAGGCCGACGGGACCGGAGCCGAGATCGATGCCCTCGTATAGCTGCTGGGCCACCCGCATGGTGCGCTGCGCCGTAAAACCAAGCTTGCGCACCGCTTCCTGCTGTAACGTCGAGGTGGTAAACGGCGCGGCCGGGTGGCGGCGGCGCTGCTTTTTGTCGATCTTTATGACGCGCAGCTTAGCCTTGGCGGCATCCACGAGCGTTTGTTTCGCGATTGTAGCGTCTTGCTCGTTGGTTATATCAAACTGTGCGAATTTTTTGCCGTGATACACACTGAGTCTCGAACTGAACGTGTCGCCCTTCTTGCCGGCATCCGCTTCCAGCGTCCAGTACTCGCGAACATCGAACTTTTCGATTTCCTCTTCACGCTCGCAGATCATGCGCAACGCCGGGCTTTGAACTCTTCCCGCCGATAGGCCGCGCTTGATCTTCTTCCACAACAGTGGCGACAGGTTGAACCCGACCAGATAATCCAGCGCGCGCCGTGCCTGCTGCGCGTTGATCAGATCGATGGAAAGTTCGCGCGGGTGCGCGATGGCCTCTTTTATGGCGCGCTGGGTAATCTCGTGGAATATGACGCGGTAAACCGGCTTTTTCTTCAACGCTTTACGCTCGCGCAAGAGCTCGTACAGGTGCCAGGAGATGGCTTCACCCTCGCGATCCGGATCGGTAGCGAGGTATAGCGCGTCGGCGCCGGTTAATGCTTTGGCGATTGCCTTGACATGCCGCTCATTCTTTTCAATCAAGTCGTACTTCATGGCGAAATCGTGGTCGGGATCGACCGCGCCCTCTTTGGGCACGAGATCGCGCACATGCCCGTAGGACGCCAGGACCGTAAAGTCGGCACCTAAGTATTTCATGATGGTTTTCGCCTTTGCGGGCGATTCCACGATAACCAGATTTTTGTTCATTTAGCCAACAGCGGAAAATACAGGAAATTATGCGACAGGCAGGCCAAAGCTATGAGAACCTTGCGCTACGCAGATTTGAGAATTTTTTAGAGCCTTGACTGGTGCGCAGTGACCTCAATCCCCGGCTCGTGGGTCGAGCTGCTATTCTGGACTCAGTGCAAGTAACTGGAGGTGTCCTCCATTACCATGCCCTCCAGCCAGGTGTAGGCTGCTTCCTCGCCCGGCAGATTGAACAACACCATCAAAATAATCCACTTGAGTTGTTCGAGGTCGAGGTTTTCGTCGTCCAGCGCCATTACGCGATCGATGACCAGTTCGCGGCTGGTGGCCGTCAATACGCCGGTCTGCTCAAGAAACATCAGGAATCCGCGGCACTCGCGATCGAGTTTTTGCGCCTCGCTGGTATGATAGACACGCATGGTGCGCGGCGCGGGCATATCTTCCTGCGGCAGATCCTTCCAGCCGGCCAGCCCTTCGAGCCAGTCAAAGGCTTTCTCTATTTCGCGATGATGGAAGCCGGCCTCCAGAAGTTTGGACTGCAACGCCTCCCGATCCAGATCAACCTCGTTATCATCATCGATATAGCTCTCAAAGAGATACATGAGTACGTCAAGCACCGATTCTTTCATTCCGTAATTCCCGGGTTGAGGCGCATGTAGAAACCGCCCTCGGCGGCAATTAAACTCTTTAGCTCCAGCGCAATCAGCATGGATGAAACCTTGTCCGCGGTCAATCCGCTGCGTTCGATGAGCGCGTCCATGGATATCGGGTCGTAGCCCAGGCTATCGAGCAATGCGAGATATTCTTTGTCAAGTTTTACAAGCGCCGGTTCAGTAGGCGGAGTCGGCCGCGAGTACGGCTCGATCTGGCTTCTAATCTCTTCGAGTATGTCGTACGCGGACTCGACCAGCTTGGCGCCCTGACGTATTAAATGATGGCAGCCTCGCGCGACAGGATTATGAATCGAGCCTGGTATCGCGAAGACCTCGCGGCCTTGTTCAGCCGCGCAGCGGGCGGTTATGAGAGACCCACTGCGGCGTGCCGCCTCCACGACCAGCACGCCCAGACTCAGTCCGCTTATCAATCGATTTCGGCGCGGGAAGTGTTCCGCTCTTGGCGCTACGCCGGTCGGAAATTCCGACACCAGAGCGCCCCGCGCCGCAATGCGTGTCGCCAGCTCGCGATGCCTGGCAGGGTAAACGCGATCCAGGCCGGTGGCGGCGACCGCAATGCTCAACCCGCCGGCTTCAAGCGCACCTTCGTGGCTGGCCCGATCAATGCCGATCGCCAGCCCGCTGGTGACGATCAATCCGGCATTCGCCATGTGTGCGGCGAATGTATGGGCATTGTCGCGACCAGCCGGGGTTGGCCGCCGGCTGCCAACGATAGCAATCTGAGGATCTGATAGGCAACGGGGGTCACCATCGACGAATAGCACTGGCGGCGGACTGTGGATTTCGCGTAATCGCCTGGGATATCTCGGATCCCTGATAAGCAGAACATGATGGCTCGGCTGCGCCGACCATGCCAGATCCTGGTTTATCTCATGCAAGTTCGGGTTGCTGATATGGGCGATAATTTCTTCCGTGAGCCCGAACCGCTTTAACTCCGAATGCCCCGCTCGCAGCGCCTGAGCGGGCGATCCAAATACCCGGATCAAAGCGTTATAGGTGACAGGCCCGACGCCGGGAACGCGCAATAGCGTAAGCCAGTCGGCCAGCTCGGGCCGCACCTTTAGCGCACCGTGGCCGGTCGGTCGCCCAATGGAACTATTCCGGGGCGTGGCCGCCGTCTCTATTCCGGGGGTCGCACCATGTCGCCCACTTCGATGGGGCGTATGGCGTCCATAACCAGCGCATAACTGACTTTCTCAAACGTGCGGAAAACCATCATCACACCCGCTTTCTCCGCCGGCAACACGACCGACTTGCTTTGCGCCGCCGATGCATAAGGATCGTTTACCGCGCGCCCGGCATGATAAACCGCCAGTACGTGACCCTTCTCGATGCCGTCGCGTACGCCTACATTCAGCGCCGCGACTTGATGCTGTCCTATCTGGCTAATAGCGTCGAATACCGAGATGATCACGCCATTGATTGCGCGTTCGGGCGCCCTTGGCAAGAACACACGGTCCTGTTCTTGATCGATTGGCAGTAATCGATCGCCCTTAAGCGCCTCCCGCTGACTGTTTTCAAGAATCACGGTCGCGGGATCGCCGCCTTTTATCACCGTGGCGTCGGCGATGAGTATTGCCTCGTAACCCAGCAATTCGCGTGTGGCAGGATCGCGCAGGGCCTGCCCTGGGCGAAATAGACTGTACCGTTCGTTTTTCTTAAGAATCTGCGCGCCGCGAACGTAAACGCGATCGCCGCTACCGTAAATCAGGCGATCATCCTGCGCGCCCAGGATGTAAGGCGCCGTGTCAAGCTGCTGCTTGCTCATGACGCGCGGCCGGGTGATAAACTGTTGAATCGATTGCACCGGCACGCGATTCTGGTCGTCCGCCAACGCTTCCACGCGAACGCGCGGCGAAAGTCTGATCGTGGAACTGCCGCCGATGCGCGGCCCATCGCCGACCTGAATGTACGGCCGTCCATCGATGTAAACGATCGTTAGCACATCACCAGGATAAATAAGGTGCGGGTCGTCGATCTGCGGGTTGACGCGCCAGATCTCCGGCCATAACCATGGACGTTCAAGAAATTTCGAAGCAATATCCCAGAGCGTGTCGCCTTTCACGACAACATATTCTTCGGGAGCCGTGGATTTCAGCGCCACGGGTGGCTCGGAATACAGTGCCGGTGCGGTTTCCGCAGGTGCCGGGCCGGCGCTGTCTGGCTCGGCAGCAGTCGGCGCGTTTGCTGCGAGCTCCGGCCGGGGCGCGGGATCGCTTGCACATCCCGCCATCGTCGAGACTAACGTAAGCGCGGTAAGCAACGACTTTGAACCGCGATAAGCTAAAAAGTGTGTCAACATCGGTTGTTCCCTGATCGTGGCGGGTGGATCATTGACGTTTGAATGCGGACGTGCTGGTAGTTGCGATTTCTGCTATGTTGCTAATTACATACAGATACTTGTGAGTAACTTCTGACGATGTATGGTGATTGCCATGGCCTTGCTTGACATATTACAGTTCCCCGATCCGCGATTACGTCACACGGCGACGCCGGTGGAGCGGGTGGACGATAAAGTGCGACAAACGGTCGGTGACATGTTTGAAACCATGTACAACGCACCGGGCGTCGGGCTCGCGGCCATTCAGGTCAATATCCGGCAGCGAATCATCGTCATCGATATATCGGAGGAAAAAAGCCAGCCTATGTGTCTGATCAATGCAGAGATTCTCGCCAGAGAGGGCTCGGAAGAGATGGAAGAGGGCTGTCTTTCGCTACCCGGGGTTTACGAAACGATCAGGCGCGCGGAAAGCGTGGCGGTGCGTGCGCTGAATCAGGACGGCGAACCTTTCGAAATCGCCGCCGACGGTTTGCTGGCGGTTTGTATTCAGCACGAAATGGACCACCTGAACGGCAAACTGTTTATCGATTATCTGTCGCCATTAAAGCGTCAGCGCTTGCAGAAAAGATTCGAAAAGGCAAAACGCCTGGGGCTCGACATTCCCGAAGGTAAGCGAAACGCAATTTAAAGCGACTCGATGCGGGATAACAGCGGATCACCGCACGGCGTCATCGGACTCAAGCTCGTTTTGAAAGTCATCCTGATTTTAACCTGCGGTCATGACCAGCGCGCATGCGGTTGATTTTCGCGGGTACGCCGGAATTCGCACTGCCCGCTCTGCGCGCCCTGGTCGGTTCGCCCCATGAGATCGTTGCCGTATTCACGCAACCCGACCGCCCGGCGGGACGTGGCCGTACGCTTCGCTCAAGCCCCGTCAAACGTTTCGCGGAGCAACACGGATTGCCGGTTTATCAGCCGGCCAGCCTTGATACACGTGATCCCGAGCAGGCCATCGCGGCATTGCACGCGGAGGTCATGGTGGTTGCAGCGTATGGCCTGCTATTGCCGAGGGCGATATTGAACCAGCCACGGTTTGGCTGCATCAATATTCACGCTTCGCTGCTACCACGCTGGCGCGGGGCGGCGCCGGTGCAACGCGCGATTCTGGCCGGCGACGACCAATCGGGCGTGACCATGATGCAGATGACGCCGGGCCTGGATACGGGTGATATTCTCATGCGGTGGCCGACACCCATCACCGCTGAAGACACGGCCCAGACCCTGCACGACCGACTCGCGGAACTCGGGGCTGGGGCGCTGCTCGTAACCCTGGAAAAAATAGAAACTGACACGCTCTCGCCCCTGGCGCAAAACGATCGCGAGGCCACGTATGCGGCCAAGCTCGAAAAATACGAAGCGGAAATCGACTGGCGCGACGACGCCGCGGCGTTGTCGCGGCGGGTACGCGCGCTGGCGCCGTGGCCGGTGGCCCAGACGCATTATGACGGCAAGCCGCTGCGGGTCTGGCAGGCGCTTGAATTGCCCGGCAAGTCCGTCGCGTATCCCGGTTACGTGATTGCGGCATCCAGGCAGGGCATCGATGTCGCCACGGGTAACGGCGTTCTGCGGTTGCTGAAAGTACAGCTGCCGGGAAGACAGCCGATCAGCGCCGCCGACTTTGTCAATACGCATACAATCAAGGGATCGGACCTTCCCTGCTGAATCCGCGCCAGTTGACGACATCCCTCAAATCGCAGCATGCGATGCCGCCGCGCGCGGCGGCGGCGCGGGTTTTGCGTCGCGTCGCCGGTGACCGTGAGTCCTTATCCCGTGCGATCGCGGCCGAACTCCACCAGGTCGCGCCGGAGCGGCAGGCGTTATTCAAAGAGCTGTGTTTCGGCGTGGCGCGCTGGCACATGCGGCTTGGCGCGATCCGTGATCGGTTGCTGAGCAGGCCGCTCAAGCCCAAAGACCTGGACATCGCCTGTCTGCTAGAGGTCGGCTTGTACCAGCTCATTTACATGCGCCTGCCCGCGCATGCCAGTGTCGACGAGACCGTGCGCGCCGCGGACGCGCTGAACAAACCCTGGGCAAAAGGAGTAGTCAACGCGGTATTGCGTAACTTCGGGCGCGAGTGCGGGCAATTACTGGCGACACTGGATCGGCAAGCGGAAATCCGTTTGTCTCATCCCGCCTGGCTGCTAACGCGTATTCGCAGCGCCTATCCTGATGACTGGGAACGAATCTGCTGCGCAACCAACGCGCATCCGCCCATGACGCTGCGCGTCAACTGCGCCATCGTCAGCCGAAATGACTATCTACTGAGGCTGGAAGCCGCTGGACTGCCGGCGCACGCGCATGCGTCCGTAGCCAGCGCGTGCACGCTCGCGCATCCGATCGACGTGCATCACCTGCCGGATTTTGCCGCTGGCGCCGTAAGCGTACAGGATGCGGCGGCGCAGCTTGCAGCACCACTGTTGCGGTGCGAGCAAGGTATGCGGGTATTGGATGCCTGCGCGGCGCCGGGCGGGAAGGCGGCTCATTTATTAGAGCTTTTTAGAGGAAACATCGACCTTATCCTGGTTGAAATCGACACAGACCGTGCGCAATTGCTGCAATCGACATTAACGCGCGGCGGCTGGCGTGCGACATGTTTTATTGCCGATGCTGCGCGGCCGGAAGACTGGTGGGACGGTAACCCGTTCGACCGCATCCTGCTGGATGCCCCGTGCTCCGGTACCGGGGTAATCCGGCGTCATCCGGACATCAAGCTGCTGCGGCAACCCAGCGATATCCTTTCGTTACAATCACGCCAGATTGTGCTGCTGGAGGCCCTCTGGCCGTTGCTGAGCGACGGGGGTATGCTGTTGTATGCGACTTGCTCCCTGTTGCCCGAGGAAAATGCGCAAGTTATTGAGAAATTCATGGCAAACAAGGCAAACAACACGGCTCGGCTGATCGAGTCGCGCGCGACCTTGCCTGGTGACGACGATATGGACGGCTTTTACTTCGCATTGCTGGAAAAGCCATTGCTGGAAAAACGATGGGCCAGTTAAGGCGAGCGTGGCCGTGGCGATTACAACGCAAATTCGGATTTGCGTTGCGCGCATGAGCATTCGGTGCAAACACAGACATGTTAATCACTGGAAGCCAGGCTGACTCGCGGCTTCGATTCGTCAGTCCCTCGCTGTTGCTTCTGTTGGTGTTCGTCGCGTCAGGATTTCTCGGCACTAACGCGCAAGCAGCCGGATTTCGGATACTGAACGCTGACACCCGGCTTCAGGACGGTGTTTATCGATTAAACGCCGAGATCGATTACGAGCTTACCGCACCCGTGCGAGAGGCGCTGCTCAATGGCATCGCGCTCGTTTTCGAGGTGCAGATAGAAGTACTGCGTGGTCGCCCGTACTGGTGGGACTCAAGCGTTGCCGAGATCAACCAGAGTCACCGGCTCACTTACCATGCCTTAAGCCGTCAGTTCGTCGTCGAAAACCTCAATACCGGTTTGCAGCAGACGTTTTCCGATTTGCCTTCCGCGCTACGGCAGCAAGGGATTCTGAGGCAATTGCCGCTGATCGATGCGGCGCTGCTCAATGACAACCGGACCTACACGGCAATCATGCAGGCGCGGCTTGCGCTCAACGAGCTCCCATTGCCCATTCGCGTTAGCGCCTACCTTTCGCGCGCCTGGCAGCTTAGCACCAGATGGCACACCTGGGTGCTGTCATGAAACGCGCTTCCATAAGCCTGATCCCGGTGCTCGGTCTGTTCGCCATCCTGCTTGTATCGTTGTATCTGATGGGCGACGCCACCGAAAACGCGGCGCGCTTCGGACGCTCCTACACGTGGCTGGTGCTGCTCAATACGCTAGTGCTGATCGTGCTGGTTTATCTTATTGGCGCGAATCTGATCCGGCTGACGCGACAGGTCCTCGCTCACCAGCCCGGTGCTCGCCTGACGGCGCGCCTGATGCTGATTTCGATCGTGCTGGCGATGGTACCGGTCGCCATCGTTTACACGTTTTCGATCAGGATGCTGGATCGAGGCATCGACAGCTGGTTCGACGTGCGGGTGGACAATGCCTTGCAGGATGCGCTCGAACTGAGCCGCTCGTCACTGAATCTCGTGATGCGCCAGTTAAAGCATCAAACCGAACCGATGGCGAAATTCTTAGCTGGTGTTCCCGATGCGCTCGCGCCGCTGAATCTGCACGATTTGCTGCGCGACAGCGGCGCGATGGAGCTGACTTTGTTCGGCGCCGACAGCCGCATCATCGCCACCAGCAGCGAAGTATCGGGTGCTATCGTGCCGCAACTGCCGAGCGACACCATCCTGCGCTTGGTGAGTCAGGGGCAAAGCTACGTCGGTCTGGACCCGGAGAAGAAATCCATGCGCATCCGCCTGGTGGTGCCCGTGCCAAATTCCCCGAATGGGTCGCAAGCGCGGTTTTTGCAGGCGCTGTATCCGTTGACCGACCGCATCGGCACGCTGGCCGGGAGCGTGGAGAGTGCTTTCGGCCAGTACAACGAACTGGTTTACCTGCGCGAACCACTGAAGAAAAGCTTCATGCTCACCTTGTCGCTGGTGTTGCTGCTGGGCTTGCTGTTCGCGGTGTGGGCGGCGTTTTATTCGTCGCGGCGGCTGATGGCCCCGATCAGCGAACTGGCGGAGGGCACCAGGGCCGTCGCGGCAGGTCAATATCACAAGCGATTACCGGTCGCGAGTCGGGACGATCTGGGTCAGCTGGTGCAGTCATTCAATCAGATGACCGAAAACCTTTCAGCGGCGCGGGACGCGGCGGACCGTAGTCAGCGGCAGGTGGAGAACCAGCGCGCCTACCTGCAGACCCTGCTGGAGCATCTGTCTTCCGGGTCATGAGCCTCGACGAAGATCACATACTACGCACGGTGAACGCCGCGGCCAGCCAGATTCTGGGATTGAGTCTGGACGACTATCAGGGGCGTAGACTCACCGATCTGGGCCGTGAGCATCCGATTCTCGCGCGCTTTTGCGAGATATTGGACCCGCTCATCTCCAACGCGGGCAGCGAGTGGCAGGAGCAACTGGTCCTGTTCAGCGCCAATGGCCGCAAGATATTGATCTGCCGGGGTGCGCCTTTGCCGGCCGAAGGTAATCTGTCCGGCGGTCACGTGGTGGTATTTGACGACATCACCGCGCTGGTGCAGGCTCAGCGCGATGCGGCATGGGGCGACGTCGCGCGCCGGCTCGCGCACGAAATCAAGAACCCGTTAACGCCCATCCAGTTGTCCGCAGAGCGGCTGCGCCGCAAGCTCCTGCCGCAGCTCAATCGCGAGGATGCCGAGGTTGTCGATCGCGCCACGCACACCATCGTGCAACAGGTCGAATCCATGAAAACCATGGTCAATGCCTTCAGGGATTACGCGCGACCACCGGCAATGCAGATCGTGCCGCTGGATTTCAACAAGCTGATACTTGAAGTGGTCGAGCTGTATCGGGCCAATCCGGTCGGCGCCCGACTGGAGCTCGATCTTGAGCAGGGCGCGCCGCAGATCAAAGGCGATTCGGTGAGCATCCGGCAGTTGCTGCATAATCTCATCAAGAATTCGCTGGAAGCGCTGGAGGGGTACAAGCAGGGCACATTGCGTATTTCCACCCATCGTATCGAGGATGGCGGCAGCCAGTTTCTGGATTTGCGGGTCGCCGACAATGGTCCTGGTTTCCCGGCCACCTTGCTGGATCGGCTATTCGAACCGTACGTAACGAGCAAAATCAAGGGCAACGGGCTGGGGCTAGCGATCGTTAAAAAAATTGTTGAGGAGCATGGTGGCATGGTATGGGCGCAGAACACCCGCAAGGGCGGGGCGTGCGTGCTGATCCGGCTGTTACCACTGAGCGCCGTTCAACATCCTAAACTCGAGGGAGACGCAGCATGAGCGCATCGCATATTCTGGTTGTGGACGACGAGCCGGACATCCGCAATCTGGTGCAGGAGATTCTGTCGGACGAAGGCTACGAGGTCGACGTCGCGGCCGACGCGTCCAGTGCGCGCGAGAGTCGGCGGCTGCGCAGGCCCGACCTGGTGCTGCTGGATATCTGGATGCCCGGCGAGGACGGCATCACGTTGCTTAAAGAATGGCAGGGCGGCGGCGTGCTCTCGTGCCCGGTCATCATCATGTCGGGGCATGGCACGGTCGAAACAGCGGTGGAGGCGACCCGGCTCGGCGCCTACGATTTTATCGAGAAGCCGCTGACCCTGGCCAAACTGCTGCTCTCCGTACGGCGCGCGCTGGAAAGCGATCATCAGCAGCGTGACCATGCGCAACTCGGCGATCAGTCGTATCTGAGCGAGCCGGTCGGCTCCAGCATCATGATGCAGCAACTGCGCGCGCAAGGTCGGCGCATCGCACAGCACGACTCCTGGGTATTGATCGCCGGCGAGCCGGGTGTTGGCAAGGAAACCATCGCGCGCTACATCCATTCGATGAGTCCGCGCAGCGACCGACCGTTTATCGCCTCGGCCGCCGCCGCACTCGAATCGGCCACGGATCTGCTTGGCGCTGAGGTCGAGGGTGTCATTCATCCCGGTCTGCTGGAACAGGCTGGCGGTGGGGTGTTCTTTCTGGATGAAGTCGGCGACTTGGAGCTTGAGGTTCAGGGTCGTCTGTTGAATGTCCTGGAGGGACAAAGCTTTACACGCCCGGGCGGCAGTCAGCCCATCAGCGTCGATGTACGCGTGATGGCCGCCAGCCAGCGCGATTTGCAGGCAGAGGTGCGGGCCGAGCGCATGCGTGAAGACCTTTATTACCGGCTCAACGTGGTGCCGCTGCGGGTGCCGGCGCTGCGCGAGCATGCCGAGGATATCCCTGAGTTGCTGAACTACTACGTCGATTTTTATTGCGGGCGCGAGGGCCTACCCTATCGCCGTTTCGCCATTGCCGCGCAGAATCGGCTGCGCCATTACTCCTGGCCGGGCAATACGCGCGAGTTGCGTAACCTGGTGCAGCGCCTGCTGATCATGGGCACCTCCGAGCAGATAATCGCCAGCGAGGTAGAGCTGGCACTGGGCCAGCAGACGGAGAAAAACCAGGACGAACCGCAATGGCAGCAGAACGTGTTCGAGTTGCCCCTGCGCGAGGCGCGCGAGGAGTTCGAGCGCAGTTATTTACTACATCAGCTCAAACAGTGCCGCGGCAGCGTCAGCCGCCTGTCGCAGCGCGTGGGCATGGAACGCACGCATCTATATCGCAAGCTGCGGGCGCTTGGCATCAACCCCAAGGAAGTTGACTGACGTTCATCCCGTGTACCTTGTGTGCGCAGGCGCCGCTGCGAGCCACATGCGCGGTTGAAGCGCGCAACAAAACGTATTATGGACGCCGCTGACAAATGGAACGCGCGTTACCGTGCGCAAAAAATCGATGCGCCGGAGCCAGCGCGCGTCTTGCATGAAATGGCACATCTGCTGCCATCAACAGGCGATGCGCTGGATGTAGCTTGCGGGTTTGGCGGAAACGGTCTATTGCTCGCACGGCTTAAGTTTTCGGTAACGGCGTACGACGTCTCGGCGGTCGCGGTGGACAAGCTCAACCGTCTGGCGCGGCGCGACAAGCTGCCTTTGCTGGCATATTGCCGCGATGTGGAGCGGGAGCCGCCAGCGCGCGACAGCTTCGATGTGGTGGCAGTCTCACATTTCCTGTCGCGTCCGCTCATGTCCGCGTTGATCCAAACGCTGCGGCCGCGCGGTCTGCTGTTCTATCAAACCTTCATTCTGGACCGCGTCGATAATAGCGGACCCGCGAATCCGGCTTACCGGCTCGAAGCCAATGAGCTGTTACAATCCTTTAAGAAAATGCGGATCCTCTTTTACCGCGAGGAAGGTGATGTCGGCGACCCCGCGCGCGGATTCCGAAACGAAGCCATGCTGGTAGCACAAAAACCGGACCAGGCGCGTGCGCTACCCTGAATTCCCGCGCGGCGGCGCGTCGTAAATAACATTGATTTTTTTCATCATGAGTCACAGTTGATGCTTCAATAAACCTCTGTGGCGCCGGGCGGCCGATCCTTGAAGCGCTTGTAGCTCCAGCCGTATTGCTCCGGGCACTCCCGCACCAGCTGTTCAACGCTTGCGTTGAGTGCGGCGGCCGCAATCGCGGGATCGGCGTCGTAAATGTCATCGCCGGCGCGCCGGTAGTGGATGCGAAATCCCCTCGCTTTTCCGAGCCGCTCAGCGTACATGAAAATAACCGGCACGCGCCGTTTGCGAGCCAGGCGCGCGACCAGCCCCATGGTGTAAGAGTCGATGCCGAAGAACGGCGCGTACACGCCGTTGCCGGGATGCGGCACCTGGTCGGGCAGGATGCCCACCAGTTGCCGCTCGTTGAGCGCTCTGACCAGCGCCTTGATGCCGTGCGCCTCGGTCGGCACCAGCCGCGCGCCG
>Ga0075530_1000731_pt1 | contig 15752 bp, 20 predicted proteins | sample NGEPerD_2_FD_75101 | JGI IMG/M metagenome (GOLD analysis project Ga0075530, IMG submission 75101) | Arctic peat soil microbial communities from the Barrow Environmental Observatory site, Barrow, Alaska, USA - NGEE PermafrostL1-D | ecosystem: Environmental > Terrestrial > Soil > Wetlands > Peat ...
CATGCGCAGCAACCCCAAAAGCCCCGCAATCTCCGGAAAACTGCTTTTGCACCAACCATCGATCTGTGGTTGCATTGGTTGGTGCCGTCGAGCCAAATTCCCACCCTGCTGGCGGCGCACCCCCCGGCATCTGCCAGTTCGGGTTTAGCGCCCTAGGCCGATCCTCCGATGACGACCTCAAAGTCCAGCGCAACGGCCGCGGCAAGGCCGAAATCATCCGAGCGCCAATACCGGATGACCGTCAGCCTCAACGTGCTCAAGCACCTCGGGCTGAACCTCTATTCAAGCACGCCGGCGGTCCTCTCCGAGACAGTCGCCAACGCTTGGGACGCGGACGCGACCAAGGTCGAGGTCGCTTGGGACACGGAGGCGAAGACGATCACGATCACCGACAACGGAACCGGCATGGACTACGACGCGATTAACGAAAAGTTCCTCTTCGTCGGCTACGAGCGCCGCGAGAGCAACCCCACCAAAACCCCCCTCGGCCGTCACGTGATGGGCCGCAAGGGGATCGGAAAGCTCTCCCTCTTTGCGATCGCCGACCAAGTCGATGTCCACACTGTGAGCAAGAGAGGCCGTCGAACCGACCGCAACGCTCTGCGCATGTCGACGCCGAAGATTAAGAACGCAGCCGAAAATGAAGAAAACTACGGGCCAGAGGCACTCGATCCGGCCCTCACTGACGACCTTGAGCGCGGAACCCGGATCGTCCTCTCGAAGCTGAACCGGTCGGTAACCAAATCGACCGAATTGAACCTGTGCTCGCGCCTCGCGCGCCGCTTCTCGATCATCGGCGCCGATCAGGACTTCGAGGTGACCGTCGACGGCATCGCGATCACGCCCTCCGATCTCGACTACTTCAAGAAGGTCCAGTACCTCTGGTCCATCGGCAACGTTGGCAACCGCTACGCCGACCGGGCGACCAAAGCCGTGAAGAAAGAAAAGCTCTCCGGCGTCGTCGACCAGGCCAAGAAGTGGCGCGTCCAGGGCTGGGTCGGCACCGTCGATGAGGTAAAAGGGCTCGATGAGGGCGACAATCGCGTCGTCCTGATGGCTTGGGGAAAGCTGGTCCAAGAGGATCTGCTCTATGACATCAAGGAGGGCGGGCTCTTCACCAAGTACCTGACCGGCGAGATCCGCGCCGACTTCCTCGACCTCGACGATGAGGACGACATCGCGACCAGCGACCGGCAGCGGCTCAAGCAGACCGACCCCCGCTACGAGAAGCTCCGCAAATGGGTCGCCGAGGAGGTGCTCAAGACGGTCGGCAACAACTGGCGCGATTGGCGAAACGAGGGCGCGCTCGACGACGCACTTGAGCTGCCGGCGATCCAGGAATGGTGGGACAACCTGGAGGGCAGCGACGAAAGAGCGGCGGCGAAAAAGCTGATTGGCAAGATCGGCACGGTCCTCAAAGAGAAAGAGAGCGAGAAGCGCGAGCTCTACGCGCACACGATCCTCGCCTTCGAGAAGCTGCGGGCCCGCAAGGCGCTGGCGGCGATCGACGAGCTACCCGAGGATGCCGACATCTCCGAGTACCAAAAGGTCTTCGGTACTCAGGACGACGTCGAGATGGTGCTCTTCCACCAGATCGCCAAGGGCCGGGTGGCGATGCTCTCGAAGTTCGACGAAATCTCTGCCGCTGAAAAGGAGAAGGTGGTTCAGGAATACCTCTTCGAACACCTCTGGCTGCTGGATCCCTCATGGGAGCGCCCGACGATGACCAAGAAGATGGAGCAGGTGATCGAGAAGGATTGGAAGAAGTCGGGAGCCAAGCTCACCGCCGAGCAAGCGAAGGGGCGGGTCGATATCCAGGTCGTGACGCAGGCCGGGGAGCAGGTGATCATCGAGCTCAAGCGAGGGACGGTGAAGCCGAAGTTCGGAGAGTTGCAAAACCAGCTCCTCAAGTATCAGGAAACGCTGAAGAAGGTGCTGCAGGCGAAGCTGAACGAACCGGAGCCACGGATTCGCGTCGTCGCCGTGGTCGGCACCCGCCCGGACGACGTCGCCCATGCCAATCAGGAGAAATTGTTGCAACCGATCAACGCGACGATTATCACCTACGACCAGTTGGTCGATGAAGCCGAGCAATCCTACCGGGACTATCTTGAGGCCTCGGCCAAGGCCTCCAAGCTGGCCCAAATCCTCGCCCGGGTCGAGAACGAGATCGACGAGAGTTGAACGAACTCTGATCAGTCTTCGAGTAGGCCCAGTTGATCGCCCCGCGAGCGCTGCGGCCGCTTCGGGCCCGGCTTGCTCGTAAAGCGACTGCGCTGCTTGAGGATCAGCTGGGCCAGGGCGTGAGTCTCGCGGACAGAGGGAGCGTAGATCTTAAGCATGCCCCGGTCCTCAATGAGGCCACAGCCCGCGCTCCGAATTAGCTCTGCCAAGATCGCGACCCGCCGATCCGGCGCGGCGAAGAACACCACCGGGCAATTGGACCAGCTCCGCTCGCAGGTATGGGAGCGGCAGCTCGCGGCGGTCGCGCAGCGCAGCGCCAAGAGGGCGTGCACGAGGCCCGCGATTCCGACCTCAAGCGAGCCGAACAGCACCGCGTCGTCAGGTGCGGGGGACAGCTTGAGCAGCCCGCAGTCGATGAAAGACCGAAGTTGGGCTTCGGAGAGCTCGTCGCTTTCGCCACGTTCGACTGATACGGCCATCGCCTCATAGTCCTCCTCGTCCCCGGCGGCGCGGTCGAGAGCATCGAGCACTTCTGCCTCGTAGTCGACGATCTCCTCTGCTTCAGAGATCGGCACCCGTCCAATCCACCAGGTGTCCCGAAACAAGCCGAATCCCTCCTCAGTAATGTCCTCGGGATCGGGCATCTGACACGACGGCAGCGGCTCGGGAACTATCGGATGGAGTTCGGCGGCGTGCGGAATCATCTCGTGAGCCTACTGCTAGATCGTCAGCTATTTGGCCGTCCTCGATGGGCGCAATAACTCCGATCCATGCCTGGCAGCCCGAAACTCAACACGGTATGGAATAGGGTTTCGACTTAAGTTCTGGGAGAGGAGAATTTCCGTGCCGATTACGCCACTTCACAACTACCATCCGGTGCTCGAATTTCTCAACTGGCAACGCGACGGCATTCTGGACCTGCGGCCCCCATTTCAGCGAAACGCGGTCTGGCGACCGCTGCTGAAGAGCAGCCTGATTGACTCGCTGCTGCGCGGCTACCCGATACCCGCACTCTTCCTCCAAGATCGAACCGATCCCGGCAGCTTCGATCGTCGCATCCTCGTGGTTGACGGCCAGCAGCGGTTGCGGACGATCCTCTCCTACGTGGATATCGACTGCCTCCCAGATGCCGATGAGCGCGATCAGTTCACCCTCTCGACGATCCACGACCCCGAGCGTGCGGGCGCCACCTTCACTGATCTCTCCGAAGAGGACCGTAGCCAGATCCTGGAGGCGAGGCTGACGGTCTACACGGTCGACTCAAGCGTCGCGGACGCTGAGTTGCTGGAGATCTTCCGGCGCATGAACACCTACGGCGCCAAATTGAACGCCCAGGAGCTCCGCAATGCCAAATACGACGGCCCCTTCAAGGAGATCGCCTATAGCCTCGCCGCCCACTTTTTCGACTATTGGATCGAGTGGGGGACCCTAAGCAAACAGGACATCGCCGAGATGAGAGACGCCGAGTTCACCAGCGACCTGATGCTGCTCGCCCTTGAGGGGGGCAAGGCCACGAGCGCCAAGCGCCTCGACGACGCGTACGAGGCATACGACGAGGAGTTCCCCCTTGGGGAGGGCTGCAGCAAGCGGGTCACCTCGGTCATGGATGTGCTGAACAGGGTTTTCCGCGAGCGCTCATCGGTCCGCCGCCTCACCAAGCGCATGTGGGTCTACTCATTCTTCGATGCGATCCAGCAGGTGCGGCTCGGGGGGTCGCTGCAGGGCGAAAAAGCGGAAAAACACAAGCTCAGCCTCAAGAAGCTCAAGCGCGTCGCAATTGAGCTCAACGCCGAAATCGAGGCTGGCGACATTCCGGAAAACCTCTCAAAAGCCACGAGGGGCGCAGCCAACGACAAGCAGAGCCGCGAAGTCAGGGCGGACTGCCTGGTCGAGCGCCTCATCCCCTGAACCGCAGCGATGACCAAAGCGACCGCGATGTCGAAGGGTCTGCGTCTTGAGGTCGAAGGTCTGCAGCGGCTGGCCAGGATCCCCCAGACATCCGAAAAGGCACGTGAGCGGCTACTCGAATCGATTTTCCTAAACGGCGTCACCGAGTTCGAGTCCTTCCTGGAGGACGTCTTCTTTGCGGCAGTCTCGAAGAAAATCCGGCCCGGCAAGACCAAACCGGTGATTGACTTCCGCGATCCCAAGGCAGCACGCTCGTTGCTGATCCGTCCCCGTGAGCATTATCTCAACTGGATGCCGCTCGAACATTCCTTGGAGCGCGCGGATCAGTTTCTGAAGAAAGGTGTGCCCTTCTCACGCCTCGGCAGCCGCCCGTTCGTCAAGAGCCGTCTCAAGGTCGCGACCGCGGTTCGCAACGCGGTAGCCCACAAGGGCGAGAGCGCGCGCAAGCGCTTCGATCAGGCGACCTCTGGTAAATACCGCTCGCCAGGGGAGTACCTGGGCGCAAAGCTCGGTCAGGGCACCATCTGCGACGGCTTCCTCGAGGACTTCGTCCGTTTCGGCCATGCCCTCTGTGTCTCAGACGCTCAAGCGGTCAGGCTCCTCGGCCCCGAAGGTCCCTACCAGTCTGGGACCAAGGTCGACCCGGGTACCTACGTCTGCCAGACCTGCAAGACCAAGCACACCTTGCTCCGCCGCGAAGGCCTCGCCTGCGAAGTCTGCGACCCGCCCTGCGCCACCTGCGGCGCGCCTACCTCCAAACGGGCCGAATTCCAGCCTGCTTAGCAAGCGCCGCCTCGACCCGGTCCGCGACCAGGTCTGCTCTGGTGCGCTCATCTCGATCCAACGCCATGCGCAAGGCGAACTCCGACTTGGAGTCGCGGCGCGGGTTCGCTTGCATCCGCCGCCGCGCCGCCGCGCTAGATGCGGGCCGACCGCTCATCGCAGGAACTCGAGTGTGAAGGCGTAGGAGAGCTTCATCGGCGCCACGTTGCCGATCATCCGCGCCCACTTTCCGCGTCCCTCGACCGCGTCGAAGCGGACGAAGTCGGGGATGAACTGCAATCGCGCTGCCTCGTGCGGCGTCAGCGTCCGTGGTCGCGACGGATGCACGTAGCGCCCCTGGCCCATCGAACCGTAGCCGCTGGTGATCGTCTGCGCCGGCTTGCTCCAGTCGAGCTTCCCGTACATCGCCTTGTAGGAGTGCTGCTTCTCGCTTCCGTCCTCGTCGCGCTTCGAAAACCGGTGGCAGTCTGGCCTCCTGGAGTTAGGTAGGTCGTAGCGACTGCTTTCGCCATGCAGCCAGCGGATTCGCTTTCGGTTCTCCTCGGACGGGACGCTCGGGGCGTCGAAACCCTCGGCCCGTTCGCTGGACACCAAGTCTCCAATCGCCCATCTTAGGTCGCGCCCCTCGACCCTCTCGACCGAGTGAGCCTTTATGACCGCCTCGACCTCCAAGCTCTGCTCGCCTGTGTCGGTCGCGACGAGGACATGGCGCTTGCGCTTCTGGGCGACGCCGAGCTCGTGCAGAGATATCCTTCCCTCGTCCACGGCGTAACCGATGCCTTCTAGTCTCTCCGCCGCCTTCGAAGCGCTCTCGCGCTGGTCGTTGACCACAGAATCGACGTTCTCGATCAAGCACAACCGCGGCCGCCTCAGTTCGATCAAGCGCACCACCCGCCCGTAGAGGTCGTTGCGGGGGTCGTCGTGTCTGGTGTGGTTGTTGAGCCGCGAGTGCCCTTGGCATGGCGGGCCCGCCAGCAGGATGTCGAGATCCTCCGGCTCTTTGCCCAGCAACTCCGTCTCGAGCTTCGTTTGCTTGCCGCGTCCACTGCTCAGAACCCGACCGAGATCTACCTGGTGGGCAACTCCCATGCCGACCCCGAACGTCTCCCGCATGACTTCCAAAGGGGCGGGGTCGATGTCGGCAGCTAGCACCAGCTCGGCTCGCATGCCCAACACCCGTGCCGCCTCGAACGCCCCGAGCGTCAGCGACCCGACCCCGCTGAACAGATCGGCGATTCTTACGACATCCTTTTCGCTCCATGCGCCAGGAAGATCCTCACGCAGCAGGTATCGCTTGTCGGCGACCGCGTGCAGCTTCGCCGACGACATCGTCCCCTTCTGTTCCTCGCCACAGTCGGTTTCGACAATGGTCCCGTCTCGGCGGCGGATGCACTTTTTCAACCGCCCTCGCCGTACGAGGTGCTCCTCGATCGGCTCCCCTTGGGTCTTCCCCCCGTTGCGATTTTCCGGCACCCCATAGGACATCCGGCAAGCATGACCTATGCGTGCATCGCGGTGCTCCTTCGCCGCGGTGTGACTGTCGGAGCTCGATTGCCGCCCTCGCCGACCCCCACCCTTTCTCTGCCTCAGGCCGGCTGGGACCTGACTCCTCCGGCAGTTCACATCGCTTCCGAGCGAGGCGGCGAAGACCGCTCGATTCCGAGGCTGCCGCGGCGCTCGGGGGCGAGGGGCTGAAATCACTCGAACAATGCGCCGAGGAGGTGGCGTCCGACTGGCCATATCGGACCGCTGACATCGTCGCGGCCATGAACCACGAACCGCCGACGAATTAGGGCGCATCACATGGCCTGCGTCTTCTGCAATGGCGACCGGAAACTGACGAAGGAGCACGTGATCCCAAAATGGCTCGGACCCGTGCTCTATCGCGCCCAGCCACCGACAGGCCAGTCTTCGGAGGGAAGGCGGTTCACTCACCGCTTCAGTCCGGGCTCCGGCGACGACAGCCAACCGCGTGAATGGTCGACCGACGAGGTCGATCTCCTCACCAACTCCGTCTGCGGGCAATGCAACAACGGCTGGTTGCACGACCTTGAGACCGACGCCAGGCCGCTGCTGACCGGGCTGGTCATCGGCGAGCCGGCAGGCCTTGCGACTGATCAGCAGAAGACGGTGGCAACCTGGGCCTACAAGACCGCCCTGCTCTTTCAGCTCCTGCGCGCAGAGGACGCACGCGCGATTCCCGCCGATCGTTTTGGCGAGCTCTTCGCGCTTCGGCGACCGCCCACAGAAGCGCGCATTTGGCTTGCTGCCGCAAGAGGCAACAACGCAGCCCGGGAGACATCGACAGAAGTCAACATGGTCAATGTCCAGCATGAGCTCCCGGGCTTCTTCTCGGCCCTGGCCCTCGGCCGGCTCCTGATTCTCTGCGCCGGGCGCTTGTCTCCGGGCCCCGAGCAACTGCAGCCTGGATCGCGAGGCCGGACCAGCGTGACTGTTCCCGTCTGGCCGGCTTCCTGGCGATCGATCAAGTGGCCTCCCCCGAAGGAAATCGAAAATCTGGACGCAGACCACTTGGTTCGAGTCGTCTAGTTCAGCTGATCGGGCTCGCCCGGCGCGCGCTCCTTGATCCCGACCTGAGGCCGTGCCCCTCGGCTGACCTACCCCGAGCGCCCCCAGCCATCGCCGTCCGCTTCGCTAAAGGACGAGCGAACGCCCGGGTGGTCTTCGTGGCCGTTGTCGCCACAGTCCGACTGATCCTCCTCAGACCCCGCATCGTCCGCTTCCTCGAAGGCTGCCGCAACCGTCGCTGAGCCGAGTCACTTCGTAGCCCCGCCGATTTTTTGCGGTTGGGCGGCAAGCACCGTCGGCACCTCAAGATAGGAACGGCAGCGGGCATCCCGGACGCGAAGCGGAGGAGATGCCGCTTGATCTCTGGGGGGAGAACTTCCGCCCCGGATCTCTCAAGGAGGTATGGGGGATCCTTTCCACCCGCCCGAGGACTTCGGCCCGGCCTTCGACGCCGCCGCGACGCGCTTGCGCGCGGCAGTGGAGGAGGCCTGCGCCACATCCGGCCCCTGGCCGGCCCGCGTCTGCGCCGCGATCGACGCGGTGCTCCGCTTCGCCGCTGACGACCCGGCCGCGGCGCGCCTGCTCCTGGTCGACGCCTGGGGCCACGGCGAGGACGCCGTGGCCCGGCGCGAAGCCCTGCTCGGCCACTTCGCCTCCCTGCTCGCCTCGGGCCGCGAGCAGGCGCCGGGCGCGGCTGAGCTACCCGGCCTGGCCGAGGAGTTCCTCGTCGCCGCGGTGGCCGCGGTCCTCGCCGACCGCCTCGACGCCGACGGCGAGGGCCGCTTCGCCGGGCATCCCGCTCTTGCCGCAGAGCTGAGCGAGTACGTGCTCCTGCCCTACCTCGGCAAGGCCCGAGCGAGGGCCTGGGCGCGCCTGCGCAGCACCGAGCGCCCACGCCTCCTCGCCGGCGGCGAGCGAGAGCTCCTGAGCCCGATCGACTTCACTGAGGCCCTCGCGCACCTACAGGGAATGATCGGCACCCAGGCCCAGATCGTGCTCAACCTCCCCGGCCGCTTCTTCGACTGCGGCTTCAGCGCCCGGCTCCAGCGGGTCGAGACCCTCTCCGGCGACGACGGACCGGTGCTGCTCGTCTTCGCCGGCGCCCAGGGAATCGCGCTCGACCCCGCCGACCTCGACTGCTTCCTCGCCCGCTGGCCGGGCAGGCCCGGCTACGCCTGGCTCGAGCTCCGCCTCGGCGACCTCCTGCACCTGGTGATCGAGCCGCTGGCGAATCCGGAGCCGAAGTAGGGACAGGGGGGAGAACTTCTGTCTCCCAGCTCTCACCCCTCCAAGGGGCAGACCGCCTCCACCGCGCATCGCCGCGCCCCGATCGTCGCACGCCAGGGCGTGCGCTTGCGGGGCAGCGGCGCCCGCGCCCGGCGGGGCCACGACAGAGGAGAAACAATGGAGCGCTTCAGCTTCGACCGCACCAAGGCCTCGAAGTCGATCGAGGACCCCGACGGCGCCCTCTGGCCCGTCAACGCCTACTCCGACGCCGACGAGCTGAACGGTCTGCTCGAGGCGGCGCTCGCCGGCGGCGCGATCGCCCGCTCGCGCTGCCGCGCCCACGTCTACATCTACCCGCTCTCGATCTGCGAACCCGAGCCGCTGCTCGCCGTCGACCCCGGCGCCGGCCCGACCCTGCTCGGCTACTCGCTGAAGTTGCGCGAGCGCGAGGGCGAGAGCCCGGTTGAGTTCACGCTGCGCCTGCTGGAGGAAATCACCGTTGAGGCCAACGGGCTGGCGGAAGCCGCCAGCCGACGGCCGGTCCGAGGCAGCAGCGACCAGGACGACATGAACCTGCTGTGCCCACAGTGCTGCAGCGAAGAGGCGGCGCTGGTCGACCGCGGAACACGCCTCGAATGTGGGAACTGCGCCGCGAACTTCGCCCGCGAGGAGGCGCTGGTCAGCGTCGCCGAGGCCGAAGGCCACGCTGAGGAGCGGGCGGCCTGCACCTGCGATGACGTCCGCGGTTGCCCGCAGTGCTTCCACCGCGCCGACGGGCTGGTCGGCGCCACCGTCCGCGACTCCCACGGGCGCGAGTGGGAGGTGGAGGACGTGGGCGAAAAGGACGGCTTCCCGACGATCGGCGGCGCCGACTTCTGGGACCGTCCCGACGAGGTCGAGGTTCTGCATGAGGCCGCGTAAGCGCCGCGAGCGCGCCGCATTGCGCTGCTCGGAGTGCGGCTCGCAGAAGATCAACTGCGAGCGCGCCGCCGTCCTCGTCGCCGAGGCCATAGAGCTGCGCGAGGCGGTCCTCATTCTGGCTAGCCCGCTCGTCCCGCGGCCGCTCGACGGTGTGGACCTCGTCTGCGCCGAGTGCGCCACCGAGCTGCCGGAGTCCGAGTGGTCGCAGGAGCGACCGCGCGGGGTGCCGCGCGGGCAGGAGCCGATCGCCGACGCCGACGCGCTCGACCGCCTCGCTGCCGAGCTCAATGCGCCGGGCTGTTGGAACGGGGGCGATGTCTGCGAACTGGCGGCCGAGCTCCTCCGCCTCACCGGACGCAGGATCGAGGACGACCCCTATCCCGAGGCCGGCTCTTGCTGACCGCGACGGAGAGAAATCTTCCCGTTCCGCTCGGGCCAGCGGCTCGCGCGCCTGGCGGGCACAACGAGGAAAGGACTCCGATGCCGAATGAGGACGAGATCCAGACGGAGCGCTACGCGATCGTCGTCGTCGTGGAGGCGCCCAGCGCCGACGCCGCCTGGGAGGCCGTGCGCGGCACCGCCGGCGCGCTCGAGGGCGCCAGCGAACCGGACTGCATCCATATCGGCGCTCCCTGGCGCGGCATCCCCGCCGAGGCCGAGGACCTCAGCATCGACCACCTCGAGATCGGGATGTTCGTCCCGAACGGGGGCAGCGGCTTCGTCCCGGCGAAGGTGGTGCTGCGCCCATGCGAGTGAGCGAGCCGCGCTCGCTCGACCCCCTGCGCCGCACGCTCACCACTGCCGAGCGGCGTACCGCCTTCCTCGCCCAGCTGTCCCGGATGAGCCCCGAGGAGCGCCTGCGCGCTTCCCGTTACGAGTTCGACCGCTGGCAGCGCTCGCTCTGGGCCGGCCGCTACCCCGAGGAGGTGCCGATCGTCAACGGCGAGGTCGAGTGGATTGCGCTGCGACTCGCCGACAACCTCGACTGACGCTGATGAGAGGATCGACCCACTACCATGAGATCGATGCGAGGAACGCCGCGATTGTTAGAGGCGAAGCCGACTGAGGGCTACGCAGTCCACCTCCGCTTCGAGGACGGCACCGAGGCCGAGGTGGATCTCGGCTACCTCGTCGGCGGCGATGGGGTCTTCGCGCCTCTCCGGGACCCGGAGTATTTTCGCCGGCTCCGCGTCTATCCCGAGGGCCAGACGATCTTCTGGCCCAACGAAGCCGACATCGCGCCGGAGACCCTCTACGGGCACGCCCAGCGTCGAGCCGGCGCAGTCGCGTAGTCAGCCCACCTCCCGCCAACGCCCGCGCTACCGTTGGGCGGTGCCCCGCGCCGCCCTGCCGATCCGCTTCTCCGCCGACGGTCTCCCGGTCGCCGGCGCGACCTTGCACACCGACGCAGGCGCCCAGGTCCTCGTCCTGACCAGCTGCTCGGCCGAGCTCGGGATCGAGCTGCGCTCCGCCTACCTCGGCGGCGAGGGTTGCGACGAGGTGCTGGTGGCGGAGAGCGCCGTGCTTGGCGCCGGCCCGGCCGAGCTCTCGACCCGCCGCCTCGAAGCGGCGGGTGATACCCACACCTACGAGCCTCGCCGCCTGCTCTACGACCACCTCGGCCGCCTCCAGGACCTCGCTGGGGATGCGGGGCACGCGCTCGCCTTCGAGGCAGTCGAGGCGGCTGCCGTAGAGCTCGACCCACTCTCACCTACCTCCCGCTGAGCCGCCGCCTGCCCATCGCACTCCCATGTTCCGCTGGCGGGCCTCGAGCTACGCCCGGCCTCAGAACGTCCGCTCTCCAACCACCCCGCGCGAGCCCCTTCGCACGCCCTCCTACTTGCTAAAGGGAGGGCTGCGAGGGCTGCGCCTTTCACCTCCAGTCCTGCTCGGCGTCGCCGCCGCGCCGGCCCTCACCGTCCGCGCCGGCGAGCCGCTGCCAGAACACAGCAGTCGGGGAGCTTGCGCCCGGCCCCGGCGCCCGGTCGCGATGCGGCCCAGATCAGCCCGCGCCAAGGTGCGCGAAGCCCAGGCCGAGTTCGAGCGCGCTCAGAGTCAGCGCGACAAGGCCAGTGCTTCGCGGCGCGAGAGCTTCGAGCAAGCGCAGGCGACCGGCCTCACGGTGCGCGACATCGCCGAGGAGACCGGCCTCGGCTTCGAGCGGGTTGCCGGAATTCTCCGCGGCGGCCATCTCACGGCCACAGATGACAGGTGAAACAAAGGACATGGCGCCCGCCGCTGCTAGCCTCAGCGTATGGCTACGCGCACGAGAGCCGACGGTTTGGAGGATCTACACGCCAAGATCCTTGAGGCGGTTCACGGTCTTGTTGGCGAGGAGGCCGGCGTCGATGTCGGTTGGCTCGATGAGTCGACCGACCAGGAAGAGGTACTTGTTCAGGTGACCCTCTCCGATCCCGGGGAGGACACCTGGGATCAGGACGTCACCAACGCGATCCGCACTGCGGTTCGCACCGCGACCGCCGAGGTCATGCCTTCAGTGGTGGCAACTACTCGCCTTGTCTCCTCTGGAGACGATGGCTAAAGGCAAGCCGACCGATCCGCTCGATCCCCTCTTCCTGATCGAACACGCCGAGCGGCTCACCACCAGCGAAGGTGGCGGACGCCCGCCCACCATCGACAGTCGCCGCGCCGCCTCGGCTGCCTACTACTCCGCCTATCACGCTGCGACGCGGGGAATCGCGCAGTCCCTCTTCGGCGATAGCTGGCTGCCTGGCGTGCGTTGGCTCTCTCATCGTTCGGTGATCGACGCCACCGGCTTGGTGTCGCGGCTTGGACCAGCCTCGGCGCCCGACCCAGGCTCCGCTCCCGATCAGGTTCGAGCCCGCGCTGTCTGGTCGATCTTCCAGGATGCCGGCGGAGCGGGAGACGATCTGCTCGACGTGATGGAGGCCTTGCGCTCGCTGAAGGTGGAGCGCGAGATCGCTGACTATGACCGGGTTCAGCCGGTCTCCCGCGCTGCGGCGCAGAACCTCCTGGCCCAGGCAAAGGCAGTGCTGAAGTTCTTCGAGTCGAGCCGGGTCGACGACCCCGATACCCGTGCCTTCTTCGCGCTTGTCGCGCTCAAGGCGTAGCGCCTACTCCTCCAACTTCTCGGCGAGCTGGGCCAGGTCGACCACTGAGGCGCCTAGCGCACCAGCGATCGCTTCCACGGTGTCCCACCGGGGATAGGTGCGACCCCGCTCCATAGCGCCCAGGGTGCCGGCCGAAACCCCCGCCGCTACGGCCTCGACCTTGCGGCCCCGCTGAGCGCTGGCCTTCGCCAACGGCCACCGACGTCCACTCCTTCATCCGCGAATCGCGCGAGCCCCTTCGCATGCCCTCCTACTTGCAGAAGGAGGGCTGCGAGGGGTCGCGCGATTCGTCCCCCGGCTGCCCGGTTCGCCAACCGCCCCAGGATCGCACGCTGCGCGTGCGGGGCGGCGGGTATGGCGACCCGAGCAGAGCGCGAGTCCCGGCGAGAGCGCCGCGCCCGTACCCTGGCCGATGCCCTGGCGCGCGAGGAAGCCTCGCTGTGCCGGCAGGCCGTCCGCTGGGCGGGGTGTTCCGACGACGCCGAGGATGCCCTGCAGGACGCCTGCCTGGAATTCCTCCGCTACTACGATGGCCCGCCCGGCGAGCGGGCCGTGCGCTATCTGATGGTCAGCGTGAGGCGCCGCGCGCGCGTGCTCGGCGCCTGTGCCTGGCGGCGTCACCACGCCGCCTGCGTCGAAGTCGCCACGACCGATGCGATCGAACGCGGCGAGCCGCGTATCGCAGTCGTCAGCCAGGGTCCGGGGCCCGCTGAGCGCCTCGAGCGCGCGGAGGGGGTCGGTGACTTCGCCGAGGCTCTCGCGGCGCTCAAGCCCGACGAGCGCACCGCCCTGTTGCTACTCGGTCTCGGTTGCTCCTACCGCGAGATCGCCGCCCTGCGCGGCTGGTCGCAGACGAAGATCAACCGCTGCCTGGCCGAGGGCCGCGCCGCCCTACGGCAGCGTCTCGCCGAGGACGAATCGCCACACCCCTGACCGCCTTCCCAGTCCCCTGAAAGGGGGCGACGGAAACCCCGGAAACGGCGCCCGCCGCCACCTCGCCTTAGGGAGCCGATCGACGCCCTCCGGCGCAGCTGACCACACACACTCACGATGTGAGTGTCCGTGGTCAGCGGCACATCGGGCAGGGGGTGCAGAGGGTCGAGGTGGCGGCGGGGTGGAGGTGAGGTTCCTAGGAGCAGTGTGAGGAGCGGGGGAGACGGAAAGGCAGACAGAGAAGAGGTACTGGCAGAGGGCGGCGGTGGTGTGAGGAGCGGAGACGGCCGACGCGGTGAGGAGGTGGTGGGGGCGTGTCGGGTGTCGGTGGCGGCGGGAGGCGAGGGGGCCGTATGGCGGGCGCGGATCGGTGGTGCGGAGTCCGGCACGGGTCGGCGGTGGGACGGATCGGGAGACGGATCGGCTCCGGCTCCGCCAGGTGGCAGATCCCGTGCCGGTGGATCGAGCGCGCGCAGCCTGGCAGCGGTGGGCGGGCGCTGCAAGGCCCCTGCGGGGCCTCCTCGCGGCCCCTCGCCGATGGCTCGGGGTTCCGCGCCCGCCCGCCGCCGCGGTGCGCCCGCCAATTCGATCCACCGACACAGGAGGTCTGCGATGAGCCCAGAGCGGTTCGACATCGAGGAGATCGGCGCCCTCGGCGCCGAACTCGCCCGCTATGAGGTATCGGCCGGCGCGCGGGTGCTGATGGGCTGGCGCTGTCGCGCTGGCATCGAGGTGAGCGACAAGCCGCTGGAGGGCCGCGGTCGCGGCTATCTGGTCGATCGCGGCTTCCGCTGCTTCGAGCAGCTCGCCGCCTTCGTCAGCGACTACCTGGCCCAGGCGGGACGGCTCGATGCCTGCCCGATGAGCCGGGAAGGCATCGACGCCGTGCTGGCCGAGACCGAGAGCGAGGCGCTGGCGCCACTGCTCGGGGAGGGGGAGCGATGAACAACGTCAGCTTCTTCGGCGCCGTCGACTCCGAGCCCCAGCTGCTGGGGATGCCGGGCCGCGACGTCTGCGAGTTCTGGCTCGCCGTCCACGGCCGGCGCGACAAGCACACCCTCTACGTCAAAGTGGTGGCGTTCATGGGTCTGGCCGAGCGCCTGGCCGAAGAGCTGTCGGTCGGCGACCGGGTCGCGGTCGGCGGGCACCTGCGCTCCGAGCGCTGGCCTGGGCGCTCGCCACGGCGGCTGTATGTGCACTCGGTGATCGCCCGCGACGTGCAGCGAGCCGGGCCGGCAAGCATGGGTGGGAGCGCGTCGTGAAGGTGGGCTGGACAGCCGACCAGCGTGGGCAATTCATCTTGGCTGTCCGATCGAGCCCGTCGGATCGGGTGTTCGCAGCTCCGCTTGATTTTGCCCCGACGGCGAGCGGCGCAAGGTCGTTTCGCTCCCCTTCCCTCACTGGCGTTCGGTGCGCAGCTCGCCTTGACGGGGCTTCTGCGCTTCACAAGCGAACACCAGCCCCAACGGGCGGAAAAGGAGCAGAAGATGAACAGCGTCAACCTGGTAGGCCGACTGACCAAGGATCCCGAGCTCGCCGAGCGCGGCAACACCAAGGTCTGCGACCTGCGGATCGCGGTCAACGGGCAGGGCGAAGCGCCTCCGTGCTTCATCGACGTGGCGGCGTTCAAGGGCCAGGCCGAGGCCTGCGCGAAGTACCTCAGCAAGGGTTCCCAGATCGCGGTCAGCGGAGCGATCCGCTACTCCCAGTGGGAGAAGAACGGATCAAAGCACTCCAAGCACTCGGTGCTGGCGCGCGAGGTCCGCTTCCTCGACCCCAAGCCGGAGGCCGAGGAGGAGCAGAGCGAGTAGCGCGGCAGCGCACCCGACCCCGAGAGGCCCGGCGACGCCGGGCCTCTCGGGGTAAATGGTGTCCCCATTCGAGCGTGGGGACCGTCTAGGAGGTCAGATGCCCAACGGTAGGACAGAGCGGATCAGCAAGCGTGACCTACAGGTGCTCGAGTTCGTCGCCCGCTTCGGCGTCGTCTCGCGCGAGGCCGTGGCGAGCTGGGCCGGCACGGCGCAGACCTGCACGCTGGCGCGCGAGCGCCGCCTCCGCGACGCCGGCCTGTTCGAGGTCCGCTGCGGGGTCTGGGGCGAGGGCAAGCTCCTGGCCTGCACCGCCGCCGGGCTGGCGCTGTGTGGGCGGGGGGAGCTGCGCCCGGCGGCGGTGCAG
>Ga0075530_1000734_pt1 | contig 15723 bp, 12 predicted proteins | sample NGEPerD_2_FD_75101 | JGI IMG/M metagenome (GOLD analysis project Ga0075530, IMG submission 75101) | Arctic peat soil microbial communities from the Barrow Environmental Observatory site, Barrow, Alaska, USA - NGEE PermafrostL1-D | ecosystem: Environmental > Terrestrial > Soil > Wetlands > Peat ...
CAAGATCCGGCTCATCAACCACCGCGGCTACGGCCACCACTCCGCCGCTGCCCTCATCGCGATGATCTACCTCTGCTGCGGCGGCCTCACCATCCAGCTACCCACAGAAAGGTGAGGAGAACCGGAAATGGGGGAGTTCCCGGATCCCTCCTCGCTGTCCGAACACCAGTCTTGGGCGGACATCAACCGAGGAGCTTTTCATGAACACGACCTACGACGCCATCGTTGTCGGAGCCCGTTGCGCGGGCGCACCAACCGCCATGCTGCTCGCTCGCCAGGGGCGCCGCGTGCTGCTGGTCCACCGGGCCACGTTCCCGAGCGACACCATCTCCACCCACGTCATCCACGCACCGGGGGTGGCGGCGCTGTCGCGATGGGGCCTCCTGGACCAGGTCGTGGCCACCGGTTGCCCGCCGATCAACACCTACTCCTTCGACTTCGGGCCGTTCACGATCCGGGGGGCTGCACGACCTGTGGAGGGACAGTCCCGCGGCTACGCCCCGCGTCGGACCGTCCTGGACAAGATCCTTCTCGACGCGGCCGCAGCATCGGGTGTCGAGGTGCGGGAGGGATTCAACGTCGACTCGATCCTGATCGAGGACGGCACAGCCGTTGGCATCTCGGGGCACACCGAAGACGGCGAGAGGGTGGACGCGAGGGCCCGGATCGTCATCGGCGCGGATGGCAAGAACAGTCATGTCGCCAAGGCGGTCAAGGCCACGGAGTACGAGACCAAACCGCGGCTCCAGTACTCCTACTACACCTACTTCCGGGACCTGCCGACCGACGGGATGGAGAACTACATCCGCCCTGACCGGGGCTTCGCCGCTGCGCCCACGAACGACGGGCTGACCATGGTCGTGGCCGGTTGGCCCTACGCCGAGGCTGCGGGCTACCAAGCCGACGTCGAGGCGAACTACCTCGCGACCCTCGAGCTGGCGCCGGAGTTCGCTCAGCGGGTGCGCGCCGCGACACGCATTGCGCCTTTCCTCGGCGGAGCGGTTCCGGGGTTCTTCCGTACGCCGTTCGGCCCTGGCTGGGCCTTGGTCGGCGACGCCGGCTACAACAAGGACCCGATCACCGCGCAGGGCATCAGCGACGCCTTCAACGACGCCGAGCGGTGTTCGATCGCCGTCGGCGCGTGGCTCGACGCTGAGTCGACCTACGACGTCGCCATGACGTCCTGGCACCTGGCCCGCGACCACGGCGCCATGCCCATCTACGAGTTCACCAGCCAGCTCGCCACCCTGGAGCCACCGCCTCCGGAGGTGCAACAGCTCCTGGGAGCAGTGCACGGCAACCCGGAGGCGATGGACGGGTTCGTCAGCGTGGTCGCAGGGACCGTCTCGCCGATGGAGTTCTTCTCAAGGGCCAACATCGGCCGCATCACGCAGGCGGCTGGACGGACTCCCGCCGTGGTCTAGCGAGGCGTCTAGGTGCGGGACACCGCGTCGAGCAAGGCGGAGTGCGAAGCGACCAGGGCGCGCCGTTCGGCCGCCAGCAGGGGGTCGTCGGGTCTGCGGCCCGCCTCGACCCACAGGTCGGAGAGGTCCATCGCCTCGACTCGGTACCGGGCGGCGTCGCGCATCGAATCCGGCGGCGCGGCGTACACGTAGGAGTAGAGGTCGACCAACGCCGTGACCAGGGCGCGCTCGGGAACGTCCGGGTCGTGCTGGTGCTCGCGGTGCAGCCGCCACCACTCGACCTCGAGCTCGGCGGCCCGCGCAGGATCGATGTCCAACGCCTGGTCCGCCGCGACCAGGGTGTAGAACCGGCATATCGAGGCGCGGGCGCCGTCCGGGTCGTTGTTCGGGTACGGCGCCCACAGCTGGTTGGCACGCAGCACGTGAAACGCGCCGACGAGGGTCTTCGCCGGTCCCATCCCGAAACCCGTACTGACCATGCCGACGGCGGCGACCAGGAAGCGGCCCCACTCGTGGCGGTAGTACGCCGCCCAGGTATCGGTCTCGCGGTTGCCCAGCACGACGGAGTCGAACGAACGGGGTCCCGACCGTGTACCCATCCGAACTCCCAGAACCTTACGGCTACCCATCCGGCTCTCGACGCCTGAGAATCGAGAGTGGCAGAGGGAGCAGCGATGACAGGGCTCGAGCATAGGGCGGTGCAGCCACTTGGCGTGGCAGGTGTCCTGGACCAGATGCAGGAGCGTCTGGACGCCCTGCCCGCGTCGATGGCCAAGCGGCGGGTGTTCCTGAGCACCTACCAACGCACCACGGCCGCCGTCGGCGAGGCGATCGAGCAGGCGTTCTTCGAGGACCCCGCATGGGTGGAGCGATGGGACGTCGTGTTCGCGGAGCTGTACCTCGACGCACACGATGCCGACCTCGCTCACGGTGTGGTGCCCCGACCCTGGCGGCTCGCCTTCGAAGCACCGCCGGATCTGCCCGACCTGCGGCACGTGCTGCTCGGGATCAACGCGCACATCAACTACGACCTCCCGCAGGCGCTCCTCGGCGTGATCAGTGAGACCGACTTCGAGGATCCGGTGCTGATGAACCGCCGACGGCGCGACCACGAGCGCATCGACGGGGTGCTCTCTGCACGCGTCGCGTCCGAGGACGACGAGCTGCAGCCAGAGACCCTTCTCGATCGGCTACTCACTCCGTTGAACCGGCTCGGCACCAAACGGTTCCTGCGCGAGGCCCGGCAGAAGGTCTGGCACAACACCTTCGAGCTGCACACCGCCCGCCTGACCGGGCCTGACGCCTACACCACCAGGCTCGCCGAGCTCGAGCTGCTCAGCGCCGCGAAGATCGCCGACCTCCTCGAGCCCGGCCAGGTTCTGCTCCGGCTGGCCGTTGCCGGCTTCGGGGTGACCCTCCCGCCCGCGGTCGACTGAGCGCCAGACCGACTGCCACCCCCGCCGACGGATGGCGGCCGCCAGGAGCCAATGAACGAGGTCACCTCGGTGCGGCCTGACGAACCCGGACAAGCCCTTCAGGTCGCACTAATCCTTTTTTTTCACTCTAAACAAATACAAGTCACTTAACCTCGAAGGGTCATGACCCCCACCTTCCGAGGTATACCCATGTCTGCTTCACCCTTGATCGACCGACGCCTCACCCGCGTCACCAAAGTGAGCTCTGGACTTGCCGCCCTCACCGCTCTCGCGCTGCTGGGCGGGACAGTTCCTCCTGCGGTCGGGCAACCTGGCCCGTTGGGCGCCTCGCTGACCAAGGCCGCGGTCAAGGCCGGCAAGACGGTCAGGATCAGGAACTCGACCTTCCCCGTTGCTGGATTCAACCGCGCCCGCGAGGCCAACCGGCTCGTCGTCTACAGGGCGCCCCGCAAAGCCACTCCCAAGACCAGGCATGGCGTCGACGTGCTCGTCAGGCGGGGCAAGGTCAGGGCGGTCAAGGTGCGCAACCCGGCACGCAAGCCGACGAGCGTCAAGATCCCAAGGGGTAGCTACGTCCTCTCTGGCGTTGGCAACGCCGCCACCCGGCTCCGCAAGGTCGCCAGGGTCGGCGTCGCTGTGAAACGCAAGGCTGCCGCCTCCGCCAGGCCGACCAAGGGCAGGACCTCCGCCCCGATGGGCCTCCCGAGAACGGTCCAGGCGCTCTACCACATGATGTGGTCGAACTCCGGCTCACCGCGGCTGCGCAACACCCCCGCAGGGGTCAACGTGGTGAACCTGGCGTTCCTGCAGGGAAGCCCGCCCAGGCTGACAGGCTGGGCGTCACAGTCCCAGGCGTCCTTCGTCGCCGACGCCAGGGCCCTGCGTGCTCGCGGTGTGCGCATCGTCGCCTCGGTCGGCGGCGCCGGTGGGAGCCTGAACCTCGGCAACCGCCAGGCGTTCGTGAGTGGGGTAATGGCAGTCAACGCCAAGTTGCCGCTCGACGGGATCGACTGGGACGTCGAGGGAGGCGCAGCGTTCCGGCTGGCCGATGTGGTCTGGATCTCCAAGCGACTCAGGCAACTGCGGGGCGCGAGGTTTGCCATCACGATGGCTCCGAACGGGTCCAACATCGACCACTACCGCGCGATCGCGGTGGCACTGCACAGGGGGGGTGCGTTGAGCATGATCGGTCAGCAGTTCTACGACGCGGTGGTCTCCAAGGAGGCAGCCAGGGGCCGGGTCGCCCAGCTGGTGTCCGCAGGCATCCCCCAGGCGAAGATCTCCATCGGCATGATGGTCGGCAGCGCGAACACCTACTGGACCGTTGGTGAGTGCATGACCGCGGTGAGGTTCATCAAGGCCCGCTACCGGGGCATCCGCGGTGGCTACCTGTGGGAGGCCGGTCGCGCCGGCACCTCGACCTGGGCCACGCGCATGAGCCCGATCCTCAAGAGGTAAGGCTTCACCAACCGCGTTCTCGCTGCGAGCTGTCACGCCCTGGTCTTCCCGCCAGGACCGTGTGGGCATCGCACCGGCCAGAGCAGTCGGCCAGAGCAGTCGGCGAGATGGTCTCCGTCAGAGCCCGCCTAGTAGCCCGTTCCCCTCTTCACCTGTTCACGCTCCGCCGCTGTCGTTCCGCCCTTCTCGTCGAGCGTCCTGCAGGCATCCTCGATGTCCCGCGTGAGCCTGTCGACCTGCTCGCGGCTCATCGTCTCCTTGACCAGGGCGCGCAGGATCTTCACGTTCTCGGCGTTCGGGGGAAGCGTGTAGGCGGGAACCATCCAGCCCCGCTCGGCTGCGAGCTGCCAGGCGATGTCGGACTCGTCGTAGGAGGGGTGCCGCTCCTTGAGGCGGAAGGCCACCAGCGGAAGCTGCTCCAGATCGTCACCGATCACCTCGAAGCGACCGCTCTCGCGGAGGTTCTTCGCGAGTGTGCGGGCATTCTGCTGCATCTGCGCCATGACGTAGGTGTAGCCATCACGGCCGAGCCGGACGAAGTTGTAGTACTGCGCCAGAACCATCGAGGCACCCGTCGAGAAGTTCAATGTGAACGTCGCATCGGTCTTGCCCAGGTAGTTCTCGTAGAAGACCAGGTCCCCAGCCAGGTCCGACTCCTCCCGGAAGACCAGCCAGCCGATGCCCGGGTAGACCAACCCGTACTTGTGTCCCGACACGTTGATCGACCGGACCTGCTCGAGCCGGAAGTCCCAGGGGGAGTCCGGGTACAGGAATGGCCAGACGAAGGCACCGCTGGCGCCGTCCACGTGAAGGGGGATGTCGAGGCCCTTGTCACCCTTCACGTCCAGTAGCAGCTGGTTGATGCCGACGATGTCGTCCATGTGCCCGGTGAACGTGGTCCCGAGCACGGCTGCGACTCCGATGGTGTTCTCGTCGAGGTGCGGCGCCACGTCGTCGGGGCCGATCGTGTACTTGTTCTCCGCGAGAGGCACGATCCGCGGCTCCACGTCGAAGTAGCGGCAGAACTTCTCCCAGACGACGTGCACGTCGCCACCGAAGACCAGGTTGGGCTTGTCCACGGAGAGGTTCGCGGCCTCCCGGCGTTCCTTCCACTTCCACTTCAGGGACAGGGCGCCGAGCATGATCGCCTCCGAGGAGCCCTGGGTCCGGCAGCCCGTGGTTTCTCCGGGCGCGTGGAAGAGGTCGGCCAGCATCCGCACGCAGCGTTGCTCGATCTCCGCGGAGATGGGGTATTCGGCGTGGTCGATGAAGTTGCGGTGGAGGTTCTCCGAGATGATCCGCTGCGCCTCCGGCTCCATCCAGGTGGTGACGAAGGTGGCGAGGTTGCGCTGGGGGTCGCCCTCGATGGCGAGGTCCTCGGCGACGAGCCGCATCGCGTCGGTCGGATGCATTCCTCCTTCAGGGAAGGTTCTCGACGGAGCTGGCTCGGTGAGGAAGCGGTTGCCGAACAGTGCCTGTGCCGGTGTGTCCTTGGAAGTCATCAGGTTCCCTCCTATGCCGCCCTACGGACCGTGTGGTGGGTGGGGTCAGAGCGCCCCGCAGGCCGTTCTGCCGCCGTCGACGCCTCAGCAAACCTCATGCCGGAGCGGGCGAGGTGCCTCCCCCGAAGCGGGTGAACACCACGTTGTGCCGTGAGGAGCGCGATGGATCGAGAGCCGTGCAGGCCGGCTGCGCAACGTGACGCCTGCGAGTCCTGAGCCTCAGCGGTTGACGGCAGTGGTCAGGAGCACCGCTGAGTCCTCCTCGGCCTCGAGCGTGTGCCGCGAGTCGGGCACGATCATGAGGTGACCTGCAGCGCCACTCCACGAGGTGTCGCCGGCCACGAGTCGCACCCGTCCGAGGAGTACGTGGACGGTCGCCTCCCCCGGGTTCTCGTGCTCGTCCAGCTTCTGACCCGCAGCGAGGGCGATCACGGTCTGGCGAAGAGTGTGCTCGTGCCCGCCGTACACCGTTCGCGCGCTGCGGCCGCTGGACGCAGCTCGCGCGAGCTCCAGCTGCTCACGAGCCAGAGCAGTCAGCGAGATGTTCTCCATCGGTGCCTTCCTCGAGTGCGTTGGTGCCGGAACCTACTTGTTGGAGCGCTCCCAGCCGCGACGCGCGCTGTGGCTCCCCAGCTGCTGGTCGTCACGACTGCGGTAGACGATGTAGGGCCTGGTCAGGTAGCCCAACGGTGCGCTGAACACGTGCACCAGCCGGGTGAACGGCCACAGGGCGAAGAGTCCGAAGGCGACGAGTGCGTGCAGCTGGAATCCGAGGGGCGCGGCCGCCATCAGGGAGGCGTCGGGGTGGAAGGCGAGGAACGAGCGGTACCAGACCGACACGCCTTCGCGGTAGTTGTACTCACCGCCGATCGTCATGATCGAGCCGGCGATGGTGTTCCACATGCCCAGCACGATCACTACCGCCAGGAAGGCATACATCACCTTGTCCATGCGCGTCGTGGCGGAGAACACGGGCCCGACGGTGCGGCGGCGATAGATCAGGATCGCCATGCCGACCACCGCCATCACTCCGGCCGCGAGGCCGCCGGCGACGGCCACCACGTGGTAGATGTGCTCGTTGATCCCGACCGCGTCCGTCCACGACTGCGGCACCAGCAGACCGATGATGTGGCCACCGACGACCCCGAGCATCCCGAAGTGGAAGAGCGGGCTCCCGATGCGCAGCAGCCGGTTCTCGTAGAGCTGCGAGGACCGCGTCGTCCACCCGAACTTGTCGTAGCGGTAGCGCCACGCATGGCCCGCGACGAACGTGGTCAGGCAGATGTAGGGGAACACCACCCACAGGAAATCGTTCATCGCCGGGCTCCGGGGAAGGTCGGCATCGGCAACCGCACGCCCTCGGCCGCAGGTGCCGGAGCGTTCGGGCTGAACTGGGGTGTGGCGAAGGGAGCGAGGCCGACCTCTTCCTCGGGTGGCCCCTCGGCTGCGAGCCGGCGTACGGCGTCCCGCTCGTCGCCCCGCAGGGGCGGGAGCGTCGCACACACTGCGTCGACCACCGAGAACCACGGCGATCCTAGATCACGCAACGACAGGCGGAGCAGCTCAAGGCCAGCCCGGTGGTCGAGCATCAGGTCCCGCCCGCGCTGCTGGTCGATCGTGGCGGCGTACTCGAGCACGACGCAGAGGTGGTCGGGGAGCTCGGAATCAGCCAGTTCGAAGCCCGACTGCAGGTAGGTCTGCTTGAAACGGAGCAGGGCCATGCCGCGCTTACGGGTGTCGCCGTGGGCGAAGTAGGTGAGGAAGAGGTTGCAGCGCCGGCGGTTGTCGAACGTCTCGACATAGTCCTGCTGCAGCTCGTGCAGTGGGGTCGCTTCCAGGTGTCCGAGGAACTCCTCGATCGAGGTGTGGACAGTCGTCGGAAGCCGTTGTGCGGCGGCGCGCACCATCGGCACCTTGGACAGCAGCGCCTCGTCCGGGTAGTCGAGCAGGAGTGACGCCGCCTGCCAGGCCAACGTCAGCGCTTCCGGCGAGAGGAGCGGCTTGGGGCGGTTGCGCGTCATGTCTCCCCCTCTCCCCCGCCTTTAGGCGGGAACAGACCACCCGGCGAGCCCTTGCCGTCCCAGTTGAGCAGGTTGACTCGGGACTCCTTGCCGTCAGGGCCGGCCATCGAGTCCGCGGTCTGGCGGCTCTGCAGCATCTGGAAGTTCTCCACGGCGAGGGGCGTCGGTGCCCCCGAGCCCTCACCGAACGGACCAGAGCCACCCATGCCCGGGCCTCCTTCGTAGTCGAGGGAGCACTCGGTTGCCAGCTCCTCGAGGGAGTGCGCCTGCTCGGCGTGCGCAGGCGGGATGACGTAGCGCTCGTCGTACTTCGCGATCGCCAGCAGGCGGTACATGTCATACATGTCCTCCTCGCTCATCCCGACCGCCGCCGGGATCGAGCCGTCCGGGTCGCGACCCATGTTGATGTCCCGCATGTAGGAACGCATTGCCGCCAGCTTCTTCAGCACGGCGTCCACGGGGACTACGTCGCCTGCTGTGAACAGCTCGGCGAGGTACTCGATCGGGATGCGCAGAGCGTCGATCGCGGCGAACAGGTTGCGCTTGTCCTCGGCGTCCTCTCCTGTGTCGCGTACGACGTCGACAACCGGCGACAGCGGCGGGATGTACCAGACCATCGGCATGGTGCGGTACTCCGGATGCAACGGCAGGGCGACCTTGTAGGTGTTGATGAGAGCGTAGATCGGGGAGCGCTGGGCGGCATCGACCCAGTCACGGGCGATGCCCGCCTTCTCTGCCTCGCGGATGACATCCGGATCGAACGGGTCGAGGAAGACCTCGCGCTGTGCCTCGTAGAGCCCGTGCTCGTCGGTCGTCGACGCGGCCGCGAGCACCTTGTCGGCGTCGTACAGCATCAGGCCGATGTAGCGCAGTCGCCCGACGCATGTCTCCGAGCAGACAGTGGGCAGGCCCACCTCGATGCGCGGGAAGCAGAACGTGCACTTCTCGGCCTTGCCCGTGCGGTGGTTGAAGTAGATCTTCTTGTAGGGGCAGCCCGAGACGCACATCCGCCAGCCTCGACACTTGTCCTGGTCGACGAGGACGATTCCGTCCTCCTCGCGCTTGTAGATCGCACCACTGGGGCACGACGCCGCACACGAGGGGTTCAGGCAGTGCTCGCAGATGCGAGGCAGGTAGAACATGAACGTCTGCTCGAACTCGAACTTCACCTTGTCGGCGATCTTCTTCAGCATCGGATCGAGGTGCGCGGTCTCCGTGGAACCCCCGAGGTCGTCGTCCCAGTTGGCCGACCACTCGATCTTCATGTTCTTGCCCGAGATCAGCGACTTCGGCCGTGCCACCGGGGTGTGCTCCTGGGCCGGCGCGTCGGTGAGCGTGGCGTAGTCGTAGGTCCAGGGTTCGTAGTACTCGTTGATCGAGGGCAACTTCGGGTTCGAGAAGATGGTGAGCAGCTTCATGAAGCGACCACCGGCCTTGAGCTTGAGCCGGCCGCGTTTGTTGAGCTCCCAGCCGCCCTTCCACTTCTCCTGGTCCTCGTAGGTTCGGGGATATCCCAAGCCGGGCTTCGTCTCCACGTTGTTGAACCAGATGTACTCCGTGCCCGACCGGTTGGTCCACGCCTGCTTGCACGTCACCGAACAGGTGTGGCAGCCGATGCACTTGTCGAGGTTCATCACCATCGCCATCTGCGCCATCGGCTTCATCGGGTCACTCCGTTCCGGGTCATGTCAGTACTCCACGTCTTGTGAGCGCTTGCGGATGATCGTGACCTCGTCGCGCTGGTTGCCCGTGGGGCCGAGGTAGTTGAACGCGTAGGTGAGCTGGGCGTAGCCGCCGATCAGGTGGCTCGGCTTGACCAGCAGGCGGGTGAGGGAGTTGTGGATCCCTCCGCGCTTGCCCGAGGTCTCCGCGAGCGGTACGTCGATCAGCCGGTCCTGCGCGTGGTACATGTAAACGGTTCCCTCGGGCATTCGGTGGGACACGATCGCCCGGGCGACCACCACGCCGTTGCGGTTGACCGCCTCGATCCAGTCGTTGTCCTTGATCCCCACCTTCGCAGCGTCCCGGTCGCTCATCCAGATGTTCTGGCCTCCGCGGGAGAGCGACAGCATGAACAGGTTGTCCTGGTACTCCGAGTGGATCGACCACTTGTTGTGCGGGGTGAGGTAGCGGACGGTGAGCCCTTCGACTCCCTGCCCGGCCGAGCCGTCGGAAACGTTTCCGAGCCCCGGCTCGGCGAACAGCGCCGCCATGTTGAGCGGGGGACGGTAGACGGGCAAGCCCTCGCCGAGCTCGCTCATCCAGTCGTGGTCGAGGTAGAAGTGCATCCGGCCGGTGAGCGTGTGCCACGGCTTCTTGCGCTCCACGTTGATGGTGAAGGGCGAGTAGCGTCGCCCGCCGGACTCGGACCCGGACCACTCGGGCGACGTGATCACCGGGACAGGCGGACCCTGGGTGTCGGCGAAGGTGATCTGCTTGCCCTCGTTCTCCTCGGCCAGATCGGCCAGCTTCGTTCCGGTGCGCTTCTCGAGGGTCTTGAAACCCTGGGTGGCCAGACGCCCGTTGGTGGTGCCCGACAGCGCCAGGATCGCTTCACACACGTGTACGTCGCGCTTCAACGAAGGTCGCCCGTCGGCCACGCCTCCCCGAACCGCGCCGTTCTTCCGGCGCAGGTAGTCGACCTGCTCGGAGAGCTCGAAGGTGACGCCTTTCGTGGTCGCCCCGAGGGTGTCCATCAATGGCCCCAGAGCGTTCATCTTCTCGGCCACCGCGCCGTAGTCGCGGGTCACCTCGACCAGTTTCGGCATGGTGACCCCGGGGACGGGCTCGCACTCACCCTTCTTCCAGTCACGCACCACGCCGTGCGGGTTGGCCATCGCGTCCGCCGTGTCGTGGGTCAGCGGGACCGCCACGACGTCCTTGCGCACTCCGAGGTTCGTAGCCGCGAGCTCGCTGAACTTCGCCGCGATCGTCTGCCAGGCGTCCCAGTCGGTGCGCGTCTGCCAGGGCGGCGCGATCGCAGGGTTGAACGAGTGCACGAACGGGTGCATGTCGGTGGTGTTGAGGTCGTGCTTCTCGTACCAGGTCGCGGCCGGCAGGACGACGTCGGAGAAGACCGTCGTGCTGGTCTGTCGGAAGTCCAGGGTCAGCAGCAGGTCGAGCTTCCCTTCGGGGGCCTCGTCGCGCCACTTCACGTCGACCGGACGCTGTTCCTCCGGGGTCTCGGTCGCCCGCAAGGAGGAGTCGGTGCCCAGCAGGTGCTTGAGGAAGTACTCATTGCCCTTCCCGGAGGAGCCGAGCAGGTTGGCCCGCCAGATCGACAGGATGCGCGGGTAGTTCTGGGGTGCGTCGGGGTCCTCCCCCGCGAACTCGAGCTCCCCGGACTTGAGCTGCGCGACGACGTACTCGCCCACCGGCGTGCCCGCCGCAGCCGCCTCGTCGCTCAGCTCGAGCGGGTTGCGGTTGAAGGTGGGGTACGACGGCATCCAGCCCATCCGCGCGCTCTGCGCGATCACGTCGGCGGTGGACTTGCCGGCGAACTGCCCCTTGCCCGTGGTCGCGGACAGCGTGTCCGCTCCGAACTGGTCGTAGCGGAACTGGTTGGTGTGGAGATACCAGTACGCCGTCTGGATCATGTTGCGTGGCGGCCTGGTCCAGTCGAGCGCGTTGCCGATCTGGGTGTATCCCGTGATCGGCCGCACCTTCTCCTGCCCGACGTAGTGCGCCCAGCCGCCGCCGTTGACGCCCTGGCAGCCGGTGAGGTTTGTCAGGGTGAGGAACGCGCGGTAGATCGTGTCGGAGTGGAACCAGTGGTTGGTGCCGGCTCCCATCACGATCATCGAACGACCTCTCGACTCCTCGGCGTTCTGGGCGAACTCACGGCCGATGCGGGCTGCCGTCGAGGCAGGGACCCCGGTGATGGCTTCCTGCCAGGCCGGTGTGTACGGCGCGGACGCATCGTCGTACCCCCGGTTGTCACCGGTGGGCCACTCCCCCGGCAGGCTCTGCCCTTCCTTGGGCCCGTTCATGGCCCGGCCGACGCCGTACTGCGCGAGGAGCAGGTCGAAGACTGTCGTGACGAGGTGTCCGCCGACTCGTCGTACGGGCACACCGCGCGGCAGGTCGGCTGCGGCGCCGTCAGGGGTGTCGAAACGAGGCATCCGCACCAGGACCGACTCAGTCGCGCCGTCCAGCAGCGACAGCGCCGGGTCGACCTCCCCGAGCTCGAGGTTCCACTTCCCGATGCCGGCGTCGCCGTACCTATGACCCAGTGAGCCGTTCGGCACCGTCGGTTCGCCGGTGCGCTCGTCGATGAGCACGGTCTTGAACGCAGCGTTCTCGTCGTCCTCGTGGCCCGGAAGGTCCGAGGCGGTCAGGAACTTGCCCGCGGTGTACTGACCTTCGGCGGACTCCTCGAGACGCACCAGGTAGGGCAGGTCGGTGTAGCTCTTGACGTACTCGGAGAAGTAGGGCGTCTGCCGGTCGACGAAGAACTCCTTGAGGATGACGTGGCCCATCGCCATCGCCAGCGCGGCGTCGGTGCCTGGCTTCGCCGCCAGCCACTCGTCGGCGAACTTCACGTTGTCGGCGTAGTCCGGGGCGACCGCGATCACCTTCTGGCCGCGGTAGCGCGCCTCGGTCATCCAGTGCGCATCCGGTGTGCGGGTGACGGGGAGGTTGGAGCCCCACATGATCAGGTAGCCGGCGTTCCACCAGTCGCCCGACTCGGGGACGTCCGTCTGGTCCCCGAAGACCTGCGGAGACGCGACGGGCAGGTCGGCGTACCAGTCGTAGAAGCTCAGCATCGAGCCGCCGATCAGATTCACGAACCGGGCCCCGGAGGCGTGCGAGACCATCGACATCGCCGGGATCGGCGAGAATCCTGCGACTCGGTCGGGGCCGTACTTCCTGATCGTGTACACGTGGGCGGCGGCCACGAGCTCCGTCGCCTCCTCCCACGTGGCGCGGACCAGGCCGCCCTTGCCGCGCGCGGACTTGTAGGCCTTGGCCCGCTGCGGGTTCTCGACGATGTGCTCCCAGGCGCGCACCGGGTCCCCGTCTTGCTGCGACTTCGCCTCGCGGAACATCTGGAGCAGCACGCCGCGCACGTAGGGGTAGCGGACTCGCGTCGGGGAGTAGGTGTACCAGGAGAACGCCGCCCCGCGCGGGCAACCGCGGGGTTCGTACTCCGGGGAGTCCGGGCCGACGGACGGGTAGTCGGTCTGCTGCGTCTCCCAGGTGATGATCCCGTCCTTGACGTAGACCTTCCACGAGCACGAGCCGGTGCAGTTCACCCCGTGCGTCGAGCGCACCACCTTGTCGTGGCTCCAGCGGTCCCGGTAGAAGTCGTCGGCCGAACGACCCCCGACCCTGGAGAGCGTTCGCAGGTCCTCGGAGACCTTTCCCTTCGTGAAGAACCGCCGGCTGCGCACCAGCGCGTCGGCCAGGGCTCCGTCCATCCCGATCTCGCGCTGGTCGGTCATCGAACTTCCTGTCCCGCCGCCGTTCGGCGAACGATCGTCACGGTCAGTATGAGCGTGCATGCCGCGGTGAGCGAGAGCAACCACAGGCCGATGGCATACGAATCAGTCTGACCGTAGACGTAGCCCATGATCAACGGAGGAACGAACCCCCCGAGTCCACCCGCAGCGCCGACGAGCCCGGTCACGCCGCCGACCCTGGAGGGCTCGGTCACCTTGGCGATCAGCGCGAAGGTCGCCCCGCTCCCGGAACCGAGGGCCGCCGCCATGGCGAGGAACGCCACGGTGCCGACATGCTCGAGAAGGGGATGACCGGCGGCGACTCCGGCACCGACGGCCACGACGGCGTACCCGATCGCGAGCACAGGGATCGCACCGAACTTGTCCGAGAGCCAGCCTCCGACCGGCCGCATGATGACGGCAACCACGACGAAACCAGCCATCCGGTTCGCGGCATCGGCCGGGGTCAGTTGGTAGTCGGTCTTCAGGTAGGCCGGCAGGTAGACCGAGAAGGCCACATAGCCACCGAACGCGACGGCGTACAGCAGGCACGCCTGCCAGGTGATCGGCAGCCTCGCGTTGGCCGACAGCCGGCTCAACAAGGAGGTGGTCGGCGCGGTGCGACCCGGGGCGTCCCGCAGGACCAGCCATGCCACGACGGCGTACACGGCGAGCACCACGGCGGTGATCAGGAACGGCGCCTTCGGCCCCACGTTGTTGAAGAGCTTGACGGTGGTCAGCGCGCTGATCGCCGTACCACCCATGCCGGCCCCGAAGATGCCGATCGCGAGCCCACGTCGCTCCGGGGGAAACCACGCGTTCACGAACGGCACGCCCACGGCGAAGGCGGTGCCGGCGATGCCGAGGAAGAAGCCGCCGACCAGCAGCAGTGCGTAGGAGTCCAGCGCGAAGAACGCGATGAAGAGGACCGGGATGATGGTTACGCCCGACACGATCGGGAACATCACCCGGCCACCGAGCTTGTCGGTGAGGGCGCCCACCACGATGCGACCCAGCGAGCCCACGATGACCGGCACCGCTACGAGCAGAGCCACGTCGGACTCGGTGAGGCTGCCCAGCATGCCCTTGTCCCGGAACAGCGGCCCGAGCGGGCTGATCAATGCCCAGGCCCAGAAGTTGACCGCGAACCCGAGAGTTGCCATGGCAAGCATGAGCATCGGGGATCCGACCGCCGACTCGTGCTCGGCTCGCACGCGAACCTGCTTCATCATCGCCACACCTCCAAAGGAGAATCGCAGCGGACCTTGGTCCACCATTTCAGAAGTATCTCGTTATCGGTAGCTATCACCCCTCCACCTCACTGGATGCGGTGACAACCAGGCAGGGCCGAAGGTCCCTCGAGACCGGGTCGCTCGACTGCTGGAGCAGAAGGCAACCGGTCTGGACCAGCGGGCCCAAGGTGACGCATCGGTTTCAAGTATCCGAACAAGGGCAGGATCGTGTTGTCGGGCCTCGACCCGAGGCAGCGCCGGTGATGGCGCAACACAAGGCCTCAGCGACGTCCTCCCGTGGGGAGCAACATGAAGCTGGCAGGTCGCACCGGCCGGGTGTGGTTGGTTCCGCGGCGTGCGTGGCCGGTGATGCTCGCGTCCCTAGGCATCGCCGCCCTCGTGTGGGTCCTTCAACCACCAGCAGACGCCCAGGGCGCACTGCGGTCGGCGCTACCGGGCCCCAGCGCCCACCTCGAGCGTGCCCCTGAGCTCGTACGGCTCAACTTGGGGCGGCCACCGGCTCCAGGGTCCCGCACCAAGGTGGTGGTGCTCAGCCCGACCGACGAGAACCTCGCCCGAGGACCCGTCTCGTCGAGCGCCCTGGGCCTCTCCCAGCGACTCGCTCCGCCCCGCGAACCCGGCGCCTACCAGGTCTCCTACGAGGTGGTCTCCGTTGACGGGCACGTGACCAGCGGGCGTTACTGGTTCTGGATACGCGCCACACCAGTCCGGGTCGGGCTCCGGGCTGGCGGCACCGGGTCTTCTGGTGCTCACGATGGTCGTTGCCGCCCTCGCCGTGGCTCTGCTCGTACGTCGACGAAAGACCAAGAAGGTCGCCCTCGGGGCGCCCCAGCAACGGCCGGCCGCAACCCCGACTCCCGAAGCCCACGGGGTGCCCGCACAGCGAAGTCCTCACAACCACGAGGGGTTGTCACCTCCGAGAAGCCGTCCTCGACCCAGCTCCGAACCTGAACCGCTATCCGGCCGGATCCAGCCACACCCGCACGGCCGGAACTGACCTTCCCGCCAGGTGGCGAGTCGGACAGGCGGCCGAGTGGTCGAACAGCAAGCGCCAGGCCCGCCGGTGGTTGAGGAGCGAGCGCCAGGCCCGCCGGTGGTTGAGGAGCGAGCGCCAGGCTCGCCGGTGGTTGAGGAGCGAGCGTCTCGAAACCTCAGCCGCGGGCACACCGTTGACGCCACGGTGGTCGA
>Ga0075530_1000735_pt1 | contig 15697 bp, 11 predicted proteins | sample NGEPerD_2_FD_75101 | JGI IMG/M metagenome (GOLD analysis project Ga0075530, IMG submission 75101) | Arctic peat soil microbial communities from the Barrow Environmental Observatory site, Barrow, Alaska, USA - NGEE PermafrostL1-D | ecosystem: Environmental > Terrestrial > Soil > Wetlands > Peat ...
CTCACGCCCGACGAGCTCAAGCGCCTCGACGAGGTAAGCACACCCGTCGTCTCGGACTACCCCTACGGTGAGGCTGGCGCCGACCAACGCCACCGCGCCATCGACGTCAGCGACGTCAGCGACTGAGCATCGGGGCCTTGGCCCGCACTTGAGCCACCCTGCGCTCGTAGCTTAAGTAAACCGACCTGCTGCGCAACACCTACCCACCGTTGCGGAAGTTGACTCGATCATCGCTGCGGGCACCGTAGGGCGCGCCGCACGGCACGTCGGCCTCGACACCTATCAGTGCGTCGATGAACGTCTTGAGCATGGCGCGCAACAAACCCGGCTCGGCGCGCTTGAGGTGCTCGGACAGAAACCGGGCAGGGTCAATACTTTGATTTGCGGTCATCGCGTGGTGCTCCTTCGAAGGACTTTGGTAGGTCTTCTGAAGGATCACGCGGTGGCCGCCTCACATCACGACGCCACGTTCAGCAACGGGTCCACGCCGTACACCACGTTGCCCGCGGCGAGGTGGTCGTGCACGAGTCGACCGATGACTTCCTTACCCACCTGGACGAGATTGATTCCCGGGCTGCGAAGTCGTGAAGTTCAAGACGACGCCTGCATTTGACAGTGACTACCGACGGCTCAAACCCGAACACCGCACCGCTTTTCGTCTTGCGGTCATAGAAAAGTTCGGTCCAGCCTGCGACGCCTACGCGGCGGATCCGTCGACTCCCTGGCCCTCAGTGTTGCGTGTGTTCAAACGTCCGTGGGAGACCAGCTTCCAGCCATGTGCGGTTGCCGGGTTTTCGACCCGGCGACCGCGTCCCAGGTGTCCCGACCCGTTGCAATATGTCCCACGAATCTCAATTCGGGGTTTCGCCTGAGACGGAGTGGGACGACTGAGACGTCGCTGGTCAGCAATCTGGTCACGGATCTGGTCACGGGCCACACATGCAAGAGGCCCTCTCCCAGTGGGAGAGGGCCTCTGACCTGCGACGACGTTGGTAGCGGGGGCAGGATTTGAACCTGCGACCTCCGGGTTATGAGCAGACAAGGGCACATCCAAGGGGTCCCTGCCCATCCCATTCGTCGCAGTTCTCCTCCGACGATCGTGCCTGACCAGCTCCACAGGTTCCAGGTTTCCCGCCCCGTCCCACGAAGTCTCGGTCAGAGATCTGGTCAGAAGCCCGAGCCCATGCACCACCGGCATTGACAACCTTGGTCTGCTTAGGCGGGTGCCTTGGGCTGGCGCCCGGATCGTCTGGCTGGGTTGGGGTGATGCCGCGCGATGGGCGACTCCTGGAAGCAGAGCCTGGTTTGCTTCCAGTCGCGGATCTATCCCACTTCGATGACGGTGCACACCACCGTTGCTGTGCTGCCTCCGAAGTTCAGCGTGGCAAAGCGCCGGGCGCCCTCGACCTGGTAGCCGGTCGCCTGTCCGGTCACCTGCAGGTAGCTGTCGAGCAGCATCCGTACTCCGGTCGCCCCGACGGGGTGGCCACCGCCGATGAGGCCGCCGCTGGGATTGATGGGCAGTTGGCCGTCTCGCTCGGTGATGCCGCTGTCGATCGCGTCTGCGCTGTATCCGGGCTTGGTGATCCCGAAGTGGTCGATGGCCAGGTACTGCGAGATGGTGAAGCAGTCGTGGGTCTCGATGCCGTCGAGCTGGAAGACGTCGTCGATCCCGGCCCTGGTGAAGGCGTCGGTGATTGCGTCCCGAACGTGCGGGAACACGTACTCAGCGTTGGCACTGGCATCGAGCTTGTCCTGAAGGTGCAGGGAGGCGTTGCGATGTCCCCAACCGGCGATCCGCGCCACGGGACCTTGAGCCGTGCCCCGGTTCTCCCGCAGCCAGCGGTCGGAGACCAGGACGATGCCGGCCCCGCCGTCGGTGACCTGGCTGCAGTCGTAGCGCCGCACCCGCCCGACGACCGTGGGGTTGGCGTCGTCGTCGTGGGTGAAGCACTCCGGAGGTGTCACCCAGTTGCGGGTCTGCGCCTTGGGATTGGTCTTGGCGTTGGCGATGTTCTGGGCTGCGATGCGGCGCAGGTGCTCGTCATTCAGTCCGTAGCGTCGGTCGTACTCCTCGGCGATCTGGGAGAACGTGAACGGCCATACGAAGTCCTGGCCCTCGCCTTCGTGCCCGACCCAGGCAGCGGACGCCAGGTAGCCGGCTCCGACGGTCCCTGGCACGTTTCTCTCGACCTCGACACCGAGCACGAGGGCGACGTCGTACCGGCCCGACTCAAGATCGGCCATGGCCGCCATGACCGCCACGCCTCCCGACGCGCATGCCGCCTCATGCCGAGTTGCGGGCACGCCGGACAGGTCTGGGACGACGCTGGCCACCATCGACCCCAAATGGCCCTGCTTGACGTAGAACTCCCCCATCGCGTTGGCGACGTGGATGACCTCGACCTGCGACGCCGAGATGCCGGCTGCCGCCAGCGTGCCGGTGGCGGTCTCCTTGACCAGGTCGCTGATCTCCAGCGACTCCTTGGTGAGGTTGCGGGCGAAGTCGCTCTGGTAGCCGCCGATGATCCAGACAGGCTGCTGCGTCGTCATGTTCGGTCCTCTCGGTATGGCGGTGGCTCAGCTGCCACCAGCGGTACGGGGGTCAGTGCAGCGTACTCGGCGCGCAGGTCGTTCTTGAGAACCTTGCCGTTGTTGTTCTTCGGCAGGCTCCTGAGGAAGTGGTAGGACTTGGGTCGTTTGAATCCGGTCATGTGCTGCCGGCAGAACTCGTCAAGCTCGTTTGCACCCACAAGTGCGCCGTCGACGACGACACAGGCGACCACGGACTCGCCCCACTCGGGGTCGGCGCGCCCGATCACCGAGACCTCCCTCACGGCCGGATGTCGCAGCAGCACCTCCTCCACTTCTCGCGGGTAGATGTTGGTGCCGCCCGAGATGATGACGTCCTTGGACCGGTCCTTGAGGGTGAGGTATCCCTCGTCGTCGAGGCTGCCCAGGTCGCCAGTCCATAGCCAGCCGTCGCGGATCGTCGAAGCCGTGGCTTCTTCGTTGCGCCAGTAGCCCATCATCACCGTGTCTCCGCGCACCACGATCTCACCGGTTGCCCGAGGTGGCACCGGCACGCCGCTGGCATCGACCACCTCGACGTCGCAGGTCGCAAAGGCCGTGCCCACGCTCGCAATTCGGCTCTGCCAACGCGGGTTCCGGTCGTCGGCAATAACGTCGCGACTGAGCGCGGTGATGGTCATCGGCGACTCGCCCTGGCCGTAGATCTGGGCCAGGCAGTCGCCCATGGCCTCACGAGCTCGGATCAGGTCGTCGACGTACATCGGGCCCCCGCCGTAGACGATCGTCCGGAAGGCCGTGGTTCCCTTAACGGGCGCGCGGGTCTGAGTGATGTGGGCGGCGATCCGGTTGACGATAGTGGGTGCCGCGAAGAGCGACACGTTCCCCAGCGTCAGGGCGATGTCGCAGATCTCGGCAGCGTCGAAGCGCCCGCTGGGCGCAAAGACGTGCCCGGACCCGTGCAGCATGAAGACCGGGCTGTAGATACCGGCACCGTGGGACATCGGAGCCGCGTACACCGTGCGGTCGTCCGCGCCGACAGCGTCCACCTGCGCGTGATAGCTGAGGGTCAGGGCCAGCAACTGACGGTGTCCGAGCATGACGCCTTTCGGCCGCCCTGTCGTGCCTGAGGTGTAGAAGAGCCAGGCGAGGTCGGTCACCTTGGCTTTCATGCAGGGGCGAGCCGTGCCGTTCGTGACGGAGGCCATCGCGTCATAGTCAGCGGAGTCAGCGACCAGGAGGCGGGCCTCGACCAGGTTCTCCTTGAGGACGCCGCGGAGTCCGGCGGCGTGCCCTTGGTCAGTCACGACGAGCTGTACGTCAGCGTCCTGGAGAATCCAAGCGACTTCACCCGGATGGAGCTTGGCGTTGACCGGCACCACGACCAGCCCTGCCCACCACGCCGCAAAGAGCACCTCGAGATATTCCGGACGGTTGTCCATGATGACCGCAACACGGTCGCCGACCCCACAGCCCAGGCTGGTCAACGCGTCGGCCAAGGCGGCCACCCGGTCTCTGAGCTCGCGGTAGCTGCGTAGCGGTCGCGTCCCAAGATAGACGGCCGTACGCTCCGGCCACGTGATCGCGGCGCGCTCGAGCAGAAGTGCAATGTTCATGCCACGTCCGTGGTCAGGTCTGGATGGGTCGGTGCCCGGACCTCGGCATGGGTGACACCAATGGGGTTGTCCATGTTCCTCCTACGCCTCAGACCAGTTTTGCCAGCTGAGACAAGACCGTCTCCGGCACAGCATGGGCAGGGATCTCCGCGAACAGGAAGTCGCCCGAGGACGCGCTCGCGGCATCGGACAGCCAGTACTCCGGGGGCACCAGTGCTCCGGTCACCGAAGATCCGAGGATGTCCACGCCGTCGTGGGTGCGCCGGGCGAGCTCCCACCGATAGTTGAGGGTGACGTTGGAGACGGGCGTGTAGGCCGGGCTGTCCACCAGCGGCAGGAAGCCCTCACCGGTCCAGCGCTCGTCGAGCAGGAGCATGGATACCGGCAGCATCGACAGCTTCCGCAGCCAGCCCGCGACGTGCATCGCCGCGTTCTCGGCATCGTCGATGGTCAGGTCGGCCACGGTGCCGGCGCCGCTGAGCTCGTGGGTCTGTGCCAGCCAGAGCATCGGCGAGGGGATCTGCAGCACCAGTGGTGCCGCAGAGGTCTTGGACACGATGGTGGCCAGCTCCAGAGCCATGGACGCCGTTGTCTCGTTCGCCAGGAGGGTCTTGAGGGCGAAGCCAGTGCGCGACCTCGCGGAAAGGGACGCCCGCAAGCCATCGTTGGTGGCGAGGGCGTTGGCGTACAGCGTGCCCAGGTCGAGGAGGGCCACATCGGGCTTGAGCAGCCCCTGTGCCTGTCCGAAGAAGTTCGAGTATGCCGTCGGCTGCTGCCAAGGGACGTCGCGGCCCTGAAGAATCACGGACTGTGCGTACTCATGGAAATCGAGCACCACGGCCCGGGCCCGGCCCGACTGGGGCTGGGTGATCACTTCTGCGAGCGTGATTGTCATGAGAGGCCTTTCAGAGTGTGGAGCGGACGATCAGGGGTTTCAGGGCCAGAGGGATGACCCTGGTGGTGTTCCCCGTCCGGACCGGCTGCAGTCGGACGGGGAACACCGCTAAAGAGGAGTCGGCCGGCAGGGTGAACCGGGCCGGGTACATCAGGACTTGTGAGTCACTTCTTCGCCGTACTTCTTCTCGAGCTCGAGCACCCGCGCCTCGAGCTTGTTGATCTTCAGCACCCGGCGGTCCGGCACCATGATCAGCGGCAGCTCACTGAGCTTGCCCTTCACCCGCTCGGGCGCCATCTTGCCCCAGTGGGTCGCGATCAGCTCCTCGTCGTTGTCCTGGCCCCAGGAGCCGTAGTAAAGAAGGTCCTTCGGCGGCTCAGGCTTGACGAACTGCTTGACGAACTCGTGATACGGCGTGCCACGGGCAATCCGATCCCGACGGTTCTTGTCCCTGAGGGCTTTCGTCGCCTCCTCGTCGACGACGTAGGTCTCCGGGGTCCAGACGACCCCGTAGATGTCGGTGGCCACCTGGGCAGAGATCCGGTTCAGCTGGAGATCGTCGACGACCATCTCGGGATCGCGTTCCAGGACGTCTCCGTAGCCGCCACCGGAGCCTTGGGAGATCATGTACAGCTCACCCTGCTTGGCGACGTCGAACTGGAGGCCCATATGAGCCGTTTCGTAGATGCCACCTTCGTAGGGGCGCTCGTTCATCACGCGTTCCATCGACAGGTCGAAGTTGGTGGGGTCCTTCCTGATGATGTCGTAGATGTTGATCCCCTTGACCGTGGCCAGCGGGTAGACCGGGCAGCCGTAGCCGCCGAACAGCCCGGCGACCGGTGAGAACTTCGACCCGGACGTCACGGTCATGAAACCCCAGTTCGGGGTGCCGCGGGAGGCCACGATCATCTCGTAGCCCATACCGCCACGGAACTTGCCGAAGCCCTGGTTGTCACGAACGAGCCGTTTGCTCACTAACTGCAGGAACGGCACTTCCTCCTCCATGACCTCCTGCTCGCCAATGTCGGCCATGGCACAGAACAACGGGGCCACCGCGTCCTCGCCGTCCCGGAACGCCTTGGCACCACCGCCTGCGCCGTTCAGGTCGGCGCAAAGGTTTCCCACCTGCTCGCCGTTCTGCGTGGTGCCGCCCCAGAGAAAGTCGTTGATCTGGTTGAACCACGGCGCGACCACGTTGGAGTACTTGTGCGCCGACGAGAACTGCATCTTGGCGAACATGCCCTGCAACGCTGTGAAGGCACGGAACGAGGCCTGGAGCGACTGACCGACGGGGGCGTCATAACCAGCGTCTGCCCAGCTGTGCTCTTCCGTGATGACTTCGAAGGGTGAGAGGGCTCCCGTGCTTCGCGGAAGGTCCGGCCACCAGTAGGAAAGGATTGCCTGCGCCATGAAGGACTTGGTGGACGCCAGCGGCGAGTTGATCGCCCGGTTGAGGATCTCCGGACCGGTGCCGGTCAGGTCGACGATCACCCGGTCGCCCTTGATGGTGATCTTGCAGGCGAACTTGATGAGGATGTTTTCTTTGAGCGTCGAGTCGACGAACTGGTTGAACGTCACCGTGCCGTCCGGCATCTCCTTGATCCGCCGGCGCACCTCGGTCTCGACATCTTCGACGGTGACGCGCAGGGAGGCGACGAACGTCTCCTGGCCGACCTCGTCGATGAGGCGGTCGACCGTGTCCATCACCCGGCGAACGGCGCCCATCTTGACCTTGATGTCGGCCAGCATGAGCTTCGGGTCGCGGGTCGAGTGCTGGAGGAACGTCAGCAGGTCGCGACGGAGGTGGCCGCCCTCCACGATCTTGATCGGCGAGGCGCGCAGCCCGTCATCGAAGGGGGTCTCCGAGCCAGAGGGCATACCGCCGGGCTCGCAGGCCCCGTTCTCACCCTCGTGGATGGTGGCACCGACCCACGCGATGATCACGCCGCCTCGCATGACCGGCACCAGCATCGACTGGTCGGTGTTGTGGACCATGCCGAAGCGGGAGTCGTTGTGGAAGAAGCCGTCGCCGGGGTTGATGCCGACGGTCGGCTCGTCCTTCCAGTTCTTCATGATGTAGCGGATCGGGTGGTGCAGGACCGCCGAGAAGGCGATCACTCCCCGGTTGGAGAGGTAGCAGACATCACCCTCGGCGGTGTAGACCGCGACGGACAGGTCAGCCCACTTGGCACCCGGGGCCGCGCCCATGCTCTCGCACATCTCGAACGCCTCGTCCAGGGAACCGGCCAGGCGCTTGCGGATTCGGTCGATCTCCAGGACGTTGATGCCGTTGGTGATGCACTCCTGCTCGTACTCGGTCCGCGGCATGATCTCGTGATGGCGCATGATCGCGGGATCCGGTCCGAGGAACAACGTGGTCTCGTCCATGAACTTGTCGACCCACTGCTGTTCCTGCTCGGACAGAAGCTGCGAAGTCTCGTCGTTTCCGTCACGGACGTCTGCGTCTTGGGTAACCGTCATCTCTCTCAATCTCCTTTTGTCTCAGCTACAGAAAGTGGTTGGCGTGAACTCAGTCGCTGAGTAGCCAGACGGCACCTTGGACGGTGGGTTCGAGCCGCCAGCCTGGCTCGACCAGGTAGGTGGTGTTCTCGGTGGTGACGATCGCCGGGCCGGCTATGACGTGCGTGTGCCTCAACGCCTCCGCGTCGTAGACGGGCGTGTCGATCGGCTCCTCAGAGCTGGTGAAGTGGACCTTGCGGTGCGAGACGGGCTCGGGAGCCGTCTTCTCCCCGCCGGCGACGACGGAGTCGAACTTGACGACCTCGCCCTCGATGAAGGACGCGACGCGAACGGTCTGGACCCGGATACCCGCTTCCGGTGCCTGGGTTCCCTCTCCGTAGCGACCGCCGAAGATCTCGGAGAAGGTCTTGATCAGGTGCAGCACATCGGCGACGCCATCGACCCGGTTGATGTCGAATGCGACAGCGGTCGTCACGAGCTGGTTGCCGTAGCGCATGTCCATCTCGAGCCGGTACTTCACGTCGGCCCGGTCGTAGCCCTGGCGGACCAGGTCGTCGGCGCCCTTGACCTCGAGCTCGTTGATGTAGGCGTTCATCGCCGGGTACTGGTTGTACAGGCTGCGGTTCAGCGCGTCGTACAACACGACGCGGGCACTGCGCTCGTGGATGTGGAGCGGCTGCATGTTGCCGGCACCCAGCGCCGAGAACACCGACGCGAAGGGCGGAAACAGGATCTTCGTGATCCCGGCACTGGCGGCGATCCCGCAGGCATGCAGCGGGCCGTTGCCTCCGTAGGCGAGCATCGTGTAGTCCTCGATCAGGCCTCCACGCGAACGCAGCTCCTTCTCGATCCCGATGGCCATCTGCTCGTCCACGGTGCTCTTGATGACCTTGGCGACCTCGATGGCTTCCAGGTCGAGCTCATCGCACAGCGACTCCTCGATCGCATAGACCGATCGCTTCTTGTTGAGCTGGATGTGCCCGTTGGCGTAGTTGTCAGGGTCGAGGTAACCAAGAATCAGGTCGGCATCGGTGACCGTCGGCTGAACGCCGCCTCGGTCGTAACAGGCAGGACCCGGATCGGATCCGGCTGACTCCGGTCCGATCTGGATGGAGTGGTGGATGCGGTTGAAGCCGGCGATGGAGCCGCCGCCCGCCCCAAGGGTGTTCAGGTGGATCATCGGCGCCGACACCATCCAGCGCCCGATCGTGGGCTGGAAGTCGTAGTGCCGGACCCCACCCTCGGACACCAGCCCGATATCGAACGACGTCCCGCCCATGTCCATCGAGACGACGTCGCCAAGGCCGGTCGACTCGGACAGGTGCTGTGCCGCGCCGACTCCCGCAATCGGGCCGGAGTGGATGGTCTGCAGGGCATCGGTGGAGTTGGACTGCGCCATCCCGCCGGAGTTGTGGATCACGAGCATCGGCTTCGTGTAGCCCGAGTCCCGCAGGTTGCTGGACAACTGGTTCAGCGCGTGGAACATTGTCGCGTGCAGAAAGGCGTCCACGATGGTGGCCGTGGCCCGCACATACTCGCCCTTGCGACCGGACACCTGGCTGCTCAGAAGCACCGGGATGGAACCCAACTCGTGAGTCGGGTACTCCTCCAGGATGATTTCCAGGACTCGCTCCTCATGGGCCGAGTTCTCGGTGGCGTTGGTCAGCGCGACGACGATCGCCTCGGCGCCGTTGTCGACCAGCTCCCGAACCTGCTGGCGCACGTCGTCGTACATGACCGGCACCAGCACCTCACCCACCGAGTCGATCCGTTCCTTGATCGAGCGGATCAGCTTGCGCGGCACGAGTGGCTCGGGTCGCTGGGCGTTGGGCATGTCGCCCTGCCTGACGGTGTCCAGCCCCTCGCCGTACCCACGCCCGCGGGAGAGCGGGATGGTGTCCTCGAAACCATGGGTCACCAGAGCCGCGATCCGGGGGCCCTTGCCCTCGATCAGGGCGTTGGTCCCCAGGGTGGTGGCGTAACGGACCGAGTCGACCTCGCGCAGGGCGGTATCGCGATCGACCCCGGCCTTCTCGCAGGCGCGATCCAGCGCCTCGTTGAACCCGAGCGCCAGGTTGTGGTGGGTTGTGAGTGCCTTGGACTCGATATAGAGGTCGTCCCAGACGAAGAAACAGTCGCTGAAGGTGCCGCCGATGTCAACGGAGATGCGTTTCATGGTCACATTCCTTTCTGATAGGTACGGCGGTTAGCTGTCGGCCGGAGAGTGGGAGTGGCTGGCGGTCGACTCGAACCTGGCGGTGAAGTCGGTGACCGCGTTCTCGTTCGGTCCGTAGTTGACGACGACCTCGGCGTTGTCGCCGCTGGCTTCCCACTTCTCGCGCAGGGAGTCGATGTCCCAGATCATGTCCACCGTCGGCGGGTGGCCCGGGGGGAGGTACTCGGCCTCGATCTGGGTGCCGCACTGCGGGCAACAGAACTCGAGGATGCGGCAGAAGTCCGGGTCCGGGGAGAACGTGAACTCGTACCTCTCCGGGTCAAGGATCGGCGGGTGGATCTCACGGGGATCGCGGTCGTAGACCAGCGTTCCCTCCTTGTAGTTGCCGCGGGCATCGCCGAGGTCCTGGCCGCAGATCCGGCACAGCCACCTCTCGGAGTCGAGGTCGATGAACAGGTACTCCGTCATGGGAACGCGCATGGTGCTCTACCTTTCGCTGAAATGGTCTGGGACGTTCTGTGCGGAGTGCTACTTTGCGTCGGTGAGCAGCAGGTCTCCTGCCGCCGAGATGTCCAGGGTCCAGCCGGCCGGGACGCGTGCGGTGAAGAAGGGGCCTTCGACGATCGCCGGCCCCGTTGCCGTGGCACCGGGCTGCTGACCCTCGAGCTGGTAGACCGAGATGGTGTCGATCTGCTTCGCGGAGGAACGGACCGCCCGGGTGCCAGAGGAGACGGCGTCGCTCTTGTTCGCGGGGGTCCCGCCCTCGATCACGGGGTGAGGCAACGCGAAGGTCACCTTGAGGGACAGGATGAGGGTCTGTCCGGAGGCGGGCGAAGGGACCAGGCCATCGGAGTACACCGTCGACGGACTCGACGAGCCGTCTTTGTCCTCGGTAACCAGCCTCCAGTCGACCGTGCAGTCGTTCAGCTCGTGCCCTTCCTGGAACATGTCTCGCGAGGCCTTGGCCTCCATCGCCTTCTTCACCTCGTCGACAGCGGTCGTGTCCATGCCCGTGATGTTGGTCTCGTAGGTCTGGGCGATGTCGGAGAAGCTGATCCCGAAGGCAGAGAACACGGCTGCCAGCTTCGGCACCAGCACGTGACGGACACCGGCGATCCGCGCGGCGCTGCAGGCACTCATCGGTCCGCCGCCACCGAAGGCGGCCAAGGTCGTCGTCTCGGGGTCCCCGACAAAGTGGGCGAACGCTCCGGCCATCTTCTGCGAGTAGGTGTCTTCCATCCGGACCAGCGCTTCCTCCAGGCTGACTCCCAGGGGTTCCGCGATGGTCTTGGTGATGACCGCCTTGGACCGCTCGGCATCGAGGAACATCTCACCGTTGAGGTACGTCTCCGGATCCAGCACTCCGAGAAGCAGGTTCACGTCCGTGATGGTTGCCTGGGTGCCGCCGAAGCCGAAGCACGCCGGGCCCGGGGCTGCGCCGACACTCTCGGGGCCAACCGTGATCTCGCCATTTTGGACGGCGATGATGGAGCTGCCGCCCACACCGGTCGAGTGGACGTTGCTCATCTCATAGGAGATCGACACCCCCTTGACCGAGCCATGCCGGTCAGTGGCGATGGTCGAGTTGTTCACCGCGCCGACGTCTGTGGTGGTGCCACCGACATCGATCATTAGGACGTTCTCGAGTCCGTAGGCCTCGGCCAGCGCCCGGGTGCCCTCCAGACCGCCGCGCGGTCCTGAGGAGTACGTCTTGAGCGCAACGGACTTGGCCACCCGCGACGACGCGCCGTCGTTGCGGTAGATCAGGAGCGGGTTCTTGATCTTGTGCGCACGCAGCCTGTCCTCGGCGTTGTAGAGGAACCGCTCAACCGTGGGGTGAAGGTAAGAGTTGAGGATCCCGGACCAGATCTGGCGGGAACGCAGGGTGTCGGTGGCGAACTCCCGGGAGAAGAGGACCGGAACCGATCCCAGGAGATGCCGCGGGAAGTTCTTGAGCAGCGCCCGCCTGTACAGCTGCTCACGCTCCAGGCTTGCCGCCGCGACGACCAGTCGCTCGGCGCCGGCCGTCGTCAGCCGGTTGATCTGGGACACCAGGGCCGTGCGCAGCTCGTCGTCCCCGCCTTCTTCCGGCAGCAGGCCGACCCGGTCACCGATCAAGTCGCCGAACAGCATGGCGGACTCATCCGAGGATCGCAGCTCTTCGACCAGCTCAGGATCGTCGGTGATGAGCCCGATGGACGGGCCGTTGCGCTCGATCAACGCGTTGGTGCCCTGGGTGGAGGAGTAGCGGATGTGCCGGGTCGAGTGCAGCAGCTTCGCGAGGTTGGGTTCGCCGTACAGTTGTGTGGAGGCCTTGGTGATGCCGTCGAAGAGACACTGTGAGAGATCGACCGGGGTCGTGAGCGTCTTGGTGAAGGTGAAGTCTGTCCCGCTTCCGACGACGATGTCGGTGAGGGTCCCACCGTTGTCGATATTGATCAGGCGCTCCATGATGGTCCCTTTTCGTTTGGCTGAGAGGTGATCTACCGGTCTTGGTCTGGTCCGGGTCTTGAGGCTGCTGCCGCGGATCTGAAGCGTGACGGAAAAAGCCACCCTGTGACCTGTCCCACATTGGGACACCCGAAAATCTCGCTGGGAGATCAGTCACAAGGCATCCTCGGATGGTCACGAAAGAGAGAAGGGCTCACATGGTGGATGTCGCCGACCGACGCCGACGGATCACCGCCGCCCGCGAGGGATTCTTGGCCACCGGGTCAGCGCTGGAGAGTGCCGTGCCCAACGTCGTGGCAGCATCATGGCTGCGCTCGCGCACGGCAGGTGTGGATGCAGCGCGGTCCCAAGCCCTGTTCCACTCGGATCTGGACACCTCGTCGCGGCTGGTTCGCTGCTCACGGCCGATCATTGACCGGCTGAGCGAGGAGACCGCGAACATCCCGCTGAGCATCGCCGTGACCGACGGCAAGGCGCGTGTGCTCACGCGCGTCGACAACTCCCGGACGATCGGGCTGCTTCTGGACGAAGTCTCGTTCGCCCCTGGGTTCGACTACGCAGAGGGGGGCATGGGGACCAATGGTGTGGGGACGGTGTTCGAGTCCGGCCAACCGATCCAGATCGTGGGTCCGGAGCACTTCCATGAAAGTCTTCAGCCCTTTGCATGCTCGGGGACTCCCATCCGGGACCCACTCAGCGGCCGCATCGAGGGCGTCCTCGACATCAGCTGCCTCACAGAGCACTCAAGCCCACTCATGCACGCGCTGGTCAGGGCTGCCGCCCATGACATCGAACGCAACCTGCTGATTGACGGCAGCCAGTGCCAACAGGCGCTGTTTGAGACCTTCGTCCGTGCCGACGCACGCAGCCGTGGTGCTGTCATGGCCGTCGGCGGCGCCGTCGTCATGGCCAACACAGTGGCCCAGGACCTGCTCACGCCGATGGAGCGGGCAACACTTCAAGATCACGCTCGCCATCTGATGAGTCGACAGGGCCGCTCGGTGGACCAGCTGGAGCTGAGCTCCGGCAAAGTGGTCCGCATCCGGGCTACGCGAATCGTCGCCGGAGCTGACGTTGCCGGAATGGTCCTCGAGATCGCACTGGTCGCCGAAGCCGCAACGCTGACGAGCCAGACTGTGGCAGTAATGCCCGTGCCCACGCTGACAATGCAAAGCGGCGAAGGTCTCAACATGCCGCTACTCCTCACGCCCTCCACTCTCAGCGGCAGCGGTCAGTCCCCGTTGTGGAAGCGCGCCTGCAAGGAAATCGCTTCCGCCTCGGCCAACCACCATGCGCTCCTGGTTATGGGAGAGACGGGGTCGGGCAAGTTCTCACTGCTCGCGGAGATCTACCACCGCGTCAACCCGGGCAGTCGGAGTCTGCTCATCGACGCTGTCGACATCTCCCCATACTTCTACGACGACGCCGAAGCCGCCCTCGAGGCGACCAGCCGGCCGACGCTCTACATCTTCAGGAACATCGACGAGCTGTCCACCGCCGGTGTCGAGGAGCTCAACAAGTTCCTCCTGGCCCTGGCTGACAGTGATCGGCCCGTTTCTGTCGCCGCTACCCTCTCGGATGCCAACCTCGACTCGGACCTGCCGTTCAGGGACCTTCTGGTCCACTTCCAGCAAGCTGTGACTGTGCCGCCACTTCGCCACAGGATCGAGGACGTCGACACAGTCGTCACCCAGGTGCTCAACGAGATCTCCCAAGGGCGAAAGACCCGCGTCGGACCGGCCGCCATGCGCGTCATCCGCCGGTACTCCTGGCCACGCAACATCACCCAGCTCAAGGAAGCCTTAGTGGCGGCCCTCCTCCGGCGCCCGGTTGGGGACATTCAACCTGAGGACCTACCCGGTTACTGCCACGACTCGGCCCGACGACAGCTCACCGGTATGGAGGCCCTCGAGCGGGATGCGATCGTCAAGGCCCTCCGCGACGCTGACGGAAACCGGGTCCAAGCCGCAGCGACACTGGGAATCGCCCGTTCGTCGCTGTACCGCAAGCTCAAGAGCTACGGCATCACCACCATCTAGCGAGAGACTCCGAGCCGTATGTCAATGAGAGCCATCGTGTACTCCCAGACTGGTGGTCCCGACGTCTTGCGACTGGTCGAGCGTTCGGTCCCAGTGACAGCTGCCGGTCAGGTTCGGGTCCGTGTGCATGTCTCCGGAGTGAACCCGACGGACTGGAAGTCCCGCCGTGGATCGGCTCCTGGCGAAGCGACTCCTTTCGCCGAGGTCGTTCCCAACCAGGACGGTGCCGGCATCGTGGACGCGGTAGGTGACGGCGTGACCGGGCTCCAGGTCGGGCAACGTGTCTGGATCTGGGAAGCGGCGTGGAAACGCGCAGACGGGACCGCCCAGGAGTACGTCGTGCTGCCGGCTGCGAATGTAGTCGCACTTCCGGGCAACGCCTCATTCGATCTTGGCGCCAGTCTGGGCATTCCTGCGCTCACCGCTCACCGGTGCCTCACCACGTCCGAATTCGGTCCAGCCCGGCTCAGTCCGGGATCCCTCACCGGGCGAACGGTGCTGGTTGCGGGCGGCGCCGGAGCCGTGGGGCATGCGGCGATCCAACTGGCTCGGTGGGCGGGTGCGGAGGTGATCACCACGGTGAGTGGACCGGTCAAGGCCGAGCTTGCCAGGAGGGCGGGAGCCGACCACGTGGTCAACTACCGGACCCAGGAGTCTGCCGCAGAGATTCGGAAAGTGGCAGCCCATGGTGTGGACATCGTGGTTGAGGTTGCCCCGTCGCAGAACGCGGCGCTCAACACCGCGATCGTTGCTTCGGGAGCAACGATCGCGATATATGCGAACAACGGCGGAGACGAGCTCACCCTGCCGATCCGCTCGAACATGACGACGAACACGCGAGTCCAGTTCGTCCTGATCTACGGAGTGGATCCTCAAGCCAAGGCACATGCCGTCGCTGCCGTGAGCGCAGCTGCTGGTGATGGCGCTCTTCGGATCGGTGAGGACGCGGGGCTGCCCCTGCATCGCTTCCCACTCGAACGTGCTGCTGACGCGCATGCGGCCGTCGAAGCCGGTGCTGTCGGCAAAGTGCTGATCGACGTGATCTGACGCCGCTCGCGAGGTGTCTTCGGGAGGTCCCGATCAGGTTGTGATGATGAGCGCCGCGATCCGTGGTGCTGCCGAGGCCTCCTTGCAGGGGCCTACGACCGCCCGGAAATCAACCCGGCGAGCGCACTCTCACCGTATCCAGCCCATCCCAGTGATGCTCAATCGTCTCGGCGCGTCTCAGCCAACCTGAGACGCTGCGGGACATCCGAGACGCCCCTGGTCAGGGATCTGGTCAGAACACACACCTCACCAAGACATGAAAACGGCCCGCAAGCTAAGCTTGCGGGCCGTTGACCTGCGGTTATACCGCTGACACGTTGGTAGCGGGGGCAGGATTTGAACCTGCGACCTCCGGGTTATGAGCCCGGCGAGCTACCGAGCTGCTCCACCCCGCGTCGATGAACCAACCCTAACGCGAACCGAGCGGGCACACCTAATCGGCCCGGTCCGCGCTCTGGAAGCC
>Ga0075530_1000736_pt1 | contig 15690 bp, 14 predicted proteins | sample NGEPerD_2_FD_75101 | JGI IMG/M metagenome (GOLD analysis project Ga0075530, IMG submission 75101) | Arctic peat soil microbial communities from the Barrow Environmental Observatory site, Barrow, Alaska, USA - NGEE PermafrostL1-D | ecosystem: Environmental > Terrestrial > Soil > Wetlands > Peat ...
CAAGACCAAAGTCTTGGGATTTACCGCATTCATTGGTAGCGTGAGGGGGACTTGAACCCCCGGCCTCCGGGTTATGAATTCTGGGACATCTGTACCAATATGGTCTTATTTAATTATTAATGACTTGTTTATAAATGGATTACAAAAGTATGAATTGTTATAAAACCAAGTAAAAGCGTAAAATGTTGTACCTATGTTGTACCTAAAATTTGTATATTTATAATTTGAAATTAGATATTATGGCAACAATAAAGGCAGTTTTACGAAGGAAACCAAACAAAGCGGGATTATTTCCTATAGCCATCCGTGTAACGAAAGATAGAAAATCATCGTTCCTTTTTACCGGACAATATATTAATGAGAAATTTTGGGATGGCAAATTCGATCGAGTAAGAAAATCACATCCCAATTCAACCCGTTTAAATATGCTAGTGGCAAAGAAGCTATCAGAAGCAAATGACAGACTCATTGATAGTGATACTGATGGATCGGGGCAATCTGCCAAGAAAATAAAAAAGAAAATTATCGGTAACGTCAAGTTGGATTTTTTTCAAGCTAGCGAAATATTTCTTTCCAATCTTCTACAAAGGAAGAAGTTCAACCAGCACTACAATCAAGAAAATCGACTGAAAATTTTCAAGAAGTACGTAAAGAATAAAGCATTAGGTTTTCCAACTCTGGATGTTGCTCTTCTCAGAGGATTTGAATCCTATCTGCTGTACGAGCGTAAGGTAGCCCAGAGAACAGCCATTAATTACCTAATGCTTATCCGAACAATTTATAATTTCGCTAGAAAAGAATTCCAAGTTGATGATAAGAACTATCCCTTTGGTAAAGGAAAAATCCAGATTAAATTTCCTGAAACCGAAAAGATAGGATTGAATAGGGAAGAAGTGCAATTACTTGAAACTGCAATTGATTTGACTCCTGCTCAACAGAATGCCGTAAATACTTGGCTAACCAGTTTCTATTTTGCGGGGATAAGGGTCGGCGATGTCTTAAAATTAAGATGCACAGATTTTAAGGATGATAGGCTTTATTATCGAATGGGCAAAAACAAAAAGCTTGTTTCATTAGCGGTACCTGAAAAGGCAAAGAAAATATTATATCAGTACATGTCGCTCAAGAAACGTAAGAACGATTTGGTTTTCTCTTATTTAAAAGATACTGATTTAAAAGACGGGAAGAGGGTCGCAACTCGTATAAAGACAATTACAAGAAACTTAAATCGACGATTGCAAATTGTCGCCGAAAAATTGGGTATCGAAAAGAAACTTAGTATGCACATAGCACGGCACAGCTTCGGTAATATTTCTGGGGATAGAATACCTATCCAAATGCTTCAAAAATTGTATCGCCATTCTTCAATAACTACAACCATAAGTTATCAATCGAATTTTATGCATAAAGAAACTGATGATGCATTGGAGAAAGTCATCAATTTCTAAATTACTAAAGGTCCATATAACCAATAAATTGACCGATAGACTTCTTTAGGTGGACAGATAGTTAGAAATCGGTACATTACGGGATTAATAAACCCAAAAAATGGAGTAAACCATTTTGGCAAAGAAATAATATAATGCAAGTCGTTTGTCTACAAGAAGAAGCCTTCTATGCCTTATTTGATAAGGTTATCGAACACGTACATTCCAAAACCCAAGATAAACCGACCAAATGGATTGATGGCGAAGAAGCAATGAATCTACTTAACATAAAATCCACCACCACCTTACAAAAATTGAGGGACGAGGGAAAAATTAGGTTTTCCCAACCTCAAAAGAAAATAATACTTTACGATAGGGTTTCTATCAATGAATATATCGAGGCACACGTCCGCGAAACTTTTTAATTATGGAAGAAAATCTGAAAGTGGATAAAGATTACAAGGAAGCGTTCAATCTTGGCTATGAACTGGCACAGGAACTGAACTTAAAATCACCAATGTTCACGGACATAAATTCAAGTAACGGCCGAATGCATGCTATGCAAGCCGGTATGGCGGAATACAGTAAAGAAACTATATTTGAAAACACCAAAGAGATTAGTAGGTCTCTGGGCTCTGATAGAAATAAAAATGCCAGCAAAGACCTAAAATCTAACAATAATATCGACAAAGGAGCAGACTTGTCCATTTGAACTCCATAAGAATTCATGCCACCTTGTCCGTGAAAAAAGTGCTTTTCCCTCGAATACTTTCCAGCTCATCTTTGTTCAGATTTTTAAAATCGTAGCGAATTTTTGTTTACACATCCGCCAAAACCCATGAAACGTAGGTGTCAGGTATTTTTTCCTGCTCCAAACGCCAATTGTTGGTTTGCAATTGTAAGTATAGAAGTTCTTCGGCAGGAGTAAGATGTTCTAAATTTTGCACATTTGATTTAGTGCCTTTTTCATTTTCAAAAAATTTAGTGAAGGTTTGTTGGTCCATCAACATGCTTCTCGTATGGGAATAATATTTTCGTACTTGAGACAGTATTTCAAAGCCCTGCACATCCAAATCGCCCCAATATAAGATTTCTACAGTTTTTAACCATTCGATTTCCTTAATGTTGGATGCTTGAAAACCCTTTCCAAAAATGACTATGCTATTTTTTTGGAATGGTAGGGTAAGGGCATTCATTAAATTCTCGACGATAAAAACCCGATTTAAAGGTAGCTGTAAAGTTTTGAATTGGGGTGCAGGAACCGATAAGTCATCTATACCCTGGAAGTAAGTGTTGCTAATGGATTCATCCAGAATTCTGAAGCGTACCAAAGGTTCGGCATACCTTAAATTGAACCTTTTTTCAAATTTTGACACTACTCTATTGGAATGGTCGGCAATAATGAGGTCTAATAGTTCCTTGATAACACCACTATTGTACTCGATAAATTTGGTGTGTACCTGAACGGGAAGTTGGCGAATGTAAAGATTAGGTTGTGGGTTGTCCTTGAAATACCTGCACACCTTTAGAACATCGTCCCAAACATGGGCAATACGTATTAGTTTTTCTGGGTTTTTTAAAACCCAAGGTTTTAGTTCAGGAAACTCGGCAATTGTTTTACTGTAGTCATTTTTAAATTCATGTACTTCTTTTTCACTCCCTAAATATTTCAGATAATCGGTTTCAGTCTCAAAGCTGAACTGTGTAGGAAAACTTTGGGTACCGAGCGTCTTGGTTTTCCGTAGTTCATAAGTTATGGCATAACCAAAACCTTTCTTTTCCTTGGATTGGGCAAAAAGTGCTTTAATTTCTTGGTTGAATTGATTGGTCGTCTTGCTTGGTTTTTTATCCCCGGGAATTACAAGGGGAAAGAAATCAACTTCCGTGATCAACGACTGAAGATAGTTTTTATACTTTCTTCTGGCTCTTTTTTTTATCTCTTCGGGCTTTATCATTTAGTTGGCCAAGTATTTTTCCCGTTCTTCCTGAAATTGCTGTATGGTCATATCATATAGCCAACTATTGGTTTCATTTCGTCTGGCCGCAAAGTGAACAAAAGAAATGTGGGGTTCTACAATTTCAATATTATCACTGGGTGTAACCACTAATAATTGAAGATGTAATTGTTTACATAGCTGCATTAAATAACCTGCCTTATCACTATCTTGGGCCTTAAAGGCCTCGTCAATGGCTATAAACCTGAACGAGTTGCTTTCTATGCCCTCTTTGGTAAGTCCGAATTGATAGACTATGGCAGATCCAAGTATGGTATAGGTAAGTTGTGCTTTTTCACCACCTGAAAGCTGCCCCATACCTTCATAGGTTTTAAACTTTTGACCGCCCTCACGATAAAACTCTTCGGCTTTGTATTCAAACCAAGACCTCACATCCATTGCTTTTTCGCGCCATTTTTCATTTTCGAGTTGTTGGATCAAAGGTTCTATATGGTTTTCAAAATGCAGACGTTTCCCATCTACAGATGCGTTTATTTCCTTGAAATTGGGAATTGCCTGATGCAACAGCTGTTTGAATTCGATTATGGTATCATTTCTTTTGTTCGGTGCTACGAGTTGAATGTATGTGGTGTCAGGCGGACTTTTAAAGTCTATTTCCTCAAGAGAGTCGTTTAAAGATTTTATATTCTGTTTTATCTCATTGGCCCATCTGTCAAAGAAAAAGTTGAAGGCACCGACCTTATCCGTTATCGTTTCTTCGAGATATTCGTTGAATTTGGATTGAAACCTGGGTAGATCGTCGGCTATGAGCTTTTCATACAAATTTTGGTATTGCGCAACATATTCTACGGCATCGGTCAATTGGCTAACATCGGAAGTCCAACTTGTGTATTTGCTAGTGATTGTTTCAGGGGGTAGTTTAAACGCCCGCATCTTATTGGATAACTGAATGGTAAGCTTAACGTTTTTATCCTTTAAATCACTTAATTCCGTACTATTTTTACTCTGAAATTCACGCTGTGTTTTGCTAAACTCTTTTAAGGATATGTCGGTCAGCGGCGAATTAGCCTTTTCAAAGTCGAGTAGCTCAACGGTTTTGTCTACAAAGGATTCAATAATAGCTGAATGTTGGTTTATTCCGGCTTTTAAATTCTCGATATCCCGGTTGAGGTTAAAAGTCTTTTCGATTTTTTTCGTCTTTTCCGCTACGGTATTTTTGATAGCGGTTTCAAGATTTTCCTTTTCCTTTTGAAGTGCCTTTGCTTTATCATTGGTTTTTTCAAGATGCTCTATGCGGGTTTTGTGGGATTCTATTTCTACGGCGCAAACATTCCAATCAATAGCCTCATAGCTGTTATACAGTTTGCATAAATCGTTATAATTATCCCTATTTGTCGTCAGCTTTTCAAGGGTTTGGTCAATGGCCCTAACTTCTTCAATGGCATTTTTTTTCTCTTCTTGGTATTGCAGTACCTGCCGTCTCCACCAATTGATTTTTTCAATATTGTCCCATCCCAGAACATAGTTTTCTTTGGATAAAATGTGTTTTCTATCGTCCTTTTCGTGTCGTCCTTTACCATATTTTATAAGGCCATTTTTTGTAATGGCACGTTCGGCTTTTGCAAAGGCATGCAAATCATTGGCACATTTAAAATTGAATCTTTCGATAATGATGTTCTCCAACCACTCAGAATAACTAGTATCATTTTTAAAGCTCAATTTGCTAATAAGTATATCTCCGCCAAAGCCTTGACCGCCCATCTGTTGCATAGAAAATGATGGTCTGTACCGTTGATATGCTATTCTACCCTTTAAATTGGTTTTGTGTACATAGTCGTTCACTTTGTCGTAATGCTGCTCTGGCACGATTAGCCTTAAAGCGAATTTGTGTAATAGTTTTTCTATGGAGGATTCCCAAGCGGTTTCGTCGTCATTTATTTTTATAAGCTCTCCTATAAATGGAATTTCTTCTTTTGTTGCCCCTATTGCTTGCAAAATATCTTCTCGAATGGTTGCCACACGACCGGAAATATTATTTTTATTGTTCATTAAAAGTTTTACGGTATCAAGGGCCTCGTTGATTTTACCGTCAAGTGCTTCTTCTTTGTTTTTTGCCAAACGCTTGTTTTCATCCAATCCTTCCCGTTCTTGCTTTGTTTTGTGGAATAAGGTTTTGGCTTGTTCAAGGTTTTTCTCGAATTGCTTTTTCGAAGGATTAGGTTGCAACGACAAATTTTGCACCAGCGCATTATAATTGTTAAGTGTATTCTTCCTGGCTTCCCTCCTTTTATCAAGATCTCTTATGGCGGTTTTTAAGGATTCTATTTGTCCACTTACTCCATCACTTTTTATTCTGACCAATACATCCTCCTTATCACTTCTCAATTGCTCTTCCTCTTTTTGCAGTAATTGAATTTCCGTATTTAGGGTTTCAAGTTTAGCCGTTAGGGTTTCCCTTTCTTCTTCCGATAAGTCCTTTCCTTTTATCGCAAACCAAAGAACTGCTAGGTCCCTTGATTTTTCCAATGCTTCAAGTCGTTCTTTATTGGCTTTGAGTTCTTTGGCTAATTGATTTATCGGTTCCAGTTGTTGAATTTGCTCCTTGGCTTTATCGATATTGTTTTTTGCATCCATGAGCGTGATAAAACTCTCTTTTAGTTTTATGTACTCGTTCTCGGCATCCCTACCTTCCAACATATTGGTTCTTATGAACTCGTCCAGATCACCAAGAACTTTAATGCCCACAACTTGGTTGAAGAGGCTCAACGCTTTTATCGAACGCATTCCGAATAAATCGACCATTCGGTTGGCATATTTGGTAGGGCCATCAAAGTATTCTATCTTTCTTTTAGTGGTATGGGCATTATATTTTTCATCCAGATATCTTTTCCAAAGTCCTTTTTCATCGAATTGTCTAAAATCGTTTTCTATAAAAAGTTCAAGATGTGCGATGCCAAAACTCCTTTTCATTTCTCCTCCGGAAAACCATCGAAGTTGAAAAAGGGTAACTGTTTTTTCATCGGTATTCTTGAAAGTCGCCAATAATATCGAATAGGTGTCCTTGTCCCTTAATTTTTGCGTAGTCGTGCTTAAATCGCCTTCCTTTAAAATATCGCCGTAATGCCCAAGAACATAGCTTTGTTCATTGCGGTCTCCCTTTTTTTCTGCTCCCGATGATTGGTTATAAAACCGGTCGTTCTTTAATGGCACCAACAAGGTAAGTAGGGCATCTACAAATGTGGTCTTACCGGAACCATTGGCCCCGGTTAAGAGTGAATTGTTGCCAGCAGGCCGAATTTTAAACACCTTGCCATCGAAAGTGCCCCAATTCAATAACTCCATATACTGAAGCCTGAATCCGGATGTATCGGATTTTGTACTAAACAGACTCAACATAGGCTTCCAATTTATTTTTAAATTCTACCAAGGTGTCGATGGTGACCTTCTCTTTGATTATTTTGTGTACATGGTATTTTGTTTCTTCGTCATTCTCCTGTATTTCCTTTAAATAGCCCAAATCTTTGATCTTTCTGATATAGCTGTCCAAATCGTTCAGAAATTGGACTTTGTTGTATTTTTCTGGTAAGAACATTTCGATTTCTTCCTTCAGTTCGGTTTTTGAGATGAATTTTTCCGTGCTTAAAAACTCTACAGGGTTGTTCTCAAAATCCTCGATCAGTTGTCTTAAAATTACCAGTACTACGGAGGCTTCAAATCCTATTTGCCTTCTGGACACCAAACCAATGGTGTTTCCCTCATCATCTATTTCAAATTGTTTGATAAAGGCAAAGCCATCATCTTCTTTGAGAATCAGTTCCAAGCCTATTGTATTGATGTATTCATTTATATCTTGTTGATATAACAGAACGTCGCTCCATACGCTATCGTTTTTGTTTACGGTTCCTTTCAATAGTCTTACAGTTGCTTTGGAATAGGGCTTTAATTTAGGGCTTAAAGGGTTCATTTGGTTATGATTATTTCTGGTATTAGTATCGATTTCTTATTTGCATTATCAAAGTATATGTTGTTTTCTCTTTCTGGGTTAAAGCTATGGGAGAAGTCTTTTAAGACTCCAAAATATCCAAAAAGCTCTGGCAATCCCTTTTCCAGGCCACCTTGATCTTCGATTACCTGTGAAAGTGTGGTCTGTGAATTTCTTGAAAGCGCAGCTTTGATATTCGATTTCAATTTGGCCTTATCGATACTTTGTTGTTGTAGCACTTTTGACAGTTGTAAGGAATCGGAAAAATTGTTCTCTGCCAGTTCGGGTCGTAAATCGTATTTTCTTTTCTCCCTTTTATCAAAGGTCAATCTTTTTTCAAAAGGTATTTTTATTGATGCCCAAGTCTCGATTTCGAGGGAAATTGGAGGACGTGTTTTTTCTTTACTGATTTCCGCTAAAAATTTTTTAATGTCAAGGATGAGCCGCTTTGCAATCTCTTTTTCGTGGGCATCGTTCTCCCGTATTATCCTGCTGAGCTTAGCGGCCATCTTATCGTTGGCCGAATATACTTTTTGGCCGGAATCAAAAAGATAATTTTTCATTCCTTTTAAAAAATCGTCTTCGGTCTTTATACCCTTCTCCGCCAGCCTGTCATAAAGCTCATTGGTAAGTCCGCTCCATTCGTCCTGTAAGGTTCTATCCATTAAAAACTGCCAAAAGGCGTAGAAACTTTTTCCTTGATGGCTGTCTTTTAGTATTTCCAGTGCATCGAAAGTAAAGCTGAGGATGTCGCTTTTAGATAGGCTAATATCGGCGTGTTTTAAGTAAATTTCTTTTGTAATGGTCTTGAAGTTTTCTTCGACTTCCATAAAGTCCGAAAGCAGCTCTTTGGCAGTTTTGTTGAGGTGGCCCAACCTTGGAATGATTTCGTGGTCTTCAAATACCTTAACGTCAAGCCCCATTTTTAAATCTTGAATTTCCTGCTCGATTTCCAGTTTTTTATCCTCAAGTAGCTCAACACGTTTTTGGACATTTTCGTTGGTGTATTCTACCAATTGCTTTAGCTGATTGAATATATCCTTGAATTTCGATTCGGCACCGACAAATTCTTTTTTCCTTAAGCTGTCCAGCCAGTCCAATGTCTTGTTGGTATGGGCAGAAAGTTGGTAGATGATAGATCCGTTTTCATTGCGATAGTTGGTTAAAAAACCACAATCCGTCCACTTTTTAACGTATTTCTTGGCCTTGGTTTCATAGGTATCAAAAACTTCTATTTCACTTTCTTCATCGATTTCCACTTGAATGTATTCTAAAAAATCCGCAAGTTTAAGCTGCAGATCTTCATAGGATATGTCCCTATTATCGCTTTGAAAAACATATGTTAAGAATGTAATGACAAGGTCTCTAGACCTTAATTTCAGAATGTTGACGCTGGGAGAGTCGTTTAGTAGCTGCTGTATTTCTTCTATTTTGAACATTTCATATTACGATAAGTGCACATTCAAAACAACAAATAGAAAAAATAGATAGGTTATGTCATTATGGCTTGAACATGGCTTATAAATGTATTCGGATTTTTTAACAAATGAAAGAAACTCACTACATTTTTTGATTTGTTGGATGATAGGTTTGCTCCATGGCCATTAAAACAATGGTGTCGTCAATACTATACGGATAATGGAAATCGTATTCTGTAGATTAGATCTTCCTTTGCGGATAGATAGTTATTAGTGAATATTGTGTTAAAAGTCCGCATCCTGACCTAGGTCATTTCGCAGGTTACTGACTGATCGTACTTTTGGGATAGTAATAAAATAAATATTGTTTAACCTATAAATTCAACGTTATGTCACTAGTAAAATTTAGAAGAAGGCCTTTTGGAAATCTGGTAACCCAAGATTTCTTTGATATGGATGATTTTTTCGATAATCGCAATTGGGTCAGGAATATGCTGCCTGATACTTTTTGGAACGGAAAATCGGCAGAGCCTGCCCTGAACATCAAGGAAGCCGATGGCAATTTCGAGATCGAACTTGCCGCACCAGGGTTCTCCAAAAAAGATTTTGAGGTAACCATCGAGGACGGATGCCTTAATATCTCTGCCGAAAAACAGCATTCGGACGAAGAAAAGGAAAAGAACTTTACCCGAAGGGAATTCAGTTACAGCTCTTTTCAGCGTTCGCTGCAATTACCGGATAGTGTAAAGGATGAAGATATCAAGGCCAAGTACAATGATGGTATCTTGAGCTTCAAGCTTACCAAAAAAGAAGAGGCCAAAAAATTGCCGCCTAAAAAGGTAGAAATTGCCTAAGGACATTTCTGTCCAAGAATGCCCTCTTGCCGAAACCTAAATGCGTCCATGTGGGTAGGTTCGGCTCGGGGGCATTGTATTTTCCTTATAAAACACCCCAAAAGAAATGTTTGAAAACCCGTTCGCCCTTCCCATCGAAAAAATCCTTGCCCAATCGGGCAGGGACAGCGAACACGGCCTAAATAGCGAAGAGGCCGCCCGGCGTCTTGAAAAATATGGCCTTAACCAAATTCCAGAACAAGGTTCCAAAAGCCGATGGCATACTCGCCGACCAGTTGCTGGATCCCATCATCTATATTTTGGCCGTAGCGGCCGTACTCGCATTTTTGTTCAGCGACTTGTTAGAGGGCTTCGCGATTTTAGTCGTAATCCTGATTTCCGTAGGTATCGGATTTTTTATGGAGCTACAGGCCATACGCTCCTTAGAGGCTCTACGCAAAATGGGGCAAGCGATGACCCATGTCATCCGCTCCGGAAAAAGAATCAAGATCAGGGCCGCCGAAGTAGTGCCGGGCGACATCGTACTATTACAAACGGGCGACGTAATCCCTGCCGATGCCCGTTTGATCGAAGTTGATGCCTTATCGGTAAAGGAGTCCGCCTTAACGGGAGAAAGCGTCCCCGTGCACAAAAAAACGGAGGCATTAAAGGCAAAAACCCCGATAACCGACCAGACCAACATGGTCTTTCGGGGAACGATGGCCGTTACGGGCTCGGGCAAGGCCGTGGTAACCGCTACCGGAAAAGCTACCGAACTGGGCAAAATTCAACAAATGGACGTGGATGCCGAAAAGGAACGCACCCCCTTGGAAAAGAAACTGAACCAATTGAGCAAATGGCTGATAGGGTTGACACTGATTTTCGCCGTTTTGATCGTTTTTACAGGATACATTCGTGGCAAGGACCTGTTGCTGATGATCGAAACGGGTGTGGCATTGGCGGTGGCGGCCATTCCCGAGGGATTGCCCATTGTTGCGACCATCGCCTTGGCACAGGGGATGTTGCGCTTGTCAAAGAGACAGGTCATTATCAAAAAATTGGAAGCCGTGCAGACCTTGGGGGCCACCAACATCATCTGTACCGACAAAACGGGAACACTAACGGAAGACCAAATAAGAGCGCATACCATTATCTTGCCGAGTATTTCCTTGACCAATGTGTATGACAAGAATGCGGAGCGCTTTGATTTTATGAAGGGAAACGAAGCCTTTGATAAATTGATAAAAGTGGGTATCCTTTGCAACAATGTTAGCCCTTCCGACGACAGCTTACTCGGCGATTCCGTTGAAGTAGCCTTGCTCGATTTTGCACGGCAAGCGGGCTATGACCCTGAAGCCATCCGAAGGGAAAATCCTGAAAAATTAGAGCTGCCGTTCGATGCCTATCGCAAATTGATGGCCACGGCACATCAAAACAAACACGGATTTCAGGTGTATGTAAAGGGTGCTTTTGAAAAAATTATTATCGATTGCAATGCTATTTTAAAGGATGGAAAAGTCCAGAATTTTGATCAAAAGCAAGCATGGCACACAAAAGTGGATGACCTCGCCTCACAAGGCCTGCGGACTTTGGCCTTTGCCTATAAGGAAACCAAGGAACTTCCCGCCAAGGAAAACCTGACCCAAAATCTGGTTTTTCTAGGCATTATCGGATTCATCGATCCCGCGCGGGAAGATGTAAAGGCCACTATCGATATCTATAAAAAAGCGGGCATCAAAGTCATTATGGTGACTGGAGACCACCCCAAAACCGCTCAAAAGATTGCCGAAGAAGTCGGACTATTGATGGATGATGCCCCATCCGAAAAAGTACTCCAGGGAAGGGATTTGGAAAACATCAAAAATGCCGATGAGAATAGCACGGTCCGTTTGCTAGATGCTTCCGTTTTTGCACGGGTTACTCCCGAACAAAAATTGGATTTAGTAACCTTCCATCAAAAAAATGGAAATATTGTCGGAATGATCGGCGACGGCATCAATGATGTACCCGCTCTTAAAAAGGCCGATATAGGTATCGCTATGGGTATCCGTGGCACCGAAGCGGCGAGGGAAGTGGCCGATGTAATCCTAAAGAACGATAAGTTTACGGCCATAGAATTGGCCATACGGCAGGGTAGGGTAGTATTTCAGAACATTCGGCAGTTTGTAATCTATCTTTTGTCGTGCAACTTGGCCGAAATTCTGTCCGTGGGAATGGCTGCTTTAATGAACCTGCCATCGCCCTTGTTGCCTTTGCAGATTTTGTTCATGAACTTGGTTACGGATGTATTTCCCGCCTTGGCATTGGGACTCGGAAAAGGGGAAGAAGACAGTATGCAACAACCTCCAAGAAACCCCAAAGAGCCCCTCATGACCCGAACGGATTGGTATGCTACCATCGCCTACGGATTATCGATAAGTGCCGCCGTACTGGGTATCGTGATCTATGCCAATTTTGTTTTGAAACTACCATCGGAAAGTATCAATAATATGGCCTTCTATACCTTGGTGCTGGCGCAATTGTTCAATGTGTTCAACATGCCCAAACGTAGCGAATCTTTTTTTAAGAACGAAGTCACCAAAAATATATGGGTGTGGAGTGCGATCGCACTATCGTTGGCCATAACCGCTGCCGCTTATCTTATCTCGCCCGTAGCCAGGGTGCTAGAGCTGCAGACCTTGCCGTTACGACATTTGGGGCCCATTCTTATGTTCGCCTTTGGTTCCCTGGTTCTGGCACAGTTGGTAAAACGGCTGGGGATTACTTCCTGATCCGTCATTCCGGGAACAAGCCGGCATGCGTCCACTGCGGTGTATTCGAAGTCTCTGGGACAGCACAGGCTCAACGATAAAAAACGATCACTCCAAAGATTCCGCCCGCTCCCTTCTGCGGAAAGACTTTAAAACCCCTGAAAAATTCGGCAGCGTCTTGATCGCAAACGTCAAAGCTATTTTCTGTACCAATCCGCTAACCCCTCCAACGAGTTGAGTGGGATAGAAATTGGTCTTGACGTTGTGCAGGTTGAACTTGATACTTTCTTTATCGATTTCCCGTTGCAGGCGCAAAATGCGTAGCAGTTCGTCTATTTCGGTAAAGGAACTGTATCTTTTTTCCATGTCAGTCAAAATAATGTCTAGAGAATTTTCGCAAAAGCGGCATATTGAGTTTATTTCTTACTAAATAGTGTCCTAAATGATTTCCCCAAATGTTAACTCGAAACTGTCTTTTGTGTATTCTGTGCCTTTATTAACGACCAGGCCAGCATTGCAAATCAGCCCCTGTAAAGGAGGGAAACTTTTGGTTTGAAATTCCTTGACAAAATTTCTTACGGATTCCAATGATGCCAAATGCAACGTTAACATACTCACGTTTTTATTGCCAGTTTCAGTAGTGATAGCCCCAACCGCACCCATTCCTTTTTCAGCGTTGCGACATGCAAGAACAATGTGCCAATCTTCATTTGCACGAGCAATTGTATTGGCACATTCAAACCCAAGTCCTGAATTGGCACCGGTGATAATTACCGTTTTTTATGCAAGTGTATTCTACATAATTTTAGAAGGTGATAATTTTTTGTTCTCCATTAATCTGGATGAATGATGTTAGTCAGTCCAGTATAATTTCAGTAGATGACCTTGGTCATTTCCCAAGTAAAGTCGCTCGGTTACATTTATGCCCGAAAAGTTTTTTCATCATGAACGAGTCAACATCCCTATTGAGACAGATTACAGAATTGACCAGCACCATAGAGACCCAATACCCCGAGCTCTACCGATTCTTGGAAGAAGAGCCGCTGACCTTGCCTACCGAGGCGCATCCTGAAATGGACAAAAAAGCACTTCAGGACTATCTGGAAAGCCTACAGCAACTGTTGACCCATCATTTGCAAACCCATAAAAACGGGAAGTAATGGTAAAATGAACAATAAACACAAAGAAATGAAAAAGATGAACAACTTGAAGCTTGCACAAAAACTGGGGCTAATCGTATTGCTGCTACTTGGGATTTTTATGATCTTTTTGGCTTGGTACAAGCATACCTATTCCATGGAGATCGCCCAGGTCTACGAGCTCAATTCCCCTAGTTTGGAACGCAAACTTTTAATAGGTACGCAAAGCAGCGAATTCAAGGATTCCGTGGTAGCGGGTATCGTTGACCATTATGGATCCGATGCCATCTTTATAAAAGTTATCGATGTTTCCGCTTTGGAAAACGTTGACCCTTCGGATTTTGATGCCGTTCTAATTATCCACACTTGGGAAATTGGCAAACCGCCCGAACCTGTGCAGTCGTTTATGGATAAAAATACGGATGCAAGAAATAAAATAGTCGCGTTGACCACTTCGGGCGAAGGGTCGGAGAAAATGGAAAATGTCGATGCCATAACAGGGGAATCGATTATCGAGGATGCTCCCCTTGTTGCGGAAAAGATTATCGCCCGACTGAATCCATTACTAGCAACCGAAAATTGATATGTTTACCTTTAAAGACTATAATATCGCCGATTGGTTCTCTTTCTATCGTATTGCGGCCGTTCCCATACTTTTGGTTTTATTATGGTTGGACGAACGGGAGATTTTCACTTCGTTTCTACTGGTAAGTTATTCCACAGATGCCATTGATGGTTATCTGGCAAGAAAACTAAACATCAACAGCGCAAGGGGCTCGCAATTGGATTCCATGGGTGACCAGTTGAACTTTATCATGGGCCTGATCGGAATATGGGTCTTTGAAATAGTGTTTATAAAAATAAATCTGCTGTTGATCGGTATTGCATTTGTGCCCTATATCATACAAATGATACTAGCCTTTGCCAAATACGGAAAGGCGACCGCTTTTCATACCTATTTGGCGAAAACTTCTGCGGTGGTACAGGCCACCTTTATCTTATGGACATTGTTTTTCGGGCCTGAATACGGACTTTTTTATCTGATGATTCTTATCGGTATTTTGGAAACCTTGGAAGAAATCACGCTGATCTTTATGTACGATACATGGGTCGAGGATGTCAAGGGAATTTATTGGGCATTGAAGGATAGACGAAGGCTAGCCAACGAAAATGTGGACTAAACCGACAAAAATGCATCGATAAAATTACAAATGGTATTAAAAAAGCCAAATGAACGATTTTAAAAAATAGGAATTCAAATCAAAAATAAATAGAAGATATAAACCATATTAAAAAATTGATTTACTACGCCACCAAGGCTCCTTCTGGGCACAATACCAACACTGGAAATTCAAGATACGAGAAAACGGTGGCCGAGAACCTGTTGAACCATTCAAGGGCATTGGCTACCTAAGATTCCATAAATGCCTATCATTTTAAAGATGGTAGCGATGATTTTGCCACCTTAACGCAATACATCAAAAAGGGAAATTACTTTCCTTGTTATTTTGCTCATCCTCACGGCATATCAATACGTGGATTATTCGCAGGGCCTGTCTTGAGCACTTTAGCCGTGCTCGGCACAGGCTGCACCGAAAGGCTCTGAATGACAAAAGGGGGTGCCGCCATTTCTTTCCTTTTTTCCACGGCCTTTTTTCCGCCGATTTCCGTAAACTGTTCCTTTATTTTTTTTCGGTTGGCCAATAGTATCCAATCACTTGCCTTTGGAAAGTAGTGTATCATAAAATCCGCCAAAAGACCTAGGTTCGTCAATGTGACCCTATCCGTTCTTTTTTCGATCATTCGTAGGACGTTTTTGGCTACCGATTGTGGTTTTGCCAATGTAACATTATCCCTTTTAGGGAGGTGGATTCGAGTGCCATCCTCATCAAGAATCGTTTTTTTGGGATTGTTTTCGGTAAATCCTACATATACCAAGCCGATGTGGATTCCATAGTCATAAAGCTCTATCCGAAGTGCTTCGGCCAAAGCGGCTTGGGCCATTTTAGATGCGGTGTAGGCAGAGTTATAGGGCTTGCCGCGAAACCCTCCAACGCTATTTATAAAGACAATATGTCCCTCGGATTTTTTAAGGTGCGGCACCGCATATTTTGATAGGTAGGCCGCCCCTGAGTAATTGGTTTCAATCAAGGTCTTGATGTTCGAAATCGCCATGTTTTCGACTG
>Ga0075530_1000737_pt1 | contig 15648 bp, 9 predicted proteins | sample NGEPerD_2_FD_75101 | JGI IMG/M metagenome (GOLD analysis project Ga0075530, IMG submission 75101) | Arctic peat soil microbial communities from the Barrow Environmental Observatory site, Barrow, Alaska, USA - NGEE PermafrostL1-D | ecosystem: Environmental > Terrestrial > Soil > Wetlands > Peat ...
CCCGAGCGCAGCACGCCATGAGCCACCGCCGTCACGGTGCCGTCGCCGCCGCCGGCGACGACGACGTCGTAGCCCTCCTCGCCGGCCCCCTCCGCCCAGGTGAAGGCGTCCTCCGGTCCCTCGGTAACCCTCACGTCGACCTCACTGGCGCCGGTTGCACGTAGGTCGTTACCAAGCGACTGGACCAGCCCCTCGGCCTCACCCTTGCCGCTCGACGGGTTGAGGATGGCGAGCACTCGCTTGCCTGTGAACATCGCCAGTAAGCGTAGTCCGACCAGCCATGAGACTGGGCGGTACTCGCGCCTCCCGGCCGGCGAGGCTGTGTCGCCCTAATCGGTCGAGGTTTGTCGCTCTGAGATCATGTCGAGGAACTCGTCGGCGATCTTGGGGTCGAAGTGGCTGCCTGCCCCGGCGCGGATGTGGGCGAGCGCGCGCTCCGCGGTCCAGGCCCGCCGATACGGCCTATCGGAGATCAGCGCGTCGTAGACGTCGACTACCGCGAACAGGCGAGCCGTCAAGGGTATCTGCTCGCCCTTCAGCCCGCGTGGGTAGCCCTCCCCGTCCCAGCGCTCGTGATGCGCGTAGGGGATGTCGAGTGCGGGACGCAGGAACGGGATCGACGACAGGAGTTGGTTGGCGAACGTCGTGTGCTGTCTCATGATCTGCCACTCGTCGGCGTCCAGCTTGCCCGGCTTGAGGAGAATCGCGTCGGGTACCCCCATCTTGCCGATGTCGTGCAGCAACGAGCCGCGCCTTACCTGCACCAGCTGGTCACCGGTAAGGCCGAACCGCGCCGCCAACTGGACACTTAGCTCGGTAACGCGGCGGCTGTGGCCCTCGGTCTCCTCGTCCTTGAGGTCGAGTGCCCGCGACAGGCTTTCGATGGTCATGTCGTACGCCTGCCGCAGCTCGATGTTCGAGCGCTCGAGGCCCTCGAACAACGACGAGCTGTCAAGGGCGATCGCCGCCTGGACCGAGAGCGCGTCGAGGAAGTCGTGCCAGTCGTCCTGCGTCGGAAGCGAGGCGGTGTCGAAAAGCTCGAGCACGCCTTGCAGCCGCCCCTTGGCGACGAGCGGCACCGCCATGTATCCGTGGAAGGGCGTCTCGCCGGCGGCCGCACCGGGTTCAACGACGTCGGCCAGGGCGGCTTGACCGTCGAGCGTTACCGTCTCCCTCTCCAGGGCCGCTTGACCGGCGGGCCCCTCGCCCAGGCGCAACCGCAACGACCGCGGGCGGATGCTGCCGAAGCCTTGGCCGGCGCCGAAACGAAGGGTCTTGTCGACCTGGTCATGAAGCAGGATGCGGGCCGCCGGCACGCCGAGCCGGCCGCGAACCTGATCGAGCACCACGCTCAACGTGAGGTCGAGATCGAGGCTGCCGATTATCGCCATGTCGATCTCACGCAAGGCGACCAACCGCTCGAGGCGACGGGCGAGCTCCTCGTTGAGGGTCTCGATGCGGGCGTGGGCGCTATCGATCTCCGAGCGGTCTATTCCGACGCAGACGATGTATTCATCACCACCAAGCGCCGCGCGCGTGCCGCTGAGAAAGTACGGCGTGGTGCTGCCATCCTTGGCGAGGACGCGCACTATCGCGGAGTCGTGGCCCCGCTCGAGGACCGTCTCGAGCCGCGACGCGACCGCGGGCTTATCGCCTGACTCGAACATCGCCAGGGGCGGAAGCTCGCCGATCTCCTCGTCGCTGTAGCCGGTAACGCGTTGGAACTCGGCGTTCCACCGTATGAGCGAGCCCGTGGCGTCTCGCACGTAGAACAGCCCAGGAAGGCTCTCCACGACCGCGTCGCTGAACTCCTTCTCCTTGCGGAGCTCGTGCTCGGCGCGTATCCGCTCGCTTAGCAGGGCCTTCAACGTCGCCTGGTAGCGGTAGCCGAAGCGGTCGAGAAGGAACGCCAGCGTGGCGAACACCAGGTTGAACTGCAACGCCACCATGAGGGCGTTGCCGCCGACGATCTCCGCCGCGCCGGCCGCTGCAGGCGCGGCGTGTATGAAGGCGGCAGCGAGCACTACCGCCATGCTCACGCCGGCTATCACCGCAAGGCCGAGGCGGTCGAGCAGCAGTCCCGCCATCACCAGAGGCAGGAAGAAGAGCAGTAGCACGGCACCGTTGCCGTCGATGCCGATCGCCAGGACGGGAATCGCGGCGGCCGTCAGCAGCAGACCGGCGGTTAGCAGCGTGGCGGCGAGCATCCGGCCCCTGCGGTTCAACCACATCGACACGAGCACCGTGCCGATGAGCAACACATTGGGTAGCAGTGCCCTCGGCGTGAATATCGCGCTTCCTAGCAGCACAGCGTTGACAACGAAGGTGATGAGGCCGATCGCCAGGATCACCCACAGGGCGGCGTTGACGACCGCGCTGCGCTGCCTTTGGAGCGCCGCGAGGACCTCTCTTGCGTCGGAGTCGGAGTCCACGCTCAACTGGCTACTGGTCCAGCGCGCGGCGCCGGACTCCTTGGCGGGCAACTGAAGTTAGGTCGCGGCGTCGTATAACGATTGCAAGAAGCGTGCCATGAGGCATCGTGTGAGATGTCGCCACCCCCGAGCTGGAGTCTTCCCCCTCCCGATTACACAACCGCCGCTGGCGTCCGAAGGTGAGATAGGGCACGCAGCTTGGTAGCCGCGGCGTGGCTGTTCAACGTCCGGCCAGCCACCCCATGGTCTTCTCCGCAAGGCGGTCGAGCGCCACTACTGACTGCTCGAGGTGCTCCTCCTTGGTGTCTTCGATCTTGTTGTGCGAGATGCCGTGGAGGCTCTGCACGAACAGCATCACCGTAGGTACGCCGCCACGGGCCACCTCTGCGGCGTCATGTAGCGGGCCGCTTGGCAGCCGGTGCGAGACACCCGCCGCTTCCATCACGGCCTCGTCGGCGAGCTCGATGAGCTCGGGGTGGAACGGCATCGGGTCGATGCTCCACAGATGACTCCAGGCGACCTCGACGTCGCCCTCGGCTGCGAAGCCCTCGCTTGCCCGCTTGGCCGCCGCTAGCATCTTGGCCAAGGCGCCGCCATCGAGATGACGTTGATCGAGCGTGATGTCACACTCAGCGACCACTGACGTGACGATGCCGGGCCGCGTCTGGCACGAGCCGATGGTGCACACCCCGCCGAGCTCGTCCGTAATGCGATAGATCTCGGGGCTCATGCGGGCAGCCGCCAGGAACGCATCGCGCCGGCGGTTCATCGGCGTCGAGCCGGAGTGCGCGGCCTGCCCCGTGAAGTGGACGCCGTGGCGCTCCACGCCGAAGGTGCCGAGCACCACGCCGAGCGGCAGGTCGAGATCGAGCAGCACCGGGCCCTGTTCGACGTGTAGCTCAAGGTAAGCGCCGGCCTTGGCCAGTTCCTCGTGGGCCTCGCCCATGCGGTCTAGGTCAACGCCGCAACGCGCCAGGGCATCGGCGAGGCGCACGCCTTCGGCGTCCGTCCGCTCGCGCTCCTCGCCTGGCACCATGGTGCCGCCGCAAGCACTCGAGCCCAACAGGCTGCGGCCGAAGCGAGCACCCTCCTCATCGGCCCAGTCGACGAGGCGCACGGTCATCGGGGGCCTGCCGTCGTAGCGCTCCTTGATGGCTCGAATCGACTCGAGGCCGGCAAGCACGTTGAGGGAGCCGTCGAGCCAACCGCCGCCCGGCACCGAGTCCATGTGCCCGCCGATGAGCAGCTCGGTATCGGCGTCGCCGGCCAGCGTCGACCACACGTTCCCGGCCGCGTCCATGTGAGTCTCGAGCCCGAGGGCGTCGAGCTTCTGCCGCAACCAGCGGCGCGAGTCGAGCCAGGTGTCGGTCCAGGCGACGCGCCAGGCGCCGTTCTCGTCACCGGTGAGTCGCCGCAGGTCCTTGAGTTCCGAGACGGTGCGTTTGGGGTCGAGTTGACTCATGCTGCCTCCCAGGCAAAGCCGCCTCACCGCCGCTACCGCCAGCGCACGACGCCGGCAACGACAGCGAGCCAGGTTGGATTTCTTGGCATCGTACCGTCTTCTTGCCGGCGGCCGTCCCGCCTTGCGGGCTGGTCAGCTGGCCGCTATGCGGTTGCGTCCGGCGTGCTTGGCCCGGTAGAGACGGCTGTCGGCCAGCTTCAGCAGCGCGGGGGCGAGCTGCGGTCCGGCCACCTCGGTCGACGAGACCACGCCGGCGCTCACGGTGACGCTCAAGTCGGCAGCCACCGCCGACCATGCGAAGTCCGCGATCGCGCCCCGCGCCTTGTCGGCGACGGCCAGGGCGGCGGCGTGACCGGTGTGCGGTAACAGCACCGCGAACTCCTCACCGCCCCAGCGGGCCACGACGTCGCTGTGCCTGAACGTCGCGCGTAGCGTCGTGGCCACCTGACGCAGCACCTCGTCGCCGATCAGATGTGAGTGGCGGTCGTTGATCATCTTGAAGTTGTCGACGTCGATGAGGATGAGGCTCAACGGTTGGTCGCTTCTGCGCGCGCGCCTGAGTTCTTCCTCGAGCCTGCGGTTGAGGTAGCGCCGGTTGTACTGCTCGGTTAGCTCGTCCGTGGTGCTTATGCGCTCGAGCCGCTCGGCCTGCCGGCGCAGGGTCCGGTTCGCCTCGGCCAACACCCGGCTGGTAAGAGCCGGCAACTCGTGGTCCGCCGCCAGTCCCGACTCGAGTTCGCCGAGCATGACGTTGAGCATCGACTCGCCGCGCTGCGCCTGGAGCTCGTCGTTCCGGTCGAGATAGCGGGACAGTCGCGCGTACGCCTCGTCGTAGCGTCCCAACTCGGCTAGCGCCGTCGCCTGTTCCTTTAGCAGCGCGAACGAGGTGACCTCGGCGCCGTCCCGTTTGGCGCACGCCTCAGCCAGTTCGAACTCGCCGAGGGCGGGTTCGAAGCGGCCAAGAGCGAACAACGCGCGGCCGTACGCCTCGTGAGCCTCGCCTTCGAAGGGCAACTCGGCGTCGCCGAACACCTGCAGCGCCGCCTCGAACCAGGCAGTTGCGCCGTCGTGCTCACCCATCTCGCTGTAGCAGGTGCCGAGCTTCGCCAGGGTGGCGCCAACATAAGCTCTGCGGCCGACCCCCCTGAAGATCTGCAGCGCCTCGGCGAGGGCGCCGGCCCCTTCACGGTGGCGACGCTGACCCACCAGCGCTCGGCCCTGGTTGCCCGCGGCGATGCCCTCCCGGAACCTGTCACCCGCCTCCCCGAACCCTGCACGCGCCCGCGTGAAACAGCCGAGCGCCTCATCTAACCTGTCACGCGCGACGTACACGTTGCCGAGGTTGTTGAGCAGCGACGGCGTTACCGCTTCACCCGCGGCCTCAAGGACGGCGATGCCGGCGCGCAGGTGCTCGATCACGCGTTCGTCGAACTCGCGCATGCCATAGACCGAGGCGATGTCGTTGTGGGCGCGCGCGCACAAGCGAGGCAGCGCGAAGTGGGTGGCCGTCGCGAGCGCCGCCCTGCCGAAGTGCAGGGCATTGCCGAGGTCGTTGGAGAGGCAGGCGCTGCGCAGCCCGACGAGCAGGTTCTCGGCGACGATCGCGCCGAGCTCGCTAGGTATGGCCGACGGCGCGATGCGCGCCAGCCGGGCGGCCAGGGGCGATTTCGCCTTCGTCTTGACGCTCTGCTCAGCCGACGGGTCGTGGAACCTGGCCGCCGGTGGGGCGTCGTCGGACAAGTGGCCTGCGCGCCCTGCGGCCGCTCCGGTGGAGCCCTCGTCGCACAGGCGCTCTAGGGCCTCGATGCCGCCAAGGACCTCGTCGTAGGCAGCTTCCACGTCGTCCAAGACCAGGAGCGAAGCCGCGCGGATGGCGTGGGCCCGGAGCCTAAGTTCCGGGTCTTGCCTCACCGTCACGTAGCTCGCCCGCTGGGCGCCCTCGGTGAGCGTCGCAGCGGTGTCGGGCGCCACCGAGGCGACGAGCCGCAAGGCTTCGAGTGGAGCGTCGGTGCGCAGCGACCAGGCCCTCGCCAGCACCTCGGGAGGCGCCGCCTGAGCGTCAAGCACGGCGGCTTCCTTTACACCCGCTGCCGGCTGCGGCGACTGATCTAGCGACATCGCTTAGAACCTAACCTTGTGCCCCGCGCGCTGGTGGACGTTTCCTCACGGTGTTGGCGGGCCGCAAGCTTAGCGCTCACGCATGACGGCGTGCGCGGCACGCACGAGGCCGTCGCCGTCGCCGTGGACACCGAGTCGGCGGAACGAGGTGACTATCGATCTGGCGTCGCGGGCGAGCAGCTCGAGCGCGGGCCGGCTCGCCTCGATCTCGACCATCTGCGGGACATCTATCAACCAGACCTTGCCGTGGTGCCACAGCAGGTTGTAGGTCGAGAGGTCGCCGTGAACCAACCCCAGCTGCGCGAGCCGCGTGAACAGCGCTTCGGTCTGGGCGAAGGCCGACTCCGCCTCCGGCTTGGCCAGCCTGACGTCCGAGAGGCGCGGAGCGGGCACATCGCCGTCGCCCACGAACTCCATGAGCACCACGCTGCCTGCCTCATCGATGGCGCTCGGTTCGGGGCCGACGGCCGGGCGCGGTACCGGCAGACCCTCGCGGTGAAGGCGCCACAAGTAGTGGTACTCGCGCGTTACCCAGATGCCCTGCTGCACCCGCTTGCCCGTCCTGCTACGGCTCTGCATCGCCTTGCGAGCACGCGCGTCGCTCACGTAGAACCCACTCCAGTAGACGGCGTCGTTGCGGAAGGTACGCACGTCGATGTCGGCGTATACCTTCGCCGCCAGGCGCTCCTCGCCCTTGGCGACGAGGAACACCGTCGCCTCCTTGCCGCCTTTGAGCTCGCCGACGAAGCGGTCGAAGTAGCCGCGGTCGTAGAGCATCTGCATGTCGGCGTCGGCGAACTCGGTCGTGCTGGTGGGCCGCGGCTGGCCCGCAGCCCACAACAGGTCTCGCCTTGTGCGCTTGACCTTCGGCCCAGCGCCTTTGTGCTTTCGTCTTGTCTCGACGCCCTCATCGAGGGCGTCCTCTTCGTCAAGGTAAGGCAAGCTGTTTCCTCCACCAAACTGCAAGGGGGTTTGATAGTCGACACGCGGGCGCGTCAACGCCACCACCACTTGGTGGAGCACCGCAGGAGGCGGTGCAGCGAACACTACTTCAGGTTCGCCCGACGGCGGAGCGCGCTGGGGGTGACTCCGTAATCGCTTGTCATGGCGCTCACCACCTCTCGATTGAGCTCTTCGCGCGACATCTTAGCGCAAGTTGAGCGGGGGCGGGGCTGGCTCGACCCAGGGACCCGACGAAGCGTTACCCTTCGCAACATGATCCCGGTATTCGACGGCCACAACGACACGCTCCTCAGCTACCTCGAGAACCCGGAACGCGACTTCTTCGAGCGCCGCGACGACGGCCATATCGACTTCGTCCGCGCCCACGAAGGCGGCCTCGCCGGCGGCTTCTTCGCGGTGTTCCCCAGCGCTCCCGAGCTGCCGGGTCTAGAGGGGCATTACCTGAAGCGCGACGGCAGCAGGGTCGTGACGCCACCGCCGTCACTCGACCGCGTAAAGGCCACCGAGAAGACCAACGCGATGGTCTCGTTGTTGCTGCGTTGGGCGGCCGACGAGCGCGGTCGCTTCCGGCTGGTCAAGACCGCGGCCGAGTTGGAGCGGGCCATCGCCGACGGCGTGTTCTGCGGCATCCTTCACTTCGAGGGGGCCGAGGCCATCGACGCCGACCTCGCCGCTCTTGACGTCTATCACGCGGCCGGGCTCAGGTCGCTTGGCATCGTCTGGAGCCGCTCGAACCTGTTCGGCCACGGCGTGCCGTTCGCGTACCCGTCGTCACCCGACGTAGCCCCGGGGCTCACCTCGCACGGGGTACGGCTGGTACGGCGTTGCAACGAACTCAAGATCATGATCGACCTCTCGCATCTCAGCGAGCGCGGCTTCTGGGACGTGGCCGAGCTCAGCAGCGCACCGCTGGTGGCCACCCACTCGAACGCCCACGCGCTGTGTGCCTCATCACGCAACCTCACCGACGAGCAGCTGGCGGCGATAAAGCGCACAGGCGGCGTCGTTGGCCTCAACTTCAACGTCTCGTTCCTCGCGCGCGACGGCTCGCGGGACAAGGACCTACCGCTGGCGGTGATGGTCGAGCACGTCGATCACCTCGTCGACGCTCTCGGCCTCGACGGCGTGGCCCTCGGTTCGGACTTCGACGGCGCGACGATGCCGAACGAACTGAGCGACGCCAGCAAGCTGCAGAACCTCGTCGCGGCGCTGGCAGCGGCCGGCTACAGCGACCTCGACCTGCGCAAGATCGCCAACGGCAACTGGCTGAGGGTCTTACGAGAGACCTGGGGGGCGTGAGTTCTCGCTGCGGAGCGTCCAAATCCGACCATTGCTGTTCTCACGAGCGCGCCGTGTGGCCGTTCCCGGCACCCACCTTGGCGTGCGCGAGCGCCAGCCTCTCGAGCGTTTGGGAGCCTGTGCGCACCGCGTCTTGTACCGAGGCCGGGCCTACCGGGCGGCTGATGAGGTAGCCCTGGACGAAGTCGCAGCCCGCCTCGGAGATGTCGGCGAGGTGAACTTCAGTTTCAACGCCCTCCGCGGTAACGGCCACGCCGATCGCGCGCCCCAGGGCGGCGACGGCGGTGAGGATGGCGGAGTCGGCAAGGTCGCGGGTCGCGCCGCCGGCGGTCAGCTTGGCGTCCTTGTCGAGGAAGGCCCTGTCGAGCTTTATCGCGTCGATGGGCAGTTGCCGCAGATGAGCAAGGGTGGCGTAGCCGGTGCCGAAGTCGTCGAGCGTGATCGTCACCCCGCGCGCCCGCAACTCCGCGAGCAGCTCCGAGCCGCGGTTGCGATCGACCAGCGCGGCCGTCTCGGTAACCTCCAGCTCCAGGCGCGAGGCCGGTAGCCGGGCGCGGTTCAACGCGCTCCTCACGCGATCGACGAGCCCGCCGCCGCGGAGCTCAAGCGGGGAGAGGTTGACGGCGACACGCGGCACCATGAAGCCGCTCTCCTGCCACAGGCGCAGCTGCTCGAGCGCGCGTTCGAGCACCTCCTGGCCGAGCGCGCCGATGAGTCCGGTCTCCTCGGCCAGTGGCACGAACGAATCGGGGCTGAGCAGGCCTCGCTCCGGGTGCCGCCACCTGACGAGCGCTTCGACCCCGGCCAGGCTGGCGTCGCGCAGGTCGAGCCGCGGTTGGTAGTAGATGACCAGTTGGCCGGCGCCAAGCGCCAGGCGTAGCTCGCCCTCAAGCGCCAGGCGCTCGGTGGCGCGCACCTGCATGGCGGGTCGGAACACCGCGAACGCCGGTCCTCGCGACGCCTTGGCCCGATACTTTGCCTGCGAGGCCGCTTTCATGAGGTCGCCCGGCTTGGTGGCGTGGTCGGGGAACACCGCGACGCCAACGCGCGGCCGGAACGTCACCGACCGACCCTCGAGCGTCAACGGCTCGACCAGTACCCCGACGACCCTCTGGGCGATGTCGGTCGCCTCGATCGCCGCGTGGAGTGGCCTGGTGAGGATGGCGAACTCGTCGCTGCCGAAGCGCGCCACCGTGGAGCCGTGCGACACGGTCTTCAGCCGCCGGGCCGCGAGGCGCAGCATGTCGTCGGCGGCCTCCTGACTTATCGCGTCGTGGATGAGCCTGAAACCGTGCAGTTCGAGGTAGAGCACCGCGACCCTGGTGCCCGAGGCGCTGGCGTCGGCCATGGTGTCGAGCAGCAGCGACTCGAACCGCTGGCGGTTGGGTAGGTCGGTTACCGGGTCGTTGTAGGCGAGGTACTCGGCGCGTTGCGCGAGGGCCAGGCGCTCGTCGGTATCGGCCTTACCCCTGAGGTGAGCCGACAGGTCGGCGACGATGGCCAGGCGAGCCGACCGGCCCGCGTAGGTGAGCTCGAAGACGCTTATGGCCCGCGTCGAACTCGCCGAGCGGACCCCGCATCGCGACCGCTCCGTCGCCCGGACCGCCAAGACCGTGCGGCCAACTCGAACCGGTGATGAGGTGCGGCGTGGTGGCGCTGCCGTACTGCTGCCGCAGCCCGCTACGCGCATGCGCCGGGTGCAGCTCGAGCACGCCCATCGCCGCGACGCCCTCGGGCGAGAGGCCGAAAACCACGGTTGCGGCCGGATTGACCGCCAGGAACTCGAGCGTGCGCGGGTCGTAGAGGAAGCTCGGTTGCGGGTGCGAGTGGAAGAAGTGCTCCGTCGCTCGCCCATCGCTCACTTTGCGTTCCTCCATGGTGTGCTCCGAAATCGCGTGCTCCGAAATCGCGTGCTCCGAACTGGCGTGCTCCGAAAACGCCGTCGCCGTGTTGGCTGCCGGCGCCGCACGCGACCGCTTGTCCGTTCGGGTTCGCGTCGGGTCGATGCTCGGCGTCATGATAACTGCGCGGCGACGCTCGCCGACGTGCGTCTTCAAGGTTGCGCGTCCGATTACCGACTACCGACTTAGCTGAGCGCGCTCGGCCGCCCTCAACGCCTCAGGGTCTCAGGCACGCGGAAGGCGAACCAGCCTGCGGCGGCGGCCGAGACCAGCGCCACGGCGCCAGCCGAGATCCCCAACGTCGTGAACTGCGCGACCGCGCCGACGAGTAGCGGGCCGCTTACCATGCCGGCATCGCCGATCATCCGCCACAGGCCGAGGAACTCGCCGGTGGCGGCGTCCGGTGCGAGGTCGGCGCCCAGGGTCATCATCGTGCCCGAGCCGAGGCCGTTGCCGAGGCCGATCAACAGCGCGGCGCCGAGCAGCGAGGCGAAGCCGGTGGTGAACGGCACCACCAGCATGCCGAGCGCCATGATCACGAAGCACGGCACGATGGCGTGCTTGCGACCCCGCGTGTCCATGAGTAGACCGGCGGGATAGAACATCGCCATGTCGACAAGCCCCGAGAGGCTGACGATGAGGCCGACGTCCAACGCCCCAAGGCCGAGCACCTGGCTGGCGAACAGCGGGATTAGCACCTTGCGGCCCGCCCGCGCGGTCTGGCCGAGCACCTGTCCGAGGCCGGCGTTGACGAGCACAGGACCGGCGACCCGCAAGGCGCGCCTGGCGCGCAGGCGGCCGAGCTGCCGGCCGCTCGCCACCTCTCGCGGCAGGAAGCGCATGACAAGCAACAACGCGCAGACGGCGAGCACGGCGTAGAGGACGAACGGTGCGCGCAGGCCGAGCAGCATGGCTACCGCTCCGCCTACGGCCGGCCCGACGAACACGCCGAGGCGGTTGACACCGCCGTAGATCGCGATGGTCCGCCCACGCCGACCGCCGCGGGTGGCCTGCGCAAGGTAGGCGTGGCGGGCGATGCCGAACAGAGCTAAGCCCATGCCGGAGAGCACGCGCAGCACGATGATGAGCGCGAGGTTCGGCGCCGCGGCCGTGGCCAGCGCGGCGAGCGCGGTAAGACCGCCGCCGAGCAGCATCGCGCTCTTCTGAGGCATCTTCCGCAGCAGCCAGCCGACGGGCGCATCGGCCAGGAGCATGCCGATCGCCTCGCCGGCCAACGCCACGCCCACCACCCACAGGGAGACCTCGAACGACGCCGCGAACAGCGGCAGCGTCGGGATCAGGAGCCCGTCGGCGAACGAGAAGATGACGCTCGGCAAATAGACGGCCAGCGCCAGCCGCCGCACGTCCTCGTTCATGCCGGGAGTCGGCGTCCGGTCAAGCGGCGGCGGCTTCCGGACGGCGTCGCCCCTTGGCCAGCGCGGCGCCGCTCAACGCCTTGACGCGGATCGCGTCACGGTAGCGGTCGACGAGCGCCTGCGTCGACGCCCGCCACGACCACCGCTCGGCCTCGCTGCGACCGTTAACGGCCAGCCGCGCCGCCAGGTCCGGGTCGCCAAGCACCCGCTCGATCCCGGCCGCGAGCGCAGCGGCGTCGCCGGGTTCCACCAGCAGGCCGGTCCGTTCGTCTTCGACGATGTGCGGGATACCGCCTGCTCGCGCCGCGACCACCGGCACGCCGGCGGCCATGGCCTCGATGGCCGCGAAGCCGAGTGTCTCGGAATCGGACGGGAACGCGAACACGTCGCCGCTGGCGTAGGCCGCGGAGAGGTCGTCGCCGTCGAGGAAACCGGTGAACACCGTGTCGGTGCCGGCCAGCCTCTCCCGCAGGTGGCCGAGGGCGGGGCCGTCGCCGACGACCGCGAAGCGCGCCTTGCCGCTCAACAGCCTCACCGCGTCGGCAAGCACGTCGACGCGCTTCTCGAACGACACCCTGCCGGCGTATACGACCAACGGCTCGGAGGGGTTGCCGCCCGAGAGCCGTTCCCGCCAGGCGGCGTCGGCGTGGGCGGGGTTGAACCGCTGGGCGTCGACGGCCTTTGGCCACAGGCGCACGCGGTTGATGCCGAGCGAACGCGCCAACTCGACCATCTGCGGGCTGGTGCAAAGATTGACGTGGGCCAGGTTGTGCACCTCGCGATCGATGATCTCGAGCGGACGCCGGAACCACCCGAGCGAGAGGTTGTGCACCACCTTGGGGTCGGTGTGAAAGCTGGCCAACAGGGGCAGCCCGCTGCGACGCGCGATAACCGCGCCCCAAGCTCCGAAGAAGATCGGGTTGACGACGTGAACGACGTCGGGCTCGAAGCGCTTGAGCTCAACGGCCAGCCGCGCTGACGGCATGGCGAAGCTCAGCTCCGGGTACCACGGGAACGGCAGGCCCGGAGCCGAGACGACGCGGTGGCCGGCTATGGAGCCGGGCGCCCGCGGCGGCACGAGCACCAGCACCTCATGGCCCATGGCCTCGAGGGCTTCCAGGGTCGCGACGAGGCGCGTGACCACGCCATCGACCTTCGGCAGGAAGGTCTCGGAGATCAGTGCGATCTTCAAGGGCTCGATGGACGGTGGTGGCGTCAACGGCTCAGGCGTAGCCTGCCAGCAAGTGGTCAAGCGATTCGCGGCTGGGCCGCAGCCGCTCCGCGGGTAACTGCGAGAGCGGCGAGGCACCAAGCCCGCTCACTTCGGCGAGCGACGCGCGCGAAGCGTCGTAGTAAAGCAGCCCGGTGACCAGCTCGCCTTCTTGGTCGCCCCGGCGCAACCTGGCCATGGCCTTGAGCGGATCGTCGGCCTCATAGTCGGGTTCGAGCTTGCGCAGGGTGAGATGCGAGCCGTCGTGCAACTCCACGACCTTGACCTCGCCCGGGTCGTAATCGCCGATCACTATCTCCTGCTGCTGGGCGACGAAGCCAAGCTCCTGCAACGCCTTCTCGTTGGCGCGGCCGTAGGCGTAGCTCTTGGGAGAATCGTCCTCGTCGTTGAACGCCACGCAGGGGCTGACGATGTCGAGGACAGCCAGGCCACGGAAGCTGAGCGCGGCCTTGATCAGCTCGCGCACCTGCTTGGCGTCACCGGCGAACGAGCGGGCGACGAAGCCGGCGCCGGCCACCAGGGCCTCCATGCACACGTCGATCGGCGGGAAGTCGTTGTGACCGGCGTATTTGAGCTCCTGCTGGTACTCGGCTGTGGCCGAGAACTGGCCCTTGGTGAGGCCGTAAACGCCGTTGTTCTCGACCAGGTAGACCATGCGCACGTTGCGCCGCACCATGTGCTTGAACTGGCCGAGGCCGATCGAGCCGGTGTCGCCGTCACCGCTCACGCCGATGGCGCGCAGCGTGTGGTTGGCCTGGAGCGCGCCGGTGCCGAGCGATGGCATGCGGCCGTGCAGGCTGTTGAAGCCGTGCGACATGCCGAGGAAGTACGCCGGTGACTTGCTCGAGCAGCCGATGCCAGAGAGCTTGATGATCTCGTGAGGCTGCAACTCGAGCTCGTAGGCGACCTGGACGATCTGGTTGGCGATGGAGTTGTGGCCGCAGCCCTTGCACAGCGTCGACGGGCTGCCGCCGTAGTCGGCCTTGCTGAACCCGGCCGCGTTGACCTTGAGAGCGACGCGTTCCATCAGTTGATTCCTTTCCCCAGCCGCGTGAGCAGGCTCCCGGCGACCCAGTCGGCGGTGAGGGGCATGCCGTCGAGGTGCGCGAGGGGCACCAGCTTGGCGGCGTGCTCCGGCATGTCGTCGCGCATTATCGCCGTGAGCTGGCCATCGCGGTTCATCTCGATGACGACCACTTGGTCGTGTGAGGCCACGAACTCCTCCACCTCGCGACTCAGCGGCAAGGCACGCACGCGCATGAGCGCGAGCGTTACGCCCTGCGCGGCAAGGCGGTCGCTGGCCTCCTCGATGGCGTAGCGAGTGGTGCCGTAGTAAATGACCGCGAGGTCCGCGCTGCCCGCGACGGACGCTGCGGCGCTCTCGCCAACCACGGGCGTGGGTACGTACGACCGTGCTGTCTGGAACTTGCGAGCGAGCCGGTCCATGTTGGCCTGCCAGTCCTGAGAGTTCTCGCTGTAGCGAGCGTTCTCGTCATGACCGGTACCCCTGCCGAACCAGGCGGACGCCGGGTTGCGGTTGCCCGGCAGCGTACGGTAGGTGATGCCGTCCCCGTCGATGTCCTTGTAGCGCTGGAAGCCGAGCGCCTCGACCTGCGCAGCGTCGAGCACCTTGCCGCGTTCGAGCGGCTCGCGCGGGTACTCGAACGGCTTGCCCATCCAGTTGTTCATGCCGAGGTCGAGGTCGGAAAGCACCAGGACCGGCGTCTGCAACTTGTCGGCGAGGTCGTGTGCGCGGTAGCCGAACTCGAAGCACTCTTCGATCGAGGACGGCAGCAACACGACGTGTTTAGTGTCACCGTGTCCGACGCCGTACGCGAAGGCCACGTCGCCCTGGCTGGTGCGCGTGGGCAGGCCGGTGCTCGGTCCGACGCGCTGGATGTCCCAGACGACAGCTGGTACCTCGGCGAAGTAGGCGAGGCCCAAGAACTCGGCCATGAGGGAGAGGCCAGGACCGCTCGTCGCTGTAAGCGCTCGCGCTCCGGCCCAGCCTGCACCGACGACCATGCCGATCGCGGCCAGCTCATCTTCCGCCTGCACGACGGTGTAGGTCGGCTCGCCGTCGTCGCCTCGCCTAAGCCGCGGCAAGAAATCGCGAAGGGCGTCGATGAAGCTCGTCGAGGGTGTGATCGGGTACCAGGCGGCGACGCTTACGCCCCCGTAGACCGCGCCGAGCGCGCCCGCTTCGTTGCCCGTCATGAGGATGAGGCCGGTGGTGGCGTCCATCGGCTCGACGACGTATGGGTCGCTCTTGGTGAGGCTCTCGCCGGCCCAGGTGTGGGCCAGCCTCACTACCTCGAGGTTGTTGTCGATGAGCTTCTGACGTCCGCCGAAATGGTGCACGAGCGCCTCTTGGATCACCGCCAAGGGCACCCCAAGCAGGTGCGCCACCACGCCGACATAGGCCATGTTGGCGATGTACTCCTTGAGCTTCCCTTTTACCTCTACCGCGGCGAGCAGCTCCTTCACCGGCACCGGGTAGTAGGTGAGGTCGGCGCGGTCGGGTTGATAGCGCAGGTCGGCGTTGTAGATGCACACCCCGCCGGCCGGCAGGCTGGCGACGTCGGCGTGAACGGTGGCGGCGTTGAAGGCCACGAGCAGCTCCGGCGGTTGCCTGGAGACGTAGCCCTCATGGCTAACGCGTATGTGGTACCAGGTCGGCAGCCCCTGGATGTTGGACGGGAAGATGTTCTTGCCGTGAACGGGTATGCCGAGCTTGAAGAAGGAGCGCAACAGCGTCAGGTTGGCCGTCTGGCTGCCCGTACCGTTGGCAGTCGCGACCGCGATCGAGAAGTCGTTGACGACTCTGTCGATACCGGGCACGCCGCCCGGTCGACTCAACGGTTCA
>Ga0075530_1000738_pt1 | contig 15638 bp, 15 predicted proteins | sample NGEPerD_2_FD_75101 | JGI IMG/M metagenome (GOLD analysis project Ga0075530, IMG submission 75101) | Arctic peat soil microbial communities from the Barrow Environmental Observatory site, Barrow, Alaska, USA - NGEE PermafrostL1-D | ecosystem: Environmental > Terrestrial > Soil > Wetlands > Peat ...
CTCCAGCTACCGCGAGCACGCGAGCTGGGGGGTGTGGTCCCAGGGGGCCGACCTGCTCCCTGCCAGCTACTCGGACGCGATCGTGCGTGCTGGCGGCGTACCCGTGCTACTTCCGCCGGCCACCGGGGACCCCGACGCCGCCAGCACGCACGATCGCGTCCGAGTAGCTGGCAGGGAGCAGGTCGGCCCCCTGGGACCACACCCCCCAGCTCGCGTGCTCGCGGTAGCTGGAGAGCCCGATCAGTGGCTTCACGTGACGCACACTCTCACAACGCCGCCTTCATGGGCCGCCCTCATAGGGGCGTGACGTAGGCACCGGAGATGCCGCCGTCGACGAGGAACGTGCTTGCGGTCATGAAGCCGGACTCGTCCGAGGCCAGGAAGAGTACGGCGTTGGCCATCTCCTCTGGCTCGCCGAAGCGACCCATCGGCACGTGCACCAGACGGCGCGCGGCACGCTCGGCATCGCTGGCGAACAGATCCTTGAGCAGCGGGGTGTTCACCGGCCCGGGGCACAGCGCGTTCACGCGGATGCCGTCACGGGCGAACTGGACCCCGAGCTCGCGGCTCATCGACAGCACCCCACCCTTGGACGCGGAGTAGGAGATCTGGCTGGTGGCCGCTCCCATCACCGCGACGAAGGAGGCGGTGTTGATGATCGACCCCGACTTCTGCTGGAGCATGTGCGTCAACGCCGCCTTGCAGCACAGGTAGACGCTGGTCAGGTTGACCTCCTGCACCCTGCGCCAGGCGTCGAGGTCGGTGTCCATGATCGAGTCGTCCTCGGGTGGCGAGATGCCGGCGTTGTTGAAGGCGACGTCGACCGAGCCGTAGGTGTCCTTGGCCGACTGGAACAGCGCGTCGACCTCGTCCTTGCTGGTGACGTCTACATGGACGTACGTCGTGATCTTCTCGCCAAGCTGGCCGACGAGCTCGTGCCCACGCAGGTCGTCGATATCACCGATGACGACCTTGGCCCCCTCTTCGACGAAGCGGTTGACCGTCGCCAGGCCGATGCCCGAGCACCCTCCGGTGACGACCGCGACCTTGCCCTCCAGACGTCCTGACATGTGTGTCTCCCTGCTTCGGTGTGGCGGTTCCGAGACGCTCGTTCCTCGCTCCTCAACCACCGTCGGCGATGAAGACGTTCTTCTCCTCGGTGAAGGCGTTGGGCGCGTCCGGGCCGAGCTCGCGGCCGAGGCCCGACTGCTTGTAGCCACCGAAGGGTGTCCAGTAGCGCACTGCTGCGTGGCTGTTGACGCTCAGGTTGCCCGCCTCGACGCGACGTGAGACCCGCATCGCCCTGCCCAGGTCGTTGGTGAAGATCGAGCCCGAGAGGCCGTACTCGGAGTCGTTGGCGAGCGCGACCGCCTCCTCCTCATCGTCGAACGGCATCACCGCAACCACCGGGCCGAAGACCTCCTCGCGCCACACCGCCTCGCGGGTCGAGGTCGACTCGACCACCGTCGGAGGCAGCCAGAAACCCTCGCCGTCCGGACACGAACCGGTGAACGCGACGTTCGCGCCGTCGATGTAGCGCTGGACGGAGTCGCGCTGCGTGGCCGACACCATCGGACCCATCTCGCTGTCGTCCTGAGCCGGGTCGGTCACGCGCATCCGCTGCACTGCTTCCTCGAGGCGGCCGACGAACTCGTCGTACGCCGACCGCTGTACGAGGATCCGCGACCGGGCGCAGCAGTCCTGTCCGGCGTTGTCGAACACGGAGGACGGCGCACTCGCTGCGGCCGCGGCCACATCGGTGTCGGCGAAGACGATGTTGGCGCTCTTGCCGCCGAGCTCCAGGGTCACCCGCTTCACCTGGTCGGCACACCCGGCCATGATCTGCTTGCCGACCGACGTCGAGCCGGTGAAGCAGACCTTGCGCACGTCCGGGTGGGTTACGAAGCGCTCACCGACCACGAAACCCTTGCCGGGGATGACGGTGAGGACACCCCCGGGGAGCCCGGCCTCCACTGCCAGCTCGCCGAGCCGGATCGCCGTGAGTGGCGTGATCTCGGCGGGCTTGAGCACGACCGTGTTGCCGGCCGCGAGGGCGGGCGCCAAACCCCAGCCGGCGATGGGCATCGGGAAGTTCCACGGCACGATGATGCCGACGACGCCGAGGGGTTCGTGGAAGGTGATGTCCACCCCACCGGCCACCGGGATCTGTCGGCCGAACAGGCGCTCCGGCGCGGCCGAATAGTAGTTCAGGCAGTCGCGCACGTTGCCCGCCTCCCAGCGGGCGTTGCCGATCGTGTGGCCGGCGTTGGCCACCTCGATCTGCGCGAGCTCCTCGAGATGCAGCTCCACAACGGCAGCGAAAGCGCGCAGCAGGCGAGCCCGTTCCCCAGGTGCCACATCACGCCAGGGACCGAATGCCTCCTGTGAAAGGGCGATCGCCTCGTCGGTTTCCTCGACGCTCGCAGAGCTGACCTCGGCGATCTGCTGGGCGGTCACGGGACTGATGACGGTGCTCGTGGCTGGGCTCGTGGCTGGGCTCGTGGCTGGGCTCGTGGTCACAGCCTCACATCCTCTCGAAGGTCCGGGCGAGCTCCCAGTCGGTGACGGCGGCGTCGAAGGCTGCGAGCTCGACATCGGCCATGTTGACGTAGTGGTCAACGACCTCGTCACCCAGGGCGGCCCGGGCGATGTCGGAGGAGGCGAACGACTCGCGCGCCGCGCGCAGCGTGTGCGGCACGTGCGGCTTGTCCGAGGCGTAGGCGTTGCCCACCAGCTCGTCCTCGAGCTCGAGCTCGTTCTCGATGCCGTACAGGCCGCCCGCGAGCATGGAGGCCAGGGCCAGGTAGGGGTTCACGTCGCCGCCCGGCAACCGGTTCTCCATGCGCGCGGACGGGCCGTGGCCCACGAGACGCATCGCGCAGGTGCGGTTGTCGGTACCCCAGGCGACGGCCGTGGGCGCGAAGGACGCGGAGGCGAATCGCTTGTAGGAGTTGATGTTCGGCGCGTACAGCAGGGTGAAGTCCGTCATCGTGGCGAGTACGCCGGCCACGAACTGGTCGTAGAGCGGCGAGCGCTCCGACCCGTCGCCGAAGACGACCGTGCCGTCCGCGCCACGCAGGGACAGGTGGATGTGGCAGGAGCTGCCCTCGCGCTCGTTGTACTTCGCCATGAAGGTGAGCGACTGCCCGTGCTGGGCGGCGATCTCCTTCGCAGCGGTCTTGTAGACGCTGTGGTTGTCGGCGGTGACCAGCGCGTCGGCGTAGAGGAAGCCGATCTCGTGCTGCCCGTAGTTGCACTCACCCTTCGCGCCCTCGACGTCCATCCCCGCGGCGTACATGTGGTTGCGGATGTCGCGCAGGAGCGGCTCGACGCGCGAGGTGCCGATCAGCGAGTAGTCGACGTTGTACTGGTTGGCCGGTGTCAGGCCCAGCCATCTGCGGTCGTGTGCGTCCTCGTAGGTGTTGTTGAAGACGATGAACTCCAGCTCGGTGCCCGCGAGGGCCACCATGCCCATCGCCGCGACCTTCGTGAGCTGGGTCTTCAGGATGGTGCGCGGCGACTGCGACACGGGTGCGTGGTCGAGCCAGACCAGGTCGCACTGCACCAAAGCGGTGGCGGGGAGGTGCGGCAGCAGACGCAGCGTGTCCCAGTCGGGCACGAACTCCATGTCGCCGTAGCCGCGCTCCCACGAGGAGATCGCGTAGCCAGCGACCGTGTTCATGTCCACGTCCACGGCCAACAGGTAGTTGCAGCCCTCGGTGCCCGCCTTGAGAGCGACGTCGAGGAAGTAGCGACCGTGCAGGCGCTTGCCCTGCAGCCGCCCCTGCATGTCGGTGAACGCCAGCACGACGGTGTCGACCTTGTCGGCCTCGATCATCGTGCGCAGGTGCTCCATTGGCAGGTAGCGGTCGTTCGGTGTGCTCATGTGGGTCTCCCGTGGGTGGCGTGTGTCGGTTCGAGCCCGTGTCGGCGATCGGTCATCCGAGAAGGCCTCGCAGCAGCGCGGCGGTGTCGTCGCAGTGCTCCTCCATCACCTGTCGCGCGCGGCTGGCCCGTCCGGCCAGGATCGCCTTGACGATCCGTGCGTGCTGGTTGTCGGAGTGCGCGATGTTGGCGTCGAGAACGGGGATCGCGCTGAGCATCTCGTGCAGCGTCGACTGGACGGCCGTGACCGACTCGACGACGCGCGAGGACCCGCTCAGGGCGGCGAGAGTGAGGTGGAAACGCGAGTCTGCCTGGCGGTGCAACGCCGGTCCGCGGGCGCCGGCGACGGACTCATGGGCGGAGACCAGCCGTCTCTTCTGGGCGTCGTCGAGGTCCACTGTCGCGGCAAGGGCGGCCGCGCCAGGTTCGATGATCCTGCGGAAGTCGAGCGCGTCGATCCAGTCCGCCCGCGTGGCCGTCGTACGCCGGGATGCTGCGCGCGCCGACGGGGTGGCCGCCCGCATCGTGACCACCGTGCCGCCGCCGCGACCCCGGGTGGTCTGGACCAGGCCTGCTTGCCGCATCGCGGCCATCGCCTCCCTCAGGGTGGCTCGGGAGACTGCGAGACGACCGGCCAGCTCGCGCTCGGGTGGCAGGGTCGAGCCGCGAGGATAGACACCCAGCCGGATCAGGGTGGCCAGCTGCTCGACACACGCCTCGAAGGCGTGGTGCCCACGCACCGGGCGCAGCACCGCCTCGGGCAGCGAAGAGTCCGGTGCGGGGATCACGCCATTCAGTGTTCGAGCCTCGTGTCGCGAGTGTCAATGGTCTGGACTCAAACCTTTTGCATCTAGGCTATGGACGACGTTGAGATCCCGGGACTACCTTGCTCGAAGCGGGCCGAAGAAAGTCTTTCCCAGGAGGCTGACATGGCGACGACAGACGAACCACAGCTCAGCGATGACGAGAGAGCCCTCGCGAAACTCGGTTACAAGCAGGACCTCAACCGAAGCTGGTCGGGGTTCTCCAACTTCGCGATCTCCTTCTCGATCATCTCGATCCTGGCGGGCTGCTTCACCAACTTCGGCGCGGGCTTCAACAACGGCGGGCCGATCTCGATCTCCTGGTCGTGGCCGATCCTCGGAATCTTCATCCTGATCATCGGGTTCACCATGTCCGAGCTGGTCTCGGCGTACCCCACTTCCGGCGGCATCTACTGGTGGGCCTCGAAGCTCGGCGGTCCCGCGGCCGGCTTCTTCACCGGCTGGCTCAACCTGATCGGTCTGATCGCTGTCACCGCCGGTGTCTCCTACGGATGCGCGACGTTCATCGACCTCACGTTCAGCACCTACTCTGAGTCGTTCGCCGCCGACTACTCGTTGAACCGGGTGTTCCTGATCTTCGTGGTCGTGCTGGCCCTGGCCTCGGTGCTGAACATCTTCAGCAGCCACCTGATGGCGATCATGAACAACGTCTCGGTGTGGTGGCACGTGGCCGGCGCCGCGGTGATCGTGCTGATCCTGATCATCGTGCCCGACCAGCACCAGAGCTTCAGCTACGTGTTCACCGAACGGTTCAACAACTCGGGGTACGGCGACGGCAGCACCAGCAACTTCGGGTTCTGGTTCGCGATCGTGCCGTTCGGCTTCCTGCTGACGCAGTACACGATCACGGGCTTCGACGCGTGCGCCCACCTGTCCGAGGAGACCGCCGAGGCGTCCAAGGCCGCCGCGAAAGGCATCTGGCGCTCGATCCTCTACTCCTTGCTCGGCGGCTACGTCCTGCTGCTGTGTGTGGTCTTCGCGATCCCGGACAACGCGAAGGGTCTGCCGGACAACGCGTTGGGCGGCGGTGGCGTGGCGGGGATCTTCGTGGCGGCCCTCGGCACCAACTGGGCCACCTTCGTGCTCTTCATCTCGGCGTCCGCGCAGTTCTTCTGTGCCACGTCGTGCATGACCTCGGCGTCCCGCATGACCTACGCGTTCAGTCGCGACGGCGCGATGCCGGGCTCGAGCATCTGGCAGAAGCTGACGCCGAAGCGGGTGCCGGCGAACGCGGTGCTGCTGGTCGGCATCTGCGCTGCGGTCGTCACCCTGCCGGCGCTGATCGAGGTCGACGTCAACGGTGTTCCCGTGCCGCTCGCGTTCTACGCGGTCACGTCGATCGCGGTGATCGGCCTCTACCTCGCGTTCGCGATCCCGATCTACCTGCGCTGGCGCCACGGGAGCAGGTTCGACGTCGGCTCGTGGAACAACGGCAGCAAGTACAAGTGGATGAACCCGATCGCGGTCGCCGAGATCGTCATCGTCTCGCTGTACCTGATGATGCCGTCGACGCCAGCGGCCAACCCGTTACGGGACGAGTTCGAGTGGAAGTTCGTCAACTACGCCCCGATCGTCACCATCGGCGCTCTCCTGGTGCTCACGATCTGGTGGAACGTCTCGGCCAAGAACTGGTTCACCGGTCCCAAGCACACGATCGACGAGGCAGTCGTGAAGGCCTTCGACGAAGGCTGAGGGCAACCTCGCTCGGGCGGCCAGGTAACGAGTGGGTCTCTGCAGCGCCGCGGCCATCCACATTCGCCGGGCCCGGTGGCAGGATGCCGAGGGCACGTCGTTCGACAGCGAAGCGAGAACAAGACATCGGGGCTCTGCACGGAGCCCAGCGAGGGGAAGCACATGCGACGGTCAAAGCTCATGGTCTCGGTCCTGGCGGTGGGCCTGATGCCCTCACCGGCTGCGGCTCGGATTCGCTCGACACAGGCGAGCAGAAGGGCGGTGAGGTCCAGACCAGCGTGGACGAGGATGCGGCCGCACTGGTCCCTCAGGAGATCAAGGACAAGGGCACCCTGACAGTCGGCACGGACGCGACCTACGCGCCGAGCGAGTTCCTCGCAGGTGACGGAAAGACGATCCAGGGGTTCGACGTGGACCTGCTCACCGCGGTCGCGAAGAAGCTCGACCTCAAGGTAAATTTCGTTCCCGCCAAGTTCGACTCGATCATCACGGGTGTCCAGGGCGGCAAGTACGACTTGGGTATGTCCAGCTTCACCATCAACGCCGAGCGGATGCAGCAGGCGACCATGGTGAGCTACTACAGCGCCGGGACCCAGTGGGCCAGTGCCCCGGGCAACCCGAAGAAGGTCGATCCGGACAAACCCTGCAGCGCGACGTTGGCGGTGCAGAAGGCCACCACGCAGCAGGAGATTGACCTGCCACCCAAGATCGCCGCGTGCCAGAAGGCCGGCACCCCGATGCGCGACCCGCTGATCTACGAGGGCTAGGACGCGGTCACCGCGGCGGTCGTCTCCGGCAAGGCCGACGCCATGCTCGCGGACTCACCGCAGGTTGCCTACGGGGTCGAGCAGTCCAAGGGCAAGCTCGAGCCGCTAGGCGACATCTACGACTCCGCTCCTTACGGCTATGTGCTTCCCAAGGACGGCCAGGCCATGGGCGAGGCCATGGTGGCCGCGCTGAAGTCGCTCCAGAGCGACGGCGGTTACGAGGATGCCCTCAAGGGCTGGAATGTCGAGGCCGGCGCGATCGATGACTTCGCCGTGAACCCCACGCCCTGACATGAGTGCGACGACAGCATGAGTTCAAAGACCGTGGCTGGCCCGGAGAAGGGGGACGACCGTCCCGGGATGATCGACGCAGTGCCGGTGCGTCACCCCGGTCGGTGGGTGGTGATCGCGGTCATCGTCGTGCTTGCGGCGATGTTCGTGCACCTGCTACTGACCAACCCGGCCTTCAACTGGTCCTTCGTGTTCGAGGCGATGATCCAGTCGCCGGTGTTGCGCGGTCTTGTGATGGGCACCCTGCTCGGCACTGCGGGTTCGATGGTCATCGGCGTCACCCTCGGAATCCTGGTGGCCGTGATGCGGCTCTCGAGTAACCCGGTCCTCTCGGGTGTCGCCTGGGCGTTCACCTGGTTCTTCCGGGCGGTGCCCCGGCTGGTGCTGCTCACGATCATGGGTGCGCTCGGCGTGCTCTTCCCGCAGCCCAAGGGCCTCGCGTTCGGCTTCCCGTTCGGGACGCAGATCATGGATCTCCTGGGGCTGAACAGTGACCTGACGCTGTTCTCCCTCGACGCCAACCAGATCTTCACCGGCATCATCGGCGGCATCATCGGGCTGGGACTCTCCGAGGCGGCGTACATGGCCGAGATCGCGCGGGCGGGCATCCTCTCCGTCGACGACGGACAACGTGAGGCCGCCTGTGCCCTGGGCATGAGCAACGGCAGGGCAATGCGCCGCGTGGTACTGCCGCAGGCCATGCGCGTCATCGTGCCGCCCACGGGCAACGAGACCATCGCCATGGTCAAGGACACCTCCCTGCTGATCGCCATCCCGGTCAGCAACGAGCTGTTCTTCCAGCTGTCGTCGATCGGGTCACGGACCTATCAGACCTTCCCGGTGCTCGTGGCCGCGGTGATCTGGTACCTGCTGATCTGCAGCGTGCTGATGGCAGTCCAGAGCAGGCTCGAGGCTCACTTCGGTCGCGGGTTCGGTACGTCGGCTCCTCGCGACAAGGGCATGAGGGCGAAGATGCTGTCGATCGTCGGAGGCAGCAAATGAGCCAATCGAAGACGACCGAGCCGATGCCGTTGGTGCACGCGGTCAACGTCCACAAGTCCTTCCACAGCAACGAAGTGCTCAAGGGCATCGACGTCGACGTCGCCGCGGGCGAGGTTGTCTGCCTGCTGGGACCTTCGGGATCGGGAAAGACCACCTTCCTGCGCTGCATCAACCAGCTCGAGACCATCCAGGGTGGTCGCATCTGGGTGGACGGGGAGCTCGCCGGCTACGAGGAGAAGAACGGCAAGCTGCACCGTCTCGGCGACAAGCAGATCGCGGCCCAGCGTCGCGAGATCGGCATGGTCTTCCAGCGGTTCAACCTGTTCCCTCACATGACGGCGCTGGGGAACGTCATGGAGGCGCCGATGCAGGTGGCCGGCGTCGCAAGGCGGAGGCGAAGCAGCGAGGGGAGGCGCTCCTCGAACGTGTCGGCCTCGGCGACCGGGGTGACAGCTATCCCGGGCAGATGTCCGGCGGCCAGCAGCAGCGGGTCGCGATCGCCCGTGCTCTTGCCATGGAACCAAAGCTGATGCTTTTCGATGAGCCCACGTCGGCGCTGGACCCTGAGCTCGTCGGCGAGGTCCTCTCGGTGATGCGCGAGCTCGCCCAGGGCGGCATGACCATGATCGTGGTCACCCACGAGATGGGCTTCGCGCGCGAGGTCGCCGACCGGGTGGTGTCCATGGACAGTGGCGTGGTGGTCGAGCAGGGCGCCCCGCGCGAGGTCATCAACAACCCTCAGAACGAGCGCACCAAGAGCTTCCTGTCCCGCATCCGGGAGGAGAACGAGGACTACGCCGCCGCCATCGTGGAACGGGCCGAAGCCGAGAAGCTCTGAGCGCTGCCTGCGCAAAGCAATCTGGGGGGCAACCCCCGGTGGTGCTCCTTGGTTCGAACCGGCAGGATCGGGAACCAAAGATGTACGGCGTGACGTGCGCCGCACTCTCACACAGGAGGCAGCAGATGACGACTCCCGACGAGCCCCTCGGCGACGAAGAGATGGAAACCACTGCAGGTGGCGCGGAGGCGGTGCCAGCGGGCGACGCCGACGGCACGGACGGCGGAGATGCTGATTCCACCGATGGGGGCGACGCTGACGGGACCGATGGCGGAGATGCTGACTCGACCGACCGCGGAGACGCTGACGGGACCGATGGCGGCGACGTCGACGGGACCGATGGTGGCGATGCTGACGGCACCGATGGCGGCGACGCTGACGGCACGGACGGTGGCGACGCTGACGGCACCGATGGCGGCGACGCTGACGGGACCGATGGTGGTGATGCCGACGGCACGGACAGTGGCGATGCCGACGGCACCGACGGTGGCAGCAGCGTCTGAGTGGACGCGCTCGAACTGCTGAGCGGGGACGCAGAGAACTTCGTCGAGAAGATCTGGGCGTCCCACGTTCACGTGCACATGGCCGACCCGGCAGACCTCGTCGACCTGCTCTCCTTCGACGACGTCGACCACCTGCTGACCTCGACCGCGATCCGCACACCGGCGGTCCGGCTGGCCCAGAACGGCTCGGTGCTGGCCGCTTCGAAGTACACGCGGAGCGGCGCCACCATCGCGGGCCAGTCGCTGACCGGGCTCGTGGACTCCCGCAAGGTGATCGACCTGTTCGAGGGCGGCGCCACCGTCGTACTCCAGGGGCTGCACCGCTACTGGCCTCCCCTGACGCGACTGATCGCCGAGCTCGAGCTCGCGCTCGGTCACCCCTGTCAGGCCAACGCCTACCTGACGCCACCCGGTTCACAAGGCTTCGCGGTGCACAGTGACAGCCACGACGTCTTCGTCTTCCAGACGCACGGCTCCAAGCTCTGGGAAGTGCACCCGGCGCCCGGCGAGGGCGACACCGGCGCGCGCGAGGTGCTGCTCGAGCCGGGCCTGAGCATGTATCTCCCCACGAGCACCCCGCATGCCGCACGGGCGGAGGGCACCGTCTCCCTGCATGTGACCATCGGCATCAACCAGCTCACCTGGCGAACGCTGTTGGACCGTGCGGTGCGACAGGCCATGGACAGCGCGGAGGCCGACGCCCACCTGCCCGCGGGTTACCTCGACCACCCGGAGCAGCTCGCCGAAGGTTTCAGGGAGCGACTCCAGGTGCTGGTTGCTGCGCTGTCGGCCACCGACGTCGCTGCGATCTCGGATGCCCAGACACGCTCGTTCCTCGAGCGCCGTACGCCCAACCTCCGGGGCGGCCTGGTCGACCGTATGCACCTGGACCGCGTCGCCGCCGACACCATGCTGCGGCGTCGCCCCGGCAAGCCCTGCGTGCTTCGGCAGGACGGGGACCGGCTCCATCTCTTCCTCGGCGACCGTCGGGTGACGGTTCCGGCGCGGATCAGCGAGGCGGTCGAGCAGGCCCGCACCCTCGAGGTGTTCACGCCCGAGGAGCTTGGCCTCGACCCGAAGTCCGCCCTGGTGCTGAGCCGGCGGCTGATCCGTGAGGGTCTGCTCGAGGTCGTCCACTGACTGCCAGACGCGGCGGCGACTTCAGGTGCTCCGCTGCCGCCGAGCAGCGGCAGGACAACCTGGCCGGGACCGCCACCCACCTGACCGCGTTCCTTGTGATCGAGCACCAAGGCCCGTGGGGAGCCAGCGCCCCGCAGGACAGCAGGTTTCCCGACTCCGTCAAGGCACACCTGTCGACGCACCGGAACATCAAAGTGCTGCTGGCCAGGCGCCATCACAGGGCCCACCGCGAGCTCTTCTACCGCGTGTTCGTCGCCTTCCCTGCCCCCGGGGTGCTGCTCACCTCGACGTTCGAGGACCCTGAGGAGCTGACCGCGATCGACGTAGACGCCGTGTCCCGGGGCGAGGCTCCGGACTGGACGCGGCTGGAGGGCCCGTTGTACGGCGTCTGCACGCACGGGCGTCACGACGCCTGCTGCGCCGAGCGTGGACGCCCCGTGGCCGCGGCGCTCACGGCCACGCACCCCGCGCAGACCTGGGAGATCTCCCACATGGGTGGCGACCGGTTCGCCGCCAACATGGTCGTGCTGCCGGAGGGCCTCTACTACGGACGCATGGAGCCTGGATCAGCCAGCGGGGTCGCGTTCCTGCACGAGGAGGGTCGGGTGGACATCGAGCGACTGCGCGGTCGGTCGTCGTACCCGATGGCGGTGCAGTACGCCGAGATCGCCCTGCGCCGACACCTGGAGGAGGACCGTCTCGACGCACTGCGACTCGTCCGCCGACACGGCCCCACCAGCGTGTTCAGCCGCGCGGGCGTGGAGTGGTCGGTGACGGTCCGCCAGCAGACCTCGGGTGAGGGACAGATGACCTGCGCCCTCGAGCGGCTCAGCCCCATGCCGGTCTTCGAGATCCTCTCCCTCTCCCGCATCTGACGTCGGTTCAGGCCAGACCCCCAGCCACGCTCCCCCACGGATCACCGAGGCGTGGGCGGCGGCAACGCACCGATGGGGTGCGTGTGGACGCCCCGACCGCCGACAGGGTCCCAGGCCGGCGGGCCGAGCAAATCTGAGGCGCCTCAGCACGGCGTCTAAGGCATCTGCCGATGTCTCCTCCGGTGCCTTAGCAGTGAGATCGACTCAACGATCCAAAGACGGATCGAGCCAAGGAGATGAGTGCCATGTACAGCCCCATCAACGAGGACTACATGTTCCAGGTGATGCACGACCGCGTCGCGCGGATGAACACGTCGTACGGCAAAGGAACCGCCACCCTGCCGAACCGCCGGTGGTGGCGCAGGGCGGCGCGCGTTGCGGAATGATGACCGATGTGCGGATCGACCGGAGCAGGACCGAGAGCATTGTCGGTCGCACGCCTGAGCTCGAGGCTCTCCTCCGCGCCGCCGGCAGCCCGGATGGCAACCCCGATGGCAGCCCCGATGGGGCCCGGATGGTGCTGCTCTCCGGTGACGCGGGGGTCGGGAAGACTCGACTGCTGACCGAGGCGCTGGGCCGTCTCGTGGCGCGGGGGTGGCATCCGCTCGTCGGCCACTGCCTCGACTTCGGTGACACCTCGATGCCCTACCTACCGTTCGCCGAGATGCTCAGGCAGGTGGGGGATGCCGTCCCTGAGCTCGCGGACGGACCGGCTGTGGCCCATCCGGCTCTGTCCCGGCTGCGCCACCAGACCCCGCTGGAGCCCAGCGACGCGGTGACGGAGCGATCCGACCGCGCAGAGGTCTTCGAGGCGATGTATGCCCTGGTCGAGGAACTGGCCGAGATCGGCCCCGTGACCATGGTGGTCGAGGACGCGCACTGGGCCGACGCCAGCACCCGCGACCTGATCAGCTTCCTGCTCTCCCGCCGCTTTCGGGGGCGCTTCCTGTGCGTCGTGACCTTTCGCTCGGACGAGATGCACCGCCGTCACCCCTTGCGCCAGCGGGTGGCGGAGTGGGTCCGTCTGCCCGGTGTCGAACGGATCCAGCTCGATCCGCTCCCCGCTGGAGCCGTGCGTGGGATGGTCGAGCAGCTGATCGGTAGCTCCGATGCGCGCTACGACGAGGACATCGAGCGCATCGTCCAGCGCTCGCAGGGCAACGCCTTCTACGTCGAAGAGCTGGTGGGGGCGTTCCTGGGAGGAGGCTGGAGCCTGCCCGAGGACCTGGCCGACCTGCTTCTCGTCCGGCTGGACCGGCTCGGGGAGACCGAGCGCGACGTCGTGCGGGTGGCCTCGGCCGCGGGGCAGCGCGTCTCGCACGATCTTCTCGCCAAGGTCGCACCCGTCTCGGAGGAACAGCTCGAGGTTGCTCTGCGAGACGCGATCGACGCCAACGTGCTGGTGCGCACCGGTGAGCAGGGTTACGCGTTCCGCCACGCCCTCCTCGGAGAGGCGGTGTACGACGACCTGCTGCCCGGCGAGCGCATGCGCCTGCACACGTCGTACGCCGCTGCGGTGCGTGAGCTCCACGGGAAGGAGGGCGCCGCAAACCTCGCCAGGCACGCGCTGGCCTCCCACGACCTGCCTACCGCCCTGCAGGCGAGCGTCGACGCCGGTGAGCAGGCCATCGCCTCCGGCGGGCCGGACGAGGCGGCGCGGCACTTCACCAAGGCACTGGAGATCTACGAACGTGCCTCGACCCAGCTCGACGATCCGCCGGACGAGGCGGAGCTCGTCGCGCGCACGGTCGACGCGCTGTGCAGCTCGGGCCGACCGGAGACGGCACTCGCGCTCGTCGACTCCCACCTGGCGCGTCGCGCTCCGGATTTCCAAGCGGTCTCCAGGGCACGCCTCCTGCTCGCGCGCGTCGAGGCGCTCCGGTCCACCGAGACCGACGTCCGACCCAGCCTGGTGAGTGCGGAGGCTCTCGAGCTGGTGGGTCCCGAGGAGACCGAGCTGCGTGCGCGAATCCTCGCCATGCACTCCCAGGCCCTGGTCTGGGACGACAGCTTCGACGAAGCGCGCTCCTGTGCGGACGAGGCACTCGAGCTCGCGGACAAGCTCGGCATGCCGCGCCTCGCGGCAGATGTCGGCCTGACTCTCACCTGGCTGAGCCAGCACCTCGACTTCGGTGAGGGCAGCCGAGCGGAGCTGAAGCGGATCATCGAGGATGCCCGCGCCCGCGGCGACGTGCTCAGCGAGCTGCGCGGGCATGTGCGTGCGGGTGGACTCGAGTACGACTACGGCGCCCTCGCCGAGGCGCAGGAGTTCTTCGTGGGGGCGTCCCGACTGGCACGTGAGATGGGACGCCCCTGGACCATCCAGGGGATCACCGGGCGTACGCACGCCGGCGTCATGGCCTACATGCGAGGTGAGTGGGAGCAGGCACTGAGCATCGCCGACTTCAGCACGGAGGATCCGCCCCCCACGCCACGCGCGATGCTGGAGTCCGTCACTTTCTCCGTCGCGGCGGGACGAGGTGACTTGGCCGCGCTGCAGCGGCTCCCGGCTTTGCGCGAGCGGTGGCACCGCGAGGGGATGGTCGCCGTCGTGGGCGGTGCCGCCGCCATCGAGCTGCTCGCTTTGCGGGACGGCGCCGCTGCTGCCGTGGCGATGTACGACGACATCTGCGCCGTGCTGACCCCCCTGTGGTCCCGGGACTTCGGCGCCCGTCTGCGGCTGGCCACCCTGGCCCTCGCTGCGCTGGCCGACGAGGCACCGCACACCCCGACCGGCGAGCGCGACGAGGTCCGGGCCACAGCCCAACGGCTGGTCAGGGACGCCGAGCGGGTGCTCGCGGACAGGGTCGACAGCGAGCGACCGTTCGCGATCGAGGGCCGTTCTTGGGAAGCCCGCCTGCGTGCCGAGCAGCTCCGCCTCGAGTGGCTGCTGGGCGCACCCGTCGACCTGAACGACATGGTCGGACGGTGGTGCGAGGCGGCCGGCCTCTTCGCAGAGCTGGGCCATCCCCACGAGGAGGCGCGGGCGCGCACCCGGCTGGCTGCGGTGCTGCGCGCCTCCGGCGACGTGGAAGGGAGCCAGGAGGAGGCAGCGATCGCCCGGGCCCTGGCCGTCCGGTTGCAGGCGGCGCCGCTTCTCGAGGAGCTCGGAACCTCCCGCTCCGGACCGGCCGCGAGCGCGCTCACGCCACGGGAGCGCGAGATCCTCGCTCTGGTGGCGTCGGGCCGCAGCAACGGCGAGATCGGGAAGCAGTTGTTCATCTCGGGCAAGACCGTGAGCGTGCACGTCTCGAACGTGATGGCCAAGCTCGGCGCCGCGAGCCGCACCGAGGCCGTGGCCCTCGCGCGACGTTCGGGCCTGACCGACTGATCACCCTGCCCGGCTGGTGTCCGGCTGTGTCCGGCTGGTGACCCGCAGAGATCCGATGTAACGCGGAGTTCCGGACGCTGAACAAGGCGCCGGCAGGGCACTCAGCGACCAGAACACCGCGTTACAGCCGTACGCCGCCGTGTCCGTCCTGACCCCCAAGCCGGATAGTCCCGAACAAACGGCACCCCGTGGTCGTGAAAACAGGCGCCGAACGTTCGGGACTATCCGTGTGCTCAGGTCAGAACGCGGCGCGGATCGCGTCCACGGGTCGGCGTACGTCGCGGTGCTGGGCCGTCGACGTCGGTGCCGGGACCGGGTGCCAGGGCTGGTGATGACCGACGGCGCGGTGAACATCGTTGCGCGTTTTTCGGGCTCTTCCGGGAAGTCCGTGGGTTGTAGAGCGAGACCCTGGATGACGAGTCCCGCGAGACCCAAGGCGTGGATGGGCATTCCTCGATAGACGCCCGCCGGCCGATCATGGCCTGTCGAG